>Ga0116145_1004520_pt1 | contig 11041 bp, 6 predicted proteins | sample AD_JPNHG1_MetaG_FD_89747 | JGI IMG/M metagenome (GOLD analysis project Ga0116145, IMG submission 89747) | Active sludge microbial communities of municipal wastewater-treating anaerobic digesters from Japan - AD_JPNHG1_MetaG | ecosystem: Engineered > Bioreactor > Anaerobic > Digestate | place... | reverse complement strand
CTGCGTACGCACAATCAGGCAGACGCCGCGCTTCTGGGGGCTTCCGCTGATATCGGAAATGCGCTTTTTGCCTTTTCGGCTGCGACCGTTTCTTACTAACTGATTTATAGTTGGCATAACTTCTCCAGAAAATATTAGAATTTTTATTATTCAAGACCCAATGCCGCTTTAACGGCCTTATCTTTGGCCGCTTCCGCTTCCTTGGCTTCTCTCAATTCCTCAAGCTGCTTGGGAATAGGCGGCTCGGCCAAATGTTTGACTTTCATATCCAAATAGGGCTTAAAGGCCGTCCCAGCCGGTATCAGGTGGCCAAGGATCACATTTTCCTTCAAACCATGCAAATTGTCTACTTTACCTGCCAGCGAGGCCTCTGTCAAGACTTTTGTAGTTTCCTGGAAACTGGCGGCAGAGATAAAGCTTTCCGACTGCAGTGAGGCCTTGGTAATTCCCAACAGCAGGGTGTTGGCCGTAGCCGGACGGGCCTTTTTACCCTTAGCAGGATTGCCGCCGAGCATTTCGGCCTTTTCATTGGCCGCTTCAACAACCTCTTTGGGATATACAGAACCGACTTTCAAGTCTGTATCGCCGGCATCCGTAATCTTCAAACTCTTGGACAATTCGGCGTTGGCGCGGCGGAATTCGAACTTATCTACGACTTCCCCGGGCAGGAACGGACCGTCTCCGACATTTTCGATTTCAACCTTCTTCATCATCTGAGAAAGGATGATTTCAATGTGTTTGTCGTTAATCGTAACGCTCTGGGCACGGTACACATTCTGGACTTCCCGGAGCAGGTATCTCTGCAAGGCCTCTTCACCCTTAATCCGCAGAATATCATGGGGTACAAGAGGTCCATCGGTGAGGGCATCGCCTGCTTCGACATGGTCGCCCGTGTGGAAATTGAGGTGCCGGTCGCGCGGAACATGATGTTCTTTTTCCATTCCAGATTCATTGCGGACAATAATTGTCATTTTTCCGCGCCGCTTGTCGGTTTTCAATTCGACCGTACCGGAAATTTCTGCCATCGCAGCGGGGTCTCTGGGTTTTCGTGCCTCAAAGATTTCCGTAACACGCGGCAAGCCGCCTGTGATATCCTGCGTGCCGGCGGAACTTCGCGGCAGGCGGGCCAGCAGCGTTCCGGCCTTCACATTCTGCCCTTCTTCCACCTCGATGCGGGCTTTGGCAGGAAGATAGTGCACGTCCAGAATCTTGCCTTCGGGGCTTTCGATCATTACCTGCGGGTGCTTGTCGCCCTTATGTTCAATCACAACGGGGCGGCCCTTTTGTCCCTTGCGCTCCTCTTCGATGCGCATCGTCTCGCCTTCGATAATATCCATCAAACGGACAACACCGGGCACTTCAGCCAGAATCGGCACACGGTGCGGATCCCAAGCATAGAGGGTTTGACCGCGCTTGACGCTTTGGCCGTCCTTAACCTGAATCAGGCCGCCGTAAGGCACCTTGAACCGTTCGAGTTCCCGTCCCTTCTCGTCCACCAAAGCCATTTCGCCGTTTCGGCGCAGTGAAATCATCTGCGGTCTGCCGTCGTAGTCTGTTTCGACAACATTCAAATCAACATATTTCACAATGCCGTCCCGCGGCGATTTCTGGTCGGTTTCAATCAGCGATACCGAGGCGATGCCGCCAGTGTGGAATGTTCTCATTGTCAGCTGTGTACCCGGCTCGCCAATCGACTGGGCGGCAATGATGCCGACGGCCAGACCTTCTTCTACAAGCCGGCCGGTGCTCAAATCCCAGCCGTAGCACTTGCTGCAGACGCCCACTTCACTTTCACAGGTCAGCGGGCTGCGGACCCGAATTGTATCCAGCCCCATCGCCTCAATCTTCTCGGCGGCCTCGGGAGTAATCACCTCGTTCTCGCGGACAATCATCTCATCGGTAATCGGATTGCGGATGTTGTCGCGGGCGGTGCGTCCGATGATCAGCTGCTTGAGCGGAATATCAATGGTTTCGCCTTTATAGACAGTCGTCTTGGTAATGCCCTGCAGCGTGCCGCAATCCACTTGGCTGATCATGACATTCTGGGCGACATCGGCCAGCTTGCGGGTCAGGTAGCCGGAGTCGGCCGTCTTCAGCGCTGTATCGGCCAGACCCTTGCGGGCGCCGTGGGTGGAGGTGAAGTATTCCAGCACGTTGAGGCCTTCGCGGAAGTTGGACTTAATCGGCGTTTCCATAATCTCGCCGCTGGGCTTGGCCATCAAGGCACGCATGCCGGCCAGCTGCTGAATCTGGTCGATGCTGCCGCGGGCGCCGGAATGACGCATGACCCAAATCGGGTTGAGATACGGTTTCCCGTCGCGGGTGTCATTCTTCATCGCATTCATCATCGCGTTGGTCACCGCCACGCGGGCATGGGTCCAAGCGTCGATAATCTGGTTGTAGCGTTCACCCTCGGTCAGGATACCGCTCTGGTAGTTCTTCATCACGCGGTCCACCCGTTTCTGGGTGGCCTCGATAATCGCCGGCTTTTCATCCGGAATGCGCAGGTCGGTGATGCCGAAGCTCATTCCGGCCAAAGTAGCCCGCTTAAAGCCCAGCTCTTTAATATTATCCAGCAGGTCAATCGTATCGCGGCTGCCGCAGATGTCAAAACAATCCTGAATCACATTGCCCAGACGCTTCTTATCCATGACCATGTTATAAAACGGCATCTTGGCCGGCAGAATATCATTGAACAGGCAGCGGCCCGGTGTGGTTTCGATGACGGGGCCTTTTTCTTCGCCGTTTTCGCCGAGAATCTTTTTATCAGCCGGCAGACGCACCTTGACTTTGGCATGCACGCTGACAGTCTTCATTTCCATTGCCGTAATCGCTTCGGCCGGGTCGCGGAACAGCCGCCCTTCGCCCTTCTGACCGGATGCCATATGGGTAATATAGTAGTTGCCCAAGACGATATCCTGCGAGGGACTGAGCATGGGAGAACCGCTGGCCGGAGAGAAAATATTGTTGATTGACAGCATCAGGGTATGGGCTTCCACCTGCGCCTCGATGCTCAGCGGCAGATGCACCGCCATCTGGTCGCCGTCAAAGTCGGCATTAAATCCGCCGCACACCAGCGGATGCAGCATAATTGCATTGCCTTCTACCAGCACCGGCTCAAAGGCCTGAATGCCCATCCGGTGGAGGGTCGGAGCCCGGTTGAGCAGAACGGGGTGCTGATGAATGACTTCTTCAAGGATATCCCAGACATGCTCCTCGCGGCGTTCCAGCATACGCTTGGCGCTTTTGATGGTATCGGCCAGACCGCGGTCTTTAAGCTTGCGGATAATAAACGGCTGGAACAGCTCCAGTGCAATCTTTTTGGGCAGGCCGCACTGGTACAGTTTCAGATTGGGTCCGACCACAATCACCGAGCGGGCGGAATAATCCACGCGCTTGCCCAGCAGATTTTCGCGGAATCGGCCCTGCTTGCCTTTAATCATATCCGTCAGCGACTTGAGCGGCCGGTTGTTGCTGCCCAGCACCGGCCGGCGGCAGCGGCTGTTGTCCAGCAGGGAATCGACCGCCTGCTGAAGCATCCGCTTTTCGTTGCGGATAATCACTTCCGGAGCATTGAGATCGATCAGCTTCTTGAGACGGTTGTTGCGGTTGATGATCCGGCGGTACAGATCGTTGAGGTCGCTGGTGGCAAAATTGCCGCTTTCCAGCATCACCAGCGGACGCAGATCCGGCGGAATCACCGGGCAGACATCCAGAATCATCCATTCCGGCTTGTTTTCGCTGGACTTGATGGCATTGACCAGCTTGAGGCGCTTGGTCAAGTCCTTGATTTTCTGCTTGCTGTTGGTTTCGCTTATTTCCTGCCGCAGTTCTGCACTGAGGGCCTCGAGATCCAGCTTCTGAAGGAGCTCCTTGATGGCTTCTGCGCCCATCGATGCACGAAAACTGTTGCCATATTTGCTCAGCGATTCCCGATATTCATCTTCGGTCAGGAGCTGCTTGACCTTCAGAGGACTCTGTCCGGCATCGGTGACGACATAATCCTGAAAATAGACAATCTTTTCGATGTCCTGAGTTTTCATCCCCAGAAGGGTGCTCAGACGGCTGGGCAGTGCCTTGAAAAACCAGATATGGGCCACAGGAGCCGCCAGATTAATATGGCCCATCCGCTTGCGGCGGACCCGGCTGTGGGTTACCTTCACGCCGCAGCGGTCGCAGATGATGCCCTTGAACTTGGTGCCTTTGTACTTGCCGCAGGCGCATTCCCAGTCGCGCTCCGGTCCGAAAATCCGCTCGCAGAACAATCCGTCTTTTTCCGGCCGGTATGTGCGGTAATTGATTGTCTCGGGCTTCCGTACTTCGCCGAAGGACCAGCTCCGAATATCATTCGGACTGGCTAAGGCAATCTTGACCGAACCGTAATCATTGATACGATCGTAAATTGATTCTACCATAATCGCAACAGCTCCGATTTAACGTTCACATTCCCTGTTTGCCACAGGTATTTATAACGTTTCCAAAAAAGTGAACCTGTTTGCCTAAATCGGCGTCGAGCCGATTCGCTTCTTCTCCAGCTGGATATTCAATCCAAGCCCTCGAATTTCGTTGCACAGCACATCAAAGGAAATCGGCGTGCCGGCCTCGAGAGTATTGGTTCCTTTGACCATCGATTCGTAAATCTTGGTGCGGCCTTCGATGTCATCGCTCTTAACCGTCAGCAGTTCCTGCAGGGTATAGGCAGCGCCGTAGGCTTCCAGCGCCCAGACTTCCATTTCGCCGAACCGCTGGCCGCCCGTCCGGGCCTTGCCGCCCAAGGGCTGCTGGGTAATCAGACTGTACGGACCGGTCGAACGGGCGTGAATCTTGTCGTCCACCAAGTGATGCAGCTTCATCATATAGATGTAGCCGATGGTTACATCCTGATCAAACGGTTCGCCCGTGCGTCCATCATAGATGCGGGTCTTCAGCGACGGCGGAATTTGCGTAAACAGCTCATCGGCCGGCGGAACCAGTTTTTTCTCTTCGATTTCCTGAATCCGCTTGCGGACATGGGCATTGGCTTCTTCGGTTACGGCCTTGATGTCCTCTTCGGTTGCCCCGGCAAAGACCGGCGTAATGGCATCAAAGCCCAGCACCTTGGCCGCCCATCCCAGATGGGTTTCCAGAATCTGGCCGACATTCATACGGCTGGGAACGCCCAGCGGATTCAGGCAGATATCCACCGGTGTGCCGTCTTCAAGGAACGGCATATCCTCCACCGGCATAATCTTGGCGATAACGCCTTTATTCCCGTGACGGCCGGCCATCTTGTCGCCGACGGACAGCGTCCGCTTGGTGGCCACATAGACCTTGACCATCTCCAGCACCCCGCTGGGCAGTTCATCGCCGTGCTTCATCCGCTCCAGCTCATGCTTTTTCTCTTCCTGCAGCTCAATAATCTTGGGCCAGTACTGATCAACAATTTTCTGCACATCGCTGCGGGCGGAGGCAGGCTTGACCCAATCGACCGTAAAGGTTTCAATCTGCTCGGAAATCACATCGTTGTCGTCGCTGGCGCCGACTTTTTGGCGGGTGCCGGGGTCGATGACCTCGATGCCGAGCTTATCGTGAATCTCTTTCATCATCCGGCGGAACACATCGCATTCTTTGGCGACCATTTCCGCTTCATACTTGCGCATCTTGTCTTTGAGGGCTTTGCGCTGCTCATCGGTCTCTGCTGTACGGCGTTTGAAGTGCCGCGTCTTGATGACCACGCCTTCAAAACCGCTGGGCACTTCGAGCGAATCGTTTTTGACATCCTCGCCGGCCCGTCCGAATATTGCGTGCAGCAGCTTTTCTTCCGGCGTCAGTTCCGTCTTGCTCTTGGGTGAAACCTTGCCGACCAGAATATCGTCGGGACCGACGCGCGTGCCTTCCCGGACGATTCCGTTTTCATCCAGATTGCGGAGGGCTTTTTCGCTGACATTGGGAATATCGCGGGTAAACTCTTCTCGTCCCAGTTTGGTCTCGCGGACTTCAACACTGAATTCATCGATATGCACACTGGTAAAGACATCGTCTTCCACCAGCCGCTCGCTGATGAGAATCGCATCCTCAAAATTATATCCGTCAAACGGGATAAATGCCGCCAGCACATTGCGTCCCAGCGCCAGACACCCCTGACTGGTTCCGCCGCCGTCGGCAATGATCTGTCCTTTCTTGACCTTCTGCCCCAGCGTCACAATCGGCCGTTGATTCAGGCATGTCCGCTCATTGAGCCCGACAAATTTCTGGAGCGGGTATTCATCGGTCTGGTCAATGACGATATGCATCGCATCCACAGCTGTAACGGTGCCAGACTTGCGGGCCTTGACGACCATGCTGGAGTTTTTGGCTACTTCGACTTCCAGCCCCGTGCCGACCAGCGGCGGTTCGGTATTAAGCAGAGGAACCGCCTGACGCTGCATGTTGGAGCCCATCAGCGCGCGGTTGGCATCATCGTGCTCCAAAAAGGGTATCAGGGCTGCCGACACGCCGACCGTCTGACGCGGCGAAACGTCCACATAATTGATTTCGCTGCTGTCGCACTGCGTCAGGTCGCCTTCCTTCCGCGCCAGCACCATTCCATCCAGCAGCCGGTTGGTTTTGGGATTTACCATGCTGGGCGGAGCAAAGACGGCCTTCATTTCCTCGTCAGCCCGCAGATAGACGATTTCGTCAAGCAACTTTTTATCCTGCACCTTGCGGTACGGCGTCACCAAAAAGCCGTATTCATCCACCTTGGCAAAAATGCCCAAGGAGACAATCAAGCCGATGTTGGTGCCTTCGGGCGTCTCAATGGGGCAGACGCGGCCGTAATGGCTGATGTGCACATCGCGCACTTCGAAGCCGGCCCGTTTGCGGTTCAGACCGCCGGGGCCCAAGGCACTCAACCGCCGTTCGTGGGTCAGCTGGCTTAAGGCATTGGTCTGGTCTACAACCTGACTCAATTCGCCCCGCCCGAAGAAAAACTCGATGCTGGAAGAAACACTCTTGCTGTTGACCAAATCGGCTATGCGTATAGCTTCGGTTGGAGTTTTCATGCTCATCCGTTCCTGCACGGTCCGGCGGAGCTTGAGCAGTCCTTTGCGGATTTCAGAAGCCGCCAGCTCGTCAATAGTCCGCAGGCGGCGGTTGCCCAAATGATCGATATCGTCGATTTCTCCCTTGCCGCTGCGCAGATTCAGGATGTATTTCATCGTATGCAGGAAATCTTCAGCCCGCAGCGCCATTTCCTTCAGGTCAACATCGGTTCCGAATTTGCGATTGAGCCGGAACCGCCCTACTGCTCCCAAGCGGTAGCGGTTGATGTCGTAAAATTTTTCATTGAACAGCGTCTGGGCCTTTTCCAGCTGGGCCGGATTGCCCGGACGCAGCCGCTGATAGATCTTCATCAGGGCCTCTTCGTGGCTTTCCGCCCCATCCTCAGCCAGCGTATTGAGAATCAGCGAATCGGCTACATTGGCAATCACCTCCACCGAATCCAGCTCGCTGGCTTGAATGGTAGCAATCGCGTCGCCAATCTGGGCGCCGGCATCCACAATAATTTCTCCTGTGGAAGTATCCACAATCGGCCCGACCGCCCACATTGTCGGCTCCAGCTTTTTGACCTTGACCTGCTTGGTCTCATAGAACTGGCGGATGATGTCTTCGGTTTTGCCGTATTTGGGATCCATCGCCCGCAGAAAGGTTGTGGCCGGAATCTTGCTGGACTGGTCGATACGAATCACCAGCACATCCTTTTTGGTGACGGTCATTTCAATCCAGCTACCCCGTTCGGGGATAATCCGTGCGCCGTGGAGAATGCGGTCGCCGTCCTTGCTGTCTATCACGAAGTCCACGCCCGGGCTGCGGTGAAGCTGATTGACAATCACGCGTTCGGCGCCGTTGATGATGAACTCGCCGCCGCCGATCATCACCGGGATTTCGCCCAGATAGATGGCCTGTTCGGCAATATCATCGGCCCCCTTCCGCTTGAGCCGGCAATGAACTTTCAGCGGATAGCCGTAGGTCAGACGAAGTTCGCGGCACTGTTCAAGGGTGTAGCGGGGCTTTTCCAGCTCATAGCCCAGATACTCCAGCTCCATTGTTTTGTCATAACTGACTATCGGGAAAATCTCCCGGAAGAGGGCTTCCAGACCGGCGTCCTTGCGCTTGTTGATTGGGGTATCTGCCTGAAGAAACCGGCTGTAACCCTTCAGCTGCACCTCAATCAAATCCGGGACTTCTATCGCGTCTTCGATCTTTCCGAAATTCCGGAGGGTACGTGATTTCATTCGACCTGTCTCCATTACGCCACGTAAATTTGCTTTTTCAGCGCTGATTGGGATATTTTACAAAACACCAAAAGGTGAACCGGGGTCCGCACCCCGGCCACCTCTTTGCTATGTTCAATTCCCAAACAGCTTAACAACTGCTTTTACTCAATAACAACCACAGCGCCGGCCGATTCCAGCTGGGCCTTGGCCTGAGCGGCTTCATCCTTGCTGACGTTTTCCTTGACCGGCTTGGGAGCGCCGTCCACCAGATCTTTAGCTTCCTTGAGACCCAGACCTGTCAGGGCCCGCACTTCCTTGATGACCTGAATCTTCTTGTCGCCGACTTCCTTAAGAATGACATTGAAGCTGGTCTTTTCAGCCGCCGCTTCGCCGCCGCCGGCTGCCGCTGCCGCAGGGCCTGCTACCATTACCGCACCGCCCGCAGCCGGCTCAATGCCGTGCACTTCCTTAAGATAGTCTGCCAATTCCTTGGCCTGCATCAGGGTCAGGGCTACAATCTTGTCGCCCAGTTCTTTGATTTCTGCACTGAATGTTCTTGCTTCTGACATGGATAACTCCTATTTAATCCTGTGTTTCGCGGTAGCCGGACTCCGCCGTCCGTTTAACCTTCCAAAGGGCAACCTCGAAACCACACGTTATCAATTTCTTTAATATTCAATTTGACTAGGCGGCCTCTTTTTCGCGTTTTTCAATCAGCGTCTTGATGCAGCCGGCAATCATGCTGCCTGCTCCGCATACTGCGCCGGCCACGCGGGCGCCGGGACTAAGCACCAGCTGAACAACCTGTGCCTGCAGTTCGGCACGAGTCGGCATCTTGGCCAAATCTTTGATGCCTTCGGCGCCGACGACCATCCCGTCCACATACGCTCCTTTGGGCTTGATGAACGTGCTCTTTTTGGTCCATTCGACGATTTCTTTGGCCACATCCACCACGCTGTCGCCGCCGTAAACCACCGTGCAGGGACCGCTCTTGAACAGCGCCGATGCAGACGCCATTTGCATCTTATCCAGCGTCAGACGCATCAGGGAGTTTTTGACCACCGCCATCCGGATGCCCTTCTTGAGCAGTTCGCCGCGAAGGATATTGTTGTCGATGCCGTTGATTCCGGTGCTGTCAATCACCACAAATTCGCGAACGTCTTTGAATTTTTTCTCGTATTCGCTTTGGATCAGGTTTTTTATAAAATAACTCATGGTATGCCTCGTTTTCTATCTGAACGCCAAACGGCTTTTGCTTTAAATTAGGATGCAATCGACAAATCAATTTCCACGCTGGGACTCATCGTCGCCGAAATGCAGATTTTCTTGATGTAGGTGCCTTTGGCGCTCTGCGGCCGAATCTTTTTGATGTGGTCGATAAACGCCTGAATATTATCTACCAGCTTGCCTTCATCAAAACTCAGCTTCCCAACTACGCCGTGGACATTGCCGCCGGCATCGTTTCGAAATTCCATCTTGCCTGCAGCAAATTCCCGCACGGCTGTGACCACATCGGCCGTTACCGTCCCGTTCTTGGGAGAAGGCATCTTGCCCTGGGGTCCAAGAACACGGCCCAGTTTGCCGGCCTTGCCCATAACCTTGGGCGAAGCAACAGCCACATCAAAATCCGTCCACCCGCCGGCAACTTTGGCAATCAGTTCATCGCAGCCGGCTTCGATGGCGCCTGCTTCCTTGGCGGCCGGCGCATCCGAGTCTTCGCAGAATGCAATCACCCGCCGGGCTTTGCCGATTCCATGCGGCAGACTGATAGCACCCCGCACCATCTGTTCGGCCTGTTTGGAGTCGATGCCCAGATGCAGAACGCAGTTGACTGTCTGGTCGAATTTGGTTGAGCCGAAGGTTTTCAGTTTCTTGACGGCCTCCGGCAGCATCAGCGGCGTCGGCGACGTCTTTTTGGCTTCAAGCTGATAGCGTTTGCTTCGTTTTTTCATAAAAGATCCTCGCGAAATAAACTCTCTTTTTCGCTCCCACTCAACAAGCCGTGGTCAGCAGAATAGTTATCCTTCGATATTGATGCCCATGCTGCGCGCTGTCCCTTCGATAATCCGGTCAGCATGCTCCAGGTCATAGGCGTTAAGGTCTTTGAACTTCATTTCCGCAATCTTGCGAATCTGCGCCTTGGTGACAGCGCCGACTTTTTCCTTGTTCGGAACGCCGCTGCCTTTGGCCAGTCCCGCTTCCTTTTTCAGCAGCACCGATGCCGGCGGGCTCTTCACGATAAACTCAAACGATCGATCCGAGTAAACCGTGATTTCTACCGGCACAGTCATCCCATTCAACTCGCGCGTCCGCTCATTAAACTGCTGGACAAATTGACCGATATTGACGCCATGCTGGCCCAATGCCGGACCAATCGGCGGAGCCGGTGTGGCCTGCCCGCCGGGGGCCTGTAATTTAATTTTTCCTGTAATTTCTTTTGCCATGTTAATTCCCGCCTTGTTCTATCAGGTTTCTTTCAGAAACAAACTATACTTTTTCAATCTGCCAGTATTCAATATCCAGCGGCGTGCTGCGGCCGAAAATAGTAACAATGACGCGAACCATGCCGCGCTCGCCGTCGATGGCATCCACCACGCCTTCAAAGTTTTCAAACGCCCCCTCCCGGATTTTGACCACATCCCCTTTCTCAAAATCCACCTTAATATTCGGAGTTTCTTCGGGCCGCTCTATTTCCTTGAGCATTTTGGCTACATCCGTATCGCGCATCGGGGTCGGTACGCCCTCGGTGCCGATAAAATCCCCCACACCCATCGTGTCCTTGATGATGTACCAGACATCATCCG
>Ga0116145_1004507_pt1 | contig 11063 bp, 12 predicted proteins | sample AD_JPNHG1_MetaG_FD_89747 | JGI IMG/M metagenome (GOLD analysis project Ga0116145, IMG submission 89747) | Active sludge microbial communities of municipal wastewater-treating anaerobic digesters from Japan - AD_JPNHG1_MetaG | ecosystem: Engineered > Bioreactor > Anaerobic > Digestate | place... | reverse complement strand
GCGCCGACGTTGGCGTGCGACAGCGCAACAGCGAGACGCGCGCGGTCCATCAACGCGCCCTCGCGCCCTCAATCGCGCCAAGCCGGCGCTCGTGATCGGCGTCGCGCTGCTTCAACTGGTCGATCAACGTCACCAGAAGCTCACGGTCGCGACGCGCGTCCTCCTTGGTGTACCTCTCGACCGCGAATTCGCTGATGCGCGAGATCGCGTTGTCGATCTTGGCCGACAACTGTGCGAGCCACCAGATGCCGCCGCCGGTCTGAAGGCACAACATGAACAGCACCGCCAGCGGCACTTCTTTCGCGATATGCCACCGCTCCGAGCGATATGTGCGTCGCTCGGAGCCATCCCACTCGCCGTCGAAGTTGTCTCCGGTCACGACACCGCTCCTTTGACCTGCGTCCCATCGTCAACGTGCGCGCGAAATGCGGCAAGATCGTCACCGCATAGATCTGGTCCTTGGTACGCGGCCAATTTGCCACCCTCCGCACGTTGATGGTAGAAACGCTAGAGCAAACCGCCGAGTAGCCCGCCCGTGCTGCTAGGCGCGAGGTATTGCGCCAGCCCGGTCAGCGAATGGTTCCCGCGAGATGCGCGCGCCATGCCAAGCAATCGCCGCATCTCCTGCGGGTCTAAATACGCCTTGACGATGGCATCATTTATGCCTGCCTCGAACGGACGATTCGCAACTCCTAGCACTTTGCCGGCCATCAAGCCGACGCCTGATTGCGCGATGGAGTCGCCCAATGCGCGATTCAAGAAATTGGCCGAGGCGATATTCTGGTATGTGTCAGACCCCGGCAACTTCCCGCCGCGCAACGCCGCCGTTTCGGCGTTCAAATCACCTAGCACACGCGACAGCACATCAGATTGAGCCGCTGCGGGTCGCGTCTCGGCGTTGATGGCCCCGATAGCGCGTCGCATCTTGTCCTGCGATAGCGTGTATTGCGCGCCATCTGGTGTCATCTGCGGCAGCGAATTCGTTACCTTCGACAGCTCGGCCCCGCCTACTCGGTCGGATATCGTTTCCAGCCGTTCAATCGGTCGCGATAGACGCGAATACGTCTTGAGGTATCGCCGAAAGCCCGGCGCGACCTTCTCGATTTCGTCGGCTAGCGCGTTCTTGACTGACGCGGCCATCCCGCCCGCCAACTGCATGACGCCTCGCTCATCGCGCACCTTTCCTCGGATGAGGTCGTTGATATCCTGGTGAAGTCCGTAGGCGTCCTCCGGGCTGACGCGGCCGGATTCCTTCCGCGCAGCGATCCACGAATCCAAGGCATCGAGCGCGCGCCCGGTTTCCTGCCGACCACCGGCGGGCGACGCGCGCAGTTGCGCCACGACGCCCTGCACCTTGTCCAGATCAACTGGCGCCGTTGCATTCTCGAACGCCTTGGCGCGCAATGGCGCGGTAATCGCGTCGCGCTTCTGTGTCAGCCGCGCGACTTCCTCGCTCGTAGCCTTTAGCCGCGCGAGGTCGTCGATCCGCGCTGCGTTGTTCTCGGCCAGCCGCTTGGCGAAGTACGGATTAGCCGGCCCTCGAGCGATCAACTGTTCGCCACCGACCAACCCGTAATCCGCCGCAACAGCGCCGGCCGTCGGCTTACTGCCCGGTACGCCGACATTCTCACCGGCCGCGATTCTGCCTAGATAGTCGTCAAGGGTCGATAACGCTCGCGTCTTGTCACTCACGATGCGGCCTAGCGTATCCGCCGCGATCTGGTCGCGGCCAGCGCGCGTAAGCGGGCGCAATATCTCGCGGCCTGCTTGAGCGCCACGCACGACGCCAGATGCCGCCGCCTGCGCCCCCATCGGCGCTAGTACGCCAGCCGCCAGCGCCGCCCACTCCGGGGCGCCGCTCTGCCGCGCCGCCTCGGACGCTCCCGCCCCGAGCCCCTGCGACGCAATCTCCGCAGCAGGCGATGCCGCAATGGCCTTGACCATCGCAGGCGCGTATTGCATCGACGTTGCGGCCTTCATCGCCAGCCCAGATACAGGACCGCCAGCCGCAAGCGCCTTACTGACTTCGGCGACCAGCCTCTCGTTATCCGTTTCCGGCTGCGGCAGTCCCGCGCGTGTCAATAGGTCGCTTGTCGCCTGTGTGAACGGTTTTAGCCCTAGCGCGTAGTTGATCGGATTGGCGACGATCCCAACGAGAGACGCCGGGCCTTCGACAAGATAGCGCGTCGTCAGGCCAGCAGCCCGCGCGAGTTTCGCCATCTCGGACGGTTCGGCCTTCTGCTCTTGCGGAGCCGCTTTCGTCGCGCCGCCGCCTAGCTTCGCGTCGAACTCCGCGCGCGGCACGTCGCTGTAGTACTTACGATGCAGCGCAGACGCAAGGTCCGCGTCGCTCATGTCGTCGTACTGCGGATACTGCGCGCGGAAGTCGGCGAGCGTCATTTCAGCGCATCCCCAAAGGATCGCTGCCGGCGTCGATACCACCCATGATGGCAACTTGTCGCTCGGCGCGCTTCCGCGCTTCGCGTTTCTGCGCGATAACGCGCGCGCCGTCTCCCGGCTGCGGGAAATATGTCCTAATCTCGTCGGCCATTTCATTGTCCCCGATGACGGCTCCTGACTCCTTCCGCAATTTCGCGCGAACCCAGTCCATCTGCGCCTGCCTATATGGCTGCATATTCGGAGAGGCAGCAGATCCGACTGCGCTAAAGACGCCTTTCGCCACACCGCCGACGATAGGCAAATTCCCTGCGGCGTCCACTACCGCGCTCCCGGTCCCAGGCGTGTAGCCGTCTTGCTCAAGTTTATTCAGGATCTGACTGGAGGCTTCCATACGCGATAGGAACCCGCGCGCGGCTAGTTGCTGATCCGTCGGTTTCGCCGCCGCCTTTCCGGTATTTGCGCGGTCGTCCGCATCTTTCTGCTTGTCATACGCGAACCGCTGCTCCGCAAGGTCCGCCTGCCGCTGGTTGATGCCGAGATTCCCGCGCGCTACTGCATTCGACGCAACCTCTCCCGGCGTCATCGTCTTGTCGAACCCGCCGCCGGCCTGCCCAGTCAACGGATCGTAGAACCCGACGCGCCCGCCAGTATCGATCTGTCGATAGTCGGGCTTCGGTGTATAGCCGTGCATCGGCGTCGGCGCGCGGTTCTCGTAGGTCTGCACAAGCACCGGCTTGCCGTCCTTCATGACGGTTTCCATGCCCTTGTACTTCGGCGCGTACTTCTCCGCAGCGGCGCGATACTCCATCGCGCGTTTCGGCAACCCGCGAGCATCCATCGCATCCGCGATAGAGTTCAACTGCTCGTATGGCCCAACGCTCGCCTGCGCGACCGTCAGGCGCTCCGCGTTCTCGTTCGTCGGCGACATGGACGGCAACTGCTGGCGCGCTGGCTGCAGGTTCCGCAGAACGTCGCGCGCTGCCTCGTCGTCCTCGTAGCCCTGCATCTTCGCGCGCATATCCATGAGCTTCGACGCCTTGTCCAACTGCGTCATAGGCGCATTCGCGGCATTCGCCATCTCGCTGTTGTACACGTTCATGCCGAGCAGCCCGCCTTGCCCTAGCGCGCGTACCGCTCCCTGCCAACCGCGTCCAGCAGGAGCGCCGAGGATGCCGAAACCCGCTGCGGCCAGCGCCTGCGCGAGCGCCATGCGTTTCTGCTCCTCGTCAGGCCCACTCATCGCCTGCTGATAGATGGCGTCGAAGTCCATGCTGTAGCCTCTGCGCTATTTGCCGTACTGCCCATAGTTGAACTGGTTGCCCGGCGAAACATAAGGCGTGCCGTTGCGAAGCTCCCATTTCTTGGCATCCTTGTTGTATCGCACCTTCCCAAGATCGGCCTGATTCACGCCTTGCCTGGTCGCCGCGATCAACTGGTCATTCGACAGCGTTCCGCCAAACGCATCCTGACGCGCGCCAGACATGAGCAACCGCGCCGCGCCGGTCTGGCCGATGTTGATCCCCGCGTTCGCCATGTCGTTTAGCAGCGTACCCGGCCGCGACGCGCCGTCGCCATACGCCATGAGCGGGTTAGGCTGTGTCCACGGACTCTCGCCTTGCGGCAAAGGTTGGCCACCGCCGTAGGCCATCTTGTTTGGATAGTACGGACGCTCAGGCGCACTACTGCCGGGAGGAGGAGGCGGCACGGTCGGCGGATCCCGCCTACCGGGTGGCGTCGTCGGCGGCGTCGGCGGCGTCGTGGGCGGCGTAGTGGGCGGCGTAGTGGGCGGCGTCGTCGGCGGCGTCGTCGGCGGCGTAGTGGGCATCGGCGTAGTACCCGGACCACCGTAGAGCATCGCCCACGGCCCATAGTCCATACCCGTCACCTGCGTCCGTGGAGCCGCATACTGCGATATGCGCGGATTCATCGCCGACGCCAACTGCTGCGCCAAACCGCTGAAGCCAACGTAAGGCGTATACGCATAGGTCGGCGTCGTGTACGGCGAATAGGGGTTGTATGTGTTGGTCTGACCGGATACTGTCGCCGGGACGGCCATCGGATTTATGCCATTCGTGTAATTTTCCGGTCCGTTATCTTCCTTCACGATACCGCTTGATCCAGCTCCGCTTCCGCTCATTGGAACCTCCCGAGTAGGCCGGCAAAGTTTGATCGCGGCCCCATCATTTGCTGCAATCGCAACCGCTCCATAATTTTCGCGTTGCTCTGCACGTCGCCAGTCATGCCGCGCGGCGACGCCGCAGGCGCACTCTGCTGCTGTTGCTGCCCCATCCCTTGCGACGCGCCCTTCAGCAGCCCCTGCAGCGCCGTCGTGTTCAGCCCGCCAGCCGCTGCAGGAACGCTCGCGAGTTCCGCGGCCAGCGGTGACACGCCAGCCGTACCGGCGCCGAACATCGCAGCCGTGCCGCCGCCCATGCCGGCGACCGGCGCAGCAGCCGCCGCAGCGGGCGCGATGATCGAGGCGGTCGTCGGCGCGAGTGCTGCCGTACCAGCCCCGAACAGGCCAGCAGTCCCGCCACCAAGACCCGCCGCCGCGCCGGCACCAAGCCCTGCCGCCGTCCCGGCGGCTGCGGTGCCTGCAGCCGTAGCGCCCGCAATTACCTCCGGCGCGACCGCCGCAATGATTGCCGGTTCCGCTCCTGTCATGGCATCACCCGAAGAGCCCCGCGTTATACGCCCCAAGCCCGAGCGATCCCATGCCGAGCAACCCCTGCAGCGGAGACATACCGCCGAGGATCTGCGATGACGTAGTGCCAGCGCCGCCCGATGCGCGCGTCAGCCCAGACCCAAGCACATCCATCTGCGCGTATGGCGATTGCATCCACGACTGCCAGTCCTGCATCTGCGCGTTCAGCAGGTCTTGCTGATAATTTCGCAGCGCGTCCCCGCCGCCCATGAGCGCCTGAATCGCCTGCAAGTCGCCCTGCTGAACCTGCGGCGCCAACCCTGCCGCCTGCATCTGCCGGTTGCGCTCGGCGTCTACCGCGTTGCTGGCGCGGTTCAACTGTTGCTCTGCGATGTTCTGGTTCGCGTAGTAGTTCTGATTGAGTTGGCTGGATGTGTTCGCCGCCAGAGCATCCGCAAGCGCCTGCTCGTTGCCCTGCTGCGCTTCCAGTTGACCACTAGATCCAAACGTCCTCGACTTGGCGTGCGCGCGGTCCAACTGCGCCGCCGTGCCACGACTGTATGCGTCCGAGATCTTCTTGTTGGACTGGGCGATAACTTGCTCCGTGTAAGGGTTCGCCCCTTGGTACGGATTCAACGTCGTCGCATAAGGATTGTCGAATGCGCCGCTCATAGTAAGCGAGAGCATCGTATTCGCGTCATTCCCTGCCGCCGTTCCGTTAAGCGCCAGATTCGTCAGCATAGAATTCGCGAGCGCCTGCTGATCGTTCACTCCGGCCACCGTCTGCCCCTGGTATCGCGGGATCTCACCACTTGTCAGCGCGCCCAACTGCGCGACGTACTGCTCCCACGGCGCCTGCGTGTACTCCGGTGGCTTGAATTCGCTTACCGTGTTCTGTTCTCCACCGCCGCCCATAGCGCCTCCTACACAGTCGTTTCGTAGATGTATTGCTTTAGTGTCCACCCGGCCGCATCCCATCGACGCGGCGAATTCATTCGCAGCGCGCTCGCGCCATGCTTGCGCGCAAGCACTCGCAGGCTCTCCATTAGCTCGTCCTCGACGGCGGCGAGGCTATGCGGCTCGCCCCACAATGCGCGAACGAACAATCGCGGACCGTTGTGGTATTGCGGCCATACCTGCACGACGACGAATCCGATGCGCTCATCGCCAGAATAGATCAAGTACAGAGCCGACGCGCCGCCGCGGATTTCCGCGTACACGTCATCGGGAATCCAATCGTCGTGCGTCTTGTCGATCACGCGCAACAAGCCATCGCGCACCCACGCCCACACTTCGTGCAGGCGCCTCGGGTCAACAGGATGCAGCACTAGACGAAATCGATACGCAGATATCCGGGGCCGCCATCGCCGCCTGACGTTGATACGCCAGGCCCAGTTCTTGACCCACCGCCACCGCCGCCAGCGCCATAATCCGTCGCCGCGCACGAGCCGCCATTGATGCCGTTGTCAGTAGATCCAGCACCACCTTTCGCCCAAGGCGACGAGCCGCCGCCGCCGCCTCGTCCACTTCCCCCGCCACGCTCCCCGCCGAGAAACGATTCGCACGCACCGCCATACCCTGAGATGGTCCCCGCCGCCCCGCCACCGCCGCCCGAGCCCGCGCGAGCCCACAAGCCAACGTCAGCCCCGGTCAATCCATTCTGTTCCGCCGCGCCGCCGGTAGTCGTAATGCCATTAACATTCGATCCGCCGCCAGCACCTCCCGTCTTAACCGACCCACGAGAGCCGCCGGAGCCGCCTAGAAGCGTGTAGGTTACGGTTCCATCCGTGTACGTCGTATTGCCGCCTGCGGCACCGTCATTATCCCCGGCAGCGCCGCCAGTCCCCTTCGCCCCAATCGTTATCGTCAGCGTCGCGCCAGCTGCAAGGCTGATCGGATGGCGGTTGACGCGCTGCCCCGCGCCGCCGCCGCCGGCTCCATTGTTGCCAGAGCCAGTCAAATGCCCACCGCCACCCCCGCCGCCGGCTGTTGCGGTAATGAACAGCAGGACAGCATCCGTCCCGCTGTTTGTGTAACTACCGGACGACGTGAACTCCTGCGGTGGCGATGACACAGACCCGGCCCCTTCCATTTTTGCGACCCGCGCGCGCAACTCGCGCAACTCGCGGAATACGGACGCGAAGAAATCGCGTAACCATTGCGCCGCGTCCGCCGGGAAGAACTTCGCGAGCCAGCTATCCGGCGTAGTCGGCAACTGTGCGAGCTTGGGGAACCCGCGTAGATTGCTCATCGCTTCGCACTAGCCACCGCGTCGAGCCCAATGCCGGACAACTCGACCGGCCCACCAAACGACATTGCTACAGTTACATAGCGATCTTGCAGCGTCCCGTCGAAGCAGAACTCCTCGGCATTCCAACTCGCCGACTGAATATGCAACGCCGCTCCGGCCACGATGTCGGCCTCACTCTTGCTGCCAACAATCGTGCAAACCGGGGCTATGTCCTGATCGTCACCATCGAAGACGCGGAACCTCGGCAGGACGCGGGAAACACGCACGCCGTCGCCGCCTACAATTCCTGCAATGACGGTCGCTACAGCACCACCATTATAAGCGGCGGCGCCACCTGGATACGTCGCATACCAGATACCAGACTTGCTGGCCGATGTTTTCCCGGTGAATAGTGTGGTCGTGTAGTCCGAGGCGACACCGAGAAACTTGACCAGATCCGATTGCGTCGATTTGACTACTGCCGTCGCGTAGAAATCCGTTCCGCTAGTGCCCGACGAATCAGTAGCAAGCGGCGCACATTGACTGAACTTGCCGGAGGCGATGTTGTACGCGATGCACTCACCTAGCAGATCCCCGCCGGTCGCGTCAAACGCCCAAATAATGACCGCATTCGTTTGGTCCACCACGGCCTGCACGGACTTAAGCCCGTCAATGGACGTTGCCGTTAGCGAACGCAATAACGTATGCGCTATCGCATCGCCAATCGGACGCAGCGCGGCACCGTCGAACTCATAGACATTAGTGCGATGGATGAAATAGAGCCTGTCATTGACTAGCGCCACACCATGCGCCGCCGCACATCCTACCTTGTCGGACACCAGTCGCCAGCCCCAGATGATCCCGTTTGCCGTGTCTCCGATGTAATCGCCAACGTAGATCGAGTCAGCCTTGAATGCGATGACGGAATCGCGCAATGCGACCGCAGCGGTAATCGGCCCCGGCGTGTCGTACAAACGCCCGTTCGCAGCCTGCGTCGATAGGCTAGTAGCCCATGATCCCGTAGGGTTCTCGATCTGCGAACACCACCAGCCATCCGGCGTATCCGTGCCGTCGTCGTAGTTCAGAAGCATCACAAACCCAAGCTGCGACACAACAAGCTTCGCCTTCGGCGGCGATCCAGACAACGCAGCAAACGCGCCGGATGACGATGCCTGCACGGAATCCTGTTTGTTCGTGGCGATGCAGGTATCGCCGAACATAGTCCATGTCCATGTATCCGTGCTGGCCGAATAAGTCGCCGCCGAGCGATTCGTCGCCGCAGATGTACTGAGCAACTCGTAAATGGACCGCTTGTTGAACATGAACGCGCGGACGCTATCGTTAGGCAGTCGTACAATACCGCCCGCGACTGGATATACTGTAGCGTCGTAGTCCGCTACCTTGTTGGCGGAAACGTGCGGCGCAAATGTCGCATATGACCCGCGTTGCAGCGGCACGAAATTGTTAATCTGCCTCAACGCGCCAGGCGCTATGTCCCAATGCACTTCGCCGTCAGGCTGTAGCGTGATCGGGTACGTTTTCATGCCACTCGCACTTGCATTCCATTCGCGCCCCAGCGCGCCCGACGCCCTTCCGCCTTTACCGCCGCCAGAGCCTCTGCATATGCCGCCTGCCACAACGGCACGCGCGCGTCGTTCTCGATGTACGCGGCAGACTGCAACAGCGAGCCATACAGATACAGTTGCGGATGATCCGTCAGTATCCAGTTCGTCGCGGCGTCGCTGCTGAAGAACGTGATGCCGGCGTAATACTCAATCGTCGCGGTATATGTGCCAGCAGGCGGCGGTGCAAAACGAAATGTCTCGGCCCCAGCAGTCGTCGCGCCAGCGAGCGACACATAGACTGGCTGTCCACTAGAGTCCAGACGACTCATGTCGTCAGGCGCGCCAAGAGTGATGGCGACACGCGGCGAAGTGTTCAGGTGCATGGACACCAGCTCAAGGAAATCCGCCGGCGCCGCGACATACTCTGTTGCGATGCTGAACGCCGTATCGCGCTTCTGCAAACGTAGATGCCCGCGCAGGTCGCGCATCAACTGCTTGTGCGCGAGTGTGACGAAATCGACAATCGGAGTCGATAGGTCTGTGCGCCCCAGCCAACTCGCTATGGAGGTCTTGAGGTCACCGTAGGTCGCTAGAGCCATTACTGAGTCTCCACGCTGCGGGACATGACAAGCGCGAAAAAGCCGTCCGCCGTCCGCTGCAGCGCGTGAAGGCTAAACCGCGCCATCAACTTAGGCACCCACCACTCCAGCGGCTCAATGATTAGGTGAGCATTCCGCCCGTCGGGTAGCTTCTTGATCGCTGGCTCCGTTGACACAGAAAACAGGCCAATCGCCTTAGTCACGCGCACCAAGTCATCTAGCACGTTGTCGAGCAAATGCGGCTCGATATGCTCCAGCACGTCAATACACGCCACCATTTCCGTCGGCGTCGGCTCCCCGGACCAATCAGGAACGGCTGGCTCGTAGTGCTGCACGCGAAACGGATGATCGACCAACCGATCACGCATCAGCGTTTGAGCCAGCCTCCCCTTCCCGGCGCCGTAGTCGAGCAGCTCAACCACGGCGTACTGATTCATCACTTTGGCGACGACAGGCGCGAACGCCTGCGACGCTACCCCATACTCCGGGTTCGCGTGCATCGCGCGTTGTTGCGCGCGGTACTCGTCGGAGATAAGCCGCTCCTGTCGCACGCCATCGGGAAGAATCAGCATCCGGTGTCAATCGGGCTTACCGCCCGCCTGTATGTCGCGTACCAAAGATCCGACGCCTCCTGCACCCTATACTCCGGGAAGCACGGCGTGCCGACCGTGTAGTGGTACAACTTCGCGTCGTCGCGCGGCTCGTACTCCATCGTCAAGTGATTCCACTCCGACGGCAGGTCGCCGATCTGGTCATCCTTCAACCACGAGAACCGATGCAACCATGACCCCGTGGACTCCGCGACCTTCTCGCGCGTGAGAATGCGGTTAGGCGAATACCCGCAGTTCCACAGCACCACGCTTGACCAGTTCTTGCGCGGGTAGTCCTCGTTCTTGTTGCCGAGATACTTGACCGGATACTTGGTCTTGTAGTCGTGCTTGACCACTCGCGCGCCGAGATACTCCATAGGCAGATTGAACAGTTCCGCCACGTCCGCCCGCGCGATCATGTCGCCGTCAACGAACAACGCCTTCCCGCGATACCCGCACAACTCCGGCACCAGAAACCGCGCGTAGATGAAGTCGTTCGACCCATCGCGCCTCTCGCCCCTTACCGGCGTGAACGTCAGCCGGTGCGGCTCGCTGCAATGCTCGATGATTGATTGCGCGCAAACGTGATAAGCAACCGCTTCCCTTGGATCAAACCCGATGAAGATGCGATACGTTTCCATGATTTAACAGTTCCTCGAAAGGCCATGTCCCATCTGGCCGTTGGCGATGAACGGAAACGCTCGGATACCAGCGCATGGGACCATTCTTTGTCCCGTAGCGCCATTGCCCGCACTTATTGACGAATACATCACATCGCTTACCTAGGGCCCCCGCTAGGTGAATGACGGTCGTCTGCATTGAGATGACGCGATCAAGCGCCGCGACCATCGCGGCTGTGTCGTCATAGTCTTGGGTGAGCGTCCCGAATGTGTATTGCCGCAGGTCCACCTCTGGATGCTTGGCGCGGAATGAGGAAATTTCCTTTCCGGCGTCCTTGTATTCCAGCGAAACCCATACGGCATCGAACGCTCGAAACACCGGCAGCAACTGCTCGAGAGTCCACCTGCGGAAGCG
>Ga0116145_1004504_pt1 | contig 11069 bp, 9 predicted proteins | sample AD_JPNHG1_MetaG_FD_89747 | JGI IMG/M metagenome (GOLD analysis project Ga0116145, IMG submission 89747) | Active sludge microbial communities of municipal wastewater-treating anaerobic digesters from Japan - AD_JPNHG1_MetaG | ecosystem: Engineered > Bioreactor > Anaerobic > Digestate | place... | reverse complement strand
GCCGTGGTCACGCGGGACGTGCCCGCCTATGCCGTCGTGAAGGGCAATCCCGCCCGGATCGCGGGCTACGTGGCCGCGGCGGCTCCCGCGGACCGGCCGGCGGCCGCGCCGCGCCGGAAGGGCGCGGCTTCCGCGACCGGCGCGCGCCTGCTGGACATCCCGAATTTTTCCGACATGCGCGGCGACTTGGGGGTGCTGGAATGCGGGCCGGCGCTGCCGTTCGCGGTGAAGCGCCTGTTCTACGTCTACAACGTGCCGGGCTCGGAAGTGCGCGGCGCCCATGCGCACAAAACCTGCCACCAGCTGCTGGTGGCGGTGGCGGGGTCCCTGCACGTGGTGGCCGACGACGGCGCGGCGCGGGAAGAATTCGTTCTCGATTCGCCGCGCCGCGGGCTGTTCCTGCCGGCCGGCGTGTGGGGCACGCAGTACCGCTACGCGCCCGGGACGGTTTGCCTCGTGCTGGCGTCGCAGCCCTACGACGCGGCGGACTATCTCCGCGACTACGACGACTATCTCCGTTGGCGCCGGCGCCGGAAATGACCCGCGGCATGGAAGTTCCGTTCCTGGATTGGCGGCTGGAGAACCAGCCGCACGTCGACGACATGCTGGCGGCCGCGCGCCGCGTGCTGGAGTCGGGGCGCTACGTGCTGGGCGAGGAAGTGGCGGCCTTCGAGCGGGAATACGCGGAGTGGACGGGGGCGCGGCACGCGGTGGGCGTGGCCAGCGGACTGGACGCGCTGGTCCTGATTCTCGACGCCTACGTCGAACTGGGCGCGCTGGCGCGCGGCGACGCCGTCGTGGTGCCGGCCAACACGTATATCGCGTCCATCCTGGCCGTCGTCCGGGCCGGACTCGAGCCGATCCTCGTCGAGCCCGATCCGGACACCTGCGAGCTGGATCCCGCGCGGATCGAGCCCGCGCTCACGCCGAAGACCAAGGCGATCATGGCCGTGCACCTGTACGGCCAATGCGCGGACATGGCGGCGATCCGGGCCGTCGCGCGCCGGCGCGGATTGCGCGTGATCGAAGACGCCGCGCAGGCGCACGGCGCGACCTGCGGAGGCGAAAAGGCCGGCCATCTGGGCGACGCCGCCGGCCACAGCTTTTATCCCGGGAAAAACCTGGGCGCCATCGGCGACGGCGGGGCCGTCACCACCGACGACGCGGAATTGGCCGCCGTGGTCCGGGCGCTGCGCAACTACGGTTCGCACCGCAAATACTACAACCGCTTCAAGGGCCACAACAGCCGCCTCGACGAGCTGCAGGCGGCGTTCCTGCGGATCAAATTGCGGCGGCTCGACGCGGAAAACGCCCGCCGGCGCGAGGTGGCGGCCGCCTATCTGGCGGGCATCGCCAATCCCCGCCTCAAGCTGCCGACCGTGGCGCCGTACGGCCAGCCGTGCTGGCACCTTTTCACGGTGCGCTGCGCCGAGCGGGACCGCCTGCAGGCCGACCTGCTGCGGGCCGGCATCCACACGATGGTCCATTATCCCGTGCCGCCGCACCGCCAGGAGGCGTTCCGCGAATGGCATGCGCGGTCCTATCCGATCACCGAAAAGATCCACCGCGAAATCCTGTCCCTGCCCATGAGTTCGGCGCTCACGCCCGAGCAAGTCAACCACGTGATCCAGGTGGCCCATGAATGGCATTGAATCCGCGCCTGCCGGCGCCGTCCGCACCGGCCTGCTGTCCGTCATCCTGTTGTCCTACCGCAGCGGCGAGCGCTTGCGCACCGCGCACGCCAAGGTCGCCGCCGTGCTGGGAGCGGCGCAAATTCCCTTCGAGCTGGTGATCATGGACGACGGTTCGCCGGACGATTCCTATGCGATCGCTTGCGAACTGGAAAAGGCCCATCCCAACGTGTTCGCGTACCGGTTGAGCCGCAACTGCACGAGCCACTACTCGATCTTCGCCGGCCTGTCGGTCTGCCGCGGGGATTGCGCGGCGCCGATTCCCGACGACGAGCAGCAGCCCTACGAGCTCCTCGTCGAGATGTACCGCCGTTGGCAGGCGGGCAGCCAGGTGATCATCCCGCACCGGAGCATTCGCGCGGACCCGCCCGTTTCGCGCTGGTTTTCCCAGGCCTACTACGGGCTGATGAACCGGTTCTCCGAGGTGAAATATCCGGAGGGCGGGGCGGACCTGTTTTTCATCGACCGCGAAGTCGTCGACATCCTCAACCAGCGCATCCATCCGATCCGGACCGCCTCGATCGCCGAAGTGCTGCGGCTCGGGTTCGACCCGGTGTTCCTGCCGTTCGAGCGGCCCGCGGGCCTCAACCGCGGCGGTTCCCGCTGGACGTTCCGCAAGAAACTGCGCCTGGCGGCCGACACGTTCCTGTCGTCCTCCGCGTTTCCGATCAAGCTGATCGTGATGCTCGGCTTCGCCAGTTCGTCGCTGGCGCTGGCGGCGATGGCTTTCTACTTCACGGCCGGGCTGCTGGGCGACCGGTGGTTGCTGGCGGACAAGTTCCCGCGCGGTTGGATTTCCCTGGTGCTGCTGATCTCCTTTTTCAGCGGAACGATCCTGCTGTCGCTGGGCGTGCTGGCCGAATACGTCTGGCGCATCTACGAAGAAGTCAAGAACCGCCCCGGATTCATCGTCCGCAAGAAAGGGTGACCGGCCGGGGCGTTCGCCGCCGGCGCAAGCATGGGCTGGTTGTTTTCCATTTCGGTTTTTCTGCTGGCCTACGTCTACGCCGGCTATCCCGCGCTGATCGGGCTGTGGGCGCGGCTGCGGCCGCGGCCGGTGCGCAAAGGGCCGTTCGCGGGCGGCGTTTCCGTGCTGATCGCCGCGCACAACGAGGCGGAGACGCTGCCGCGCAAGCTGGACAACCTGCTGGCACTGGCGCAAACCGAACCCATCCGCGAAATCTGGATCGGGCTGGATGGGTGCACGGATGAAACCGCTGCGCGAGTACAAGAGAAAATACGAATTTCCAATATCCAATATCCAATATCCAATGTTCATGTGGAGGCGGGAGCCGAGGTCCGAGGTCGGAGGTCCGAGGTCGGAAGTCCAGACAACCAAAGACCATCAACCACCAACCAGCAACCACCAACCACCCAAATCGTGGAATTCGAATCCCGCCGCGGCAAAGCGGCGACGCTGAATGATTTGATGATAAGGGCGGGGCAGCCGGTCTTCGTCATGATGGATGCGCGGCAGCGGGTGGAAGCGGGGGCGATTTCCAAGCTGCTGGAAAACTTCGCGGACGAGCAGGTCGGCGCGGTGTCGGGCGAACTCGTGTACGAAACGGCGGCCGGCGCAGCGCAGAAGGGCGCGGAATCCTATTGGGGCTACGAAAAGTTCATCCGGCTCTCCGAAAGCCGGGTTTGGGCCGTGCCGGGCGCGACCGGGGCGCTGTATGCCATCCGCAAGGAGCTCTGCGAGCCGATTCCTGAAAATACGCTTGTCGACGACGTGCTGATCCCCATGCGGGCCGTTTTGAAGGGCTATCGCTGCCTGTTCGAGCCCGCCGCGCGCGTTTTCGACCTTCCTTCGGCCCGTTTTGGCCAAGAAGGAGTGCGCAAACGCCGTACGTTGGCCGGAATTTGGCAATTGGCGGCCTTGGAGCCCCGGTTTTTCTCGTTTCGGGCCAATCCGATCGCTTTCCAATGGATATCGCACAAGTTTTTGAGGCTCTTGACGCCATTTTTCGTGTTGGCGGCGATTGGGACGGCGGGAATGATGGAATGTTGGCAGGATGGGGAACTGGGATGGGCGGGAGTCGCCTTTGGGCTGATGGTTGGCGGCGCGGTGGCCAGTTTTTTGGCTTTTTGGGGCGGCAAACGGGTCAAATCGCGGATTTTGGGCCTTTTCGGGGCCTTTTTCGGAGTCAATTGGGCCTTGGTGCAGGCCATGTGGGATGCCTCCCGGGGGCGCTACGTGGCGGGCTGGCAGAAAAGCGGGACGACCTGACGGTGCGCCTCAGGCGCCAGGGGCGGCTGGGCGGTCCAGGAAATGCTGTCGCCAGATTTCGACGTTCAGCCAGAGAAACGTCGCGGCGATGCCGCCGCGGCCCAGCCAGCGCAGGAAATGGGAATACGGCCGGCTGTTGGTGTAGGCCACGTCGCCCAGGCCGATGCCGATCGCGGCGAACAGCGCCACCCAAACGGCCCAACGCACATGGGTTTTCCAGGCGCCGGGCGCGGCGAGCCATTCAAGGATTCCCAAAGCCAGCGGGATCGCCAGCAGCGTGAAATCGTGCCGCTCGTGGTAGGTCCACAGCAGGTTGGCGAAGCAGAGATAGCCCAGCAGCAGCCAGGGGCGGGCGCGGCGGGCGATCCAACAGATCCAGAGCGAATACAGGAAAAACGCCAGCGTCAGGAAGGTCTGGATGGGCGTGTTCTCCCAGCCGAGGGCGTTGTAGATTTCCTGGAACGTGAAACTGCCCTGCAGGAAATAGCGGCAGACGTTCATCCATTGGTCGATGAGCACCCACGGCGGCGTGCGGACCATCCACGAAACCGCCAGCGTGGCCACGCCGTGGAGGACGGCGATGCCGAGGAACAGGCGCCAATTGCGTTCGAGGAAGGGCACCGCCAGGAACAGCAGCACCAGCGCGGGCTTGACGAGAGCCAGGCTGAAAAGCGCCGCCGCCAGCCACGGGCGCGATGTCCGGAAATGCAGGCCCACCAGCGCCGCCAGCAGGGAAAACGCGGTGAACTGGCCATGGGCGACAATCAAGCGGGTCGTCGGCCAGACCGCCAGCACGCCCGCGCAGAACAACAGGGAGCCGAGAATCCGCTTGGGAGCCGCCGTTTCCGTCGGCCAGGCCCAGAAAGCGATCAGCAGCAGCAAGCACAGCGCGTTGACCGCCAGCCAATACCCCACCACGGCAGGCAACGGCAGATAGCCGAACAGGCCCATGCAGATCAGCAGCGAGGAGGGAGGATAGCCGGCCTCGGGCGGCGGCAGGCCCGGCAACAGGCCCGGCGTCCGGTCGTCGTAGACGGTCGTGTTCGCCGAGTAGATGCGGACGTCTTTCAGCCGGATGCGGTCCGGGCCCCGGACGGGGCCGTAGGTCCGTTCCAAGGCGTCGTTGGCGGCGCCGAACGGATTGACGCCGTTGCGGACGTAGAGGCTGCAAAACCACTGGCGGGATACGTCGGCGTAGGTTTCCGACAGCAGCAACTTCCGGGCGCTCGCGTTCCAGGCGGGCAGGCTGCCGAGTGCGGCCGCGACCAGCAGCATAGCCAGCAGGCCCAGCATCCAGCGCGGGCGGCGCGGGACGAGCGGCAGGGCAAACAGCCCGCGCATGGAAACCGAAGCGAACGGGGCGGGAGCCTGCGGCGGATCGATTGCATCGTTCGGATGTTGGGTCATGGCCAGTTCCTGCGATTGCCTTCGCCTGCAACGCGGCCGTCGGGCGGCGATCGCATCGTTAACATAAGGTGCGCGCGGGATCTGCCGCAAGCCCGAAGCGCAGCCAGGCTCGCGCGGGCCAGGCAATCCGGTCCCGGCGTTGACTTTCGCAAGCGGCTTTGAGAAGGTCCGGCCTCATGGCGACGCCCGCAGGAGAGCAGGGTTGGGATCTGGTCATCGAACCGCCGAAAGGCTGGTTCGACCTGCACTTGCGCGACTTGTGGCGCTACCGGGACCTGGTGGGTTTGTTCGTCCGGCGCGATTTCGTGGCGGTCTACAAGCAGACCATCCTCGGCCCGCTGTGGCACCTCATCCAGCCGTTGCTGACCACCCTGATGTTTACCGTCGTCTTCGGGCGGATCGCGGGCCTGCCGACGGACGGCATTCCCCAGTTCGCGTTCTACATGGCGGGCACGACGATCTGGAGCTATTTCGCCAACTGCCTGACGCGCACGTCCAACACCTTCGCCGCCAACGCCGGCATCTTCGGAAAGGTCTATTTCCCCCGGATGGTGGTGCCGGCGTCCACCGTGTTGTCGCAGTTGATCGCGTTCGCGATCCAATTCGGCTTTTTCCTGTGCTTCTACGTCTATTTCTGGCTGCAGGGCGCGGCGATCCGGCCCAATTGGGCCATTGCGCTGCTGCCGGGGCTGCTGGTGCTGATGGCGGGCCTGGGTCTGGGTTTCGGGATCGTCATTTCCTCCCTGACGACGAAGTACCGCGACTTGCAGGTCCTGGTGGGGTTCGGGGTGCAACTGTGGATGTACGCGACGCCGGTGATCTATCCGCTGTCCACCATGCCCGACCGTTTCCGCTGGCTGCTGGTGGCCAATCCCATGACCGCCGTCGTTGAGACCTTCCGCTACGGATTTTTCGGCACGGGCACGTTTTCCTGGGCCTATCTGGGCTATTCCGCCGGATTCACCGTCGCCTTGCTGCTGGTCGGCCTGGCCGTCTTCAACCGCGTGGAACGCACCTTCATGGATACGGTGTGAGCGCGGTGAGAAGACAACAGACTAGAGACCGTAGACTGGAGACTGCAGGCTGGAGACTTGAGGTGGGAAACAAAAGATCGGCGAGACGGAGATGAGGGATTATAGAAAGATCTTGGCGTGGCAGAAGGCGGACGACTTGACGGTGTCCGTCTATGAAGCCACGAAGACTTTCCCGAAGGCTGAGGCCTATTGCCTGACCAGCCAAATCCGCCGCGCAGCCTATTCGATTCCCGCCAATATCGCCGAGGGGGCATCCCGCAATTCGCAAAAGGATTATCTGCATTTCCTCTATATATCTCGTGGTTCTGCCGCCGAGGTCGGTTATTTCATCCATTTGTCCCGGCGTTTGGGATATATAAAACAGGAAGACCATGAATCGTTGTCGGCGCAGGCGGCTGAAGCGTCCCGTATTTTGACCGGTATGATCCAGTCGGTTGAAAAAGAAACCGGGGTTTTAGCCTGCGCGGCAGCAAAAATCACGTCGGCGTTCATCCTGTTTCTCGGTTCTGCCTGCCTAAGGTCTTCAGTCTACAGTCTACGGTCTCCAGTCTAATGTCTACGGTTATTTCCATCGAAAACGTGTCCAAGTCCTATCGCCTTGGGACGATCGGGAGCGGGACGCTGCGGGAAGACCTGCAGAGCTGGTGGCACCGGGTCCGTGGGTTGCCGGATCCCAATCTGCGCCTGGACCAGGCCCATTTGCCCGTGGAAGGGCATACCCTGTGGGCACTGCAGGACGTGTCGCTGGCGGTGGAGCAGGGCGAGGTGCTGGGCATCATCGGCCGCAACGGCGCGGGCAAGAGCACGCTGCTGAAGATCCTCTCGCGGGTGACGGCGCCGACGTCGGGGCGCATCCGGGTCAAGGGACGCGTGGCGAGCCTGCTGGAAGTCGGCACCGGCTTCCATCCCGAACTGACGGGCCGCGAAAACGTGTTTCTGAACGGCGCGATCCTCGGCATGACCAAGGCCGAAGTGGCGCGGAAGTTCGACGAGATCGTGGCGTTCTCCGAGATCGAGGATTTCATCGACACGCCCGTCAAGCGCTACTCGAGCGGCATGTACGTCCGCCTGGCCTTCGCCGTGGCCGCGCATTTGGATCCCGAAATCCTGGTGGTGGACGAAGTGCTGGCCGTGGGCGACGCCGGGTTCCAGAAGCGCTGCCTGGGCAAGATGGGCGACGTCGCCAAGAGCGGCCGGACGGTTTTGTTCGTCAGCCACAACATGCCGTCGATCCTCAACCTGTGCAGCCGCGCGGTCTGGATGGGCAACGGCCAGAAACAGCGCGACGGCGCGCCGGACGAGGTGATCAAGGCCTACCTTTCCTCCGTATCGGCCGCCGTGGAGGAACGTCCCGGCATCGCCCAGGCGGAACACCGGGGAACGGGCCAGGTGCGCATCGTGCGCGTGGACGCCGGCACCGACGGGCGCAGCGCGCCGGGGCTGACCACCGGCCGGGATTCAACCTTGCGCTTCACCTACGAAGCGCAGGCGACGCCGGCGAAAATCCATATGGCCATCATCGTCTCCAACTCGCGCGGGGAACCCTGCCTGCATCTCAACAGCGACAAGGTGGACCAGCTCATGCGCCTCGACGCGCCGCGGGGGACGATCCGGCTGCGCTTGCCGCGGTGCCCGCTGGTGCGCGGAAACTATGCTTTGGACGTCAAGGTCTGCAATTCCGCCGGGGTCGTCCTGGACCACGTGCCGCAGGGCGAAAGCGTCGTCGTCAACGACGGCGATTTCTACGGCAACGGCCGCCCGCCCGTGCCGGGCACGGGCAGCGTGCTGGCCGACCACTCCTTCGACGTGGCGGCGGACTGAAAGGCTCCCGATGAGTGCCGCGCCCGAAGTGACGTTCTTCATGCTGGTGACCGATCCGTGCGCGCTGATCGCGGACTACGCCATCCGCAGCTATCGCCTGCTGGAGCGCGCGAAAATCGATTTCCGCCTGCGCGTCTACGGCAATTGCCTCTCGCCGCTCGTGCGCGACCGCTATTTTCCCCGCTGGGGAAAATACCCTTTCGTGGAACTGGACGATAATCGGGCGCACGTCACGGATGATTACCCGCGGAAAGGCCAGTACATTACTTCTCCAGAAGGGGTGGCTCATGTGTTGTCATGGAACTGTGAGCCTCCCCCCATCGTCTGGGATCGGGAGATGCGTCGGCTGCCCTCGCAATACGTAGCAACAGTGGACGCAGATTTTGAGATCCTGGATCCGTCATTTGTTCAGCATGCCCTGGAGCGCCTTCGCCAAGTGGACAATCTGGCGGGAATTTCAGCCAGTTATGGTGAAGACAGGCCCATCCATCGTGAAACATATAGCAACAGAATCGTTTTCGTGCATAAACGATGGGACAGCTGGTTTTGCCTTTACCGAAAATCATGTCTGGATTTAGGGCCGTCTTGTCACTATTTCGAAACGCAAGCACCAAACGGTATTATTCACTGCTACGATGCTTTCAGCTATCTGCAGCACGCCTTGCTCGCGCAAGGCTGGCGGTTCGAGGCGGTCGGCCCGGAAAGCCAGAACCAGTTCATCCACTACACGTCCTTCGGCCAGAACCAGAGCGTCACGACGCGCACGATCGCGGCCTACCGGCGCTACCGCATTTTGCTGCACCGGGGCTTGGTTCCCCGGTTGGGGTTCAAGGGGGCGCGGGGCCGCCTGAATCGCTGGGTCGGCTACGGCGTCTACGAACTGTTCATGCGGCGCTTCGGCGGCGTGGACCGGTCCCGGCAACGCTTCCAGCATTTGCTGAATCCCGACTTCGACGTCGAACGGCTGTATCGCGACTGAGGTCGGAAGCCCGATTCCCAAACGGGCGCAACGGCCAGCAGCCGGTTCATCTGTGGAATTCGCGAGTGGCAAGCAAGGGAGCGGGGGACGCTGATCTGGCGGGGCTGAAGCGAAAATCGGAGTGTCGGAGCCTTCTCATTCCCCGATGGGAGCGTCGGGGGCTCCAAAGAGACGGATTCAGTGGTTGGTCGGAGCCGGCACGACTCCGTGCTGGCCGGAAATGGATCAAGCTTCCCAAAAGAACATGCGCTTCCGCGTTGCGGATGCGGTCTCAACCGCCCACGCCAAAAAACTCCCGGACGGCGGCACAGATGTCGCCTACCTGTTCCGTCGTCAAATCGTAGAACATCGGCAGGCGCACGAGGCTGTCAGCGAAGCGATCGGCGTTGGGGAGCGCCCGGCCATCGTGCCGGGCCGCGTAGAAGGGGCTTTCGTGCAGCGGCAGATAATGGAACACGGCTTGGATGCCGCGGCTTTTCAGATGGGCGATCAACGCGGTGCGTTCGGCCAGCGAGCGGCACACGAGATGGAACATGTGGGCGTTGTTGCTGGCCTCCTTCGGGATCGTCGGCAAGGCCACGAGCCCTTGGTTGGCCAAACCGGACAGTTCCTTGAAATAAGTCTGCCAGAGCTGCTTGCGCTTGGCCTGGATGGCGTCCAGATGCTCGAGCTGGGCGTACAGGAACGCCGCGATGATCTCGGAGGGCAGGAAGGACGAGCCGACGTCCACCCAGCCGTACTTGTTGATTTCCCCGCGGAAAAACTCGGCGCGGTTCGTGCCTTTCTCCCAGATGATTTCGGCGCGCCGCGCGAAGCGTTCGTCGTTGACGACCAGCGCGCCGCCTTCGCCGGCGATGATGTTCTTGGTTTCGTGGAACGAGAAGGCGCCTAAATGGCCGATGCCGCCCAGCGGCCGGCCTTGGTAGGTCGCGTCGATGGCCTGGGCCGCGTCCTCGACCACCAGCAGGTTGTGTTTTTGCGCCAGCGCCATGGCCGCGTCCATGTCGCAGGCCACGCCGGCGTAATGCACGACCACGAGCGCCTTGGTGCGGGGCGTGATCAACTCCGCCACCCGGTCCAGATCCAGATTGGGATGGTCGGCGCGGCTGTCCGCGAAAACGATCCGCGCCCCTTGCCGCACGAAGGCCAAGGCCGTGGAAACGAACGTGAAGGAAGGCACGATGACTTCGTCGCCGGGACCGACGTCCGCCAGGATGGCCGCCATTTCCAAGGCGTCCGTGCAACTGGTCGTCAACAGGACCTTGCGGAAACCGTAGCGGCGTTCCAGGAATTGCTGGCAACGCTGGGTAAAGAGTCCGTTCCCGGAAATCTTGCCGGACTCCACCGCCTGGCGGATGTAGTCGGTTTCTTTGCCGGTCAGGAACGGCTGGTTGAAGGGAATGTCGGTCATGGGTCGTTGTTCCGGGGCGATGTCGCCATTAGTCCAGCCAGTAGCCCAGCAAATGGAACGGTTGGCCTTGCACGCGGATTTCCAAGGATTCTCGCGGGGCGTCGTAGTCGATCGTGAAGAGGCGGCCGTTCATCCGGACCTTGGGCATCGGATAATTGGTGAAGGCCTTGATGTGGTGGATCAGGGTTTCGACGTCGGGAATCCGGTCGATTTCCAGAACCGCATCCGCTTCGGTGCGCGGCGGTTCGCTGGAATTCGGGCCGGATTGGGGAATCGCCGTAAAGTTCGGGTAGGCACGAACGACGTCCGCGACGAGCTGGCGGGACAAGAACGCCAGCGCCTTGCGCAACTGGCAGTCGGCGAGCCAGGGATTGAGCAAATGCCGCTGGAACAGGATGGCGCCCGTGTCTTGGCCGGCATCGATCAGGTGGGCCGTCATGCCGACGATTGTTTCGCCGTTTTTCACAGCCCAGTTCGTTGGCGTCGCTCCCTTGTG
>Ga0116145_1004493_pt1 | contig 11088 bp, 23 predicted proteins | sample AD_JPNHG1_MetaG_FD_89747 | JGI IMG/M metagenome (GOLD analysis project Ga0116145, IMG submission 89747) | Active sludge microbial communities of municipal wastewater-treating anaerobic digesters from Japan - AD_JPNHG1_MetaG | ecosystem: Engineered > Bioreactor > Anaerobic > Digestate | place... | reverse complement strand
CCCCGGATTGACCGGATAGACCAGCCAGCCACCGTACTGCTTCTGGATCTGCTCCGTCGTTGCGCTGCACTGCCGGCAGGCGGCCGGCGACTGGATCACGATCTTCTCTTTCTGTCCGTTGTCAGATCCCATTTGATTTCCTTTCCCTTTTCCCTGCTTTCATGTCAGCGGCAATCTTCTCCATGATCTTTTCAAGCTCTTCCGCATACACCCTGTCGAAATCCTGCTGACGGACCTGCGTGTACGGCGTGGCCAGCATAACCAGACGGCGCCCGACAGGATAGGCCAGGTCCTCGTCGTACTCCCTGTCGAGGCTTTTGGATGCGTCTACGACGGCCCGATTCTTGGCGTATTCGTCCGAAAACAATCGGCCCCGACCGTAGGTCCTGGCATGAGCAAGCTCGTGGATCAGGACCTCAAGAGGGTTTGCCTTTGCCTTCGTGAAAACCTCGACTTCCCGCGTAGATGGATTGTACGATCCTCCAAGGCGAGGCTCATAAACAGGCATTTCAGACAACTTCATGAGCCATCCCATGGGAGAAAATGAAATCTTTGACGCCTTCGGAACCTCGTCCTTGAGGCTGGCCAGGATCCGGAACAGCCTCTCGTTGGTCAACGGGTCCCCGGTGTCAATCGGGCCGACGTTTTTCATGTGTCCGTATTTCATGGACTCTCGGATCGTGTTGCCGAGCTTCTCAATCCATGTCGGCCGATATTGCGAGATCTCTTCCGGCATCTTATCTCCCTATCGTGATCTCAATCTCTCGATCCTTGAGTTCTTCATACCGCCGGCGCGAGAGCCAGTTACTGATGCCGGTTTCGTTTCCGGTTCCTGATGGAGGAAGCCCCGCCGGGATCTCCCAGCCGGCGAGGGAAACTCCCTGCGCCTGGGCTGGTTTGAACTTCTCTTCTTCCTTCGGAGACAGGCGACGCGGCATCAGGGTCATCATCACCGCGGCCATCGCGGCCGTGTCAACGCGCTCGTCGTGGCATCCAAGCTCCGCATTGAGCTTCCCGCTCTTTTCGACGAACGTCCGCATCTCGCTGACCGTCTCCCGGCATCTGATCTGGATCTGGCCCGTGGAGGCCAGCTCGTGGAGCCTGTCAACCATGTAGGGCTTGGTCTTTTTGTTTGTTGACCACCCAGGCTCTCCGGGCTTGTGCTCATAGAGCGGGTAGTGCGCGGCCGTCAGGTCCCTGACAACGGTGTAGCCGTGATTCTGGAGTTCGACGCACGCCGGCGCCCGGAAATAGAGATTCCCGACCATTTCCACCAGCTCCCCGATCACGCCGTAGTCGATGTGGCCATGCCATTGGGCGACCTGGACGCCGGTTCTGTGGTCGTATACATCGATGCATGTCGGGTCCGGCTCCGTCTGGTTCTCTTCGTGCGATGGCTTGATGCCGCCGGCGGAATCGACGGTCATGAAATAGGTCGTGTCCCTGCGCGGCTTCTCCCAGATCTTCAGATGCCCGTTGGGGTTCGGCCTGACCTTGGTGAGTCCGTGCCGAATCACCGGATCGCCAACCAGCACCGGATCCTTGCAAGCCGCCTCGAGCGTGTCGCACAGCAAGCGGCCGAAGACGTTGGTTCCCTGGCTCAGGAAGGCCTCCTCAACGGTGGCCGGGTACTCTTGTCGAAAAATCTCAATGCGTCCGTTGCACTTGTTTTCTATGGCCCAGGACCTCCAATGGAGCTGCTCGAGGGTCAGATTGAACCGCTTCATGAGCCGCAGTTCCTCAGAATCCTCCCAGGTCATCGTTTCCTTGTTGAGGACCTTGCGACGGATATCGACCTCGAATTGCTGCCGCTGAAGATCCGAATCGAAGGGCTTTGTATACCGCTCATGGACGAACCACGGGATGAACACTAGGATCCAGTCCGATGCGGGGCTTGTCCATGCGTAGGTGACGCCGTCCTGCTGGTAGTACGGGTATCGACCCTCGGAGTAGGCCTTGAAGCAATCGGCCTGAAAGCGGTTTCCGTAACCATTGGCCGTGCTCTCGAAAATGACCTCGGAGTCCGTGGGCGGGTCCGGCACGCACGACAGTAGCGATGTCGAGAGCCTCTCCGGGTCCGGCCAGTAAGCGCACTCGGATCCGTGCAGGTAGTGAATTCCCTGGGACCGGCCGGCGTCGATGTTCCGGGCGCACGCCAGAGAGTATTCGCTCTTGAGGCCCCGGCCGTCCTCCGTGTCGAAGATCAGCTCCTTGGCGTTTGACTTGAGGGTCGCCGGCGGGAGAGGATTCCGCTGGTGGTACAGCTTGGCCATCGAATACAGCTCGTCGGTTGAAGAAACTTCGTGACCGACGATGAACGTATTGCGGTTTTGGCGAAGAGAAGTGAGCCAGTAAAACCTCCCTTCGACGTAGGTCGAACCTCCAAATCTTCGAGACTTCAACAAAAGAGCCCGGACCGATCCGGTCTGGGCCTTCTGTTTTTCTAGGCACGCATGAAGGATCTCCTGGCCTTTGTTGAAAACGAATGGCAGGAGCTTTTGGCTGTTATGGTCGCGGATGACGAGGCAGTCTCTGGCGAAGGATCGAAAATCCTGGAGATAGGTCCGGTAGGCCTGAACCAGGTCAGACATGGGGTCAATTGGCTTACTTGCCGCCGATGCTTTCGCCATGGATGATTCTCAAAATATCCTCGAGGCCTGTGTGCTGCTGGATGCTCTTTTCGGCCGGGTATGCCCCCTCGAGCTTATTTGCCTCACGGATCACGTCCAGCTGCAATGACAGATCGCAGACATCCACGGCGACCAACTGCTCAGCTCCGGTGTCCGCGAGGACCTTGACGCCTGCCTTCAATTTTGCCCCAGGAGGCGTTTTCTTTTGTTTGCCCTTGCCGGCTATCGCGTCGATCTGGTTTAGAAGCTCCTGGGCCGCTTCCCGCGGGTCCTGGCCCCCTTTCCGCAGCTTGAAGAACTGCGTTTTTTGCGCCTCCGCGAGTTCGGCAAGCTTCCTGAAGCGCTTTTCTTTCCCGAGGCCGACCTTCTTCAAAAGCAGTTCATTCCGCCGTGCGATGGCCTCTACGACCGGGGCGATGTCGTTAGCCGTGATCTTCGTCATGTTGCTCCTGGTTCCCCTCCGGGGGCGGCGATGGTCCCAACATCGGGGAGGGCTTCGAGGGGATTATCGGCCGCCCCTTGAAGGAGGGAATCAGCATGAGGCAGATTCATGCCCTTGCTGGGCTAAATCCTTGCACAGTATGTGGATTTTGTCCAGATGTACGACAGCGACAAACGGCGACAGGAAAAAGAGGGCCCCGGTGGGGATCCGGGGCCGCCGCGGCAACGATGAGGTATGGGTTATCTGCCCTTGATGGCCGGCATGGCTTGCATCCGGAGTTTAATCAGGGCAAGGGTTTCGCGGAGAATACACGGCTTATTGCCGACGTGGACCAGGGGCAGTTGCAGTCTGCCGGCAATGCGCTGCATGGTGCGGATGCAGATGTCGCGGTGCCAGTAATTACGGATTTCTTTCCATCCGATCAGCCAGAGATCGCCTAAGGCTTTCTCAATGACGCGAGCCTCGATATCCTGGCGTTGACCTTGTCGAGTTCTCTTGCTAGGGCGAGATTGACGCTTGCCTGCTCTTCCCGCTCTCTTTGGAGTTTTTCCTCTAGGGACCGCTCTAGTTTTTGCATCGACCATTGCATCCGGTTGAGCTGATCGCAGGTGTTGATCGTGATGATGGCCATGATGATGCAGGTTGCGAGGGCTATTGCCGCCAGGATCTTGAATGCTCTGCTGTCTTTCATGGGTTCTTGCCTTTCGTCGTGTCATGTTTGTTTTCCTCCCGTGACCTCGTCGATCAGGCTGTGTATCGACCGCCTGACTATGCTGTGCTCCGAAACCAGGTTCTTTCGCCTCATACCCATCCGCTCTGCGTCGGAAAGGGACATGTATGACGATTCGGCCATGCTGATCTGCCTGCACGAGGCGCACGGGGCCGTGGCCGTTATGGGGATTGTGTAGGGGTCATGATCTCTCTCAAGGATCAGCCACCCCGATTCGCAGTCCGGACAGCTGACGTTTGGCTTTCTGGCCCGCCTGTCCGGGTATGCGTTGAGCCATGCGTTGTAGAGGTCCCAGATCACCGACGGCAGGTTCTTCGGGAAAGCCTCGAACTGGTCGAAAATTTTGGCCTGGATCCAGTCGATTGGTTCCGACGGAATGTTTCCGACGCGCTGTTGCCAGAGATCGAGGGCTGCGTCGGTCGGCATCTTGCGCTCGTAGTATGAGCAGATTGTCTTGACGAACTCGTGGAATTCAAGTGGCGTCATCGGTATGCCCTCCTTGGTCGGCCAGTTTGCGCTTGATCCAGGAGTCCGGGTCGTAGGGCTTGTCCTCCGGCCTGATTGGGAAGACTCCCTTCCACCCTCTCTCAATGGATTGCCTGAGCACATCTCCTGGATCGTGGCCCATGGCTTGCAGCTTGGCCAGCTTATCAGCGATGAGCTTCTTTGCGTAGTTGGTGATGGTCCCCTTGCGGAGCCTCATATCGACGAAGGCGTCCCATTCTTCTTGTGGTATGAATGCCGGTAACTGGAAGACGTTTCCGTTGCCCTTCGATTTCGGCGTTTGTCTTGAACTCAAAGGGGGGTAGGGGGGTTCTTCAGTTACAGTTACAGTTACAGTTCCTTGTTTGCCTAACCGTTCGTCTAACCGTTTGATCAACGGTTCGTATAACGGTTTGCCTAACCGTTCAATCAGCAGTTTAAGTTCGCTGAATAATTTGGTTTTCGGGAGTTCATCGAGCTTCTTGACGGCTGCTTTTACTTGGTTTGGATTGTCGAGCGGATGCTTGTCCAGATACTCCAGATCCAGTATGATTTCAGCATCCGGATCCCATGCGACCAAGTGTTGGTGCAACAGTTCCCCTAACAGTTGGGTAAACCGTTGTCTCGATGGCAGGCGCAGGTCATCGACGACGTATCCGGGGCGCAGTACAAACATCCCCAGAATGTTGCCGTGAGGGCAGGTGATGATGTACAGGTACAGCTCTCTGGCCTCCCGGCTCAACGCCCGAAACTGGGACGTATGCCAGATTTTGCGAGTGACCTTGGCGTATGGATTTGACTCACGGATGGTTGCCATCTTGCGTCCTCTCCTCCTTGTTAAACGGCGAGGCCCATGCGGGATATGAGACATAGATCTCTGTCCTGGCCTGGGCGTCATAGGCTTTCGATGAGCTGATGGCGATGACCTGGCGGTCATCAGACCAGACGGCTCCGTTGAAAACGTCTTTGACGAATTTTATGCAGTTGTCAAGGTCCGGTTTCTTAAGGTGCGGCGGGTTGGAAAGGATTTTTTTCCGTGACATGCTGCTGGGGTAGGGAAAATAAAACTGGACAACAAGCCGAAGTGGAACGTCCGGACCGAACATGACCTGTGTGGGATAGCCCAATTGGGCCATTGCCTGAATCAGAAACTGCCCCTCCTCAGTCTTCTGATCAGAATAGGTCCCGACGTGATCACCGCGACGGAAGAACCGTGGCCGGCGTTTCGCAATGGGTTTCCCCGGTACGATAATCTTGATCATGAGCCGTGCTCCTTTACAAGCTGCTGTTCGAGTACAAGCTGCTGCTCAAGCATGTGCTTGATCTGCTCCGCTGTCGTGCGCCGCATTTTTCTGGCCTCCTCGACAACCCTGTCGAGCAGGTCCCGGTCACGCGGCGTGCCAAAGGTCAAATAGATCGCCCCGAATGCCTGTGCATGGTCAATTTCTTCCATGATCATCCTCCTTCGTGGTACTGTCGATTTTTGATCTTGCTAACTTAACAGCAGAAATGAATGGATTGTTTTTCCTGTTTTCTTTCGTCAGCAGTTGATTGTAGTTCACCCACCTCGCCGCGTGATAGCCGAACATCCAAAATTTATACCCCGCCAATGCCTCCCATGCCTTTTTCTCCGCCGATTCCATTTCCTCAATGATTTTTCCATTCATACCATCACCTCATTCTCTTTCGTCGCACCGGGAACTCCCGACGCATGATTGCCAACAGGACATCCCCTGGGGGGATCGCGTGTCCTCTCTCATACTTTGCGATCGAACTCCGCGGGATCCCCGTGACCCGCGAAAACTGATCTTGCGTAAGCCCGAGGGACTGACGCACATTTCTGACAACGCATCCCGCATTTCCCGCATTCATGGATTGTTACTCCTTACGCATGGTCTTTGGGTTCCATAGGTATACGCATTCACCCCTGACAACGCTCAGGCCCAACAGCTTGCACCATCGTTGGGCCTCCCTCCGCGCCAATTTCTTGTCGCAGTACGTCTTCACGGTCCCAATCTGAACGGAGTTGCTGAGCGATATGGACCATGAGTATATTGGTAAAATGTGATTAATTACCAAGATCTGTATGATTGCCCTTTTCCTTTGTTTCATTGCTCCTCCTCCATCATGATAACCATCATAATCAAAAATATGTTCCTGTCAAGAATAAAATGTTCTTGACATGGATATGATATATGATAAAATAACTGCGTAGTGAAAACGCACTATGGAAAACTCAAAGGAAAACACACACAAACGAAAGGGGATGAAGACATGAAGATCATGATGATTGAGAGCAAGACGCGGAAGTCGGCAATGAAGCGTGCCCCGTGGGCCGCGAAAGTTGTCAAGGTGTCCGGCGGTTGGCTCGCTTTTGAGTCGATTACCGATTATACCGTATGGAAAAAGCAGAAATAACTCTAAGGGGGCGATAATAATGAAAAAGTTTCGCGGAACCCTGTATTTTGGGAAAGATATGCAGGCATTAACCGGAGAATTCTCTCTCCGGCTTAAGCCCCACGGCGAACTTCCCGATATACTGCTTTTCGGTGGTAAGTTGTCGGAAACGCTTGACTTTCCCGCGCTCTTCGCAATATACCCGGCCCTTTCAGTAGAAACCCGTATCTTCATCGATCCAGGCGATACCCGCGTTGATGGTCGGTTTTGCTCCCGCCGCGGTGAAGAGGAAATCGTGGTCCTAGCCCAAACGGAAGTACAGGCGGCGGGTATCCTGCTGCATGAGGTCCAGCATTGGATCCAGCGCGAGGAGCAGACGCTGCCGCTGATATCCAGGGCGTGGTTTGCAGGGCGGGCCGATGAATATATCCGACTGCCCGGCGAAGCGCAAGCCCGCAAGGCGCAGGAAAGTGTTGTCTTGGTTGAAGAAAGCTGAACACGACGGACCCCGCGTCCGTGCTGGACATTACCGTTAGGGGGAAAGGGGTGATTTAAGGGGTGATTTATGGAAAAGTTTTTGCTGTGGATTGAAAGTGGTCGGTTTGAGGAGCGGGTTGAGGCGATGATCGACAGGATGGAAACACCATCTGCAATTATCGCAATGCTTGCTACGCTTGTTGTGACAATCATGGCCTGCGAAATGCTGATGAGGATGTAGTTATGATCGTCAATGGCAAGGAAAGGCCTTGGCAAGTATGGGTAGCCGCTCATTGGTTGGCAAGCTACGCCGATACACCTGTGATCGCTGACTTGGTGCTGGCATCCATGCGCCGGCGAAGTGACGAGGAGGTAGAGGATCTGTGCCGTCGCATCCTCTCCTCAAGGCGCATCAAGAAGCATATCCACGCAGATCCGGCAAAAAGGCGGAGGAACCCCTCTGTCTACCCCATGCCGGAAGAAAGGATTGAGGGAATCACATGAGCAAGCAAGGGGAAGTATTTGACGTTGCTATGCGGGAATCGACTCCCGCTCCGTTGGATATCGGCACGGACGATGTGCTGGCCATTGCCGCCCAGGCCAAGGCCAGGGTGGCCGCCGTGCGGGAGATCAAGTCGTCGGTCCTGGCCATGACTGACCCGTCCGACTGGACGGACCAGGACGGCAAGCCCTACCTTCAGGCCTCCGGTGGCGAGAAGATTGCCATAGCATTCGGAATAAATTGGCGGTTCCTCACTCCGGAGCCGCTCAAGATCGAGGACCAGGACGGTCACTATACATACGAATATACCATGGAATTCACCATGGGATCCCGATGCATCCAGATCACCGGATCGCGCAGCTCGAAAGATCCATTCTTCAAGCAGTACCGTTACGAGGGAGAAGGCCAGAATCGCAAGCGCATTGAACTTGCGGTACATGAGCGCAATAATGAGCGAGACGTGAAGATGGCTGCCTACACGAATGCCGTCGGAAACGGAGTCTCGCGCATCCTCGGATTCCGCGGGATCACATGGGAAGACCTCTGGGAATATGCCAAGATCAAGCGTGAAGATGTCATTGGGATCCAATACAAGAAGAAGGGTGAGGCACCAAACGGGACTCAGCGTCCAACCTACAGGGCTCCTCAACGGAGGTCCGCCGGACAGGATGTGCCTCCTGCACCTGCAAAAGGGGATGAGCACCCAGACGGAAAAGCATCAGAGAACCAACTCAAGGCGATCCGCAAGCTTTATGCGGATCTGGGCGTTACCTCTGAGGACGCAATCCTGACCAATACGAGGGTCGCGGTGGGATCCCACGACCTCGCGAAAATCGAGGATCTCTCTGACGATTACGCCGGGGGCCTCATTCACTTCCTACAGGAGAAGCTCGATGAAAAGAAACGCGCAGGAAAATGACGGGATCCTGTACGATCCTGATAAGCATCTCTATTTCGTTGACGGGCGGCTGATGCCGTCCGTCACCCAGATCCTTTCGGCTGAGGGTTTCGTTGACCCAACATGGTTCACGGTCACGGGGGCTGAGCGGGGGACGGTTGTCCACGAGCTGACCCGACTGCACGACGAAGCCGATCTGGATGAGGCTTCGGTGGATCCGGACCTTGATGGGTATCTGGAAGCGTGGAAGCGGTTTCTGTCCGATTCCGGAATTCTGGTGATCAGGGTGGAGCAGCCATTCGCATCGTCGAAATACGGATACTGCGGCACGCCGGACCGAATCGTGCGGTTTCCGCGTGACCCGCGTCTCGCCATCATCGACGTGAAGACCGGCCACGTTGAGCCGTGGGTAGGTCTTCAACTCGCCGGCTACGCCATAGGATGCGACATGATGTATGCTCGGAGGATCGCGGTGCGACTGCGGGACGATGGAAAATATGTAATCAGAGAATTCACGGACCCCGCCGATCTCGCAACGTGGCTGGGGGCCGTGAGCACGTTTTACTGGAAGATGAACAACAACTACAGAACACACGATCTTACAAGGAGGATGTATGACGCAGGTGGAGCTGACATTGGAGGCGCAGGAGGCGCAGAAGACGGCCCTGTCGATCCCGGATCAGGCGAAGGCATTGGTCATCAGCGATGCGGAGACGGCCCAGAAGGCCGCGGATCTCAAGGAGCATATCCGGATGATCCGCAAGAAGATCGCGGACACCTTCGGCCCGATCATCGAGAAGGCACACGCGGCGCACAAGGAGGCCCTAGCGAAGAAGAAAACGGCCGAGGCCCCCTTGATCGAGGCGGAGTCGATCTTGGACCGGGGACTGGTGCGGTACAAGATGGAGCAGGACCGCAAGGCGGAGGAGGAACGCAAGAGGATCCTCGAGGAAGCCAGGAAGGCGGCAGAGGAGGCGCAACTCGCCGCGGCCGTCGAGGTCGAAAAGGCCGGGATGCAAGCCGAAGCGGAGCTAATCATCAGCCAGCCGGTGATCCCGGTTGTGAGCGTGCCGAAGACGGAAGCACCGAAGGTGAAAGGCGTGGGATTCCGGAGCAACTGGAAATTTCGCATAGTGAACGAGGCCCTAATCCCGCGTGAATACATGCAGCCGGACCTCGTGAAGATCGGCGGTGTGGTCCGGTCCCTCAAAGGAGGGACATCCATTCCCGGCATTGAGGTCTACGAGGAGGTTGCTACGGTATCCGGGGCTAACCGATGAAAGGCCGAGAACGGCGACATGCCGCAGGTGCGGAGCAAAGATCGTGTTCCTGCTAAACGACAAGGGAATGCGGATCCCATGCGACCCGCAGGGAATCGACGATGCTGATGAGTACTTCGACAGGGAACGGCATGGCAAGCATTTTGCTACATGTCAAATAAAGAAGCCCGTGAAACGATAATTGCCCTTGAAAGGACCAAGCATGAGCCCATTCTATGTCGGTTTTGCCATCGGTATGTTTCTCGGATGTTTCGCCGGTGTGATAATTGTCTGCATACTGGTATCAGGAGCGAGCCATGAACGTGATTAATCTTATCGTTGAAATCATTACCGTCGCCACGTTCATCCTTATCACGCTACTATGGTGGACTGGACCGTGGTGGGGCCACTAGGGAGGATCAATGAGCAGATATTTAGGACAAAAGATGATGATCGGTATTGAGGAGCAATCTGGTGTCATGTGGAATGGTCGGCAGTACGACCTTCCGGTTGACAGGCTTGTGCCTGACGACCATGTCAAGTACCTGCGCCAGAGATGTCGTGCGATGTCAAGATGGCGTAGCAAATACGCCGTTACCGGGACCTGCGTCGGTGCGATCATCGACAGGTCACGCAAAAACTACACTTATCTCATTGAGTGTGAGGTCACCGGGAGGATCTACAAGACCAGGGCCCCGGAACCCTTTCGCGGGGAACGGCATGAAGGGCTATAGAAGATGAAAGCATACTACAACGAGATCGACCCATGCCCCGCAGGCGGCGGAGTTCGTCAGAGCGTATCTAGGTGGAGGGTGCGATGATTAAGATTAGGCATAAATTAACTGGGTCCACCGTTGCATGATCGTGGGGGAGAAAGACCTGAAGGAGATAGGCCTTGAATGAGCGCATGATTGCATACCCCCGCGAGACAGACACAGAGCGTACATGACCATAAAGTGAGCGGAAGGCCGGCTCCTCAATTGTAGAGCCGGCCGTTTTTTATGATCCCGCCAGGATTTCAGCTGTTTCGAGCTTCGACAGGATATTGTTGATCTTCGTTCCCAGGTTGTTGAGAGCCGTCTCTATAGACGGGATCGTATTGGCCACCAGGTCGTCCCGCAAGGCATCGGCAGACGCCGGCGAGTCTGCCGGATCCGTGATGTTGTGCGCCGTCTCTGCATCGCTCTCGTGGGACTGCTTCTTCAGCTTGAGGCCGTCTGCATCGACATCGATGCCGTATCCGGACTTGAGCGCAACGCTGAGGCCGTTT
>Ga0116145_1004476_pt1 | contig 11112 bp, 9 predicted proteins | sample AD_JPNHG1_MetaG_FD_89747 | JGI IMG/M metagenome (GOLD analysis project Ga0116145, IMG submission 89747) | Active sludge microbial communities of municipal wastewater-treating anaerobic digesters from Japan - AD_JPNHG1_MetaG | ecosystem: Engineered > Bioreactor > Anaerobic > Digestate | place... | reverse complement strand
CTTCCGGGTTGATACTGTTTAATAAATCATCCTCAACATTTGTATTTTCATTAAATTGTTCAAAATTTTCATCCAATAAATTATCTGGAATTGTTTCATCCTCATCGGTTTCAATAGCTTCAGATAAATCAAAATCATCTATATTAATATCAATATCTTGTTCAGTTTCATTACTATCTTCAAAATTATCGATATTTGGTACTTCGTCAATTCTTTTGTTTTCATCTGGTAATTGTTGAATGTTATCAACAAGTTCAACTAATTCATCATTAATTTCTTCGTCAACATCAGCAAAGTTAACCTGCTCTTGCTCACTATTTTCATTTATAAAATCATCAGAATCTGCAGCTTCAACTGCTACCTTTTCGTTATCGCCTATTATTAAAGTTACACCTTTATCATTATAGTTTGCTGTTAAAATAGTATCATCATTATTTAAATCTTCATCATAGTTATTATCAGGAACTGTATATAAACTTTTTTTATCAAGCTGAGATTTTGGCTTTGTAAAAGATTCACCAGTTGAATATGCATGAGAAAGTATTATTTCATTCAATGTTTTTGTTAAAGACTCAATTTCTTTTTCTAAATTTTTCTTAATGGTTGATTTATGGTCAATTTCATTCTTCAGTTTCGTTACAAATTGAGAAAGTTCATTTTCTTCTTTATTAAGAACTTGCACTTTTTGAGCAATTATTTGCTCATTCTTTCTGAGTTCTGTAATTTTTTCTCTAACATTTAATAACTCTTCTTTAAGAGCTTCTAAATCCTTACGTTTACTGATAATTTCTTTTTCAAGTCTAGTATTATCAATTTCACTTTCAAGAATAGATTTTCTTAATTTAGCTTTTCTATCTTCGAGTTCATTAACATCGCTAAATAATTTTTGTATAAGTTCTGTAAAATCTTTTTCGAAGCTTAAATTTCTCTGTTTTGTATTAAATTCAGCTGCTTTTAATTCTTCGATATTATGATTTAATTCAGCTATTCTTTCTTTTTTATTTTGTAAAGTTTCATTTAAGCTATTAATACTTGCATTTAGCTCAAATTCTTGTTTTTTCAATTCTCCAATTTTAGCAACAATAGCGTCATATTCTTCTTTAATCAACATTAAATTTTTATTTTCTTTTTCAACTAAAAGTTTCTGATCAGAAAGTTGCGATTTAACCTCACTCAATTCTTCAATTAATTCATTTTTCTTATCAGAAAGCTCCAGGAATTTATGATTAAGTGCATCGATTTTTTTATCCATATATCCTTTATGGCTTTCTAATTCTTTAGCCTCAATATTTAATTTTTCTATTTGTTGAGTTAATTGTTCAATTGAATAGTTTTTTGTTGATTCTAATCTTTCCAGCTCATTAATTTTATCTTTTAGTTCATTTAATTTATTCTCAAATTCATTTATAGTATTTTTATAATCCGATATTTCATTTTCCAGCTTTTCAATTTGAGATTTTTTGTAATTATATTCATTATTTACATTAAATAGATCTTCTTTTCTTGCGAATAGTTCTTTTTCAGCTAAATTAATTTTATCTTGCAACTCTTCGTATTGTTTGGAAGCATTGTTATATTTTTCAACATAAGATTTAAATTGGGATTCAAAATTTTCAAATTCACTCGAAAATCTTTGAATCATTTGTTTTAATTCTTCTTCTTCTTCTTTTCTTTCATCAATTCTTGTGAGTATTTCTTTTTCTTTCTCTTCTGCTTCTTTGATTCTATTTTCTAATGCCTCAATAGTTCCGATTTTTTGTTCATACTCTTTAATAATATTGAGAGCATTATCAAGTTCTTCTCTTAACTGACTTGAACCAAATAAACCCATTTTTACTCCTGATTTGATATTTCAAAAATAATCAAATATCATTCCAAATCAAAATTTTTCTTTAAAATAGCAATTTTTTTATTTACTCAAATTTCATTATTTTTGTAATAAAATGAAAGTTTTCTTATGATAACAGTAAGTCAAGATCAAGTAATAAGAAAAACAAGAGTTATTTTCATAGATTTAATACGTGCATTTGCTGTTTTTATGATGGTTCAAGGCCATACAATTGATGCACTACTTAGTAATGAATATCGAACTGGATTGAATCCTTTATTTAATATATGGAATTTTTTCCGTGGATTAAACGCTCCAATTTTTATATTTACATCTGGTGCCGCGTTTACTTACCTTTTTTTGCAAAAAGAGCTACCTTTTAATGAAAACCCGCGTGTTAGTAAAGGAATTAAAAGATTTCTATTGTTACTTTTTCTTGGTTATTTAATTCATATACCAACTATTTTTCCATCAGAATTTTCAAAAATTTCAACAGCACAATGGCTTACTTTCTTCAAAGTAGATGCATTACAAGTTATAGGTGTAGGTATATTATCTATCATTATTGTCCTTTATGTAGTTGAAAAACTAAAATTAAACCCATATTATACTTTTTTATTTTTATCAATTTTTGTAGCATTAATATCTCACTATACGTTAAAAATCGAATGGGCCAATTATTTACCACTACCTATTGCATTATATTTTTATTACGGACCGCAGAATCCTGATGGCATTTATACTTTATTTCCAATATTCCCATGGCTTTCTTATATTTTTGCAGGATCATTTTTAGGAGTATTTTTGGCAAAACACCCAAAAGTCTATAAAACCAAATGGTTTGGAATAAAAATAATTTTATGGGGACTTTTATTAATTTTAACTTCACTAATATCTATAATGATTGAAAATAATGTTAAAGGTTACAACACTTTCTGGGAAAATCCATTTCTCGTTTTTAATAGAATAGGAATAGTATTAGTTTTTAGTGGTATTATTACTCTATTAACATTAAGAATTGATAAAATTCCAAGAATTGTAGTTTTAGCAGGACAAAATACATTATTAATATACATAGTGCATTTGATGTTAGTTTATGGTTCACCTATAAACCTTGGCCTTTCCTATTTATTTTATAGAAAACTCGGACCAATTGAAGCTGTTCTTTTTGCTATACTAGTTCTATTTTTGATGGGATTAATGGTTAAAATTCTTGATATCATAAAGCCTAAATATAAGGAACTTAAAACACAATTCTTAACAAATTTTAAAAATAAAATTTCTAACTAAGTTATTAATATTTACTCTGCTAAATTTTACAGCTAAATTAATATGAAGATTAAACATATTGTTTAATATTATAGAAATATCTATTACGAAGCACAAAGCAATTAGCCACCAATCTCACGAAACATCAAGAATAATTCCACAAATATTTTTCTTCCTGTCCGTTGTGGGAAAAAAAAATATCTCACACAAAGCACACCAAGAACACAAAGATGAAGTCAAAAAAAGCAGTTATTTCAATTCCTTGTGAACTTGGTGACCGTTGTGAGATATTTTAAATAATTTTACCAGATTATATCACCTAAGTTTTAATTAAATTCCTTTTCAATTTCAAAAACTGGTTTAATATCAATTGGTAACTCGACCATTTTTTTCCTAATAACTTTAAGCGGCTCAGATTCTTTTCCATATTTTTCAATTAACTTTTTAGCTCTTGCATAATCACCTGTTGCTTGAATTTCTAAAAGTTCTTTTGCTAATCCTTTAAGCGCATCATAAATTATTGTATAATCAATACTTACTTTTTGAGTTTTCTTATCATATTTGTAAGCTTTTTTCTCCAACATCCAGTTAAATATTATAGCATTACTTGCACCATGTGCTTCATTAATTCCAAACCTAACACTTCTGAAAATATTAGCCAAAAATGAAGCCCACACCTCTTTTCTTGTGTTTTCTGGATAAACTCCTAATTCAATCATATAAATATTGTTATACATTCCTAAAACATCAGCTTTGCATTCTTCAATTTTAGAATATAATTCTTTAAGTTCTTTTTTTACTTCTGTATCTTTTCCATTAACTTTTATAAAACCAGGTCCTAAACCGTGTGAAATTTCATGCATGAGAGTATGATTAAAAAAGCCGTCAAAAGTAACGTATTTTAAATCATTTTCATTAATAGCTATTTGTGCAATTGGGAATAATATTTTTTCAAATTTTGCTTCATGGATATTTTTTTGCATAACTTTTTTAGACCCTTTTGCGGCTCTTACTCTTTCATCGTTAGGAAGATTAAACGCTAATGTTTGAACCCCTGCTTTAGTATCCCCAGCAGAAAATATCTGATTGACAACATACATTGGAGATTGTTTACCACGCGAGAAATTTTTATATTTATCATCAATAGGTAAATTTTGCTCCATTTTATCAAGTAATGCTTCGAATTGTTTTAATTTTGCACTTTCTTTAGGATCAACAATAGTAAGGAAAGCTTCAAATGACGCTTTATAGTTGAATAATTCATCTTCATAAATTTCAAAAGGTCCGATAACAAACTCAAAAAGATGATCTTTTAAATCCATCCAATCAACATCACTCTGATAGTAGTCATTACTTAAAAAAGCATCTGCTTTGGAAAGTAAATATTTCTTAAAACTTTGGTTATCTGTATATTTTGCAGCTTCTCTTAAATATTCTGCTGCTTTTTTTAGGTAATTTTTATAATATTCTGAGTATGGTATAGCAACCAATTTACCATCAATTCTTCTAATAACGGTAAATTCAGATGTAAATTCTTTCTCTTTATCCGGATTAGCTTTTATGAAATTATTAAATTCCTCTTTTGTCATATCTTCGGGATAGAAATTTGCACCAAGTGGTCTAACATAATTGCCATAAAATGCTTTGTGATGATCAAGTCTATCAAAAGGAGAAAACATAATTTTAAAGTATTCTAAGGTTGCCTTACCTTCTTCTGTATTTAATTTTTGCAACTCATCTAATATTTGAAAGTTTTTAGAAAATGCTTGATTTAAAAAGATTGTATCCATAATTTTAGATGCATAATATAAATATTTTAAACATTGCTTATCTTTTTCATTTAATAATGAATGATCATATTTAATAACAACAGGTACAAATTGTTTAAGTTTTTCTGTTATCATTTTGTCACCAGCAATTAAATTATTTTGAGTTATAAAGAGTAAAATTAGTAATAAGTTTTTAAAAGTTTTTGTTTTCATTATTTACCTCAATGAAAATTTGAAAAATAAATATTAAATTTTTGCTCATATTCAATTGTAGTAGATTCTCCATGGCCAGGATATACTACCACATCTTTGGGCAAGGTAAACAACTTTTTGACAATTGAATCTATTAAGGTATCTCTATCTCCTCCCCATAAATCCCATCTACCAATATTTTCTTTGAATAATACATCACCAGAAAAAAGAATTTTTTCCTCAGGGAAATAGATACAAAATTCACCAGGTGTATGACCAGGCGTAAAGATAAATTCAAAATTATATTTACCAATAGAAAGTTTTAAGTCTTCTGTAATATAAATATCCGCATGAATTGATTTTAATGGTTCAAGTCCAAAAGCTTCCATTTGCCTTGGTAATGTATCTACTAAAAATTCATCTTCTTTAGGATAAATTAGTGGTACTTGTTGAAATTTATCTTTTAACTTCAAATTTCCCAAAATATGATCTAAGTGGCAATGTGTATTGATGATATACTTTAAATTTAAATCGTTTTTCGAAATAAAATCTAATAACATATTAAACTCGTAATCATCATAACAACCTGCATCTATAACTATAGCTTCTTTAGTTCCATCATCATATACTACATAAGTATTTTCGACAAAAATATTAAATACGAAAGTTTTTATCTGTAACATGGCATTATCCTTTATTAGTTAGTTTCTAATATCACAATATTTTCCAGATGATATGTATTAGGGAACATGTCAACAGCTTGACTTTTTTTAACATTATAAAGTTTACTCAATTCTTTCAAATCTCGTGCTTGAGTTGCCGGATTACAGCTAACATAAACAACTTTCTTAGGTTTAATTTTTAAAATATCATCAATAGTGTTTGGATGTAAACCATTTCTAGGCGGATCTACTAAAATTACATCTGGTTGTTCAATATTATTTTCTTTCATAACAGGAATTAAACTCTTATTCAAGTCAAACCAAATAAATTCAACATTAGAAACATTATTCATATGTGCATTTTCTTTAGCATCGTCAATAGATTGATCTACTATTTCGAACCCATAAACTTTTTTTGCATAATCGGAAACATAATTTGTAATTGTACCAGCTCCACAAAAAAGATCATAGATTATATCATTTTTATTCAAATCACCAAGTTCGATTATTTTATTATATAATTTTTCAGCCTGCAGAGTGTTTGTCTGGAAAAATGATTTTGGGCTTATCTGGTATTTATATTTACCTATGTATTCAGTGATATAACCAGAACCGTAAAGAGTGTAATATTTATCGCCAATTGCAATCATTGCTTTTTTATCATTTATCCCATTAACAATTGTTGTTATTTGTGGAAATTTTTCAATTAGTAAATTTTTATATTCTTCCATTAAATTTTCTTCAAACGCACTTGTAATTAAATTAACCATTAATTCATTAGTATGATACGATTTTCTAATCACTAAATTTCTTAATAATCCACTATGTGTTTTAGTATCAAAAATACTAACATTTTTATTAAAAAAAAATTTTCTTGTTTCATTCATTATTTCACTGGCAACAAGATCGATAAGATAGCATTTGTTAATATTAATAACTTTATCATAATTTTCAGGTATGTGGTATCCTAAAGCAAAATTTCTATCTTCAAACTCAATGTTTGATTCAATTTCTTTTTTTGTAAGCCATCTTTTTGGGGCAAATGAAAACTCAACTTTATTTCGATAATACAAATTATTTTCGCATCCTAAAATATCATAAAACTTTATTGTATCTATATTAAGAGAACCTATTTTTTGAAAAATTTCTTTAATTTGCTCATCTTTAAATTTTAATTGATAATGATAATTTAAATCGAGAGATTTACAACCACCGCAAATACCATAATGTTCACAAACAGCCTCAACACGATATTGAGATTTTTCAATAACTTCAACCAACTTACCTTCGGCATAATTTTTCTTTACTTTTTTTATTTCAGTTAAAACTTTATCCCCTGGATAAGTGCTATCTACAAAAACAACAAATTTATTATCATTGTTATCAAGATTAATTTTAGCTATTCCTTTTCCGCCAAATACATAATCAATAATTTCAACTTCAATAATATCACTTTTTTTTAATTTCATGCTTGCTTCCTCATAATTAATGTTAAAAACCCAAGATGTTTATCCCCACCATATTTTAGAAAGGCATTTGCCTCATGTGAAAGACGAATACTTAATTCTTTATAATCATCTTCTTTTAATTCATTTAAAAGTTTTATACATTCCTTATAAAATTCTTTCAAACTGTAACTTAAATCAATTTTTGCTATTATATCAAACTTTCTTTCAATATAATATTTTTCAATATTTTCGACATAATCAGCAGCCAGCCCATTGTTTGCAAGTATATCATCAATAAAACCTGGGATTTTTTCCTGCAAATGAACTACTTCCCCAATGACAAAAATAGCATCATTTTTAGCAATTTTCTTCAACTCTTTAATAATTTGATTTTTATCATCTCTGGAAATTGATGCCTGAGCATAAATAATATCAAATGTTTCTTTATTATAGTCTGTTGCTGAATATTCCATCATCTTTACAGAAACATTTTTTTCTTTGGATAAATCATCCATTGCAGTAATAAAATTTTCATAATCATCAATAATTACTTCAATTTGATTAGATTTATCAAAATATTTTACAATGCCCTGCGGATTTGCCCCAACGATTAATATTTTTTTATCTTTAATTTCATAATCGCTGGTAAATTTTTCAACTTGATAGTTCATCCCGGGTAAAAATATTATATCTTTCATTTTTTCCTTAATGAAAATTATTGTATATTACAAAGATACAAAAAATATATTTCATTTTTTAATCAATTATGGATAAACTTTTGAAACAAGGTAAATTATATTTAGTTTCTACTCCTATAGGCAATTATGAAGATATTACTATACGCGCCCTCAATATTCTTAAACAAGTAGATTTTATAATTTGCGAAGAATTCAAAGAAGCTAAAAAATTACTTAACCACTATAATATACAAAAAGATCTTTTACAAATTAATGAACATAACGAAAAAGAAAATTCAAACGAAATTATTGCACTTTTAAAACAAGGTAAATCACTTGCTCTAATTTCCGATTGCGGCACTCCGCTTTTTTCCGACCCAGGCAACTTTCTTGTTAAATTAGCAATACAAAATGATATTCAAATTGTTCCAATACCCGGACCTAATTCAGTTATACAAGCTCTTGTAGGCTCTGGGATTGATTTAAGAAGATTTCTTTTTTATGGATGGTTACCGGCAAAAAAAGAAGCACGAGTGCAAGAACTTAAAAAACTTTCTAAACTTAATGAAGTTATAGTATTGATGGAAACCCCTTACAGATTGCAAAAACTACTTGGCGAAATACTTGATTTTTTTATTCCAAATACCTATGTTGTTCTAGCTTATGAACTTACAACAACTAATGAAACCTACTTTCGTGGAAGAATAAAAGATGTTTTTGAAATTGCAAAAAATAATAATTTAAAAGGTGAGTTTGTGCTAATAATTGATAATTTAAAACACAAAAAACTCAATTATTCCAATTTAGCTAGATAGCAAGTCCACTAAACATGAAAGAATAGATACCAACAAAATCAAAGAAATTATAAAATTTATTTAAAAAACCGATTAAAACACTTACTTTCTACCACAAAAAATAATTGTATCTATACACAATTTTGATAACTTTTACCAAACTGAATATTTATTTTTCAAAAGTTGATTTTTATTTATAAAAGATAATAGTATAACAAAAATTACTTAAAATTTAGCCTTTTTTTTCGAGTTGCTCAAGTGAATATATTTTATCATATTTTTCTTTTCGTATCTCTTTGCTGGATACATCTATTTTAACTCGTTTAAGAAATTCTTTGAAATTATCATTTATTTGAGCGATTTTATTCATTGTATCGATATCAACATATTCCCTTTCTCTTGCAGGAAAAAGCACCTGGCTATCATCGGGATTAATAACATCCAGAGATATAACTCCTATACCAAAAGAATTTGAAAGCCTTTTTAATTCTTGTAAAAATCATCATATTCTAAAATATCTTCAGCAACAAGATATCCCTCATTTGCCCAGGATGAATTAGAAACTTCTTGGAAAAAGGATTCTCTTAAGTTGTTGAAATCTAACTTCTTTTTCAATTCAAAAGAGAAAAGTTTCAAACCTGGATTACCAAAATATCCAGCAATTTCAAGAACTTCATTTTCCCACTTATCAATATGAAAATAAACCCCAACGATATCTGGATGAACCCATTGGGTAAATTGTTTTTTATTTGACGCTTCTTGATAAATTGTTTTTGTATAAATTTCTTTGTAAGTGTAAACATAATAAGTCAAATATTTGCGTAAATCTCTTTCGTTATATGTTAAAGAGTTACGTTCTTTTCGTTATTTTGTACTTTAACTTGATAATCTTTTCCAAGATCTTTCAAAAATAATCTTACAGGTCTTTCACCATCTAATTTGATAAAGTTTGAAGATGGATTATCTCTCATATCTACATAAATTCTTGCTCCTATTGTAGCCCAGGGAGTTTTACCCACAGAAGTTAATAGTTTATCGTATTGTTTAGAAAGAGTAGTATCCCAAATTTCATTTGTTGTTAAAGGACGTTTTTCTTCTCTAATTACTTTTACTGCTAATTCTAAGTAAGTCATCGTGTTACTCTCAAAAAAATTTCATATAAAAAATAATTTGGAAAGTATGAACAAAATAATTTTTTAATTAAATATTTACTTTAAACAAAATAAACAGTATTTATGGAAATAGAATTATAAAAGTTTAGGTACTAATGGAAAATTAAAACAAAACCATTTTTTATAGCTGTTTGCCTTTTTATGTAAGATAATATTTTTCGTTAGGATATGATGATATATTCTCGCAAGCGTTGTGTTACCCATTTTCTGAACCAGTACCCCGTAATGATTTTACCCTATAGCCCACAGAAATAATAACATCTAAGTTGTAATATTTTACTTTAAAATTTTGAGTTTACCCTCAATAGCACCGTATTTAGTGGTATGTCGGAATTCCAGACAAACCTCTTTTTCTTACATTTCTCAAATGTAACTTGTAATTTATTCTCACTCTAACATTAATTTTTATATTCGAAAAACTATATCTTTACTATATATTACAATTCAAATTTGGCTTTTTCCAAAAGCGAAAACCTTAATTAATACATAAAAAATTGCGTTTTACTACAGGTTACTTGCAGACTCTCTGTAAGGAGCCTGTAAGGACCTTACACACTCCCCGTAAGGACCCTGTAGCAAGCATTATATTTTCTGTAGCAATGTGTAAAATTTATGTAGAAAGCCTTTAAGGGACTTGTAGGTATGAAAGTTTTCTCTGTAGGTAACATATTATATTCCTAAAAGAAATATAAGTGAAAATATAAATCACCAAAAAGAAACATAGGTCACAAAGAATACTATGTAATTAGCCATAAACATCACAAATTGCCTCCTTCCGTCTCGATACGATGGCTATCGCCATCAACTCACGGTCATCTCGATACGATGACTACGTCATCACTCGATGACCGTGAGTAGCGTCCCCCGGTCGTCGAGTGCTCGAAACGAAGTGGAGAGCGTATCGAGAGAGTCGCCTTCATCACTCGCCTTCCGGCTCGTTCATTTGATTAAATTTCGGAGAAGAGCAAATTTCGTGGCCTTCCCGATTGCCAATCGGGACGTGATAACCAACTGAACTTTTTTAAAAAAAACTCAGCTTTTTACGCTTGAGCTTCCATACTTGCGGGGCCGACGAGACTCGAACTCGCGGCCTTCCCGATTGCCAATCGGGACATGATAACCAACTGAACTTTTTTAAAATAAAAAAGCTCAAGCTTTTTACGCTTGAGCTTCCATACTTGCGGGGCCGACGAGACTCGAACTCGCGGCCTTCCCGATTGCCAATCGGGACGTGATAACCAACTGAACTTTTTTAAAACAAAAAAGCTCTAGCTTTTTACGCTTGAGCTTCCATATTTGCG
>Ga0116145_1004472_pt1 | contig 11126 bp, 6 predicted proteins | sample AD_JPNHG1_MetaG_FD_89747 | JGI IMG/M metagenome (GOLD analysis project Ga0116145, IMG submission 89747) | Active sludge microbial communities of municipal wastewater-treating anaerobic digesters from Japan - AD_JPNHG1_MetaG | ecosystem: Engineered > Bioreactor > Anaerobic > Digestate | place... | reverse complement strand
CACTCAACCGGAAAACACAAATAAAGCCTAAAAGATCACCGCTTATCTGGAAAGGATATATCCAGAATACCGTCATCTTCCGCATACAGCTCTCTGTAAAAACTTCTTTAATAGCTTTATTTCTATCAAAATCTTCAATAACGGTAGGCAGGTGTAATGAAGCAATATAATCTAAAAATGGAGATTCTTTTTTTATTATACTAACTGATTCATTGAGTAAAAGCACATCATCCTCTTCAGTTAGAAGTAAAGAAAAATCCATTGTTTTATTATTTTTAACAAAAACAGCAAAGCTTAAAATGCCATTTGTTTTCATCATGTTCTGTACAGTTATTTTAAAATAATCATGCTGAGGATATTTGCGTAAACTCTGTTTATACTCTTCTATCGATTGCCAGAAATTTTTATCATCCAGATACCTTTGTATATCACTTTCTAAATACTCAATTTTTTTAACTTTTTCGTAAGCAATCGCTGCAAACTCACTTACCTGTTCAATAAAATCTATCTCTTCCTCATTATAATCACCAATTGTTATTTTATCACCAAGCACCAGAGCACCAAAAACAATTGCATTATACCGTAGTGGTACAAATAAACGGGCATCAATCGCTATAAGCTGATAATATTCATCCCGATATTGTGTTTGCTGTTTATACTTTTCAATATCAGCGACACCTTTTGATTGCATTAATATCTTAAATAGACCTCTGGATGTATCAAATTTAATATTTTTATTCTTAATAGTAATACCACGTGAATCTGCTACTATAAGAGAATTTTCTTCATCAGGATTCAATACCAATAACGTAGATGAAGCTGAACCAATCTGCCCCATCACCGAAAAAAGTATTGTATCATATAGTTCATTCAGCGATTTTGATTTTACAATTTCTTTGCCAATTTCATATAAAACAACAAAATCCTGAAATTTTTTATCAGGCTTGCTTGATATAGCTTCAGAATGAGTCTGCTCTTTATCGTTTTCATCTTTTAACGATTCATCCATAGTATTATGAGTTTGTTCCACTATTCTGAATTTAGTATTATTTTGAGATTTGCTGCTTTCTGGTATAGTTAAGTCTTCCTGTTTCGCACTTAGTAATACATCCAGATCAGGTTCATCTTCCGGCCCAAGGTATTCATCTTTTCCATTAATACTTGTAACAGTATCTGAATATTCACTTACCTTTTTTTCTTCAACTGTATGTAATGTATTCTCTTCTTCCATCAAAGTTTTTTTATCATCTTCTGGTAAAATAAATAATTCATCTTCAACAGGCTCAATGGTTTTCAAGTCTTCCCTGCTTAATTCGGTAAGCTGATCATCTATGAAATCTAAAGATTCTGATTTATTTTTTTCTTTAAGTACAAGCTCTGTATCCGCTGGGCCTGTGATTGTATCAATAAGCGTCTCTTTGCCTTTTTTATTAATTTCTTGTTTATACTGAAGTGCTTTTTCCAACAATCCCATACTTTTTATACTCCTAATTCGTTTAACACTTTTACATACAGATCAAAGTATTCTGAATTGGCAAAATTTTTTATAACTTCTTCAGGTAATTTATCAAATAATGAATCCAGATATTTAAGTAGTTTACGGATACTTTCGCGCTTCTCAACTGGCAGAGTATCAACAAATCTATTGACATCATCCTTACTTTCAAGAACTATAACCTGATCGGTAATATTTGTATATTTTTGCTGTTCAACATTAATACCTTCACTTTTTTCAAATGATTCTGAAACATTTTCCAACATTCCATTTACTTCTTTATCAGGAGCTGTGCTCAATAAATTATTAATATCTATTTGCGGTTTTATTGTTTTCAACCGTTCAACTATATCATCAATATTTTCTTCAATAATAACTGCCATTGGCGACTCAATGTTTTCTTCTATACTGCGTTTTTCTTTTTCACTGAAACTTTTTGGTTTTGATTCAATATATTTGAATTGTCTGATTAATGTCTCATCTCGTTGTGGCTGATCTCTTCCTACCGCAACATCCTTAAAGGTTTTTGACGCTTTTACTGTTTCATATTCTTTTTCAAACATGACATCATAAAAAAATGCAAGCTCTTCATTGGACAAACCAAATAGTTCAGAGGTTGATGATCCTTTTTTAACGGTTTTAGTTTCATAATATTCATCAATAACCTTTAAATACTTATCATATTCATCAGTTACAATAGCATTATCTACAAAAACAATGTCATCATCGCTAAACTTATATTCTTCTCCAAATTCCACCATTTTATCCTGAAATGTTGGAATGGTCCCCGTTAAAATAGGAGCAATATATTCCTCTTCTTCTTTAAAACCTGCCTCTGTTAATATCTTTGCCTCACCTTCGGTAATTTCTATCATCCCGCTTACCAGATTATCAATTTCATCTATTGATTTATCTGCAACCGGTAATTCAGTGCCACCTACTCCTGCATCATCAACAATTACTATCCTTTGATTGCCACCAAGCATTTTTTGTATATCATCGGGTATTGTCTCAAATGGCTTGGCAGGCTGCTCTGCCGTTACCTCTTTTACACTATCCCCACTGAGACTTGCAATTATTGGTTCAACCTTAAAAGATTCTTCTGCATGTTTTGTTTCTATTGCTACAGGTTTTATTGTACTTATTGTAGCATCGCTTCCCATAGCTTTATCGTCATCGATTAGTATTTCGGACACATCTTCAATGATAGATTCCACCGTTTTATCATTTTTTGTTACATTGTTTGTTGATTGAATATGTACTTTGCCTCTTGTTTCATGATCAACTATAATTGCGGAAGTATTCCCTTCTTTTATTATAGTTGTTTCATTCTTTGAAATTTTTCCAGCTTTTTCATGTATGATCCCGGAGGTTTGTGACGCGTCATGTTCAACCTTTTGTTTTTTCACATCCCCCATTATGCTTACTTCCAATGTATCGTCTTTGCCTTGTACCTCTTTTCTCACATAATCTTCGCTGTTTATATTGTCATTTTTACTTTTTTCTTTAGCTGTTATGTTATTTACAGCATTTGAGGTATCAACAGGGATGAGGTCATATTCTTCAAGCTCCTCAATTAGATCATCCTCGGAAAGAATAAGGATTTCTTCACTGGCTATTTGTTCAGCTTCATCCAGATTTATAAAATCAAAATCCTCAATTTTAGATTTTTCAATCTTTGTCCTCACTTCTGGAGGTATTTCTATTGTTATTACATCAGATCGTAAACTGTTACCTTTTTGACTTTCTTTATCATCGCTCATTGCTGATGACGCATGTTGTTCAACATCTGTCGGTATGTTTTTGTTTTGCTCAATTGTTTTTTGCGATAGTTTTTGGGATTCACTTTTTTGGGATAATTTTTCATCTTCTTCAACTATATCTTCAATAACCAATGCGTCAGCAGCATTATCAAAATAAATTTTTCCTTTAACTTCCCTATTTTCGTCATCATAGGCAGTATGAACATATTCTTCTTTAACATTTAATGAAGGCATCCCGTTTATAAAAGATTCCATTGGTTCGGGTATGTCTTCAAATAACTTTGCTTTTTGCACAGGTTTTATGACAGCAGGTTTGCTACTTTTATTGTTAACCCTGACTTCATTTATGGCATCTACATTCAACGTTATATTAATAACATCATCATCCATCTCATGCAGTTGGAGAGAAGGATTTTCATCCTCAATAGTAATGGTGGAGGATGTACTATCCGTTAAATCAGTTATTTCTTCAAATTCGCCTGAAGGTTTTTCTTCTTCAGGTAAATCAATAACAATATCCTCCTCTGATATGTCAATAATGGTTTCAGGAATATCAGCGATCTCTTCAAGTTCATGAACAATATCTTTGCTTTTCTGGCTCATACTATTTGCATTCTTTTCTTTTAAATTTTAAACTTTAGATTTCCTTATAGTATCAATATATACAATTTTTATTAAAATTTCTATTGCTTACCACAAATAATACAATAACGTAGTACAAACTCTCAGATATATAATCAAACACAATTTATAAATAATTATAAAACTACCCTACTGTACAATATCGGTTAACCATGTAATATTATTAAATACCATAAAACAGCGTGTACCATGTAAATATTTTGACATTCAAATCATTACATTATAATACTATATACATGATTATATAAAATTTTTTCATTACTCATGAAAAATCATTGCACTTTGTTGTATAGCCAATGTATTATTAACCACTATGATAGTTTCCAATGGTATTCAATAATTAATGATATCGTATATCCTATTATAGGTATTGTGTCATTAATATTGATAACTATCACTAATATTTTTAATATTTTAAAAAGCAAGGAGAGATACTTATTATGAAGTTATCAAACAAATTAGCATGTTTAGTAGTAGCAATGGTGCTTGTACCATCAGTATCCTTTGCGATAGTTGATTTTGGTGTATATGGTGGATATACCTTTGCTGGTAAAATAGATAGCCCTACCATTGATGATGCTGAAACTGATGGCTGGCAGTATGGTTTTATTGGACACCTTAACAAATCAATAATCCCAATGATACTGAGTATGGGTATTGGTGGTTTTTATCAACGGTCCCCACTGGAATATTCAGATAGCGGTAAAGATTATGATCTAACAAAAACCATGTATGGCATAGATGCAATTGCAACGCTTGAGCTTCCTATTATTCATCCTTACCTGCGTGCAGGCATAGCCATTAATGAAAAGATTAAGGTTGATACACCATCAGGCACTTATACCGATGAAAAAAAGTTTAACTCATATTATTTTGGATTAGGAGCCGCTTTTACAGTATTTCCATTTATACAGATTTTTGGGGAATATCTTTATAATTATTCAAAGCAGGAACACGATTCAACATTACACAGTAATTCCATAAATATTGGAGCGCGCTTAAACATATAACACAACTATAGCTTTATTTAAACAACTGTGTGATCAATAACAAATAGTGCAAACATGGTATGCTCAATTGTTAATCACATAAAAAAAGTATTGTTAAGGTAGCAAAAAATAGAGGCGTGTTTACTTTTTTATAGTCTTTTGTTTAAAAACTGCCTCTATTAGTATCATGAAAAAAATTAGCCATGTCTTATGCGCGAATTCCTTCCAGATAAATTTTTATTTTTTCAAAGAGGATTTCTAATGTTTTTTGATTTATAATTTCTATAACAATATTTTTTCTTCCCATTTGCTTCTCTGATAATGCTTTTTCAGATCGCAATAAACTTAATGCATTGGTATAATTAGGGAGCGATAGTGACTCGGAAAGCAATATCTCACCTGTATGATACATCCTGACACCATTTTTGCGTATATCGGTTAGCAAATCTTTTTTTTGAATCCGAGTGTGCTTTGCAGGAAGTAATGTTGCGCATACAACATAGTATGACTCTAAATATTCCTGCAATATTCTTCCAAAAAATCTAAGCTTTGCATCCTTTTCACGATCCGTATTAATCGTTATTTCTTTTTGAGTGACTGTAGCAAAACCAGTCATCTGCATGTATGTAACAACACTCTGTATTGATTGCATAACATCATCAAGCATATCCTCTGAATAAATGAATTCTTTCATGAACAGATCACGAATATATACATATTCGCTTCTAAATGAATCAAAAGAAGATTGCCCATTTTTATGTAAAACCCGCAAAGCTAATGATGAAAATGTCAGTGGCAAAAAGTAATGAACAATTGAATTTTTGTAAAAAATCATTCTTGGCCTGTTTTCTTCCGGGAGCACATACATATCGGGCATGGCTTCTAACTTTTTACCTTCTCCAACTATTTTTAATGTCTCTAAAATTTTGTCTTCTTTAAACGATTGAATAACATAATCAATGATCTCATCAAAATATGATTTATCTTTTAATGACTCTGACATTGAATAATTTTTATATTCACAGTAATCGTATAATGACTCAAAGTTAGCTTTAACCATATCACGTGAAAATCCTTTCACCGATGACATGAGGATGGCAGTAGTTGTTAATGAAAACGGTGTGATAGTTACCACATCATTAATTCTTCGGACAATATTCATGGCAACTGCTTCAGTAATATTGACAGGGTTAAGCTTTTCTTTAAGTTCCTTTAAAGTAAATGTTTTATTAAAATTTATATACACCATACCATATTTACGGTTAAGCAACTTGCTGCTTTGCATCAGGCTTACCACCGATTCTTTTTCCTTTTCTTTCCCTTTGAGTTCCTGAACATAGCTTGATTCTTCAAGGATACGGTCATAATTGATTGAAATCGGAACAAAAACAACATCGGTATTATACCCTTCATCAATAGCTTCGGTAATATAGCTTAAAAAACCCAGCTTGGGAAATGTTATTTTGCCTGTCCGGGAACGTCCACCTTCAATAAAAAACTCAACAGTATATCCCTCTGAAATGATTGTTTTTATATATTGCTTAAAAATAGTTGGGTATAATCTTAAACCCTTGAAAGTGCGGCGCATAAAAAACGCACCCGAATGCCTGAAAATAGTACCCATAGGGAAAAACGACAGGTTTACCCCTGCCGCAATATGCGGCGGGCACATCTTGTTTTTATAAAATACATATGAAAGTAATAAATAATCTAAATGGCTTTTATGACAGGGGGTAAGCACCAGTGGACCATTTGACGCAGCCTGACGTATTTCCTCTATGGCTTTAGCATCGTACCGTATACCATCAAATATCTTTCGGAACATCCAGTCTAAGGCAATCTCAAATAAGCGAATGTAGATAATTGAAAAGTTAGCAGCTATTTCTTTAAAATATTTATAGGCATCTCTGCGTAACTTTGCTTCAGAAATATTTGCTTCAGCAACAAGACGTTTTATCTCATTTTCAACATTTGGATGATATAACACTCTTTCCATCATTTCGTGCTGAGATTTTAAAACAGGCCCCAGTATGGTGCGCTTTTCATGATAATAGTCATCGAGAAGTTTATTTCTGAGCATTACCGCCAATTGACGCGTATCATCAACTTTAGCTTTTTCAATGACTTCTTTAAGATTAACAGGGCTGACGATACGTACAAACGGTGGTGTTGCACTTTTCATAATGGATAGCCATGCAAAAAGCAATGTTTTATCTCCTGTTGCCATTGAGCTTATAATTGAATATAATGGCCCTAATGGACTGCCCGAACGTTCAGGATTACGATTCCAGAATATCATCTGTGGTAATAAAAATATTGGTTCATCTATCCTTTTCTGAACATCTATTAAATAACGCAATGAATCATATTTTACCTGAGTATATCGTTTAAGGAAATATTGCTTTGACAAAAGAGAAAAAAGGATGCTTTTATTGTCCCTTATTAAACTTTCTACATAATCAGTATCCAGAACATATTCATATTGTTTTCTTAATATTGTTGAAGAAAAATATTGCCACAACCTTCGTGCAATATATCCCAGATCCTGAAACCAGAAAGGATTATACTCCAATGCAAAAACCGGAAGCGGATATTTATTCCTTTTTAATATATTGTACAATATAAGTAAAGAAAGGTTTGAACTCTGGAAGGAAGCATACACTACATGCCCTCTTGACATACATTGTTCAATACGTGATTTACTTTCATCATCAAAATCAACAGTGGTAAAAAGAACCAGCGCTAATTTTTCTACTACCGGATTAAGGTGCTCGTAAATTAATCCATCATATATACCCGATGTGATAATACCATCACGATTTTTTTTCATAACAATCTCTCCTGACAAATGAAGGCTATGTTCTATCATAGCCATTTTTATATTTTAGTATTTTATCAATAAATTAAAATTTGTGATTAACCTTACTACATTGACAACACTAAACATACTATATTTAATGTTTATGTATTATTAACCACTTTATTATACGGATAGTATTATAAATCATACATATTTGATTGCAAGTATTTTTTTTAAGATTACTGGACGGCAAACATAAACAATATTTCATAAACATTATACTTTTACTGTTTCATAACTATTTATGAAAGTAAGTTTCAGACAATTTATTCAAAATAATTATTGATAATCAAAAAAATGTTTGCAATATTCATTTAGTTTTGAGTATAGTAGCCCGAAGCTACCATAACAAATTGTAATGTTTTATAAAAATGAACAGAAAGGAAACCGGGATTTTCCTTGATTGAATTGTATATCATACATTATGTTTTTTAATTAAATTTTTTTTATATTGTTGTTATGTTGCTACATTAATATACAAACTATTAATTGTTCATGGATACGGGATGTAGCGCAGTCCGGTTAGCGCGCTTCGTTCGGGACGAAGAGGCCGGGAGTTCAAATCTCCCCATCCCGAAGACTGTAATATCGTTTTCAGAGGATTACATGCTGCATTCAAAGATGACCTTGTTAAAAGCTAAATATCCTACTATTAAAGAAATACGCAAGTCAATTATTGATGATATAATGAACCAGCTAACCATCAATAAGATTCATGTCGCATTAGATAATCTTGAATTATATCTTATTATTGATGAAGCCATTACCAATGCAATGGAGCATGGCAATACATGGGATAACAATAAATATGTCCATGTTGCGGTACAGGCAGATGAAAAGCAACTCTATGTTACTATCACTGATGAGGGAAAAGGGTTTAAACATCCTGATTCACATGATACATCAATTTTACAACCACGAGGTAGGGGTATCTTCATCATGAAACAATTTGCAAAAATTGTATGGAATAAAAAAGGCAACAGCATCACCATGGCAATCCCAACAGTATCACGGTAAATCAATAACATAACTATCCCATAATATCATGAAGCGCTACGGCACAACTCCCAACAGATTATCAAATGCTACACAAAAAAGGGTAGTATACACTGGTAATAATATTAAACGTATTGGTATAATAATAGCTATGGCGATAGTTATGGTAATTGTTGCAACAGCTATAATAAGGGATTGTAATCAACAAAAAAATGTCTCAGCCATTAAATCAGCAAATATTGAACCAACTGTAAAAAAACATGACAATAAAAGAAAGCAAACTACTCACAAAAATGCAGCAATACCGTATGAAGCACCTCGCGACAGCAGCCCTCCTCAGACCAATTTAAATATCATTACCGATTAAATTTGTTAAAGTATTACTTTTACAGTAACTATCAAAACAATAAAGAAACACGGTACAGCAATTTTTGAAATGCAAATGATATTCGGGCACTCATCCCAACAATAAGAACAATTGCCAGTAATCCGACACTGTAAATTGCTGTAATTAATTGCCTGTCTTTGATCATAACATAAAGATTGTCAGCATAATGCATAAGCGGCGATGTATGTGCTGATTTAACCATTAATTCCCTGTAGCATGGTTTAGTCCACCGGTATACCCTTTCCCCATTCTGATAATCACTATACCGCATGCGTGCTGCTATAACATATTTGCCGGGCTTCACATTTGTCAATGTAACCTCACCTCTGGCATGCGAAACAAAAAATGGCGGCACCTCTTTGCTTTGTGCCACAATCACTGAAAAACCATCAACTGCTTGAGTCGGTATATGATGAGGTACCAATTGAAATCGGTAAAATTGAGTTGCATATATTTCTTGAAACGGTATATTGATTGCTACTGATGGGTATATTTTTTGAGCAACCAGATTTTCTATGGGTTTTTGCTCGGGCTGGACAATTCCTTTTGCAAGCTTTTCATAATATTCAGCATCTACTTTTTCAACATTACCAATAACTATCTCATAGGTTGCGATCCTCCCTTTCATATTGGTTTTATCGATAGGACGCAAACTGAAAAAATATCTACCCTGTGGTAAATTGTTAAACCCAACGGTATTGGCTGTGGTAAAATCTGAAGGTTCTTTAATTGCATCTTTTGCAATTGAATAGTAAAAACCTTTTAATCTTTCATCTTCATCAATTGTCCACTGTAATACAGGAGAGGGATTGTTTACCTGAGTACCTTCCGGGTGAGTGGGAGAGCTTACCGTTGGCATTGGCAATGGTGTACTGCTTACCATAAGCGGATAATGAATTGTTCGACTATAATTGCCTGCCCTATCAATAGCCCTGATGTGAAAATAGGTGATTCCATCTTTTAAATCAGTAACTATGTATTTGTGTATGGGACCTTCAATATTTTGTACAGCTGGATCAAATGATGGAAGTTCATTATAAATAACAGCATATCCTGAAATACCTGATTCATCTACCGGTGGCACCCATTCCAATATTGCCGTTGTGCTGCGTGTCCACCTGCCCTCCGGATGAGTAACCGAATATATCCTGGGCGGCAATACTGATATATCCGAAAATTTTGCAATCAGCCTTTCATTGCTGTTCCAGAATAATAAGATGCGTTGTCCACTCAAGACCGGAAATTGATCATTAGAGTTAACATTGGGATCGGATATTCTTACTTCACTGGTAAATGTGTTGTCAATAAGTGAAAATTTTTTGGCAAAAACAGCTTCATAACGCTCTCGTGCATCATACCATGCTATGAGTAAATCATCGTTAGATGCAGCAACAACTCGTGGCTGGAAACAATTAACGTTTACAGTTGTAACATTAAAAGGTTGAGTTTCCCAATTTTTTCCTTTATCAAATCCACGGAGCAACTTTATGCCCCACTGACGATTTTCATTGTTTTGATATACACAATAAATAACATCATTATGTAAAATGATTGAAGGTGATGAATCATTAGCAGGACTTGTTGTGATTTTTTTTGGGTTAGAAAAACTTTTCCCGTTATTAGTAGAATATAAAAAGAATAAATCATCTGACAGCAAACCACCACTGAGTGTTTTACCCTGCATTACAATATATATTGCATTATTACTGAAAGAGATAGCAGGGAAAAAGATCCCTCTATATTCAGATGAAATATCAGTTATAGCAACCAATTGCGAAAAATTTAACTCATCGACAGAATATGCGTGATACAGTGTTACACGTCCTTTTACTGTACCATGAAAAAACAGATGTAATCCGCCTGAAGCATCATAATAAACCTGAGAAAGCATGGACTGATCTGATATAGATGACAGTGCAACCGGTTTTGTCCATGTAGCACCCAGATCGCTTGATATGGTAAGCATTATGGCACTTCTGTTATTAATAAGATT
>Ga0116145_1004461_pt1 | contig 11140 bp, 6 predicted proteins | sample AD_JPNHG1_MetaG_FD_89747 | JGI IMG/M metagenome (GOLD analysis project Ga0116145, IMG submission 89747) | Active sludge microbial communities of municipal wastewater-treating anaerobic digesters from Japan - AD_JPNHG1_MetaG | ecosystem: Engineered > Bioreactor > Anaerobic > Digestate | place... | reverse complement strand
TATGTTGTACTTTGTTCTAAATATTTAATAAATGTCTATTATAAGCCCCTTCAGAAAAAAAACATTAGGAAATTTATAGAGAAAATATTGCTATTTATGTTTAATATTTCGGCAAAAGATATATTTATGACAAACAAAACTACAGGGGAGTCGCTCGGATTCTTACACTCAAATTAAGGAAAATACTCCTTTTATTCACATTATCTTACTTTTGCATGAAATTTCGAATAATGGCCGAAGACCACAAAATCATCTTTTCTATGGTGGGTGTCAGCAAAATTGCCCCACCCAACCGGCAAATACTTAGGAACATTTATTTATCCTTCTTTTATGGGGCAAAGATTGGCATCATCGGATTAAACGGTGCTGGCAAGTCGAGCCTGTTGAGAATCATTGCCGGAGCAGATACTTCCTATCAGGGAGAAGTTGTGTATTCGCCAGGTTACACCATAGGATACCTTGAGCAGGAGCCTCGGCTGGATGACGACAAAACGGTTCGGGAGATTGTAGAAGAAGGGGTTTTGCAAATCGTAAACTTGCTCCACGAATACGAAGAAGTAAACAATCGTTTTACGGAACCTCTGAACGAGGACGAGATGACCCGATTAATCGAGCGCCAGGGAGAGCTTACCGAGTTGATAGATCATTTCGATGGATGGGAGCTCGACAACCGGCTCGAGAAGGCCATGGATGCTCTCCGTTGCCCCGAACCATCCTTATTGGTCAGAAATCTTTCGGGAGGTGAAAGACGAAGAGTGGCTTTGTGCCGCCTGCTGCTCAGTCAACCCGATATACTTCTTCTGGATGAGCCCACCAATCACCTCGACGCCGAAAGCATTGAATGGCTCGAGCATCATCTGCAAAACTACAAAGGCACAGTAATAGCCGTTACTCACGACAGATACTTCCTCGATCATGTAGCCGGCTGGATACTCGAACTCGACCGTGGAGAAGGTATCCCATGGAAAGGTAATTATTCTTCATGGCTCGAACAAAAGACCCAACGTTTGGCTCAGGAAGAAAAAAGCGAAAGTCGACGCAGAAAAACCCTCGAACGAGAACTCGAGTGGGTTCGTATGGCTCCACGTGCGCGTCAGGCGAAATCCAAGGCCCGCTTAAATGCTTACGATAAACTTCTCGATGAAGATATTGCACAAAAAGAAGAACGCCTTGAAATATTCATTCCTAACGGCCCTCGTCTGGGAAATAAAGTCATCGAAGCTCAGCATGTGTCAAAGGCTTATGAAAGCAAGCTGTTATTCGAAGATCTGAACTTTTCTCTTCCTCCCGCTGGAATAGTTGGAGTAATAGGACCAAATGGCGCAGGAAAAACTACTCTCTTTCGTTTGATTATGCAGCAGGAAACACCAGATTCTGGAAAATTCGAAATAGGAGAAAGCGTAAAACTGGCATACATAGACCAAGTTCACTCTCCTATCAATCCCGACAAAAGCGTTTTCGAAGTGGTGAGCGAAGGAAATGAACAATTCTACTTAGGCGGAAGGATTATCAATGCAAGAGCTTATCTGGCGCGTTTTAACTTCACAGGTGCCGACCAGGGAAAGAAATGCGGAGTTCTCTCGGGAGGCGAAAGAAACCGCCTCCATCTGGCACTTACCTTGCGCTCTGAAGCCAACGTGCTCCTTCTGGATGAACCTACCAACGATATCGATGTGAATACCATGCGTGCCCTCGAAGAAGGCTTGCTCAACTTCGCCGGCTGCGCATTGATTATCTCGCACGACCGCTGGTTCCTCGACCGCGTAGCTACCCATATTCTATCTTTCGAAGGAAATTCTCAGGTTTATTTTTTTGAAGGAACCTACAGCGAATATGAAGAAAACAAAAGAAAACGCATAGGCGACGATAACCCCCATCGACTCCGATACAAAAAACTCCAGTGATTTCTTGTTTGGTTTCTCTCTATGAAAAAACCTTTACTCACCCTAAAAACCAAAAAACAGAGTTTGGTTCAATAGGCATTCCCGTCGTATTACCCGACATCATTTCTCCTTCATTTTTCTTGGCCTTAAACAGTAGCACGCCTTCCATCACCTCTAACATCTGCAATGCAACCCTATGCTATCTCTTCTCTTCATTTACTATGTAGTTCGCTCTTGCTCTCAGAACTTTTATCGCCGTAATTTCGGGTTGCTATTTTGGATGGACTGGATTGCCATGATGTGGGTATATAGGCTGCCTGGATAGATATCGCTTTTGGCAAAGGAACCAATAAACTGGCAATGGGTTCCACTACTTTTATCGATCCAGCACTTTATAGATTCTTTGACTATCTTTCCAATCAACAATTTCTTCAATTTTTCTTCTGTTGCCTCTCTCCTGCCTCGCCTTTGCCATGACCACCTTTGCTTTGTTATGCATGGAGATTCATCTTGCAAATTACTTTGCCGGTACAATGTCAGGCATATTCTCACGAATTTTTCTATTTTTTCTGGCTGTAACCCAACCTCGTAGCCTCGCTGTTTTCATCGAATCACCATCCCTATAGAACTCCCATCAAATCTTTATCCTCATTTTTATACTCGTTTCCATTTTTGTTTTGATTTTGATCCTGAAAAAAACCATCCACAAAATGAGTGAAGCAATATCGATGCATGAAACCGCTATGAGAGAAATGAAAAAAATTCTATCAGGCATAAGTGCTTACCTTTGCAAAAAAATTCATTCCTTTGATACCCCCTAACACCCATAATTTTGTAGCCAAAACTCTTGCCGGCCTCGAAGAGGTTCTGGAACAGGAACTAAAAGAGCTTGGAGCCACCCATACACAAATTCTTACCCGAGCAGTTTCTTTCGAAGGCACGCGTGAAACCGTCTATCGCACGAATTACCACTGCCGGACGGCTATTAAGATCCTTGTTCCTCTCATTCAATTCAAAGCAAGCAACAACGAAGAATTATACGAAGGCGTGCGTTCTTTCCAATGGGACCAGATCATGAATTTCAGAGATACTTTTATGGTGGAAACCGTCCTGGTTCATTCAGCCTTCCAGCACTCGCACTTCATCTCGCTGAAAACCAAAGATGCCATAGCCGATTGGTTTACCAACAAATACAAAAGAAGACCGAATGTAGATCGTGAAAATCCCGACATTCGTCTGAGTTTATATATTCATCGCGACGAGTGCACGCTATATCTCGATAGTTCGGGCGACCCCCTGTTCAAACGAGGTTACCGCATGGCTCAAGGACCTGCACCCATGAGCGAAGTTCTGGCCGCCGGCCTGATTAAGCTATCGGGGTGGAATGGGGAGGTGAATTTCGTGGATCCCTTTTGTGGTAGCGGAACGCTATTAACCGAAGCTGCACTTATTGCTCATAACTTGCCCGCAGGACTTTTCAGAAAAAGTTTCGGATTCATGCATTGGCGCGACTTCGACCGAACACTCTGGAACGATATCAAGGCAGATGCCCGTAAGCATAAACGAAATCAGGAATGTGAAATCTTCGGCAGCGATGTCTCCGAAGAAGCTATCGCGATAGCTTCGAGAAACATACACCGTGCTGGATTTTCCAGCGAGATTACCTTGAAAAAAACACGTTTCGAAGATACTTCCTTCGATGGCCCCGGCGTTCTGATTACCAATCCTCCTTATGGCGAGAGATTGCAAACCAATGATATCGTCGCCCTGTACAAAAGCATAGGCGATACTCTCAAACACAACTATAAAGGCTTCGACGCCTGGATCATTACTTCCGACTTCTTTGCATTGAAAAATCTGGGCTTACACCCTACCAAAAAAGTTATCCTCTATAATGGGCCTCTCGAATGCCGCTTTGCTCACTTCGAAATTTACGAGGGAAGCAGAAAACAAAAAAACGACCTTTTCAATACTTTAGAAACTCTTCCCGATACCTCCATCGAGGAATGAAAACATGAAACAACGTGCCACATATTTTGCCGATATTTTACTTCCCCTGGCCGTCGAGGGATATTTTACTTACCGCATCCCCAACGACCTCGCCAAGGATATTAAATTAGGAATGAGGGTGGTAGTTCAGTTCGGTAAACAGAAATTCTACACCGGATTGGTCCGACGTATTCATCAAAACATCCCCAAAGATTACACGCCAAAATACGTTCTTTCGATAGTCGATCCTTATCCCTTGGTAAGCGAAGTGCATTTTCAGTTCTGGGAATGGTTAGCTTCTTATTATATGGCCAATGTGGGCGAAGTGATGAATGTGGCTCTACCTTCCTCCTTGAAACTGGCCAGCGAAACACGCCTCGCTCTCCACCCCGATTTCGACAAAGATTATAGTGGCCTGACTGAAAAAGAAATGATGGTGGCCGAAGCCTGCGAAATCCAAAAACAAATTACACTGGCCGACGTGGCACGAATCACCGAAATGGCCTCTGTATTCGGCTTGATCAAGAAATTGATCGACAAAAAAGTCATCGTACTCGAAGAAGAACTCCAAAACCGTTTTCAACCTAAAACAAGGATCTATCTATCACTTCACCCTGATTACAAAGACAATGACGAAAAATTGAACAAAATCTTCAATGAATTAGAAAAACGAGCACCTCGTCAGAGTGAAGCCTTGCTCATGTTTCTGAGTATGACACGCGACAGGGAAGAAATTAGCCGCAACAGCCTTCAGGCCATGGCGAATCTTGGACCTTCTCCCGTAGATGGCCTCATCAAAAAAGGAATATTCGTGAGCAAGGAACACGTGGTAAGCCGCTTGGGTGAACTTTACAAAGGTGAAACACAGGAAGTAAGATTAACTCCTCTTCAGCAGAAAGTCTATGAATCCATTCGAAAACAATGGAGCGAAAAACCAACGGTTTTACTTTACGGAATAACTTCGAGCGGCAAGACCGAGATTTACATCAAATTAGCCACCGAAATAATTCAGCAGGGAGGCCAAGTGCTTTATCTGCTTCCCGAAATTGCCCTCACAGCTCAAATAGTCAACCGACTGCGAAGATTCTTTGGCGACGATGTAGCCGTTTATCATTCCAAATTCAATGAAAATGAAAGAGCCGAAATATGGAACCGGGTTACTGAAAATCCACTCTATGACCTAAAACCCTTTAAACTTGTCGTAGGAACACGTTCGGCTTTGTTTCTTCCTTTTTCGAACCTGAAACTCATCATTGTGGACGAAGAACATGATGCTTCATTTCGTCAGGCACAACCTGCACCACGCTACAACGCCCGGGACGCCGCCATCTATCTTGCCGGCTTGCTACATGCACGAACCCTTCTGGGTTCGGCCACTCCTTCACTCGAAAGCTATTTCAATGCTCAATCGGGTAAATGTGGCTTCGCACAAATTCTTACTCGTTATAGCGACATCATGATGCCCGAAATCATCTTGGCCGACCTGAGAGAAGAAAAAAACAAAGGAGCCTCGAAATCTTTATTTTCACAAACTTTATTACAACTAATCTCCGAAGCCCTTTCTCAAAAGGAACAAATTATCCTGTTTCAGAACCGAAGAGGTTATGCCCCTCGCATCGAATGTGGAAAATGCAACTGGATTCCGCTTTGTAAAAACTGCGATGTTTCTCTAGTCTATCATAAAGAATATCATCAACTACAATGCCATTACTGTGGTTATACGGCACCTCTGCCCACTGAGTGCTCCGTTTGCCACCATACCGCACTCTATTTGAGAGGTTTTGGAACAGAAAAAATAGAAGACGAACTTTCCATCTATTATCCCGAGGCACGTATTGCGCGTTTCGATCTCGATTCGACGAGAAATAAAAATGCACATGTCGATCTTATTCAACGTTTCGAGGACAGAGACATCGATATTCTGGTTGGTACGCAAATGGTAACCAAGGGACTCGATTTTGACCACGTTTCACTAGTAGCCATCTTAAATGCCGATAATATGCTGGCTTATCCCGACTTCAGAGCTTTTGAACGGGGTTATCAATTGATGGCACAGGTGGCAGGCCGGGCAGGACGAAAAAACAAAAGAGGAAAAGTTGTTATTCAAACCTATAATCCTCAGCACCCTGCCATACTTTTCGTCTTGTCGAACGATTACGAGGGAATGGCTCATCAGCAATTGAGTGAACGAGCTCATTACCATTATCCTCCTTTTACACGCTTGATTCTTGTCGAACTAAAATACGCTGACCAGAAAAATCTATTCGAAGGAGCTGACCATCTGGCAAAGCTGCTGCGTGATGAACTTGGGAAAAAAGTAATGGGGCCGGAACAACCAGTCATTTCTCGTATCAAGGGCTTATTTATTTACCAGATCCTTATCAAACTCGACAGAAATCATCTTCTCAACGCAAATAAAGAATTTATTCATCGAACCATACGCCAATTTCAAACCGAAAAAGAATTTCGCCGTTTTATCGTTCAAATTCATGTTGACCCCATGTAAAAAAATGAATAGTGGATGGTGATTGGTGGATGGATGAGTTAAAAGTTGAAAGTTGAAAGTTTATAAAGGAAAAAGGGAGGAAGGGAGACGAGGAGACGAGGAGATAGGGAGAATGGTGGATGGTGGATGGTGAATAGTGATTGGTGGGGGATTGTAGATAGCAGTTAGTGATTGAAGCTTGGTGGTTGTTAATTGTCAGTTGTAAGTTATTTGTTGTTAGTGGTTCGTTGTCAGTTGTTAGTGGTTCGTTGTCAGTTAATTTGCAAGCCAAATTCATTAAAAAATATGATCCTTTAAGATTTTTCTTTTTATTTTTACGGTCAAACAATGAGGGATGCATAGAAAATCGTCCTCTTTTTTCCGCCGCAAATCCGTTGAACTGATTATCGAACATGCCGAAGACAAAGTTGAAGGACAAACGAGTCTGAGGCGCAATCTCGGGGTTGCCGATCTTACCGCTCTGGGTATAGCCGCCATTATCGGTGCGGGTATTTTCAGTACGATTGGTACTGCAGCAGCTTATGGGGGGCCTGCTGTTTCACTTTTGTTCATCTTTACGGCTATAGCTTGTGGTTTTTCGGCCCTGTGCTATGCAGAATTTTCTTCGGCCATACCTATTAGTGGCAGTGCTTATACTTACGCTTATGCTTCATTTGGTGAACTCATCGCCTGGATTATTGGCTGGGACCTCATCATGGAATATGCTATCGGAAACATTGCCGTAGCAATTTCCTGGTCGGGTTATTTTACTGGATTGATGGAGGGTTTGGGCATACCCATCCCTCAATTTTTATGTATCGATTATCTGACTGCCTCCAGAGGTTTTCATGAGATTATCGAATCGGGAATATCTGTCGAACAAGCCAGCCGGCAATTGCAGGAAGCTTTTCAGGCATGGACTACGGCTCCACAGATAGCAGGAATAAGGTTGATAGCCGATATTCCTGCCTTTGGCATCGTGGTGCTCATTAGCTGGCTGGTTTATGTTGGAATTCACGAAACCAAGGTGGCTGGAAATTTCATGGTATTGCTCAAACTCATTACTTTACTTGTAGTCATCGGAGTGGGAGCATTTTATGTAAATCCCGACAACTGGTCGCCTTTTGCTCCCAATGGAATATCGGGAGTGCTAAAAGGTACTGCTGGGGTATTTTTTGCCTATATTGGTTTCGATGCAATCAGCACGACTGCCGAGGAAGCACGCAATCCAAGGCAAGATTTGCCCCGGGCCATGATTTATGCCTTGCTGATAACTACAATCCTATACATCCTCATCAGCCTCATTCTCACAGGTATGGTTCCTTACAGTCACCTCGAGGTATCCGATCCTCTGGCCTATGTTTTTTCGTTTCATCACATCAACTGGCTTTCGGGGATTATTAGTTTGAGTGCTATTATAGCCATGGCAGGTGTACTTTTGGTCTTCCAAGTAGGGCAACCCCGCATCTGGATGAGCATGAGCCGCGATGGACTGCTTCCTAAAATCTTTTCGAAACTACATCCCCGACATCGCACACCGGCTTTTGCCACCATCGTTGCAGGCATTCTTGTGGCCGTTCCTTCCCTTTTCCTCAATCTTACTGAAGTTACCGATCTCACCAGTATAGGTACTCTCTTCGCCTTCGTCCTCGTTTCGGGTGGAATTTTAGCCGTCAATCCACACGGCAAAAAACAAAAAAAAGACGACATCAACCGAAAATTCGTCGTACCTTATTTGAATAGCAGAATCTGGCTCCTACCTATCTGGACTATCATGATAGGTAGTTTGTTTTATTTCCAACCCGAAGGGTTTATTAAATCTGACGGTTTGACTTCATTGATAGGAAATATACCCATTTTATTATTTGCTATCTGTTCCATCATTATCTCGATATTTGCCATCTTGAAGGAATGGTCGCTGATACCTGTATTGGGACTTCTTACCAACCTGTATCTGATGTCGCAGTTGGGGATAACTAACTGGATGCGATTTTTGATATGGTTGGTGATCGGGTTAATCATTTATTTTACTTATGGATATCGGAAAAGCCGCTTAAAAGGCTGGCTCAAACAAATAAAAACAGACTGATATGTTGACTTGGCAGGCAATTGCATTGTTCTTGGGTGGAATATTTGCGGGTTTTGTAAACACTCTGGCTGGAGGTGGAAGCATTGTGAGCCTTTCGCTCATGCTCCTGTTTGGTTTGGATGCCAATGTAGCCAATGGGACAAATCGTTTGGCCATTATTTTTCAAAGCCTTACCTCAAGTGAGACTTTTCGGGTTAACAAAATTCTGGATTTTAAACGTGGGAAAGCTGCTGTATGGAGTGCCCTGATTGGCTCACTGGCCGGTGCCTGGGTAGCAGTCGACCTGAATAAGGAAATCATCGAAAAAATAATTACCATCGTCATGATGGCCATGCTGTTGTTTATTTTTTATAATCCTTCGAGATGGCTGAAGGGAGACCCTGAACGTAATGCCAAACCGGCTAACCTGTTCGAAATCTTTTTGTTTCTGGTCATTGGATTTTATGGTGGATTTGTGCAGGTAGGAATCGGTTATTTACTTCTGGCCGGGCTTGTACTTCAAGCGGGTTATGATTTGGTAAAAGCCAATGCCTTGAAGGTTTTCATCACTTTTGTCTATTCACCTTTTGTCTTTGCCATATTCGTATGGCATCACCAGGTGAGCTGGATTCATGGAATTCCATTAGCCATTGGGGCATCAATCGGAGCATTTATTGCCTCAAAATTGGCAATTAAAAAAGGAGGAGGGTTCATTCGCTGGACAATAGTCGTAATGATCCTGATTACAGCTCTTCAAACTTTCAATGTCATCGACCTAACCACCTTATTCTCCTTTCTGAAACCGAAATAAAAATTGAAGGAGAGATTTTTTTATTTTGTCTCGTAAAGTTTTTCTCTATCGACTTTTTCGACCATTTCATTATTCTTCAGCTTGCGCGAAATTGCCGAAAAAGGAGCTATGATGACGTCTTCTCCTTCCTTCAAACCCGATATAATTTCGATGTAATTGTTATCCTGAATTCCTGATTTTACTTCTCTGAGCCGGGCTATGCCATTATCGTAAACGAAAACATATTCCTTGATAATTTCAGGCAATTTATTTTCGCTTTGTTCGGTTTGTGATTCTTCCTCGGGTTTGGAAGCTTTACGGGTAATTCTACCCGTAGTATCAGAACGAGTAGTTACTGCCTGAATAGGAACCGAAAGTACGTCGAAACGTCTTTGGGTTTGAATCTCGGCGGTAGTCGACATTCCTGGCCGAAAAGGGCTATAATCGGGCTGATCAGGGGGTATTAAATCGAGATAGGAGGATTTGAGCAATTGAATTTTTACCTGAAAATTGGTAACTTGGTCTATGCTCACGCCCGTGGTGGTGGCCGAAGTAGCTACTTCGGTTACTATTCCCTTGAATTTGCGATTCAAATAGGCATCTACTTCTATCAATGCCGTATCACCCAGTTTTACCTTAATGATGTCGTTTTCATTGACATCTACTTCGGCTTGCATCTCATCGAGATTAGCTATTCGCATGATTTCGGTACCGGCCGAAAATTGTGAAGCACCCATTACCCTTTCGCCCTTTTCTACACTCAGTTTTGAAACCCTTCCATCGGCAGGCGCATAAACCGCCGTCTTCGTTAGATCTTCACGGCTTTTTTTCAGGGCTGCATTGGCACTGCTTATGGAATATTCCGCAGCTTTTATCGTAGCCTGAATTGCATCCAAATCGGCCTTGGCTACTTCATAATTGGTCTTGGCAGTTTCAAAATCGGCATCCGAGATTACCTTCTTCTCCCAAAGCGCTTTGTTACGCAGATAAACGGTTTCGGTATTCTGAAACCTTGCTTCCAACTGAGCCAACTGCGCCTTGGCATTCACCAGATTTGCCCTTTGTGAGTTGAGCTGAGCTTCTGCCTGCTCGTAAGCCGATTTATAAATCTCCGGATCTATGCGTACCAAAATATCACCAACCTTTACTCTGTCGCCTTCCTTTACAAAAATTTCTATTACTTCTCCCGAAATATAAGGACTAATCTTAATATCCTTTACCGGCTGAATTTTACCCGTAGCAGATATCGCCTCAATGATATTCCGTTTTTGTACCTTTTCGGTGGCAACTCGCTGATAATTATTGTGATTCTTTTTATTTACGGCCAGAATAACCAATAAAATCACTACTAAACCCGCCCCAATTATCCAATAAAGTCGTTTATTCTTCTTCATGATAAAAATTTTATGATTGATAGAATAATTAATTCAATACTAATGGTTTTCCCTCATAAAAGTCCAAAATCTTGACCTTGAAAATAAAATCATATTTTGCCTGAATAAGTTCCGACTGTGCCTTGTTGAGGTCTTCCTTGTTCTGGTTGTATTCAACGGCATTGAGCAAGCCCACGGCATATTTTTCACTGGCGTAATTAAAACTTTCTTGCTGGGCATGTAACTTGGTTTCGGCGGCTACATATTTTTTCAAGGCAGCACTTGCATCGGCATAAGCTTGTACGATGAGTTTACGGAGATTGTTTTGCGACAGTTGAAGGTCAAGTTCGGCATTGGCAACTGCAATTTTCGTTCGCTGTACATTGTTCCTGGAACGGTAACCATTGAAAATGGGTATGTTCAAATAAAGCCCAAGCGATTGATTTTCATTGGCTTTTAACTGATCACCGAAAGGTTTTACCCGATAGGAATATTCCGGTGAAATTCCTATGACCGTATCCCCGGTAAGTTGAGTAATCCCAATGGGATAAG
>Ga0116145_1004458_pt1 | contig 11142 bp, 11 predicted proteins | sample AD_JPNHG1_MetaG_FD_89747 | JGI IMG/M metagenome (GOLD analysis project Ga0116145, IMG submission 89747) | Active sludge microbial communities of municipal wastewater-treating anaerobic digesters from Japan - AD_JPNHG1_MetaG | ecosystem: Engineered > Bioreactor > Anaerobic > Digestate | place... | reverse complement strand
TTGTTTTTGTAAGAATTACTTTTTTTTGCATAATCAATTGTAAGGAAGGATTTGGATATAACAGTAAAACATGGAAAAACTCTGAAATATTCAAAACTATTGATTTTTCTGAAACTGAAGTTTATTCAAATTCTGTTGATGGTATATACTTTATTACTGGTAAATTAACAAAACAAATTCCTTCGAAAATAAACGTAAATACAGGTTTTTATAATAAAAAATTTTACGACTCATTTTCGAATTTAATAGCGGAACTCAAAGCCCCTCAAAAAGATACTGTGATTATTTTTTTTAATTCAATCCCTACTTCAAAAATACCAATGCCAGAAGAATTTTTAGCTTATGTAAAACCGGATAAAGAATTAAAAACAAAAGATGCTATAATACTATATTATGCAAGAAAAAATCAAAATAGGTTGGATTGAAACAGGAAAGGATCTCTATGGCGGACACATTTACAATGCTTCTGCAAGGGATGTTATATCAAAGTATACTGATTTAAAAACTTATTTTGCTCAAAAGAAACGTTGTGAATATCCATTATTGAGTCATTTTGAAATTTTTAAAAATCTATTATTAATTTCAGATTATCAAGACTTCTGGATAAGAGATATAGTTTCACTTTCAACAATCGGACTAGATAAAACACGAGGAGAAAATATAGCTCTCATTCATCACGATGACTTTTCTGGCTATCCCTTATGGAAACGTCTTCCTGCACGTTTACTATTGCATTTGACCAGGAAAAATATAAAAAAATGCAAGTATATAATAACTGTCTCAAAGTTCTGGTCTGAAAAATATAGTTCCTATGGAAAAGAAAAAGTGAGAATCATTTATAATCCATTTAAAATATCGGATTACAATTTGTCAAAAAGTGAGGTAGAAGAATTTCTCACTAAGTATCAATTTTCCGATAAACCAATAATCTATCTTGGCAATTGTCACAAAGCTAAAGGAATTGTCGAAGCGTATAATGCTCTGAAAGAACTTGATAAAGATGTGAACTTTGTTACCTCTGGATATAGAAACTTAATATTACCTGTAAGACATTTACAGCTATCCTATAAAGAATATTTACAACTTTTGAAAGCTTCAACATTGGTTTTAACAATGTCATTATTTGATGAAGGATGGTGTAGAACCGCACATGAGGCAATGTTGCTTGGAACACCTGTTGTCGGTTCAGGTAGAGGTGGCATGAGAGAATTACTGGAAGGAGGAAAACAAATTATATGTGAGAAATTCTGTGATTTAAAGAAAATTGTAACTGGAATTTTAAGCTCTGAAGAGCAGAGAAAAGAACTTTCCTCATCTGGTAGAATTTTCGCAGAACAATTTTCCTTTGAAAGGTTTGAAGAATCATGGAAAGAACTCTTGAATTCATTAAGGTAGGTTAATTTAATATGCTTACAAAGGCTGATATAAAACTGTATCGCTCACTTTTGAGTCATCATGGAAGAAAAAAAACAGGCTTAACTATATGCGAAGGACTTAAATGTTGTATTGAAATTTACAAAACAAGGCCTGATCTTATTAGAAGAGCATTCTTTTGTGGGAAAAATCCTCCCAAAAACCTTTTCCCTGAGCTATCCCTCGAACAAATTAGCAAGAAAGATATGAATTTGATAAGTCCTGTAATTTCTCCACAAGGAATAATATTTATTTTAAAAAAACCTTATTTCGCGAAACTCACAGAACTAAACTTTGAACATACTGATTTCTTGATAATTCTTGACAGAATACAGGATCCAGGAAATATGGGAACTATTATTCGCACATTAAAAGCCGTAGGAATCAACAAATTATTTCTGAGTTTTGATTCTGCTGACCCATTTTCAGACAAAGTTATACGCGCAGCAACAGGAATGCAATTCTCCATGCAGATACATGAATACAATGATTTAAATTTATTATTGGAAGAACTCAAAAAAATAGGTTTTAAAAATGTGTTTTTAAGTGATGTTTCAAAAGGAGAGAATATTTTTAAAATTTCCGAACTTTTTCACAAGTCTATTCTGTTGTTTGGCAATGAAGGCAGTGGACTTCCTTCAATAATAAATGGAAAGAGGTTTTCTATTCCAATGCCTGGAGGAATTGATTCTATAAATGTTGCCCAGGCTCTTACAATAACTGTATTTGAAGCTGTAAGGCGAAAATTAGTTTGAATTTTATCCTTGATTTGTTCTTATTTTAATGTAATGTATCCTCCTCACAATAAGGAGAAAAAACATGCCTATATTTGAGTTCAAATGCAAGAATTGTGGGAAAATTTTTGAAAAAATTTGCAAAATAAATGATAAGGTTTCTGATTGCCCTGATTGTGGAAAAGAGGCAAATAAAATATTGTCTGCATTCAATGCTATAGGAATGTCACCTTTTTCAAAATGTAGTTCGGCTGAGACATGCCCTTCAGCGGCTAAAAGCTGCTGTTCCAGTGTGTGTTCTCACAAACATTCTTGATAAAGCGTTTTTTCTAAAAAAAAAATTATATCAATTTATTCTGTGGGCAATTTGATAATTTTTTATTTTGCTAATTTTTTTAGGTTTATTTCTGTAGGGATTATATATTGGAAAAATAAATTTATATATAGATACTGGAGATGTATTTGAAAAGCTAAGATTTGAATTGGTTGTTTTTTATACAAGAGCATATAAAACATAAATTTGTCTCTGTTATTTGTATATAATTAAAAAATAACGACCTATATAAAGTGGATTTCTCTTATTAAACAGGAAAAGGGTAGATCTAATGAAAAATCTTTTGAAAAAATTTAGAGAACTTATAAAACTCTCAGAAGAGGATATAAGAAAAGAACTTTTATCGCAGACAGATAAGAATATTTTTATTTATCCTTCTTCAGTACACCAGGCGGGTGATGGCTTATTAATGATTGCCAGAGAAAAAAAATCAAAGTTTCTTTTTATAGTTTCAAGTAAAAAGAAAGGAATTATTGCTAATTTTTCAGGAAAATTACATGAGGATGCCGGCTTTTTCGCTTTAAAATGTCCGTTATCAAACGAAAATGCTATAAAAATCAGGCAATTGTTTGCCTGGACATCTCCAGTTTCTCTTAAGAAGAAAAAAACAACTATGGGATTTGGCGATCGGTTAGGAAGAGCCACTTTAGGGCATATCTCCGCTATAAAAAAGTTTGAAATATCTCCTGTTCTAGCTCAACAATCAATGCGCGAACTTTCACTTACAGGAAGAACCTATACTGATGTTTTAGATGATGTTACTTTTATGGTATTTCAATCTGATTTCAGAGAGGATTTTGGAGCAGATGGTGATCACCTAAAAAACATAGAAGATATTGATTCAGCTCTCAATGCTGGTTTTACAATGATTACTCTTGATTTATCTGATGCAATGAAGCCAAAATATTCATTATGCAGTGATTCAGAAGTGGAAAATGAATTTGAAAAACTTCCTTTTGAAGTTAAGGAAAGAATCAAAGAAACTTATTTCAATAGAAATGTAATAACTACTTCTTTCAATTTTAATATATCTAAAATTAAGGCAAAAAGAAATGCGTTAATCTATTATGATGCTATAGAGTTGGCATGCAGGCATGCTAAATATATTCGTAAAAGGAAAAATGAAAATGTAGATATTGAGATATCAATAGATGAAACTACAACCCCCACTGATATTGAGGATCACTTTTTCATCGTAAATGAACTGATAGCAAAGAATATTGATTTTGTTTCCATCGCTCCTCGTTTTGTAGGTGAATTTCAAAAAGCTATTGACTATATAGGCAATACAAAAAAATTTAAAGAGGATTTCCATAAGCATGCGGAACTCGCAAGACATTATGGAACATATAAAATTTCTATACACTCAGGAAGTGATAAGTTTTCGGTTTTCCCAATTATTGGAGAATTAACAAAAAATAAATTCCATCTGAAAACTGCCGGCACAAGCTGGCTCGAAGCATTAAAAGTTATTGCAATTGAGAATCCATCTCTATATAGAGTTATCCACAAAAAAGCTATTAATTCATTTGACGAGGCAAAAAAATTTTATCACGTAACTACAGATATTTTAAAGATAACAGATATAGACTCTTTGCCAGATCAAAGCCTACCTGACTATTTAAATTTCAATGAATCACGACAGCTTCTTCATATTACTTATGGAGCAATCTTAAATGATAAAAATATTCGTTCTGATTTTTTTCAAACACTTGATGAAAACGAGAAATTGTATATTCAAAAACTTGATGAACATTTCACAAAACACCTTTCAGAACTAGGTATAAAAAGAAGAGAATTATAATTATCCTGGATTTTTTTAAGCTTTCATTATTTCCTGAAGGCACTCGTATGAGCTTCATTCAGATCCTAACCTGCATAATTTCAGGGAGCCTGTATGATTAGCAATGAGGGTTCGAGACGTGCCCTACTGTAAGTTGAAGATAGCAAGCTAATCTACAATGCCTTTGTTCTCCTAAAAAATGCGAAAAAATAACTTCTTGAATGTTGTGACCTTCGTAAAAAATCATAGTCCCCAAAAAAATACCTGTGTTTTCTTATATTATTCAATTATTTATAAAATGAGCAAAGTTAGTTTCAATCTACATTTGCGCTTCAATCAGTTGAGAAATTATAACTATTCCAATATAAAAATGTTATAAATTGTCAATGATTTTTTTTCTTCTTTAATTTACCATTTATCTTGAATCGTTGCTCGTTCTTGTTCAACATCTTCAAACCAATTTTCTAAATCTCGGAGAAGTCTATGTACAATATCTGGATATTGATCAGCCATATTTACAGTCTCAAGAGGATCTTTATGGATATTGTAAAGTTCTGGTGGAGGAGGATTGGAAAGTTCACGGACTGGCTCAGGATCAGTAACAAGACCATGTTCGATAATACGTTCGGGCTCGTACATGGAAATTCGAAGCCATGGATCACAGCAAGGAGCTTTCATTGCTTCTGGAATAGCAGGTCGCACAAGTTTCCATTCTCCATCTCTTACTGCGGCATTACAGCTAATAATAGGAGTATAACGATTCCATTGCCAGAATCGCTTTGTACATACCTTTCCTTTATCCCCACGAATAAGTGGTAAAATATCAACTCCATCTATCTTGAGGCCTCTTGGAACTGTTAAACCTGCCATTGAGAGAATCGTAGGAAACCAATCGCTAAAATGTACCATTTCGTTTATTTGATAATTCTCCCTTACTTCACCAGACCATTTCAATATCATTGGCACTCTAACCCCTCCTTCATATACGGAACATTTGGCACCGCGGAATTGACAGTTAAATCGATCCAAGCAATCTTCCCCTTCCCCTCCGAATTGAGGGCCATTATCACTTGTAAACATTATAACCGTGTTATTCTCTAGTCCACATTTACGAACTGTTTTAAGTACTCGTGCAATTCCTGAATCCATTCGTTTAATCATGCCATACAATTTGCTTACAGCTTTGTTAAATTTACCAGTTTCAAGAAACGGTAGCACTTCATCATCTGGAGCTTGAAGCGGCGTATGTGGCGCATTATAAGTAAGATGCAGAAAAAAAGGTTCCTTACGATGCCTTTTTATAAATTTCACAGCCTCCTCTGTCCATACATCGGTAAGATAACGCCCATCAGCTCTTACAATTGTCTCATTAAATTCAAGACGCCAGTTGTAATAGTCGTGCATACCACCTCTAAAACATACTGTCTCATCAAATCCTCGTCTTAAAGGATGATAACGCATATCAAAAGCACCAAGGTGCCATTTTCCAATAAGACCAGTTTTGTATCCTGCTGTTTTTAGTAAGTCTGCAAGAGTTACCTCACGAAGAGCGAGTCTTTCCAATCCACGCCATTCGAGAGTATCAATTGAACCTGTCCGATGTGGGTAACGTCCTGTTAGTAGACAGGCTCGTGATGGATTACAAACTGGTGAAGCTGTATAATGTTGTGTAAAACAGGTAGATTCGGACATCAGCTGGTCAAGTGTAGGGGTTTTTGAAAGCCCCCCATTAATTGCTCCAAAATCACCATATCCCATATCATCAGCAAGAATAAAAATAAAATTAGGTTTCATACAGTTCCTTTTATTTTCTATCTTTCAGTTAGTGCTCTTATTACCTTATCTGGAATATTTTATTCTTCAAGATTCGATGAATAAAAATCTGTATAAAAACTCCTCTGATGAAGAATAAGAATCAATTATTGGATAAAGTTGCAATATTTTCAATTATACTAAATCTAATAGAAGAATTTATAATCTTACTTTCAATAATTTGATTTTTTACACTCGATTTAGCCCTTAATTCACTTAAAACAAAAACCTTCAAGAATTTCTTAAGCTACTATAAAAATATCCGGGAAAAATATGGAAAAATCATTCCTGTTAATACTTGCTAAAAAAAACTCTAATAGTCATAAATTGATTTTTTTTTCTTTATAGTATATTTCAAGGTGACATGATTAAAGAGTAATCTCCAAGGAAAGCTGCTTCGAAAAGAAGCCGAAGGTATTTTGTTGCATTTATAAGATTAATATCCACGGGTAGTTGTTTAAATCCTGACTTTGCGAGCTCTTTTCTAGCTATATCTATCAGTTCATCAAGTCTTTCCTCTGAAAATCCGGATATTTCAGATAGTTTTACTGGAATTTTTTGTTTTCGATAAAAATCAAAAATTACCTCAGCAAGCGACTCAGAAAGTATACGTGGAGATTCTGAAGATTCTGATACATTATATCCAAAAAGAGAAAAAACTTTTGCGATTTTCGCAAGTTTTTCACCATTTGACGAGGAATACATAATCATGAAATACGGATTTAAAACAGAACAAATTATTGAATGTTTCTGATGAATAGCATGGCAAAAGTCAGATATTAAATGTCCACAATTGGCCCTTGCCGTCATAAGAGATATTGCTCCAATATCAGAAGCCATTCCTATAGCAGCCCTTGCTTCAACATTGTCATTATCAGCTGAAAGATCTAAAAACTCCAGTATAAGAGAAATTGCTGTGAGGCAACAATACTCAAGATATTCCTCATATTCGCCTGAATAGGTCATATAAGTTTCTATACAATGTGAAAATGCATCCATAGCTGCTTCTTTTACACGTTCAGATGGAAGAGTCATTGTCCATCGCGGATCAAAAAACGATTTTAAAGGTCTTAAGACGGGATCTTCCAGATGGATAATTCTTTTTTCTGGAGAAAAATATATATCAGCAAAACAATCTATATGAGAAGTAGAAATTGAAGTATTAAAAGCTACTATTGGCGGGATGTGTTTTTCTATTTTTTTGAACATATCAGAAATTATATTAGGTTGTTCATAATCCTGAATTGACGGGAACTTTGATTTTAATTTCCAATAAAGAGTTGCAAATTTTCCTGCACTTATTGCATTACCACTGCCTATAATTACAATAATATCTGGCTCCCATTCTTCCAATAATGATGTAATTCTGAAAACATCTTCTACGAGAGCATCGGAATTAGCACCCCTGATAATTCCACCATGGAATGAAAGGCCATTTGTAGCAAATGAAAGTTTTACTTTATCATGCAGTTTTTTTGCCCACTCTTCTTCAATATCACTCATAACCAGTGAAATTTTCTTTCCTTCACCAAAATCAGCAAGGATTTTGCCAATTTGATCTGTGCACGATGTTTCGAAAAGATAAGAGCCTGAAGTATATTCCCTGATAAGTAATGAAGCCTGCTTTAGCAATTCAGAACCCATAACATTCCCCCTATATTTTCTCTAATATAATTTATTTTTTTTATTTTTCAAAGACATAATTTTTCACAATTGTTTCAAATTTTACGTGAGAAGACATTTTATTATTTTATGAAAAAGGACTTTTAATATAAAAAAAACGGGTTATTTTAATAGTTGTTGTTCAAATTTTGAAATGGAGCTTCTTATTATGCTTATTAAAAGGAGTTTTTTAGTTATTATTAGTATTTTTCTTGCAGGGATTTTATTACATTCCGAAGAAGAAGATTTTTCTCTGCGTTTTCGTTCAGGTAGAATCCTGGCAGCTGAACTAATACCAGGAGAATCTGTTGGAAGACTTGTAAAAAATATTGATCCTTATGCTCCTCCAAGCAAAGTAACTATGGATGTTGGCTATGCAGCAATTATAGTTAATCTGGATACGGGCAGAAATATAAGCATATATGATTATGTATTGAAAGACTCTTCTGGACAGGAATTTCCTTGTGTTGCAATTCGCGAAAAAGATGGTGATTTTGATTCGTCAAAATGGATTTATGAAAATGCTCTTCAAAATAATATATTTACTCTTTTATTTAGAGTCCAAATGCCACCTGCAAATCAACCGTTGAGATATACCCTTCAGTTCAATCTGCTAAACACAAAAGATTCTGTTTCTGTTCCGTTTGTAAAGTTAAAAGATAAGCCATTAACTGATCCAAAACTCTTCCCTGAAACAGGGATACTCCTTGCTCCAGCCGAAAAGATAAAAGAGTTTTATGCAAAAATTTACTCTGATACAGATAAAACTAACAAAAATTAAAAATTTTTATGTTTGAAATAGAAATTACTAAAAATTTTTCAGCCGCCCATCAACTTAAACATTATAAAGGAGATTGCTCAAAGCTTCATGGTCATAACTGGCAGGTGAAAGTTATTGTCCAGGCAAAAAAATTGGACGAAATCGGGATTGCGTTAGATTTTAGAAAACTAAAAAAAACTCTTGATGAGGTTGTTAGTTCTCTTGATCATTCCAATTTGAATGAATTACCCCAGTTCAATAATGTAAATCCGACCAGCGAAGTTCTCGCAAAATTCATTTATCGCGAAATTTCGAACATAATAAATGATGATAACTTGAAAGTTTCGAGGGTATCTATTTCAGAATCTACAGATTCAACGGCATCTTATTACGAGTAGTTACGAATATAATGTTGAAAAGAAAAAAAATTACTTCTGCGAAAATCGCAATTTCAGAAATTTTTTCAAGCATTCAGGGAGAATCTTCATACTCGGGAAGATATTGTTTCTTCATTAGACTTGCTGGATGCAATCTCAGATGTTCATGGTGTGACAGCAAACATGCCTTTTTTCCAAAATATTATTTATCTGTAGATGAAATTGTAACAAAAGCAAAGAAATCCCTTGCTAAAATCGCAGAGATAACTGGCGGAGAACCACTTCTTAATCCTCATACTCCAGAATTGTGCAGAAAACTCCTGAATATTGGTATTGATGTTCTAATTGAAACTAACGGTTCAATTCCAATAAAAAATCTTCCAGAAAAAGTCAAAATAATCATGGATTGCAAATGTCCATCAAGCGGTGAACATAAAAAAATGCATTTTGCGAATTTCGCAAAAATATCTAAAAATGATGAAATTAAATTTGTTATAGCCAGTAGAAAAGATTATAATTATGCAAAAAGAATAATACGCAAATATAATCTTTTTAAACGAACAGATAAAATATTTTTTAGTCCGGTAAGAAAATATATGAAATATTCAGATCTTGCGTCGTGGATGATAAAAGATAAAATTTCTACGATTTTTGCTGTTCAGCTTCACAAAATAATATGGGGAAATAATGTCAAAGGAAAATGATGTAAAAAAAGCGGTAATTCTTTTAAGCGGAGGGCTTGATTCTGCGACCTGCCTTGCTTATGCGAAATCTAAAGGGTATCAATGTTATGCTATTAGTTTTGACTATAATCAAAGACATAAAGTGGAATTAAAATATGCCGCGAAAATCGCGAAAAAGTTTGGTGTAAAAGAGCATCTAATAATAAAGCTTAATATGAGGAAATGGGGAGGTTCAGCCCTTACGAGTAGTAATATTGACGTTCCAAAAAGTGGATTAAAACCAGGAATACCGGTTACATATGTTCCTGCTAGAAATTTAATTTTTCTATCAATAGCTTGTGCTTATGCGGAAGCAAAGGCTATTCGGGAAGTTTTTATCGGTGTTAATAGTCTTGATTATTCAGGATATCCTGATTGCAGACCACAATTTATAAGGGCTTTTGAGAAAACAGTAAATCTCGGAACAAAAACGGGCGTTTCAAATAAAAAGATAAAAATACAAACTCCCTTGCAGAATTTAAAAAAGTCTGAAATATTTAAACTCGCAAGTTCATTTGGAATTTCTCCATCAGAAACTATAAGTTGTTACGATCCATCACCAAAAGGAAAACCATGCGGTAAATGCGATAGTTGCGAAATTCGCAAAAGAGCTAAAGAGCTATTTTATAACGAAAAAACAAACTAAAAGCCAGATCTATTACACTGTTTTTTTATAATGAATCATTCATAAAATTTGCTTTGTTAATATATATGAGTTATTTGCCCATAATTATATGCATTGTGTAAGTCAGGAAACCCCTCAACGTGACCATCTACAAACAGTACATTACATAATCCATTCACTGAACCTGGATTTCTATTATGCCTTTTGGAATAATTAAACTTTGAACCATTGGAATTTGGATTCCATATATCAATCCAGTTCGATGCATCGTCATAATAATAGAAGTATTCTCCACTAAAGCCATAAAACCAACGGTCTCCCATGCCATCAACAAAAGCTGCCAATTTAGAAAATGGGCTAACAATTCTGGTTAACTTTACTGGTCCAGCGGTACCAAATGCACCAGAAAGATAAACATGAATTCCATATCCTCCAGAATAATAGGTAGTTCCAATATTTGAAATAGCCAACCCACTTGCTGACGGGCAAAACAAAACTTTGCAATTTTTATCTATTGCAGTTGTATTTTTATTATTCAGGTATTGCCCTAAAACCCAAGAATTAGTCCATCTTCTATTAATAGATTCATTACAAATAGTGAAATATTCATTATAATCATTAGAATACATTGTGCTAGCATTTCCTATCTGTTTCATATTGTTCATGCAAGAGATGGTTGTTGCGCTAAATCTCGCTCTTTGTAAGGCAGGAAGAAGTAATGAAGCGAGGATACTTATTATAGCAATTACCACTAATAGTTCGATCAGTGTAAATAGAGCTTGTTTGGAAGAGAGTTTTTTCATAGTGTTTTTTCCTGTTTTTTTATAGTATTGCCCTCAATAAAACTCATAGACACTAAAATGTGCGCTGTTGCCTTATTTGGTGTTTTTTTTCTCGCTATAAAACGTTCAAAAGCCGTC
>Ga0116145_1004440_pt1 | contig 11173 bp, 9 predicted proteins | sample AD_JPNHG1_MetaG_FD_89747 | JGI IMG/M metagenome (GOLD analysis project Ga0116145, IMG submission 89747) | Active sludge microbial communities of municipal wastewater-treating anaerobic digesters from Japan - AD_JPNHG1_MetaG | ecosystem: Engineered > Bioreactor > Anaerobic > Digestate | place... | reverse complement strand
CTGGTGGGCGATTGAGGGCTCGAACCTCAGGCCTCTTGCGTGTAAAGCAAGCGCTCTAACCAACTGAGCTAATCGCCCTCTGGACTAATTTAATAAAAAATTATATCATAGTAATATGAAAAACTATAGTAAGGTTGGAAATAGAAGTGGTAAGCCAGCTTACCGTACTAGCAGCAGATTTAGAAATAAAAAATATTTAGAAATTAACAAAACAAAAATAATCTCAAATAAAAAGCATGGTGATTAATTATTACGGTTTATCTTATTTTAAAATTGAAACCAAAAATGCAATTTTAGCTCTGAATCCATTTTCAAAAGACGAAGAACTTAAAATTGAAAAAGTTCCTAAATTTAAAGCAGATATTTGTTTAATAAGTAAAGATGATAAAAGATTTAATAATTTTAAAGTTCTTGAGGGAAACCCCCTGATTTTAAAAGAACCAGGAGAATATGAAATAAAGGACATTTTTATTAAAGGGATAACCGATTTTCGCTTGGATTCTTTAAATACAATTTTTGAGATAAAAGCTGAAGGAATAACTCTTTTAAATTTAGGGGTTTTAAAAAATCCAAAATTAACTGACGAGATTCTTTCGAAGATTTCGGAATTAGATGTTTTAATTATTTCAATTGGCAAAGAAACCCTAGACAGTAAAGAAGCAGTTTCAATAATTAATAGTTTGGAACCTAAAATTATTATTCCGATAAGTTTATCAAGCGGTTTAAAAGAAAAAACCGAAGAGCTTAGCAATTTTATAAAAGAAATTTCTTTAAAGGTAGAAACCCTAGATAGATTAAGTATCAAAAAAAATGATTTAAGCATTGACGAACAAAAAATTGTAATTTTAAACCATTAATCAATGAATCAATTTTTTGAAAATTTAAGAAATAAACCAAAAGAAACCAAAGAGTTAATCTCTAGGGCGATCTTGATTATTGCCATAATTTTTGTTATTTTTGTAGCCAGTTTATCGCTCAGGCCAATTTTATCTGGCCAAGATTTTGAATCACAGAAATTAGGGAATAGAGCAACCCAATTTGTTAGTAGCTCATTTTCTAATTTAAAAGAGAGCGCTGGCAAAGCGTTTGATAATTTAAATAGTTCGTCCCAAAACAAGAATTTTTCTAATTTTAAAAATAATTTTTTAAATTTTTTTAAATTTAGTAATTCTCCAGAATTTAAACCGTTGCCCCAAGAAACGAATCCAATTACTCTGCCAATAGTAGAATAAAAATTAATGAATAAAAAACAACAACCAAAAGAACCTCAAAATATTGAAAAAATAGAACAAACTGAGATTGCTCAAGAAATGAGAGAGTCTTATTTGGCTTATGCCTTATCGGTTATTATTTCTAGAGCTATTCCAGATGTTAGAGATGGTTTGAAGCCAGTGCAACGTAGAATTCTTTATTCAATGTATGAATCAGGCCTTCATTATAATTCTAAAACCGTAAAATCAGCCAGAATTGTTGGTGATACTTTAGGGAAATATCATCCCCATGGAGATGTTGCAGTTTACGATGCTTTGGTAAGAATGGCCCAACCTTTTTCCTTACGCTATCCTTTAATTATCGGTCAGGGAAATTTTGGTTCGATTGATGGAGATCCGCCAGCAGCTGAAAGGTACACTGAGGCAAAACTATCAAAAATAGCAGAGGAAATGATGCAAGATTTAGAAAAGAATACAGTAAATTTTGTGAATAATTATGATAATACTCGTTTGGAGCCAAGCGTTTTGCCAACCAAAATTCCAACTTTATTATTAAATGGTACAACCGGTATTGCTGTTGGAATGGCTACCAATATTCCTCCTCATAATTTATCAGAAGTTGTAGAGGCTTTGAAATTTTTAGTTGGTAATCCTCAAAAAGGAGTTGAGGATTTATTAAAATTTATTAAAGGACCGGATTTTCCAACCGGAGGAATTATTTATAACCAACAGGATTTATTAACTGCTTATTCTACTGGGAAAGGTTCAATAGTTATTAGGGGAAAAGCTGAAATTGAAAATAGAAAAAAAGATAAAGATGAATTTAATATCGTGATAACTGAAATTCCCTATGAAGTTAATAAAGCAAATTTAGTTTTAAGTATAGCCAATCTTGTTGAAAATAAGAAAATTGAAGGAATAAAGGATATTAGAGACGAATCAGATAAAGAAGGCTTAAGAATAGTGGTTGAGCTTAAATCAACTGTTAATCCTACTAGGGTTTTAAATCAACTTTATAAATACACCGATTTAGAGAAGAAATATCATTTTAATATGCTGGCTTTAGTTGGAGGAATTCAGCCTAAGACTTTGTCTTTAAAGGAAATTTTAGAAGAATTTTTAGCTCATCGCGAACAGGTTATAATTAATCGAACCAAATTTGATTTAGAAAAAACCAGAGAAAGAATCCATATTTTATTGGGTTTGGTCAAAGCTCTAGATCATTTAGATGAAATAATTAAAACTATTAGAGCTTCTAAAGACAGGGATTCAGCTAAAAATTCTTTAATGGCTAAATTTAAATTGACAGCTAAACAATCTGAAGCGATTTTAATAATTAGATTAGAAAGTTTGGCAAGGCTCGAAAGACAAAAGATCTATGATGAGTTAAAAGAAAAACAACAGCTTGAAAAAGAATTGGCAGAGATTTTAAAAAATCCCCAAAAGGTTAAAGAAATAATTATTAAGGAATTAGACGAAATTAAACAAAAGTATCCCGATCTAAGAAGAACTCAGATTATAAAAGAACAACTAACTCAAATTAATGAAGAGGAACTTGTTCCAGACGAAACTTCAATTATTACTTTATCTCAAAATGATTATCTAAGGAGATTGAGACCTGAAACCTTTAAGCTCCAAAAAAGAGGTGGCAAGGGAATTATTAGTTATCAAAAAGAGGATCAGATAAAAGAAATAATCTCTTCTAATAATCGCAGCCTTTTGATGCTTTTTAGTGATTTAGGGAAAATTTACTATCTAAAGACTTATGAAATTCCTTTGGCTTTAAGAACTAATCGCGGTAAGCATATTAATAATTTTTTGAATTTAGCTTCCCATGAGAAAATTGTTTCGATTGTTTCTTATCGTCAAGATGATGAAAACAAAAACGAATTTAATTATTTAGTATTAGCTACCAAAAAGGGCTTAATTAAAAAAATAAAATTAACTGATTTAATCTCTAAAATTAGAAGTGGCATAAGGGTGATTAATATTAAAAAAGATGACAGTCTTGTTTCAGCTAATTTTACCTCAGGTAAAGATGAAATACTTTTAGCAACTAAAAATGGAATGATTATCAAGTTTAAAGAATCCGATTTAAGACCCTTAGGCAGAAACAGTAGTGGGGTTAAGGGAATTAATTTGAAAAATAATGACGAGTTATTAACAATGGAAGTTGTTTCTGATTACAAAACTCAAAAATTATTAATTGTGACTGCCGGGGGTTATGCCAAAATTACTTCCCTTAAAGAAATTAAAAACCAAAAAAGAGGTGGAGTCGGGATCAAAATTATTAAATTGACTGATAAAACTAAACAGTTATCTAAAATCAAAATTATTAGAGATGAAGAAGAAATGTTGGCTATTTCTCAATTGGGTCAAACAATCAGAATTAGTTTAGATAGCTTGCCAACTCTTAAGAGAACTAGTCAGGGAGTAAAAATAATGAAATTAGAGGCCAATGATTTAATTAAAAACGTTACTTTAATTTAATGAAACAAGAAATAAAAAATTTAGAAAACTCTCAAAAAGAATTAGTAGTTTCTTTAGATTTTGAAGAATTTAAAGAATTTATCGAAAGAGCCACTAATGAATTAATCAAAGAAGTGGAACTACCGGGTTTCAGAAAAGGAAAAGCGCCTAAAGAATTAGCTATAAAAAATATTAAGGAATTTGATATTTATGAAAAAGCTGCTAATTTAGCTGCTAAAAAAATTTATTTAAATTACATCGCTTCTAATAATTTAGAACCCCTAACTAGTCCTAATATTGAAGTATTAAAATTAGCGCCTAACAATGAATTTTCTTTTAAAGCAACTTTTTATGTAATACCAGAAATAGATTTAAACGGATATCAAGAGAAAATTAAGCATCTAAAAAATCAAAAAAAAGAAGTAAAGGTTGAAGAAGGCGAAATCAAAGAATCTTTAGATTGGCTTTTAAAGTCAAGAACAAAATATGAAAAATCTAATTCCGAAATTAAAATTGGCGATAAAGTTAAATTAGATTTTGAGATTAAAGAAAAAGGTTTAGTAATTGATAGTCAAAAAGATTTCGAGTTTATAACTGGCGAAAAACAAGTTTTTGAAGGTTTTGAAAAAAATATTTTAGGTTTAAAAGAAAATGAAACTAAAAATTTTTCAGTTGCAATACCTAATGACTATTGGAGTAAAGATTTAGCTGGCAAGAAAGTTGATTTTGAAATTAAAGTTAAAGAAGTATATAATGCAATTCCCCCAATATTAAATGACGAATTTGCCCAGCAGCTTGGTTCTTTTAAATCTCTGGCTGATTTAAGAAGAAATCTTGAGAGTGGTTTATTAGAAGAAAAGAAAAACGAGGAAGAAGAAAGGTTTAGGGTTTTGATTTTAAAGAAATTAGCAGAAATTATACCCATTGATCTTCCGCCGGTTTTAATAGATCGAGAAATAGAAATAATGGTTGAAGAATTAAAAAGTTCTGTTGGTAAAAATAACTTAGATTGGAATATGTACTTAAAACAAATTAATAAAACTGAGGACGATTTAAGAATTGAATTTAAAGATCGGGCAATTGAAAGAATAAAAATTGAATTAATTTTAAGAAAAATAGCCCAAGAAGAGCAAATTGAACCAACCGGGGAAGAAATTGAAGAAGAAGTTAATAAATACTTGCTTCAATTTTCAAAAGTAGAACAAGCTCAAAATAATATTAGCGAAGAAGAATTAAAAATTTATGTTAAGAACATTTTGACCAATCAAAAAGTTACTGAATTTTTAGAAAAATTAATTGACAATTAAAATTTAAAAATATGGCTAAATCTTTTGAAGAATTTTTAAAAAAACAAAAAGAATTTAATCAATTAGTTCCTATGGTAATAGACAAAACTCCTTATGGGGAACGAGCTTTTGATATTTTTTCTAGATTATTGCAAGAAGGAATAATTTTTTTAGGTGGTCCGATAACTGATGAAATTGCTAATTTAATTATTGCCCAATTGCTTTATTTAGAATACAATAATCCTGAAAAAGATGTTAAGTTTTATATTAATTCTCCTGGTGGTTCAGTTCCGGGAACTTTAGCTATCTATGATGCTATGAAATTGATTAAGCCAGATGTTCAAACAATTTGTATTGGAATGGCGGCTTCTGGAGCAGCTGTTTTATTGTCTTCTGGAACCAAGGGGAAAAGATTTGCCTTGCCTAATTCTGAAATTTTGATTCACCAGTTAATGGCTGAAGGAATTTCTGGACAAGCAACTGACATTGAAATAGTTAGTAAGCAAATTGCTAGATTAAAAAACCGTTTAAATTTAATTTTGGCAGAAAATACTAATCAACCAATTGAAAAAATAGAAAAAGATACTGACCGCGATTATTACCTAACAGCTACTGAAGCAAAAGAATATGGAGTTATTGATAGGGTTCTAAATTTTCAGAAAGGTGCTTCTTTAACCCAAAAATCAAGAACTTCGAAAAAATAATCTAAATTTTAGAAGTATAAGTTTCTATTAATTTTTTGTAAAAATAAAAGCTCTTTCGAGGCTTAATAGTTCTATTTTCGTAATCGGTTTCAATTAAACCAAATCGTGGTTCTTTCCCTTTATCCCATTCACAATTATCCATTAAAGACCAGTGGAGATATCCTAGAATTGGAATTCCTTCTTGGTAAGCTTTCAATAAGTATTCGATATGTTCTTTTAAAAATTCGTTTCTTAGAGAATCATTTTTATCTGCCAAGCCATTTTCGGTTATTAAAATTGGCTTTTGGAATTTTTTATAAAGCTTTGTAACTAATTCGTAAATTCCTTGAGGATAAATTTCCCAGCCTAAATCGGAATATTTTCTATTTTTTTCTTGACGAGTTAAAGATTTTTTTAAATTGAAAAGATTAATGTTGATTGGTTGTCTAAAATAATAATTTAAGCCAATAAAATCTAGTTTGTTTTTAATTTTATTTAAAATATTTAAATCTGAATTTTGTTCTAAAATTAAATAAGCTAAATAATTTAAAGGATTGAACCAGTTTTCAATCTCGTTATAAGATAGATTTATAGCTATGCTCACTTGGCTATTTTTGTCCTTCAAAATGTCATAGGAATTTAGGTAGATTTTAGAGAGTTTTTTTCTAATTTTTAGAAAAGACAATAACCGGTTTTTATAAAAAGGGGGCCAGTTACCAGAAAGGTAGCTCTTTAGAAGATAAACAGTTGGTTCATTAAAAACTAAATAATAATTAATTAAATCTCCAAACTCAGCTTTTACCTTTTCAATATAAGTTAAGAAATAATTAGCCGAATCTTTATTTAAAAATCCTCCTTTTTGAGAGAACCAATAAGGCAAAGTAAAATGCCATAAAGTAATTATTGGTTCAATTCCGTTTTCTTTTAGAGAATAGATAATTTCTTTATAATGATTTAAAGCTTTTTGAGAATAATTTCCTTCTTGGGGATTAATCCTAGACCATTCAATCGACATTCTGAAAGAGTTGAATTTCGCTTCTTTCATTAGGGCAATATATTTTTTATAATCTTGCCAAAAATTTGTTGCCTTACCGCATCGCTTATCAGTTTGTTTTTTGTCTAGCATTTGGTGCCAATCGGAAAAAAAACTGTCCCCCTCAATTTGATATCCGGAAGTTGCGCTGCCCCATAAAAAACTTTTTGGAAATCTCTCAATCATTGATTAAAAATTTTGTCTTTTTTCTTTCAAAAATGAAAACCACTCTTCTAAGACTTCAATTACTGTTTTGAAAGGAGTTTCTATAAAAAAATCAAAGATAAAGGCCGGCACATTTATTGAAGAAAAAGATTCAGAAAGCAATCTACCAATTTCAATAATTGGGAAGAAAAGGAACTCAATCAAAATTGAAATAACACTTTCTTTTTCTTCAATTGCCAGAGACAAACTTGCGACATTTCTTAGTCTAAAAGCAAAAAAACTAGCAATACTTAGAAATAAAATAAAAACAACTATCTCAACTATATTATAATTTAGAATATTAACCAGCAATTGATAAAACAAAAAACTAACAACTAAAATATCTAAAAAATACATTGTTCCGATTGCTATCTGTGTTGGTAAAGTTCTTTTTTGCGGAATTTTTAAAACAGCAATTTTTGAAGAACTTGGTCTAATTATTTTTTCGAAATCAATCAAAATCCTTAAAAAATTTTGTTCTTCACTTGGAAACTTAGCATAAATTGTTGATATTGCTAAAACTAAGGGTGGAATTATTAAATTGATAATTAGTGGAAGATAGTTGATGTTACTACCGCTGGAATTTTGATAGGGTAGTTCAATAATAAACAGCACCAAAATTTTAATAGCTATCATAAAAATCAAAGATCTAATAGCTGAAGTTTTTAGTTTCTCTTTAGCTTTTATATATTTTTGTTCATAAAGAGTCCTTAGTTTTTCTTCTAAAATTTCCGGATTGGTTAAAATTTCTTCTGTATTTTCCTGGTTAGTAATTATCAATTCTTTTAAGAGATTTAAAATGATAATTTTTTTTCTTATTAAATTGTCAAAATTTTTCTTTAAGGGGTTATTAATAATTGTTTTAAATTGATTTTTTGTTTCAGCAAGATTTAGGGCAAAATTTTCAAAATCAATTATTGAATTCGAAAACCACTGGGGATAATTTAATCTAAAAAGTTCAAAATTTTCCATTTCGCCATCTGCTTGTAAAAAATTACGATAAATTGATAAATAAAGCTGTTGAGAAAAGATATTATTATCTAAATCTGCTGGAATTTCTATTTTTTCTTTTAATGTCTCATAAAAATAATTTATCAAACCGCGATCTAAGCTATTATCAATAAAAATTTCAGTAATTTCTAAAGAAGCAATTGCTAAAAACCAATTCTCTGTTTCTTTAATTTCCTTAGAGGTTAAATTTGATTTTTCTTCAAAAATTTCCAAAACTCTGACATATTTTTGTAGAGTATTATTTATAATTTTAGCTTTATTTTCTGGATAAACGCCATTTTCTAAATATTTCCCCCTAATTAATTCTTGCATTAATTCCAAGCCAATTTCTTCTCCAGCAAATAAATTTAAAAGTTTTCTTTTTAAAAACCTTAAAACTGCATTTTTAAACCATAAATTTTCTTCTCGATAATCTAAAGTCTTTCGCGCTTTTTCATAAAAAAATTCTAGGCTAGTTGTTAAACGGCTAACCACCACCGGGTTTAAAACCTCCTCGGGTTTTTTCCTATTAAAAATTTCATCAAGAGAGTTTATTAATTCTTTAGTTTTCTGCGAAATTTCAAAATCCATTGCTTTATTTTATCTTAAAAATAATAAACTTGCAAAGTATTTAGCTAAATAGTTTATAATTGATTGGCAAAAATCAATCTTCTTGTTTTGTATTTAATTTATTCAAAAGAGTTGTTGTATTTTGGGTTTTTCTTGATAAAATGAATAAAATGGCTAGAAAAAAAAGAAAAAATAGAGGTTTACTAAAACCCAATTTTAATAATAATTTATTAAAACCCAAACTAGATTTAAAGCCAGTTGTTAAAAGAATAATTATTAGTTTGATTATTCTTTGTTTTGGACTAATCGTAATTTTTAGTTTCTTTGAACTTTCTGGGCCATGGGGTGAAGCAATTAATAGCTTTTTAGAAAATCTTTTTGGAATTGGAAAGCTGTTTTTCCCCATTATTTTATTTTTGGTTTCCTATTTAGTTCTTAAAAATGAGCCATCAGAAAAAAAAGATATTTCCTATCTAAAAATATTTTTAGGAGCATTTTTAATTTTTAATTCCCTACTAGCTTTAATGGATTTAGGATTTGATTATCCAATGGGATCGGTTGCTAATTTTTTGATATCTCTTAATAAATTTATAGGATTATGGCCAACGTTTTTAGTATATTTAACTACTCTAGCAATTGGTTTAGTTATTAGTTTTTGGGACACGTTTGAAGCCAAAAAAGAAAAACAAAAAACAACGCTTTCTCAAAAAGCACTAAATAAAATTGAAAAACCCCAACCCGAGTCTTTAAAACAAAAATTAGAAACTTTTGAAAAACAGCCTATTTTAGAAGCTAAACCAATCAAACAAGAAAAAGAAAAGCCGGAAATTTTTAAAAGGATTTCTTATAGTAGCTGGGAGTTCCCACCATTTGATTTACTAGAAGCTGATGGCTCTAAACCTACGGCTGAAAATATTAAGGTTAATTCTCAAATTATTCAAAGAACCTTAGCTGATTTTGGGATTTTAGTAGAAATGGGTGATGTATTAGTTGGCCCAACTGTTACCCAATATACCCTAAAGCCAGCTCAAGGCGTAAAACTTTCTAGAATTTCAGCTTTGCAAAATGATTTAGCTTTAGCTTTAGCAGCTCATCCTTTAAGAATTGAGGCTCCGATACCCGGCAAATCATTAGTTGGAATTGAAGTTCCTAATAGAATAGCCTCAATTGTAAGATTAAGGCAATTAATAGAAAATGGAGAGTTTCAAAAATCGCCTTCTCCCTTGACTTTTCCATTAGGAAGAGATGTAGCTGGTAATCCTGTTTTTTCAGATATCTCTAAGCTTCCACATCTTTTAATTGCTGGAGCAACTGGCAGTGGAAAATCAATTTTTATTCACAGTTTAATTATTTCTTTACTTTATCGCAATCCTCCGCAGCTTTTGAAGTTAATTTTAATTGATCCCAAAAGAGTTGAGCTTACTTCCTATAGTGAGATTCCTTATCTTTTAACTCCGGTTATAACCGATGGTAAAAAGGCAATTTCTGCTTTAAGATGGGCAGTAAATGAAATGGAAAGAAGATATGAAATTTTATTAGAAGCGCAAAGTAGGGACATTAATTCTTATAATCAAAAATTTAATAAAGAAAAAGAAAAATTGCTACCGCCAATTATTATTATTATTGATGAATTAGCTGATTTAATGAGTATTTATGGTAAAGAGCTTGAAGGAGTTATTATTAGACTTTCGCAAATGGCTAGAGCTACTGGAATTCATTTGATTGTTTCAACTCAAAGACCGTCAGTTGAGGTTATTACTGGTTTAATTAAAGCCAATATTACTTCCCGCGTAGCTTTTCAAGTTGCTTCCCAGGTTGATTCCAGGACAATTCTGGATTCTGCTGGAGCGGAAAAGTTATTAGGTAAAGGGGATATGCTTTTTATTTCTTCAGAACTTTCTAAGCCAAGAAGAATCCAGTCGCCATTAGTTAGCGAAAAAGAAGTTGAAAAAGTTGTTTCTTATATTAAGAAAACTGCTAAGAAATTTGCTACCGAAATTGAGACAGAATCATTGGATTTTGACGAAGAAATTTTAAGCGAAGAAATTGATTTGTTGGACGTTGAAGAAGACGAATTATATAATCAGGCTTATAAATTGGTGGTTGAAACTCAGAAAGCCTCAGCTTCCTTTTTACAAAGAAGATTGAGAATTGGTTATGCTAGGGCAGCTAGACTTCTTGATTTATTAGAATCTAGAGGGGTAATTGGGCCGATTCAAGGAGCAAAACCCAGAGAAGTTTATATCTCCAAAGAAAATAAGTTAGAGAGTAATTCGAATTTAAATAATGATTGATAATAATTTAAAAGAAAAAAATTTAAGCGAGATTTTGAAAGAAGCTAGAGAAAAAAATAATTTGTCTTTAGAAGAATTTTCTCGAAAGCTTCAAGTTTCCCAATGGATAATTCAAAACTTAGAAAATGAAGAATTTCAAAAATTGCCAGCTGACCCTTATGTTTTTTCGATTCTAAAAAAATATTCCCAGTATTTTGATTTTGACTTTGAGTTTTTAAAAGAATTATGGTTTAAATCTAAAAACAATTTTTCTAAAAGCGACACTTTGCCACCAAATCGTTTTAAAACCCAAAACTCTTTTAATATTAAAATTCATCCGGCAATTATTATTTTTATTGTTGTTTTTGTTTTTATATTAGTTCAAGTTTTTAATTTTATAAAAACCCCAGAAATTGTTTTAGAAAATATTCCTAAGGTTACAACTAGTAGTGTT
>Ga0116145_1004407_pt1 | contig 11254 bp, 5 predicted proteins | sample AD_JPNHG1_MetaG_FD_89747 | JGI IMG/M metagenome (GOLD analysis project Ga0116145, IMG submission 89747) | Active sludge microbial communities of municipal wastewater-treating anaerobic digesters from Japan - AD_JPNHG1_MetaG | ecosystem: Engineered > Bioreactor > Anaerobic > Digestate | place... | reverse complement strand
TAATGGCTGCCCATTTTCCTTTTCCTCATACCCATTGAGGACACAGGGCGCATCTCGATACAGCGGCAGTAGAATATGCTTCCCAGTGTTCCGAAAATCGTACTCAGCAAGGTCGGTATCATGACCTCCGGTTTGCCTGCTATCCTTGTTGCCATAGACATTGATTCGCTCCAGGTAAGCTTTTTGGAGCCATTCATTATTTCGCTGTCGGAATTGAGTTCCTCCATCATCTTCGGAACAGTAACAAGCGACGGAACTATAGATTCAAGAAGATATATTATAAAAAATACCAGCAGAAATATTACTATCTGCGTGAACAGATTCTTCGAGGCATGGCTCTTTCCTGCCTCATCGAACATTTTGGCTTTGAGTTTCAGCATTACAGTCCTCCTGTACATAGGGATGTATGTAATTATTTTACTATATTTATCCTGCTTTGTCAAGCGCAGCTGATCTCCGATCCTGCATAAAACATCAGTGAAAATTAATGCAAATCGTATTTACATTTTCAGCCAGAAGTGGTATACTATAAGTGTATGTAATTTTACGATAATATTTCTGCGGAGAATCCGCTGACATAAGGAGGGAGCTTCCGTGTTCGCAAAAGTTGCAAGTCTCGGCCTTTTCGGGCTGAACGCCTTTCCGGTAGACGTTGAGATAGATATCAGCCGTGGAAATCCGCAGTTCGACATAGTAGGTCTGCCTGACGCTGTTGTAAAGGAGAGCAGAGAACGTATCCGTGCAGCACTGCGCTCATGCGGCATAAACTTTCCTGTTGCTCAGGTAATGGTGAATCTGGCTCCTGCCGACACAAAAAAGAGCGGCTCAGTCCATGACATAGCAATATTTATGGCTGTGCTGAAAGCGATGAGAATGATAGATCAGTCCCTTGAGGGCTGTGCGTTCATAGGGGAGATATCCCTGAACGGCGATATACGCCGGATAAACGGCGTGCTGCCCATGGTGATGCTGGCACGTGAGGAGGGTATATCCGCAGTATTCGTCCCGGAGGAAAATGCCCGTGAGGCATCTGTTATCGACGGTATAGACATATACGCTGTAAAAAATGCAGACGAGCTCATAAGGCACTTCCGCAATGAGGAAAGGCTTGCTCCCTGTGAGCACTATACACCGCCGGAAGCTGCCTACAACGAGGTGCTTGATTTCTCCGACGTAAAGGGACAGCAATCCGCAAAGAAAGCCCTCGAGATAGCGGCAGCAGGCGGCCACAACGCCCTGCTGATAGGCTCTCCCGGAAGCGGAAAGAGTATGCTGGCAAAGCGTATGCCTTCCATACTTCCTCCACTCACCTTTGAAGAAGCACTTGAAACTACAAAGATACACTCCATATCCGGGCTTCTCACGCCGGAAACTCCCATAATAACAAAGAGGCCGTTCCGTGCGCCTCATCATACCATATCCTCTGCCGGACTTGCCGGCGGCGGCACAGTACCTCATCCCGGAGAGGTCTCCCTCGCCCATAACGGACTTCTGTTTCTGGACGAGCTGGCTGAATTTGACCGCAGGACGCTTGAGATACTCCGCCAGCCCCTTGAGGACAGGAAAGTCACTATTGCCCGTGCCTCAGGCACAGTAACATATCCCTGCACCATAATGCTCATAGGTGCGATGAACCCATGTCCCTGCGGATACTACGGCCATCCCAAGAGAAAGTGCATATGTCCGCCGAAAAAGGTATCCGGCTATCTCTCAAAGATATCAGGTCCTCTCCTTGACAGATTTGATCTGCATATCGAAGTTGCACCGGTGGAATTCGGTGATCTTTCCTCAAAATCGAAAGAGGAATCCTCTGCTGATATAAGGAAGCGTGTCATTTCCGCAAGAAAGATACAGGAGGAACGCTTCAAGGGCACTGGCATAACCTGCAACGCTCTTATAACGCCGGACAAGCTACAGGAGATGTGCCCTATGGATGACAGCGCTGTCACACTGATGAAGAACGTATTTGACAAGCTGGGACTGAGCGCAAGAGCCTATGACAGGATACTTAAAGTCGCAAGAACTATTGCCGATATAGACTGCTCAAAAGTCATCCGCAAACAGCATATCGCTGCTGCGGCACAGTACAGGAGCCTTGACAGAAAATACTGGAGCGATAATCAGTAAGCTTTGAATATACCGCCGGCCCGGCCGGTACTGTATAATGTGTTATTTATTATGATAAAGAAAGAGAAAGGATAACAATGAGATCAGCATTCAAAAAACTATCAGTAAACAAGCACAACGTTGATGCAGGACTGATATTTGCAGTCACCCTCTGCGCCGTGCTCAGTACCTTAATGATATATTCCATAGTGGAAAGCGGTATCAGTGAAATAGAGGGAGTTGGTTCAAGCTATTGGAAGACGCAGCTCGTATCAACTGTCGCCGGCCTTTTCGGAGCGCTTTTCATTTCCATTATGGACTACCGCAAGCTTGTGAAGCTATGGTTCATATTCGTTCCCGTATCCCTGGGACTTGTAGCACTGACCTTCACATCCCTTGGCTATCAGCGATCAGGTGCAGATGACCAAGCCTGGATCCAGAACGGCGGATTCAACCTCCAGCCCTCCGAGGTGCTGAAGCTTGCCTTCATACTCACCTTCAGCTATCACCTGTCCCGTGACGAGGCTGATATGAACAAGCCCCTGCATATGCTCCTGCTCCTGATACACGGAGCGATACCCATCGGTATCGTAGGATTGCAGGGTGACTACGGAACAGCTATCGTATTCGCAGCTATCTTCGGCTGTATTATATGCTCTGCAAACATCTCGTGGAAGTACCTCCTTGCCGCTCCCTTCGCTATCGGAGGTGCTGTTGCGGGAATGTGGTTCTTTGCTCTGGACGAGTTCCATAAAAAGCGTATCACCATTCTCTTCAAGCCGGGAACTGATCCGGAAAATATCGAGTACCAGCAGGATCTTGGACTTGCCGCACTCAAATCCGGAAAGATATTCGGAAAAGGACTCTTCAAGGACGCTGACTCCTATATATACGTTCCTGAAATACACAACGACTTTATTTTCACATATGTAGGACAGGCATTCGGATTCCTCGGTTCTATCGGACTGCTTATAATCCTTGCATATATATGTCTTAAAATATTTGCAGACAGCCGTGTTACCCGTGACCGTCTCGGCAAATTCATCTGCATGGGTGCTTTCGGACTTATGCTCTCCCACTGCATCATGAACATCGGAATGGTGCTCAAAGTCGCCCCTGTTATCGGTGTACCGCTGCCATTCCTGAGTGCCGGAGGTACGGCTATGATAAGTATGTATGCCGTAATAGGCCTCGTCCTCAGCACCTACAGCCACCGTGCTGTTATCTACAACGTTTTCTACGACGATAATGATAACTGACATCCGGAGGGATCAAATATGAGTATCGATACATTTCTGATAATATGCTTTGCAGTTCTCCTTGTACTGATAGGAGTATCATTTGCGTATTTCTTTGCAGTATACCGCAAAAGAGATATCATCAGCGGAGATGAAAGACCGGCTCCTGCACCTGTAAGAAAGCCCCAGCCGCAAAGAGCTGAGGTGCCTTCACCCCAGCAGAAGCCTGCTCCGCAGCAAGCAGCACCTCCGCCGGCTGATATGATAAAGATAAAACGCCTTGAGGATAATGCAGTGTTTGATATCGACCTGAGCCGTGGCCCTGTTACGCTGGGACGGCTTTCAAGCTGTACTGACAGAAATTACTACTGTGTTTCTTCTATGGCAGATGTATCGAAGCGCCACTGTACCCTCACCATTGGCAGCAATGGACGGGTGATAATCACCGACAATGGCTCAACGAATCATACCTATGTCAACGGCCGCCGTACTGACGGAGTGGCTGTCATGAGCAGCGGAGACAGATTCAGCCTTGGTCAGACCTGCGAATTTATAATTCTATAAAATGCCAGACCGCATATAATGCAAATATGGGCGCACAGCTGTGCGCCCATACAATTTTGCCGTTCTGCAAATTTTTGCAGGTGACGCCGCCCCGGCGTCCCGGAACATTTTTAGTCTTCTCAAGTCTGTTCCTTTTATTGATCCACAAAAAGGGTGTGATAAATTACTTTATCACACCCTTATCTTTTATGTTGTCATTTTAGAAACTTCTGCGCTTCTTGATGAACAGTACCAGAACTGCAAGCAATCCGAGCAGGCCCGCTGAACCCAGTCCGATCACAAGTCCCTTATGAAGATCCCAGAACGAAGCTGAAAGCGTAAAGTCAATAGAACTTCTCTCCTTATCGGAGGTATTTCCTGCCATATCCTTTACAGTTACAACTATCTTCTCCTCAGACCTCTTACCGCCTGACTTGACAGGAAGCTCCATAATGATATTTCCTGCATCATCGTTGGATATTTCAGCGCTTATCTTACCGAGATCACTGAGCTTGTATTCATCACCGTTTACAGTGAGGATGAGCTCTTCATCAGAAAGCTCCTCCAGCTTCTTGAGGTTCTGGTCAGAACAGGTTATCCTGAGCTGCACCTCGGAATCCTTGAGCACAGCCCCCTCCTCAACGCCAGAGATTATTACCTCAGGAGCTGTCTTGTCGATAGAGAACTCAACTGCACACTTTCTGTCGGCGTATACCGGAGTATTGTTGCTGTTAAGATTTCCTGCCTCATCAGCCGATTCGATGTTGATAAGATAATCTCCATCGTCCTTGAAGTTCTCATTCTTCAAGGTATATACATTCTCATACCAGCCTTCGCCGCCGGCAGATCTGCTCTGCTTGATATCGAAGTCCCTGGATGTGAGAGTTTTGGTCTCAGAGCCGTTTCTTATGATAGTAACAGTGCTCTCGCCGCTCATTTCTGTAGCGTTTACTTCCCTGATAACAACGTCTGTATTGACATTTACAGGAAGGCCTTCCTTGAACTTCTTTACAGCAACGGCTGCATCTGCGTTCACCACCTCATATGTTGCGCCGTATCTGTTTACAGATACAGTGAGATCAAGCGGCTTGGAGGTATTTCCTGCCATATCCTCTGAGGTTATCTTAATCTTATAGATACCATCGGTCTCCAGAACATCTCCGAAGATGCTGTGCCATGTCTCATATTCTCCGGCAGAGCCCTTTGACGGAGCAGTATACTTCTTAGAAGTTACCCTGGTCATATCTGTAACATTGCCCTTGACATCCATCTTGCTTATCTCAACTGTACACATATCTGCGACCTTTGTCTCGTCCGGCAGATTATAGTCAGTGAATGTAACAGTAGGATCATACTTGCCGTTAGTAGCAAACTTGTCAGAGCCGTTCTTGGTAAATGTCTGCGATATGGACGGAGCCTTGGTGTCAATGTAGAACTCACCGCTTGAGAATGTCTTTCCACGGTTGTTTGCCGGATCAGCATAATCAACAGAGAATATGTATCTTCCGTCTTCATTGAAGTCGAACTCAGCCGACCACTCATCAGGATTGATCTGGCTCTGCTTCCATGAAGCAGCGTCTATCTTCACTGTTTCAACAGAGGTTATATTGTCCTCGCCGTAGGCTCTGATATTCACAACAGCGTCCTTCGGAATGAAGTTATGCTCGTTGATCTTAACGATAGCCTTTCTGGAAGCATTATAGTAATTGCCGTTCTTTGCATCATTGTTATCGAATCCGCCGCTTATTACAGGGCTGGTCTTATCGATAATGAATCCGCCCTTGACACTGCCTGTGGACTTATGTCCAAGAGTATCTGCAACAGAGAAGCTGATATTGCTGTACTCAGCATCTGCATTGAGTGTCAGAGTAGCTGTCCAGCGGTTTGCGCCCTCTTCATCAGTATCAGATTTAGTTGAGTTGTCAAAGGTCCAGTTGGATATTGTATATGTACCTGCACCGGGCTTTGTTCCGGTCTTGTCTGCGATAGCGACCTCAACAGCCTTGCTGAGAGAGGACTGATCCAGGTTTCTCTCGTATACGCTTATAGTAGCAGCTCTTGAAGTGTTGTAGTATGTCTTTCCGTCCTTCTGGACAGGAGTTCCGTTCATTACCACTTCGCCTATCTTCGGAGCAGTGCTGTCGATAGAGAATGAAGTGTCATATGTACTGTTATGATCTGAATTACAGGTCATAGAGATATGGAGCTTCATATTGTTCCTCTGATCGCTTACTGAAAGCTGTGCATTAAGGTCAGTGATATTGTCTCTGTCCTTTCCGCCGGCATGAACTGTCCACTGGAGATTATTTCCGCTGCTGTTTACTATAGCTCCGTTCTCCACTGTAAAGCCACCCTGACGGATGAGCTTGCCTGACTCGCTTGTAAGCGACCAGCTTACAGATCGTATACCTGCTCTGTCATGGATAGAAATCGGGATAGTTATAGCGCTGTCATAGAGGTTTCCGCTCTGCTTTGCAGCAGGCATAGCCACTGTGATATGAGTCTCGGAGTCATGCTGAGCCTGGGATTCAAGTATCATACCATCAGGAGTGAGCCAGCCGCTGTTATTTCCGGCATTATCGAATGCCCTTACAACTACCTGGCCTTTCCAGAAGGCGCTGACAGTGAACTTCGGATCATTGATATTGCTTACGGTGAACTTCTGAGCCTTGTCAATGAGCTCGCCGCTGAGCTGACCGTTATTATTGCTGATAGAATCAGAATCGATAAGCGCATACTCTATTCGTGAGATATTCGAGTTGAGTCCGCTGCCGCCTCTGAGGTCATCAGCCTTAACGGAAACGATTGTGTCATCTGTGAAGTAATATCCGTATCTGTCTGTCTCAACAGGAGAATATCCGTCTACAGAACCGTTTGCTGCATGGACATTGTCCTTTTCAGAGCCCTTGGAATAAGGAGAAAGCGTGCTTCTGTCAAATGTGAAGCCCTTGATGGAAGGAGCGATATTCTCAGTCTTTACTGTATATCTTCCTATCTCAGTCTCATTGCCCACGTTATCCTTTGCACGGAAGACATATGTCTCGTTAGCAGAAGGATTTATCCTGTATGTATATACCTTCTCATAATGAGGCTTGCTGCCGCTGGGATTTTCCTTTGTCAGGTTCAGTGTCTGATCATTCTTTATAATGCCGTCCCAGTGATCCGGAACCACCTGCATAACACCTGAACCATCGTCTCTTGCAGTCACAACTATCTCCACAGGCTTGTTGGTCCACTGGCCGTTATATACAGCCTTTGAACCGTCAGGATTGATGACGAATGCCTGAAGTGATGCAAGTACAGGAGCCTTTGTGTCGATGCTTACAGTCTTCTTTACAGCCGCTGCTGCATTTCCGGGGATATCCTCTGCGCTTACAGTTACTGTATGTGCGCCGTCGCCGCTCATATCCACATATTCCTGGTACTGAGCATTTTCAGCGGAATCCTTATCGCTGCCGTTATAGCCGCTGCTGCCCGGAGTCCTTGAACCGTCTGCAACAGCTTCAGCCTTCATTGCACCGGAAGGATCGCTGACGCTGACGTCGTATCTGAACGCTCTGTTCACCCAGTACGCATTATTGGAATCAACATAGGCGTTGAATCTGCCGGCGTCAGCATTATCGTCAGGATAGAAGCCTTCGCTGCGGCCGTTTTTGCTCTCGTCAAGAGCGCTGATCACGTCCCTGCCCGCAGAATCAGCCGCATCAACTGCGCTGATCTTTATAACAGGCGGAACTGTTTCCAGGTAAACATTGTTGTATTCATTCTCATTTCTGGGAGCGATGATCCATTCGCTGCCGTCCTGTTTTACGATAAACTCGCCGATATGTCCCTCTTCGGTAGAAACCTTTATGGACACATCCTTCTTGCTGACAGGATCGTTCTTAGGATCGAAGCTGTACTCTATCTCGCCGGCGGAACCGGTCCTTACAGCTTCATTCTCATTGAGATCCCAGAGCACGATGTCGCTTATTGTAAGCGGAACTGCACTCTTATCCTCAGCCTTTACGGTAACTGTAGTCTCGTCCTTGCCGAAGATACCGAATGTCAGGTAACGGAGTGCGGAGTTATTTGTAACACTGTCCTTATCGATAACGATATCAGGTGTTGCGATATGAAGTCTGAGCGGGCTGCAGGTGATAACGCCTGTCTGCATATCGAGGAAGTAAACAGGTCTGTCGATGACCTCATCGATAAGCTCCTTCTCACGCTCGCAGGAAACAGTATCGCTGTCGATGAAGGAGTAAGTCTGTGCAGCAGGAGCAGATATCTTCACATTCTTTCCTGCAAAGAGAGTGCCTCTGTTATAGGTCAAAGAATACTTTGTAACGAGGTAGCTGAGACTATAGTCAATGCCGCTGCTCTTTTCGCTTGAATTGAAGAGAGTGCCTGTTGAAGGCTCATTCACAGCGAAAGTATTTGCATAGTCATTGGCTGCTGCCTCGGAGAATACTACCTGATAATCATTTGAATCTGTTATAGCTTCACCATCGGTAAAGAGAACTGAGCCATCATCTCTTACCTCAAGTGAAGAGGCAGATGAAGTCGATCTTCCGTTTTTGAATATAGTAGTATAGTCAGCTTCGCCGGCAGACTTTCTTCTGATCTCGGAAACATAGCTTCCCACTGCCGGAGCGGCAAGTATGCCTGCATGGTCTCCGAATCCAAGCTTGCCGTCTGAGATATTGGTTATCTCGGCAGTGCCCTGACCAACGGTCTCGATCTCCTGAACATACTCTCTCGGTCCGAAAATGATCTTTACGTCCTGAGTCATGCTGTTCTTATCGAAGAAAACGTCGAAGTAGAAAGGCTTATTCGGATTTTTCAGATGTTCTTCATCGTAATACAGCTTCTGATCGCCGTTTTTATCCTTATCGCCGTTATGGTAATTGTTGTATGTAACTTCCTTTACCACCCAGTTGTCAGGGCGTTTGATAGTGACCTTGAGTTCAGCACCCTGCTGAGCAGCCATATCAAAGGCGTTTGTTCCGTTAGAAAGTGTCACACTGTTTGAGCCGTTCAGGAAATAGCCGTAAACCGAGCACTCTGCAATATCTGAATCAAGAGGCTTTGTTGCGTTATTCTCGATAAGCTCAAGAAGGTTGATATCCAGCTCCATTTTGAAATCTACCTTGAAGGTCTTCTTGGAATGGATCTTGTTTTTGTCTATCTTGAAATAGATAAATCCGTCATTAGCGGCACCGGTCTTCTCGGTATCGATCTTAAGCTCAACACGGGTATTCTTTTCATCGTCATCAATATAGTAAACGCTGCCGTCAGTAACGGTATAGTACTTATTGGGTATTACTCTGACATAGCTGTAGCTCTCAATGAAAGCAGCAGTACCGCAGTCACGGCTGTAATCCAGGGCGTGATCTGTGATCTCCTTCATTACCACAACATAGTTCATGTCGCCCTTCATAGACTTCTTCTCTATTTCGATAGTGCCATTGGTCTCGCTGTGAGGCATATTCCTGCCCCAGTTATGGCGCTCATCAGCCTGGTATATAGTATAGCTGGAGTTAGGTGCGCCGCCGGAAACAGGATCGATCTTCACTATGAATCTGTCCGGCTTTTCCTCAACGACAAAGCCCTCCATAGGCTTTGATTTGTCTCTGTCATCCCATACGGATACTGTGAGCTTTGAGGAGGATATGATCTCGTCCTCACCTACAGTTATGACAGTATCCTCTGCAAAGATCTTCTGTCCCTCAGAGGTATTGACAGTTACCTTGGCGCAGTCAGGCTTTATCATAAGCTTCTCGCCGTAGAAATACGGCAAAGAGCTGTCTGCTGTAAATCGTTCAACGGTATAGTTCTCACTCTCCGGAACATTGCCCTGACGCAACTCGGCTGCAATGGCAAAGCCTGTATCCATTGTGAAGCCGTCCTCAGCAAATGAAGTTTCACCATCGGGAGTCTTTATTATGATATTATTATCCCCGTCACGTCCCTGATAAGATATCTTGTCATAGTCGACAGGCACAACAACGGAACCGTCAGATGTATAATAGAACACACCCTCCGGCGAAACATATCTTGAAGCGTTGCACTCCTCAGTATTTACCTTTACGGTCTTTTTACCGCCGCTGAAACCGCTGACATCATAGGGATTGTTGCCGGATTTGACTGTTATCTCAACATCATATTCACCGGCGGAAATACCTATTCCCTCATCGCTCATACGATACTTAATAACACCGTCCGGCTTTGTGGAATCCGGGATGACAAGCATGATATCAAAGAAATTGCTTATCACATCGAATTTATCCACAGTAATGAGATAGGTGTCCTCATCGGTCTTAGTTGTAACTACATCAAGAAACAGCGGATATTCTGATTTTTTTATCTGGCTCTGGGAATCGGTCTCCGCCTCATCCCCTGTGTTTTCCACGGCATATGAGATATTTCCCGCTTTTTTGGCAAAAAGAGGAGAATAATCCCACGCAACTGCTGAAACAGACAGTGCTGCCGCCATAGAAAATGCGGAAACACGCTTAGCAAGCTGCTTTTTGCTCATTTAAACCACTCATCCTTTCATATATATGTAATTCTTTCCGTTTAAAGCAGAATGAAGTATTATCAGGAACAGCGCTGCTGCCCACAGTGCAAACCTTACCGGCTGGATGAATGCTCCTGCCAGCGAAGCGCCTGCCGCAGCGCAAAGCACCGGTATCATAATGATATCCGCAAGCTTTCCCTGCCTTGTCCTGAAAAAGCTTATAAGCCCCGGCATCCCTTTGATGCTTCGGGATCTTTTATCGCCTTTGCGTGCCCTGTCAAGTACGATAAGGAATACCGTCCCCAGCAGTGCTCCTGACCAGAATACTGCTCCTACCGCATAGGCTGCAAGCCTTCTGATGCCGCTGACATTGAAGTCAGCGAAGGTCATCATAAGGAAGGCCAGCGGTATAAGGCTGTATCCGCAGAGCATAAGCACGAAAATGCGCCTGAATCTGATCTTTCTCTTTTTCATACTCAGGATATCTGCTCCTGTGTATGAATGAGCATTATGTCTTTAATGATTATGAACTTTGAAGGCGGCATCTCTGAGAAGTCTATATCAGGGCTTGAGAGATCGCCGGTCTTATTTCCGCCGATATTGAATGGGATAGAAGGTGCCGGCGTACCGAGAACTGATGTGCCTTCAGCACCGCTGTAGTCTGTGCCGGGAGTTCCGAGAACTGATGTGCCCTCTGCTCCGCTGTAGTCTGTATCGGGAGTACCGAGGACTGATGTGCCCTCTGCTCCGCTGTAGTCTGTATCAGGAGTTCCGAGGACTGATGTGCCCTCTGCTCCGCTGTAGTCTGTATCGGGAGCTCCGAGGACTGATGTGCCCTCTGCTCCGCTGTAGTCTGTATCGGGAG
>Ga0116145_1004403_pt1 | contig 11261 bp, 8 predicted proteins | sample AD_JPNHG1_MetaG_FD_89747 | JGI IMG/M metagenome (GOLD analysis project Ga0116145, IMG submission 89747) | Active sludge microbial communities of municipal wastewater-treating anaerobic digesters from Japan - AD_JPNHG1_MetaG | ecosystem: Engineered > Bioreactor > Anaerobic > Digestate | place... | reverse complement strand
CAACGTTATTTCATGACGATCGCCGAGGCGGTCGCGCTGGTTTTGCAGGCGGCGGCGCTGGCCCAGGGCGGCGAGATCTTTGTGCTCGACATGGGCGAACCGGTGAAGATCGTGGAATTGGCGGAGGGGATGATCGCGCTCTCTGGATTGCGTCCGCATCAGGATGTGCCGATTGTTTTCACCGGCATCCGGCCGGGCGAGAAGCTGTTTGAAGAGTTGGATGTGAGCGAGCGGTCGGCGTATAAGACCGGACACGCGCGGATTTTCGTGAGCAAAGATACGGCTGCGGACGACGGCCAGACAGCGGCGATGCTGGCGGCATGCCGGCGGTTGGTGGAGGAGCGGGACGGTGCGACAGCAGAGGAGGTGCGCACAGCGTTGCGTGAGTGGGTGGCGGGTGTGACGAACAGTGGAGAGGAAAGAACGCTCAACGCAGAACGCTCAACGGTCAACGCTCAAGTGGGGAACCGGGAGGGGCAAGCGTCTGCTTGCCCGAGAAAGCCGAACGCTGAACGCAGAACTCAGAACTCAGAAGGGGAGGAGGGACGTGCGTGACGAAGCGGCTTAACTGGATACGGCTGGCGGCGTTGGCGCTGATCGCAGTGGCGGCGGTGTTCAACTACCGCTACATGTTCGACTTCACGATGGTGATGTTCGCGTCTCCAATCGAGGACATGTCGCATGGCTGGCTGGTGCCGTTCGTCAGTCTGGCGGTACTGTGGCGGCAACGCGACGCGCTGCGAGCGGCGGCGGGTGCGCCGAGTCTGGTGGGCGCGGCGTGGGTGGTGCTTTTTCTGACGATCGCTTGGTTCGGTGGGCGCGGCGGGCAATCGCGCATGGAGCAGGTGTCGTTCATCGGTTTGGTATGGGCGTTGCCGTACGCCTTCTGGGGGCGTGGGGTGGAACGGCTGATGCGCTTCCCGGCGGCGTTTCTGTGCTTCACGATCCCGGTGTCGTCTTTCCTCGATTTTTTCACGATCCATCTACGTATCTTTTCGACGTCGCTCGCGACTGGCCTGCTGAACGGTGTGGGGCTGGCGGTGGAGCGGTCGGGTACGGCGCTCTATTCGCGGGTGCCCGGTGCCGAGTTCAATGTAGATGTGGCGGATCCGTGTAGCGGTATCCGCTCGCTGTTCGCGATGATGGCTCTCACGGCGGCATATGCCCATTTTACGTTGCGGGAAACATGGCGCAAGTGGCTGCTCTTCGCCTGCTCGCTGCCGATCGCGATGATCGGCAACATGGTGCGTATCATGTCGATCTGCGTAGTGGCCGCGTGGTTCGGGCAGCAGGTGGCCACCGGGTACTATCATGACTACTCTGGATATGTGGTGTTTCTGGTGGGCGTGCTGCTGATGGTGCAGGCGGGAGAATGGATTAAGGGGAAAAGTAAGAAGAGAGAGGTAATAGGTAAGGAGGTAATAGGTAAGGCTTGCAAAACCCCTCGTGGCATGGGCGTCCCGCCCATGAAACACGGGCAAGATGCCCGTGACACACGCTCAAGCGAGGCGGGGGAAATAGGGATCGTGGTGGGGGTGTGTGCGGTGGTGCTGGCGGTGTTTGCGGCGAATCTGTCGATGCCGCCGCCGGTGTTTGACACCTCCTCGTGTGTGGCGTCAGAGTTGCCGGCGCGTGTGGGTGAGTTTGCGGGCGAGGCGCCGTGGTTTTGCCACGATCCGCAATGCTTAGCGATGGCAGAGGAGTCGACGCTAAAGCGCGGGGCAGAGGGTTTTGTTTGTCCTAGGTGCGGCGGGAAGATGGCGTCGGTTTCGCTGGGCGAGTGGAGTGACCTGCCCAAGGACACCGTGATCATCAAACGGAATTACCGGTCGCCAGACGGACTGGTCTATGCGGTGAGCGTGGTAGTGGGGGGACGGCAGCGCAACAGCATCCACCGCGCGGAGTTGTGCCTGCCCGCGCAGGGGTTCGCGATGCTGGATGCGGCGCGCGTGCCGCTTAAGTTGGCTGACGGAAAGAGTTTGGAGGTGCGCCGGATCAACGCGCAACGTTCTGGCGGGGCGCGCATGAGCTTGGTATACTGGTTTTTGAGTCATGACCGCGAGTGTTGCTCGCACGCCGAGCGTATCCTGCTGGATGTGTGGGACCGCTCGATCCACAACCGGATCAACCGGTGGGTCATGATCGCGGTGAATGTGTTGTCGGGGCTCGATTCGCCCGAGGGGATCGAACGGTTCGAAGCGTTTTTGTCCGAGTTGTACCCTCAAGTCGTGCTCGAACAAGGCAGGGATGGCGAATGACGGTCAATTGGGTCACAGATTGGGTTAGGGCGTCGGAGAACGTGATCGCGCGCATCGCGACGGACGGCGTCAAGTATGCGGCGGCCTTCGGCGGCGCGTTGGCGATCTCGCTGCTGCTGACGCCGCTACTGCGTGAGGCGGCGCGCAAGGTCGGGATGGTCGACCAGCCGAGTGCGCGCCGCATCAACAAGGTGCCAATACCGCGCGGCGGCGGGCTCGCGATCTTTGTAGCCTTTTATGTGACATTGGAGTTGCTGGTCCTATGGACGGGCGAACCGATCAGTCAGCAGTTTTCTCTCCACTGGCAGCGGAGCTTTCTGCTGGCGTCCGGTCTGCTGGTGGTGATTGGTCTCATCGATGACAAATTCGGCATGCGCCCGATGGTCAAGCTGGCCGGGCAGACGGCGGTGGCACTGATCCTGTATGCATCCGGGGTGCATGTGGGCGGAATCGTGGTGGCGTTCCCGCCGTGGCTGGATTGTCTGGTCACGGTGCTGTGGATTGTCGGGGCGGTGAATGCGTTCAATCTGATTGACGGCATGGACGGGCTGGCGACGGGGCTGGCGGTGATCGCTTCGGCGGGCTTGGCGGGCGCGCTGCTGTTCACCGGAAACTCGTCAGCAACGCTGCCCTATTTGGTGTTGTGCGGTGCGTGTCTAGGGTTTTTGCGCTATAACTTCCATCCCGCTACCGTGTTTCTTGGCGATTCGGGTAGCATGTTTCTGGGGCTATGTATTGCGACGTTGCCGTTAGTGAGCGGCTCGCGCAAAGAGTTGGTGGCGTCGCTTGGGATGCCGCTGCTGGCGATGGGCGTACCGATTTTCGATACGATGCTGGCGATCTGGCGGCGGTCGGTCAGATCGCTGATGCCGCAGCCGCTCAGAGGAATGGGCGGCCGTGTGCGGGTGATGCAGCCTGACCGCGACCATCTGCACCACCGGCTGCTGCGCCAGACGATGAATCAGCGCAGCGTGGCGGTGATGCTCTACACGATAAGCGTGGCACTGGTGGCGCTCGGGCTGATCGGCACGTTGCTGAAGGGGCGTGCGCCGGGGCTTTTCCTGATCGCATTCGTGGTGGCGATTGCGATGGTGGCGCGCCACCTGGAGAGCGTGGAACTGTGGGATACGGGGCGGTTGCTCTCTGGCACGCGAAAAACGATACGTCAAGGGCTACTGGTGCCGTGCTATATCGTATTGGACGTGCTGCTGCTGTGCGGGGTGTGGGTGCTGGCGCGCTGGGAGACGGGGTTGCCGCTTTCCCGCGCGGCATTCCTTTCCGACCTGCCGCGTTATGTGGTGCCGGTGTTTGTGCTGCTGGTGGTGGCGAAGGTCTATCAGCGTGTCTGGTCGCGGGCGCAGATCCGCGATTTTGCGATTCTCGGCGTGGCCGTGGCGGCGGGAGCCGCCATCGGTGCCGGACTGGTTTGGCTGTTCAGCGCGGAGCATCCGCATGTGGGCCGCTTTACGCTGTTATTCGGCACACAAGCTATGATTCCGCTGTGTGCGATCCGCCTGTGGCGCGACAGCGTGAGTGGCCTGACACAGTCTTTGGAACGGAAGATCCTGTTCAAGAAGCCCGACGTGAAACGCCTGCTGGCCTACGGAGGCGGCATCCGCTTCAGAAGCTATCTGCGAGAGTTGCGGGTGCGCCCCGGATTGAACGATCGGGTCATTATTGGGATCATCGATGATGACATCAACCTGCGCGGTCGGATCATCTCCGGACACCGGGTGATCGGCGGTTTCGACCGCTTAGACGAGTGGTTGCCCCAGCAGCAGGTAGATGGCGTAATTATCACCTGCCTGATGGACGAAGCGAAACAAGCGCATGTGGTGCGCGTGCTGAGCGAGGCGGGTTTGTGCGTGCTGCTTTGGGCGTGTGAGGAGAAATTGTTGTGCGAGGCGAAAGCCGCACCACAGACGCAGCATGAGAAGGAGGATGAGAAATGAAAAGTTTTCGCAAGGAGTTGTGGTTCAAGGCGCCGAGCCGACGGGCGTACATTAACATCACGCCGGAAGTGGATGCGTGCCTGCGTGAGAGCGGAATCCGTGAAGGACTCTGTCTGGTCAACGCCATGCACATTACGGCAAGTGTGTTTATCAACGATGATGAACGAGGGCTGCACGCCGATTTCGAGCACTGGCTGGAGCAGTTGGCGCCGGAAAAGCCGCACAGCCAGTACGCGCACAACGGCGCGGAGGACAACGCCGATGCGCATCTGAAACGGCAGATTATGGGCCGCGAGGTGGTCGTGGCGGTGACCGAAGGTCGGCTGGACTTCGGGCCGTGGGAGCAGATTTTTTACGGTGAATTCGACGGGTTGCGTAACAAGCGCGTACTGGTCAAGATCATCGGGGAGTAGACCGTGTTATTCAATTTGATGAAGTTCATCACTTGGTTTTTGAGCCCGTTGACGCTGGCGGTGTTCGGCGTGCTGCTGGGCGGCTACTGGGTATGGCGTGATCATCTGCGGCGCGGCCTGTGGGCGTTGGCGCTGTCGGTGGTGTGGCTGTGGGTCTGGGCGTCGCCGTGGTTCTTCATTCTGATCGGCGGCGCGTTGGAGCGGGCCTATCCCCCGGCCAAGCCGGAGTCGTTGCCGCGCGCCGACGCAATCGTCGTACTGGGCGGCGGCATCAAATCGCCGACGCACCTGACGCCCGATGCCGATCTGACCACTGCGGCTGACCGCGGCTGGCACGCGGCGCGCTGTTACCATGCGGGTCGAGCGCCGTTGATCCTTTTTTCGGGCGTCGGCGAGGGCCCCGGCATGCGCCGGTTCCTGATTGATCTCAAGGTGCCTGCAGATAAAATCGTGCTGGAGACCGACAGCAAAAACACCTATCAAAACAGCCTGTTCACGCGCGAAAAGCTCAAGGAGATCAAAGCCAAACGCGTCCTTCTGGTCACCTCGGCGTGGCACATGCGGCGTTCGCTGCTGGTTTTCAAACACATGGGTGTGGAGGCGATACCGGCCGCCACGGACTACGAAGCACTGTCGACGCGCGGCATGCTCTCCCCCTCGAAACTCGCCTACTATTTGCCGACAGCCGACTGCCTCGACAAGAGCTCGGCGGTGCAGAAAGAGTATATCGGCTACTGGGCGTATCGCGTATACCTGCTCACAAGAAAGGTCCGAGGCCGCTCCTAGGGGGCGAAAACCGTCAAAAAGCAGGAGCCCGTCAACCGTTTTCCCTCCGCGCGCAGCGCGGAAGGCGGCTTGCGGGGACGCTCGCCCTCCAGTCTATGATCGGACTCGCGAAGCGCTGGGACGAGCGTCTGCTCGTCCGGGCGGCGTTTCACGCCGCCATTTTTGCATGCGTCGTTGCGGGTCAGCGCGTGGTCGCAACAATCGGTTCCGATAGTGATCCCGATCCCGATTTGGATGAAACCATGAAACCTGAAACCGAAGAGCGTTGAAAGTTCAAATTGCTCTTTTTAGGTTTTAGTGTCCTATTCCGCATGGTATTGCGGATTGGTCTTGACCGTTCCGCAGTAATATGAATAATAGTCGGCCATGAAAATCTACCCCAGAGTGTATACGGAGCTTTTGAAAAAGCATCTTTCCGAGAACCGCCAGATGGCGTTTATGTCGGGGCCGCGCCAGGTGGGGAAGACCACGGTGTGTCTCGGATTGGCGGATGCCTGTCTGAACTGGGACAATCAGGATGAGTGTGCGTTGATTTTGAAAGGCCCCGCAGCGGTTGCGTCTTTTGCGGAGCTGCAAAAACTGCATGCAACCAAGCGTATCGTGGCGTTCGATGAGATTCACCGTTACACGCGCTGGAAAACATTCCTCAAGGGCTTTTTTGATGTTTATGGCGAAACGGTCGGCATTGTGGTGACGGGCTCCTCGCGACTGGATGTTTTCAGGCGGGGCGGGGACAGTTTGATGGGACGCTATTTCCTTTACCGGATGCATCCTTTCAGTGTGGCGGAGTTGATCTCTGCGGCGGTCAGTGAGGATGTGATTTCACCGCCCCGTCCTCTTGCCGATGACGAGTGGGATGCCCTTTGGGCACACGGCGGGTTCCCCGAACCGTTCGTTAAGCGGGACGCGCGCTTCTCACGCCGCTGGCAGAACCTGCGGCAATCGCAACTGCTGCGCGAGGATGTGCGAGAGCTGACACGCATTCGGGAAATTGACCAGTTGCTCGCACTGGCGTCACTGCTGGCGTCACGTTCGGGGCAGCAGGTTGTTTACGCTTCGCTGGCAAGGGAAGTCCATGTCAGTGAAAACACCGTTCGTGCGTGGATCGGCGCGTTGTCAGCTCTGCATCACGGCTTTCTGGTCAAGCCTTGGCACCGTTCGGTCGCGGCTGCGATTCGCAAAGAGCCGAAGTGGTTTCTGAGAGACTGGTCCCTTATCGAGGACCCGGGCCAGCGGGCGGAAACGTTTGTCGCTTGCCATCTGCTGAAGGCGGTCGAAGGTTGGACCGATCTGGGAGAGGGACGGTTCGGTTTGTTCTATATCCGTGATAAGCAAAAACGCGAAGTTGATTTTGTGGTGACACGGGATCAGAAACCTTGGTTTCTGGTTGAGGTTAAATACTCTGACACGGCACTGTCGCCATCGTTGGATTTCATGCAGCGGCAGATCCGCAGCAAGCATGCGTTTCAAGTCGTCATCGACGAGCCTTTTGTTGAAGCGGACTGCTTTGTCCATCAGACTCCCGTTGTCGTTCCGGCCCGCACGTTTCTGAGCCAGTTCCTTTGACCGTAACCGAGCGCAACTAAGGGACCGCAACTAAGGGACAGGTGTTTAGACGACTAATGGATGACTCGACGGTGGCAGCGAAAGCGAAAGGTGGCAGCAAAAGGTGGCAGCGAAAGGTTGCCCCGACCGCAAGAAATAGGGTACACTCTCCGGCTGTTGTTCTCGAAAGGCTATAGCGGCCGGTAGACCGTTCATGGGGAGTTTTTATGCCGAATACGATTTTGGTGGGTGCGCAGTGGGGTGACGAAGGCAAGGGCAAGGTGATCGATGTCCTGACGTCACAGGCGGATGTGGTTGTGCGGTTCCAAGGCGGTAGCAACGCCGGGCACACCGTGATTGCGGAGGGCGAGAAGTATGTCCTGCATCTGATCCCTTCCGGCATCCTGCATCCCGACAAGCAGTGCGTGATTGGCAACGGCGTGGTGATGGATCCCTTCGATCTGATTCAGGAAATCGAGGGCCTGCAAGCGCGGGGCTTTGATCTGCAAGGCCGTCTGGCGATCAGCGACCGTACGCACATGGTCATGCGCTGGCACCGCGCGCTGGATGCGGCCGACGAGGCGCGCCGTTCGCAAGAGCGCAAGATCGGTACCACGGGACGCGGCATCGGGCCGGCCTATGGCGCTAAGATGAGCCGTGTCGGGCTGCGTGTCGGCGAGATGCTGAGTCCTCGGTTCCTGGATCAGGTTCGGTCCGGGGTTGAAGAGGCGAATACGATCCTCGCGAGCCGGGGCGCGCCGACGTTGGACGTGCAGGAGACGGTGTCGGCTTATGCGCAGGCGGCTGAGACGCTGAAGCCCTATATCGCGGATACGGTGGCGCTCGTGAACGCCGCTGACCGCGTCGGCAAGAGCATTCTGATGGAAGGCGCGCAGGGCACCATGCTGGACATTGATTTCGGAACCTATCCCTTTGTGACATCGTCCAATCCCTCGGCTGGCGGTGCCTGCACGGGTTCGGGGCTCTCGCCGCGCAGGATAGACCGGGTGGTTGGCGTGATCAAGTGCTACACGACGCGCGTCGGCGCGGGACCGTTCCCCACTGAATTGACCGACGCCACCGGCGAGCATCTGCGCCAGAAGGGCGGCGAATTCGGCACGACTACTGGTCGGCCCCGGCGCTGCGGCTGGTTTGATGCAGTTGTGGGTCGTCACTCCGCCATGGTCAACGGTGTGGATTTCTGGGCCATGACCAAGTTGGACGTGCTGGACGAACTACCGGCCATCAAAATCTGTACCGCGTATGAGCGCGATGATGGTGTGCGCTATGAGACCTTCCCGGCAGACCTGAGTACCTTGGAGCGTTGCACGCCGGTGTATGAGGAGATGCCGGGCTGGATGACGCCGACCAGTAATTGTACGCGCTATGAGGAACTTCCGATCAAGGCACGTGCCTACGTGGAGCGTCTGGTATCGTTGATCGGCGGTCGGCTGGGCATCCTCTCTGTCGGGCCGGCGCGCGAGACCACGATGCGCCTCGGGTTGTAAAAGAAAAAGAGATTGGCGGACCCTCAACGCATAAACGCGGAAGGAGGAAAGTCGCACGGTGGAAAACCCAGCCGATAGAGTACCGGCGCATGTCGCCATTATCATGGACGGAAACGGTCGTTGGGCCAGGCAACGCGGAAAGCCGCGCCTCGCCGGACATGAGGCCGGTGCCGAGACGGTGCGCTGTGTGCTTGATTACTGCCGCGACGTTGGGGTCGGTTACCTCACGCTCTACGCCTTCAGTACCGAAAACTGGTCGCGTCCGCAGGCGGAGGTGTCGGGGTTGATGACATTACTCCGTACGTTCATCGACAAATACGAGCGCGAGATGATCGAGCGCCGGGTGCGTTTGCGCGTGATCGGGCGGCGCGAGGACCTCTCCGGCTCGTTGCAACAGGCGCTGGCGCGTATCGAGCGTTCGACCGCCGCGTTCGACCGCCAACTCATCGTCGCGCTCAGCTATAGCGGGCGTAGTGAGTTGGCGCGTGCCGCGCGGCGCATCGCCGAAGAGGTCAAGGCCGGGACGCTCGTACCGGAAGAGGTCGACGAGGTTGCTGTGGCCGCACGTCTTGATGCGCCGGACGTGCCAGACCCGGATCTGATCATTCGTACGAGCGGCGAGTTGCGCATCAGCAATTTTCTGCTGTGGCAGTGCGCCTACAGCGAGTTCTACGTGACCCCGGTGCTGTGGCCGGATTTCCGGGAGGCGGATTTCCACGCGGCGCTGGCGGCCTATGCCGCGCGCGACCGCCGCTTTGGCGGTGTGGAGTCGGGGATGCCGTGCGCGGAAACGGCAGGGGCTAGGCAGGAGCAAGAATCTTGACGAAACGAGTTGTTACGGGTGTGCTGGTGGGAGCGGCCTGGCTCTTTGCCCTGTGCTATATGCCGGGCTGGATGCTCTTCGGCGTGCTGCTGTTGATGTCCTGCGCCTGCCAGAACGAGTTCTACCAAATGATGAAACGTAACGGCCATCCGGTCAGCCGCAACGGCGGCATGGCGATGGGCGCAGTGTGGCTGATCGCCTGTTACGCCTTTCCGCCCTGCGCGGCATACGAACTGCCGATGGGCCATCAGTTCGAAACGCTGGTGCTGGCGGCACTGATCTTCGCGTTACTGTTGCGTGTGCTGTTTGACTCGCGGATCGCACGACCGGTCGAACACACAGGCGTCACGCTGCTGGGCTTCTTCTACCTGCCCTTTATGCTCAGCTTTTTTATCCGGTTGGCGCAATGGGGGGCGGACTCTATGTTTGAGATTCCCTCGGCGCGCGTCGGTGTGTATCTGGCCTCTTACTTGGCAGCGGTCGTGAAGTTCAGCGACGTGGGGGCTTTTGCGGTCGGGGTCACGTGGGGGCGCCACAAGATGTTTCCGCGCGTCTCGCCTAAAAAATCATGGGAGGGCTTTTTCGGTGGGATCGCTGCTGCCATGCTCGTGAGCGTGGCGATGATTCAGGCGGCGAAACATTACACGTGGTTGCCAGGCGGCCCGCTGACCGCGCTGAATGTGCCGCATGCGCTGATCTTGGGCGCGGTGCTGGGGGTGGTCGGTGCGATGGGAGATTTGATCGAGTCGATGTTTAAACGTTCGGCAAACACTAAGGACTCCGCCGGTCTGCTGCCGGGCGGTGGCGGCGGCATCCTCGACATGTTCGACAGCCTGACCTTCACGCCCGCGGTCCTCTATTTCTATCTCGCTTGGTTTGTCGGACAATCAGTATCGCCATGAGGTCTGTCGTCATACTCGGGAGTACGGGTTCGATCGGCGAGAATGCGCTCAAGGTCGCCGAAGCCCTGCCGCATGCGGTGCGGGTGGTCGGTCTCGCCACACGCACCAATGTGAAGCGCGTGATCGAGCAGGCGTTGCAGTTCAGTGTGAAGGTGGTCGCGGTCGGGAGCCGGACCGCTGCCGCCGAGGCGGAGGCGCTGGCGCGTCCGCACGGCATTCAGGTTTGGGCTGGCGCGGAGGGCGTGACGGCGCTGGCTGGACTGGCGGCGGCCGATACCGTGCTCTGCGCGTTGGTGGGGCTGTCCGGTCTGCAGCCGGTGTTGACGGCGCTGGAGGCGGGCAAGGATGTGGCGCTGGCCACCAAGGAGGTGTTGGTCGCGGCCGGCGAACTGGTCATGCGGCGGCGCGCCGAGGCGGGAGTCAGCCTGTTACCGGTGGATAGCGAGCACAGCGCACTGTTCCAGTGTCTGCAATCCTCTGCCTTCGCTCCGGCCTGCGTGCGTACGCACGACAATGAACCAGCAGCCGAAGATCGCGTAGCATGCCTTACGCTCACCGCTTCGGGCGGGCCTTTCACGGCGCGACGCGAGGTCGATTTCGAACGGGTGACGCCCGAACAGGCGCTGGATCATCCATGCTGGAACATGGGGCGCAAGGTGACGATCGACTCGGCCACCATGATGAACAAGGGCTTGGAGATCATGGAGGCGCAGTGGCTTTTCAATGTGCCGGCCACGCGGATCGGAGTGGTTGTACACCCCGAAAGTATCGTGCATTCGCTGGTGACTTTTGTGGACGGAACGCAGTTGGCGCAGCTTTCGATGCCAGATATGCGCTTCCCGATCCAGTATGCGCTGGCTTGGCCCGACCGCCTGGCCGCCGTGATGCCGTCGCTGGATCTGGTGAGTCAGGGCCGTCTGACGTTCGAAGCACCGGACGAGTCGCGCTTCCCCTGCCTGCGGCTGGCACGTGAGGCGGCGGCCGTTGGCGGCACCTTGCCGGCGGCGCTTAACGCGGCGGACGAGGTGGCGGTCGAGGCATTTCTGGCGGGCGCGATCCCATTTGCCGGCATCT
>Ga0116145_1004401_pt1 | contig 11265 bp, 9 predicted proteins | sample AD_JPNHG1_MetaG_FD_89747 | JGI IMG/M metagenome (GOLD analysis project Ga0116145, IMG submission 89747) | Active sludge microbial communities of municipal wastewater-treating anaerobic digesters from Japan - AD_JPNHG1_MetaG | ecosystem: Engineered > Bioreactor > Anaerobic > Digestate | place... | reverse complement strand
TGCGGCAAGAAGGAAGCGTCCGCGGACGGCGCGGCGGCGGCCCAGACCTACAAGCTGACCTACAGCATCTTCTTCCCGCCGATGCACGTGCAGGCCAAGACGGGCATGGAATGGGCGGCGGAAGTCGAAAAGCGCTCGGGCGGCCGCATCCAGATCGCGGTGCATCCGGGCGGCACGCTGACGAAGGCCGACCAGTGCTGGCAAGGGGTGCTCGGCGGCATTTCCGACCTGGGCATGAGCTGCTTCGCCTACACGCCCGGGCGGTTCCCGCTGCTGGAAGCCCTCGATTTGCCGTTGGGCTGGCCCGACGGCCTGACGGCCACGCGCGTCGCGACGGCGCTGGCGGCGAAGTACAATCCCGCCGAAATCCAAGGCGCCAAAATCCTCTACGTCCACGCCCACGGCCCGGGCATCCTCGCCACCAAGAAGCCGGTGCGCGCGCTGGAAGATCTCAAGAACATGAAGATCCGCGGCACGGGGCTCTCCGCCGGCATCGCCACGGCGCTGGGCGCGACGGCCGTCGGCATGCCGCAGCCGGAGACCTACGACGCGCTGCAGAAGGGCGTGGTCGAGGGCACGTTCTGCCCGATCGAAACCCTCAAGGGCTGGAAGCAGGGCGAAGTGATCGAATTCGTGACCGACACCAAGGCGATCGGCTACACGACGGCGATGTTCGTGGCCATGAACCAGAAGAGCTGGGACGCGCTGCCGGCCGACCTGCAGCAGATCCTCGTCGACGTCAGCGCGGAGTTCGTGGACAAGCACGGCGCCGCCTGGAACCAGGCCGACGAAGAGGGCCTGGCGTTCGTGAAAGAGCTGAACCGCGAGATCATTTCGCTCTCCGCCGACGAGGAAGCCCGCTGGAAGGCGGCGGTGGAGCCGATCGTGGCGAAGTATCTCGCGCAGACGGCGGAGAAGGGCCTGCCGGGCGCGGATTTCCTGAAGGACGCCCAGACGATGATCGCCGAGGCCCGCGCGGCCCAGCCATGAGCCCGCTGTCGGGAACCAGCGCCCGCACGGGCGTCCTGCGCTGGACGACGCACGCGATGGCCGCCGTGGGCGGTTGCGCCGTGGCGGGCATCGTCCTGGTGACGGTGGGCGACGTGGTCGGGCGCCGGTTCGGGTTGCCGGTGAAGGGCGCCTATGACCTGGTGCGTGTGCTGGGGGCGATCGCGATGGTCTGCGCGCTGCCGCTGACCAAGGCGGTGAAGGGGCACATCGCCATCGAGTATTTCTTCCAGAAAATGGGCGCGCGCGGCCGGGCGGCCACGGACACGGGGATGCGCCTGGTCCTGCTGGCGCTGTTCGGCCTGCTGGCCTGGCAGTTCGCCCTGCAGGGCAACGGATTCCTGGAAAGCGGCGAGACGACGGCCACGCTGCACATGCCGATGTTCTGGGTGCCGTGGCTTGCGGCGCTGGCGTGCCTGGTCACGGCGGGCGTGACGCTCTGGCACCTGCTGCATCCCGGCCGCTCCATGATCCGGCCGCGCTGACATGAGCGATCTGCAAACAGGCCTGGTCGGCATCGCGCTGCTGTTCCTGCTGCTGGCGAGCAGCATGCCGGTGGCGTTCGCGATGACGCTGGTGGGGGTGGTCGGCTTCGCGGTCGCGGTGAACGTGCCGGCGGCGCTGCACGTGCTGGCGACGGACTACTACGACGTCTTTTCCAGCTACGGGCTGACGGTGATCCCGCTGTTCGTGTTCATGGGCCAGGTGGCGTTCCACGCGGGCATCAGCCGCAAGCTGTTCGCCGCGGCGCAGAACTGGTTCGGCTGGCTGCGCGGGGGACTGGCGATGGCGACGGTGGGCGCCTGCACGGCGTTCGGGGCGATCTGCGGTTCGGGGCCGGCGACGGCGGCGACGATGGCGGCGGTGGCGCTGCCGGAAATGAAGCGCTACAAGTACCATCCCGGCTTCGCGGCGGGCACGGTGGCGGCCAGCGGCGGCATCGGCATGATGATTCCGCCCAGCGTCGTGTTCATCGTCTACGGCGTGATGACGGAGCAGAGCATCGGCAAGCTGTTCGTCGCCGGCATCGTGCCGGGGCTGCTGGTGGCGGCGCTGTTCATGGCGACGATCGCGCTGGCGTGCGCGCTGCGGCCCGGTCTGGCCCCGGCGGCGCAGGCGGCGAGCTGGCGGGAGCGCTTCCGGTCGCTCGGCGGCGTGGTCGAGACGCTCCTGCTGTTCGCGCTGGTGATGGGCGGGATGTTCGCGGGCTGGTTCACGCCGACGGAGGCCGCCGCCGTGGGCGCGGCCGGCAGCGTGGGGATCGCGCTCGCGCTGCGCAAGTGCAGCTTCCGGATGCTGGCGACGGCGATGGGCGAAACCCTGCGGACCTCGTGCATGGTGCTGGTGATCGTGGCGGGCGCGACGGTGTTCGGCCACTTCCTGCAAATCACCAACGTGCCGACCGAACTGGCCGCGTGGATGGCGCGGCTGCCGCTGCCGGGGTGGGGCATCCTGCTGACGATCGTGCTCTTCTATCTGGTGGCCGGTGCCTTCCTCGACGCGCTGGCGCTGGTGATGCTGACCATCCCGATCTTCTATCCCGTGGTGCTGGATCTCGGGTTCGACCCGATCTGGTTCGGCGTGATGATCGTGCTGGTGACGCAGATGGGCGTGATTTCGCCTCCGGTGGGCGTGAACGTGTACGTGGTCAGCGGCATGGACCGGGCGGTGCCGCTGCAGAGCGTGTTCAAGGGCGCGCTGCCGTTCCTGGGGGCGCTGGTCGTCGCGGCGCTGCTGCTGCTGGCGTTCCCGCAGCTCGTGACGGTGCCGACGACGTGGGTGAAATGAGCGGACAGGCGGGAGGCGGACCATGGGCGAAACGATCCGGCACGAGAACTTCAAGAAGATCCTGTTCTGCACCGATTTTTCGGAGAACGCGGACCGCGCGTTCGTCTTCGCGGTCAATTCGGCCGTGCGCAACGTCGGCTGCGAGCTGCACCTGCTGCACGTGATTCCCGAGCCGCCGGCGCAGTTCTGGAAGGGCTACATCTACGAAGTGGACGAAGACGTCGATGCGCGCGCCAAGCGCGAGATCGACGCCAAGCTGGCCGAAGCCTACGTGCCGCGGGTGCCCGCGGGCGTGAAGTTGGTGGTCGCCATGCGCATCGGCGAGGCCCGCCACAAGATCCTCGAATACGCCGCGGAGCAGGACGTCGATCTGATCATTCTGGGCCGGCAGGGCGCGGGCGCGGTGGGCAAGATCCTCTTCGGCAACGTCACCGAACGCGTCGTGCGCAAGGCCGACTGCCCGGTGCTGGTGATCCCGCCCTCGCCGAAGTAGCGGGCGCAAAGTTTTTACGTTCTACGTAAAACTCGCGCAAACTTTTTACGTTCTACGTAAAATTCCGCGCGGGGCGGATCAGAGCGTGTCGGGGTTGCGGCAGGCGTCGGCGGCGGGGCCGAGGAGCTGGCGGTAGACGCCGGCGAGGCGGCGGCGGTATTCGGCGTAGTTGTAGGTGGTGCGATGCAGCTCGCGCCCGGCGGCGCCGAGGCGCTCGCGCAACGGGGCGTCGCCCGCCAGGGCGACGATGCCGGCGGCGAACGCGGCGGAATCGGGCGCGACGAGCCGGGCGGTCGTTTCGTCGAGGATCAGGCGGTTGGCGGGATTGTCGCAGGCGACGATGGCGCGGCCGGCCTTGAGGTAGTCGAGCAGCTTCAGCGGGGTGTTGCCGCCGGCGATGCGCGGGGAAAGCAACACATCGGCCGCGGCCAGCACGTGGGGCAGTTCGTCGGGGTGGATGTGGCCGGGGAAGAGGACGCGCTCGGCCAGGTCGGCGTCCATCAGCGCCGTTTGGCGCAGGGAAATCTGTTCCGGGCTGCCGCCGATCACGGCGAAATACAGGTTGGGATTCTGCCGCAGGGCGGCGGGGATGGCGTGGAAAAGCAGATCGATGCCCTGGTAGACGGCGAAGGAGCCGACGTAGAGCGCCAGCACCGCGCCGGGCGGCAAGCCGAGGCGTTCGCGGGCCGCGCGCGTTTTCTCCGGGTCGGGTTCCACGAGCGAGGACGGGATGTCGAAGACGTGGTGCACGGGCTTGCCGGGGGCGATCTGCTGCGCCTGGGCGACGAGCGCCGGGCCGGTGCCGATCACGGCGTCGGCGCGGAGGATCGAAAAGCGCTCGACGCGGCGGTAGGCGGCCATGACGAGATTGCGGATGAAGCCCTTCTTGTAGGATGCCGGATCGGAGTGTTTCTCGAAGATCATCTTGGCGCCGTGGCGGCGCGCGAGGACCGCGGCGATGGGGCCGGCATCCTCGATGCCGTGGATGACGTGGTAACGTCGGCGGCGCGCGAGGGCGGCGGCCTTGAAATAGAGCGCCACGTCGAGCAGGGCCTTGGGCGTCGAGGGGCCGATGGGCAGATCCTTGGCGCGGATGTAGTTCGGTGCGCGGTGGAGCGTCACGCCCGGAAGCGCCAGGTCGTCGCCGACGGGCATGACGAGCAGATCGACGTCGTAGCCGAGTTCGGCGAGGGCCTGGGCGTTGAACCGCACGCGCAGCGGCGAGCCGCGCCACTGGAAGAACGGCTGCGGGGAAATCAGCAGGACGCGCGGCATTTCCGGGATCATGGCTGTTTTTTCTCCTGCGCGTTGCGGCGGAGCCGGCGGAAGACCGTCCGCGGCGTTCCGCGCCGGCCGCCGAAGCGGAGGCCGGGGGCGCCGGCCGCGAGGGCGGCCTTGAGCGGCGCGACGAGGCGCACCGGATCGGCCGGGGCCGGAATCTCGAAGGTGCAGTGGTAGGAGCCGGCGACGTCTTCTTCGCCCGCGAAGGGCAGCGGATCGGAGCCGGCCAGCACGGCGCGGCCGGCGCGGCGGGCCTGGGCGTAGAGGCGCGGCGCGGGCCAGCCGAGCGGGCGCAGGGAGGAGTCTACGAGGACGAGTTGCGCGGGCGGGAATTCGGCGACCAGTTTGCGCACGAGCCGCCCGCGGCCGAAGAGCCATTTGCCGGGCGCCCAGTCGAGCGCCGGCAGGCCGCCGGCGGCCAGGATGGCGCGGACGATGTCGCGCGCGGGCCGGCCGTCGGGGATCGGCTCGTCGCTGAAGAGCGAACACACTTCGATGCGTTCGGCGGAGACGATTTGGCGGCCGGCGAGGATCCAGACGTCGCGGTGGTCGGGCAGGTGGCGCAACTTGACGCCGCCGTCGGGATCCCAGGCGACGACGCGCCAGCGGTCGCCGGGCAGGCGGATTTCGTCCTGCGCAAGGGCCTGGAAAAACGCGCAGTCGGCGCGCTCGGCCAGCGCGAGGACGCGCTGGTCGGTCGGCGCGCGGCGCGGCATGCGGTCGAGCGCGGCGAGCAGGAGGCTCGGCAGGTCGTGGAACGGATAGACGTGGGCGTGGGCGTCGAGATGGATGCGGAGGGATTTCATGGGTTTGGCGGAGGCGTCAGCGCGGCGACGGTCCAGGCCGGCAGCGTGAAGACGAAATCGCGCCCGCGCAGGGTGGCCAGGCGCGGGCCGCCGGGCTCGGTTTCGGCGCCGACGGTGAGCGTGGCGGCGATGCCGCTGGCGCCGCGCAGCCGTACGGAAAGGACCAGATGCGGCGGCTCGAAGGCATCGGCCGGCACGGCGGCGTCGGCGGGCAATATGCTTTCCGCGCGCAGGGGAGACAGCGCGGCCAGCAGGCCGTCGATCCACGGCGCGGCCGGCACCCATTGGCCGGTGCTGGGATCGCGGTCGATCTGGACGGTCGTTTCGCCGGCGGCGATGCGGAGGCGGTCGACGTCGGCCGGCGCGAGCGCGAGGACGTCGCGCGCGCGGTACGGCTGGGGATCGAGCGGGAAGTTCAGCAGGCGGGCGGGGGAAGCGAGGGCGACGCTGGCCTCGCCTTCGATGGCGATGCGACAGGCATCGGGACTGTCCGGTGCCGGCGCGACGCGCACGACGACGTCGGGGGCGCGGTCCCGGCGCGGAGTCAGTCGGATTTCGCGGGTCCACGCGGGCGGCGGGGCGGAAGTCGCGGCGTTCTCGAAGGAGCCGAGGCGGACGTCCGCCCAGGACCGCAGGAGGTCGCGGACGGCGTCGGCGTCGGCCGGGGCGCGGAGCGGGGCGGCGATGCTCCAGTCGCCGTCGTCCTGGCGGAATTCAAGGACGGTTTCGCCGGCGGCGATGCGGAGGCCGCGGAGTTCGTCGGGATCGAGGCCGGGCAGGCGCCGGTCGCGCAAGTCGTCGGGGGCGACGAGCAGCGCCTGGCGGACCTCGCGCGGAACGGCATAGATGGAGTTTTCGGCCTGCAGCCGGGCATAGACGAGGGCGGGGTCGTTCGGCAGCGGGTCGCCGAGCACGAGCACCTGGGAGCCGTCGCCGGCGTCCGTGTTGAGCACGGCGGAAACGGCGCTCTGGCTGTCGAGGCCGTAGGGGGCGAGATCGCTGACGCCGTCCTGCACGAACTGGACGACGGAACAGGCCAGCAGCTTTTCGACGAGGGCGGCCACGCTGGCGGAATCCGCGCGGGCGGCGAAAGGCTGGTACAGGCGCCAGCCGTTGTATTCCGCGCGGGCGAGTTGCAGGTAGCCCCCCGGGCCGCGGATATCGAGGCGGTCGATGTCCGCCGGGGTGCCGGCCAGCAGCGCGCGGTCGCGCAGCGCTTCCGGGCCGGCCGGCAGCAGGCCAAGCAGGGCGGGATCCAGGCGGACGAGGCCGGCCTGCTCGGACTGGCGGACGTAGACGCCGTCGCCCAGCGGCGTGCGGCGTCCGATGAGGATGCGGTTGGTGGCGGCGCCGGAGAGCAGGGCAATGGCTGCGCGCGGCGCGTCGAGGCCGTAGGGCGCATAGGGATTGCCGGCGCGCTTGGGCGGCAGGAGCACGTCGCCGCGCGGCAGTTCCTGCAGCGCGCCCAGCAGGCGGGCGATGGCGAGCGGATCGGCGCGCGCCGCGATGGGCCGGACCAGCCGCCAGCGGCGGCCGTCGTGGCGGCACTCGATGGCCTGGCCGTCGGTCTCGATGATCAGGCCGTCCACGCGCGCGGGATCGAAACGGAACGCGCGGCGGGTCTGTTCGAGGCGGGCGCGGGCGGTTTCGTCGTCGCGGTCCGCGAACGCGATCAGCAGCGCGAGCGCGGCGGCGACGAGGGCCAGCATGCCGGTCAGGCGGAAGCTCATCGCCGCCTCCGCCAGGTGGCCCAGAGGCCGAGCAGGGCGACGATGCCCGGGAAGGCGGCGCCGGCGATCCAGAAGAGATGCCGCAGCTGCCGCGCGTCGAGCACGAGGCGGAGTTCCTCGAACGCGGCGGGCGCGGCGGCGAAGCCGCCTTCGCTCTCCAGCAGCCAGCGCACGGCGTTGAGGAAGAAGTCGGCGTTGGCGCCCATGAGCCCGCCGTTGGCGGCGAAATCGGAATCGCCGACGACCACGAGGCGGGTGGGGCGGATCTGCACGTGGACGCCCGGCACGGGTCCGCGCTCGACGGCGACCGCGACGGGCAGCGGCCCGGGCAGGTCCACCAACGGGTCGAAATGCGCGGCGGGATCGTCCGGATCGAATTCCGCCCAGCCGGACGCCGAGCAGGTGGCCAGCGGGGCGACGATCGGTTTGTCGGCGCCGGGCTCGGAGTCGCGGGCGCGCACCGAGCGCGGCAGGAAGAAGACGCTGGCGAGTCCCTGCAAGGGCGCGGTGATGGCATGCGCGGGATAGGCGGACACGTGGAGTTCGCGGCCGCTGAGGGTGCGGGCTTCGTCCACGACGACGTCGTTGCCCAGTTCCACGCCCCAGTCGCGCAGCAGCGGTTCCAGCCCCGTGGCGGTGCGGGCATCCAGCAGCAGCAGCAGCCGGCCTTTGCGGTTCAGATAGTCGCGCAGCAGGGCGATCTCGAACGGCGCGAATTCCTTGGAAGGACCGGCGACGATCAGGACCGCGCAGCGGGTCGGCACGGTCTTGGTCTCGCCGAGGTCCAGCCGTTCGACGTCGAGGTTGGCGTCGCGCAGGTGCGCGGCGATGCGGGAATAGCCCGCGTGGCGGTCGAAGTCGTCGGGCGCGCGCTCGCCGTGGCCCTGGAGGAAGCAGGCGACGGGCCGCGCGGCCTGCGCGAGGCCCTGGATCGCGCGGCCGAAGAGCGCTTCGCCGCGGAACGTCCGGCGGGGCGGATCGTCGGGATCGGCGGCCGCGGCGTACTCGACGAGGTCGGCGGCGGGCACGATCTGGTGGCGGCCGCCGATGGCGACGGCGACGCCCTCGCCGCCGGTCCAGCCGTATTGCGCCACGAGCTGCTCGGTGCGGGCCCGGTCGCGGTCCGGGTCCACGAATTCGACGGACACGTTGGGCGCCTGCGCGGCGTATTCCCGCAGCAGCGCTTCCGTGGCGCGGTAGGCTTCGTGGTCCGGCCGCAGCAGCGCGACGAACCGGACGTCCTGCGCGACGGATTCCAGCTGGCGCCGGCTGGCGTCGGACAGCCGCGCGAACGGCCGGCGGCTCCAGTTGAAGCGTTCGTAGTGGCGTCCCGACAGGACGTTGGCCATGGCGAAGATCGCGATGCCCAGCCCGATGGCCGCGGCGACGTTGGCGCGCAGCAGCCGGCGCCGGGCCCGGTCGGAGAGATGCAGGATGGGGGCGTGTTCGGCCATGGCGTCAGCGCAGGCGGCGCGCCTCCAGGATGCGGATGGCCGCGAACAGCAGCAGCGCGGTGCCGCCGACGTACCAGACCACGGCGCGGGTGTCCACGATGCCCGCCGCGAAATCGGCCATGTGCCGGGTCGTCGAAACGGCGGCGGCGAATTCCCGGAACGGCGCGGCGTGGGCGTAGAACGGCAGGCGGCCCCCGGCCAGCGCCAGGCCGGCGGTCGCGAAGCCCGCCATGGCGGCGACGGCCTGGTGGCGCGTCAGCAGCGAGCAGAGCAGGCCCAGCGCCAGCAAGAACGCGCCGATCAGCGCCGTGCCCAGATAGGCCGCCGCCACGGGGCCCCAATCCAGCGGGGGCAGGTTCGCGCCGCATTGCCGCAGGACGGCGGCGTAGGCGAGGGTGGGCAGCCACAGCAGCAGGAACGTCGCGTAGGCGGCGGCGAACTTGGCCAGCACCACCTGGGTTTCCGTCACCGGCGCGGCCAGCAGGGTTTCCAGCGTGCCCGCGCGCTGTTCTTCCGCGAACAGGCGCATGGTCAGCAGCGGCGTCGCGACCAGCAGCGCCAGCCAGTAGACGGGCGTGCCGAACAGGTTCTGGACCAAGTCTCCCTCGGCCGCGCTGCGGGCCAGCTGGGCGGCCTGCCGCCACAAGCCGAAACCGGCGATCGCCAAGAAGCAAGTGCCGGCCACGTAGCCGATCGAGGTGCGGAAATAGGCCGCCAGTTCGCGGCGCCAGAGCGGGAAGAACGCGTTCATGCGCCCCTCCGTTGGCCGGGATTGCGCACCAGCGGCAGCGGCGTGGTCAGGCGGCGATAGGCCTCCGCGAAGGTGGTTTCGCCGGCCGTCGCCAGCCGGTCGGGGGCATCCGCGGCGGCCAAGCGGCCCGCGTTGAGGATCAGCGCGCGGTGGCACAGCCGTTCGGCTTCGTCCAGCACGTGGGTCGAAAACAGCACGCAGCGGTCCGGGCCCAGGCCTTGCAGCAGCGCGCGCACGGCGTCCACCTGCGCCGGATCCAGCCCGGCCAGCGGCTCGTCCAGCAGCAGGACGTCCGGCTCGTGCAGCAGGCAGTCCGCCAGGCCGACGCGCTGGCGGTAGCCGCGCGACAGCGTGCCGATGGAGCGGCGCAGGACGTCGCCGAGGCCGCCGCGCTCGACTGCGTCGCGCAGGCGTTCCGCCAGGCGCGCGCCGCGCAGCCCCCGCAGCCGTCCGCGGAACGCCAGGTATTCCTCCACGCGCATTTCGGGATAGAGGGGGACGTTTTCGGGCAGGTAGGCGATCCGGCGGCGGACGGCCAGCGACTGGAACGTCACGTCGTAGCCGGCGATGCGCGCGCAGCCGTCCGTCGGCGCGAGCGCCGTCGCCAGAATGCGCAGGGTGGTCGTCTTGCCGGAGCCGTTGGGACCGAGCAGAGCCGCGATTTCGCCGCGGCGGATCCGGAACGACACGCCCCCCAGCGCTTCGCACCGGGGAAAACGCCGGACCAGGTTGTCCGCCTCGATCAATGTTTCCGCGCCCGCCATGTCGTTCAGTTCCGGTGCCACTCTACCCGCAGGCGCCCGGCCGAATCAATCTTTTCCCCCGCCGCCGTTCGCCGCGCCGCGCGCCGGAAATCCGCGCCGGAAATCGGTTTTCCCCGCCGCCGGAAACCGCTAGGATGCGCTCCATGTGGAACGGATTTCCATTCCGATCGCTGGCGGCCGCGCTGGCGCTGGCGGCCGCGGTGCCCGGGGCCGCCGCGGGCGAAGTCCTGCCGCTGACCCTCGAAGACGCCATCGCGCGCGCGCTGGAGCACAACCGCCAGCTCGTGAAAGGCGCGCTGGATCTGCAAGGCTATCGCTTGGCGGCGGACCGCGCGCGGGAAACCGTGCGGGGCTTCCAGGTGAAGCCCGAAGGCTCCGTCGGCGCCGGGTCGGATTCCGAAACCGCCCGCGCCGGTCTCGCGGCCGAAGCCACGGCCCCCTACGGCACGCGGGTCGGCGCCGCCGCCAGCGCCCAGCAGATCGACGTGGAGGGCGCGCCCACGCTGCGCCGCGGCGAGATCCGGCTGGAAGTCGAGCAGCCCCTTTTCCGGAACTTCGGCCCGCTCGTCCGCAACGAACCGCTCGTGGCCGCCAACGAAACCCTGCTGGCCGCGCGCCGCGCGTGGGAACGCGACCGTTCGGCGCTGGCCGTGGCCGTCGCGGAATCGTTCGAGAACCTGATCTACCTGCGCCACCAGATCGCCGGCGACGAAGCCTTCGCCGACCGCCTGGAACGGCTCTACGCCTTGGCCGATGCCCGCGAGCGGCAGGGGCGCGCCACCCGCACCGAAGTCCTGCGCATGGACCTCCAGCGCGGCGAGGCCGCTTTGCGCCTCGAGACGGAACGCGCGCAGCTCGCGGTCCAGTTCCAGGAGTTCGCCGAGCTGCTGGGCTTGCCGCTCGAGACCTCGTTCCGGCTCGCGCCGCCCGATCTGCTCGATCTCGGCGAAAGCGACGCCGAGCGCGCGCTGGCCGTCGCGCTGGACCAGCGCCCCGACGTCGCCCAGGCCATGCAGGACGTCGCCACCGCCGACCGCCAGGCGCTGCTGGCGCGGCGGAACCTCCTGCCGGATCTGCGCCTGACCGCGCGCCAGACCACCTTCGGCGAAGGCGAGGACTGGAGCGATGCCGGGCGCTTCGACCAGGACGACTGGTTCGTCGGTCTCGTGGCCGACGTGGACTTGAACCTG
>Ga0116145_1004398_pt1 | contig 11271 bp, 3 predicted proteins | sample AD_JPNHG1_MetaG_FD_89747 | JGI IMG/M metagenome (GOLD analysis project Ga0116145, IMG submission 89747) | Active sludge microbial communities of municipal wastewater-treating anaerobic digesters from Japan - AD_JPNHG1_MetaG | ecosystem: Engineered > Bioreactor > Anaerobic > Digestate | place... | reverse complement strand
GTAATTAATCCTTGATCATCAGAAGAAGATCTACTTATTTCATTTTTATTTAATAACAATTTTACTTCTACACCTGGAATTGGTTTAGTTGTATCATAGTCTGTAATTTTTAATTTAATAAAACCATTAACTTCTTTTTTTAAATAAATTGTATTTTGATTATTTGTATTTTTTACAACAGTAATTTTCTTTTGAGAACCATTTTCAAAATCTTCATCAGATATACTATTATATATCATCTTTGGATCATATGTGATAAAAGTATAATTACCAACAACAACATTTGAAAATGAAACAACTCCATTTACATTTGTTGAGCCGGTCTCAACAACAATATCATCTTCTGTCTTTAAAGTAACCTTTAAGCCAGAAATAGGAATATGTGAAGAAGAATCTAAAAATGTTAAACTTAAATTACCTGTTTCTTTTGGGACTTCATTTATATAAACTTCTCCAACTTTTATTTCATCATTTTTTGAAATTTCCATATCTTTTGATTCAAAAGAATATTGGTCAGGCAAAGAAACTTGCAAATCTCCACAATCTGCAGGGACATCATCTAATTCTAATTTACCATTTTTTACAGCTAAATCCTCTTTTGTATACTCCACTTCTGGATTAGAACAACTAACAGATTCTATTTGCACCTCTGAGGATAACAATGCACCAGAAGATTTATCTTTAAAATTAATTACTTTAGAAAAACTAGTTGTTTTTTGTTTTAAATAAATAGTTGCATTTTCTATATCTTGTCTAAGATCTAATTGTGTAGGATAATCAATTTCATAATTAGTTGATTTTAAAGAAATAGAATAAAGAACATTTTTTAGATCATCAATCTGTGCAACCCCATACATATCCGTGGATATTGCTTTTGTTATAGTGGTGCCATCTTCTTGATTATTTAAAACTAAATTAAATGTCTCATTAGATATAGGGTCTCCAGTTATAGTTTTAAAAGTTATATAAAAATTATCACCATCTTTTACACCATGTGAACTTGTAAAAAATATTATTAAAAAAACAATTAATGCAACAATAATTATACTAAAAATAGGGAATGTCTTAATTCCTTTTTTTTCTAATGGTTCTATAACTTTATTATATAAACCTATTTTATCCATAAAACTAAAAAAACCATCTTCCATTTTTGTATAGACAGACATAATTTTTTCCATTTAATTTATATTTAATTTATTATTGATTAAATTTATAAAATATCACTTTATAAAATATTATAAAATATTACAATAAATTAATAATATATGTAATATTTATAAACCTAATTCTTTTAGACAACATTTACAAATATTATATGTAAGAAAATATTTATATACCTTTTTATTCATGTGATAAAGTTAATTACTTGATGGAATACAAATATTTCCACTACCTTCTGCACCCACTTCATAGGTTGAACAATGCCAAGCACTTATATTATCTACAGATGGATCATAACTGAAATCAGGTTCATTATTAACTACAAGATAATTACTTGGATCTTCAGATGCCAATTCATCAAGATTAGGAATATATGTAAATGGTGTATAAACATCATTTAAATTAACATAAATATAAATTGGGTTTTCTGAAATTTTATATTTATTATTTCTTTCTTCAAAAACTAAATAATAGGTTATTTGCGTTAATTCACTACATTTTAAATTTAAAAATGCATTATTTGCATCTTGGGAAACGCCATCATATGCATTATTCCAAAGATCACGCCAATGTATATGGCCTAAATAAGGAAATCCATTGTCTAAAAATAAACCAGGGCCACCTGCACCCTCTGCCACATTTGTTATTGTAGGGGATGTAGAAGACACAAAATATTGAGAAATAGACTTAATTGAAGGGAGGTCAAATGGGGATGGTGCGGGAGAATCTGATACTTTTTTAGTTGGTGTTTGACCAATAGAAACATCAATACAAATAGATGGCAAAGATTCATTGGAACTGTTGTCATTTTCCAATATACAATCACAATAATTATTGTCAGAATCTTTACAAATCATAACTAACCCTGTAGCATTACCCTCTTTATCTAGTCTATAATTAAGAGTTTCATTTTCTTCTATAATTCTTCTTGTTAAATTTTTTTCAACAGTAGTTCCAATAAGATCTTGAAATGCATCTTTTGTTTTATCTATTGTATAATCTAAATGGTCACTTATATCTATATCATTAGATGAGAATGAACATTCTTCAAAAGAAATTTTTCCAGGGCCTTCACTACATGACTCTCCAAAACCATCATAAGATGGAGTGGAAAAAAAACATGTTCTAGGGGCACAAGTGTAAGGATCACAAATGCCTAATCTTGCTTGCTCTAATATATTATGGAAAAGTGGATTAAATAAACCATTATCATTTTCTGCAGTATAAACAATTGGATTATCTGACATTTCTCTTTCTGGAGAAAATGCAATTCTTCTTGCAGTTCTTAAAGCTTGAAATCCTCTCCAAGGCATATAGATTTTATACACTTGCCTACCTAAAATGGGTTTTTCAATAACAGCTTGTGTTTTTATATCTTTAACAAAAACAATAGGCAATTTTTCATAATTTTCATCAGATAACATTCTTGTATCTAAAGTGAAATAAAAAGAACCAATACATTCATCTTCATAATCTTGATCACAATCAACAACATCAATTTTATTTTCTGCATCATCAAACGCTTGTGTTAAAATACTACCGAAAAGTGTAGTGTCTGTATTATCTTCATGATTTACATCAGTATAACATCGTACACTATAGCCAGCTGGATTTTCTGTATAATTCAATTGAGTAACAATAGATGAAGCTAAAAAACTAGTAAAGTTACGGTCAAAGAAATAATCTACTGCAGTCTTATTTACAAAAGTTGGCCAATTAAAATCTAATTGTGCCCGTGAAAGAGAGATCCCATTACTTGAACTACTCATATATTTTTCCCATTGGACTCTTAATCCTACAATAAATCTATTATATGCATCTGCTCTTGCTAAATCTGCAATAGTTATTAAATCAGAAGTTTCTGATTGATCTTGAAGTAACTTAAGATAAGATTCTTCTGTCCTTATCATATTAAAAATTAAAATTAAAGAAATAGAGATTAATAACAAAGAAACTAAAGCAGTAAATAAATTAAAACCTTTTTCATTTTTTATAACCAATTTATTTAATAACATATATTTTCTAAATTATATAAACCAATAAAATGTAGACACTACTCTTTAAATATTTTTCTTTTTAAAAAAAAATTATAAAATTAGTTAAAAATAAAATAACCTGTCCAAGATATCATGTATTGTTAATGGTATAAGCAGAACATATGTCTTTTGCTTGTTGTGCTAAATCAGAACTTTTAATTTTATCACTAAATGGTATTGAACATAGACCAGGAATTACAGTCAATGGATCAATAAGTTTTCCAGTCGTATCTTTAATAGTTATATGTAAAGTAGGGCCAGTAGCATTCCCTGAATCCCCTGAAAGACCAATATTTTGCCCTTTTGTAACTACATCCTTTTCTTTAACAAAAATTTTACTTAAATGTGCATAACCAGAATAATACCCATTGCCATAAGTTATACCAACAGCATTCCCATCTGTTGTGTTAGTCCATACATTAGTAACAGTGCCATCTGCAAGTGCCAATATTGGCGTACCTATTGGAACAGATATATCCAAACCAGTATGTTCTCCATAATCTCGTAGTTCTCCAAAAAGAGAAGTTATTCTAATATTGGAGGTATCAACAAATACATTATTATGAATCATAACCATAAATGGTAAACCAAAAGTAAGTTTATAAGGTATTACACCAGTCATTGCATCAACAATATTTTGCAAATCACTATTCCAAATAGTAATTTGCCCAAAATTTGGGGGAAGACAACTGTCTTTTTTACAAAACTTATTTACTATATTTCTATTTATTTCATATAACATTACTTTTCCTTTACTTGCATTATCAGAAACAGGAACTAGTATCAAATAATCAAATTCATAATTATCTTTTTTTAATAAATCTTCAGGGCCACCTAACACATAATCCTTTCCAAAATAGTCGGCTTTATTATTGTTACCAGCACCATCTTTATATTGTGCAATTGCTAATAAATATGGGTTTGGAGAGTCCATCTTAATACTATATTCTTTAGATACTGAATTTTTAACGATAATATGGGACACACCTACAACAGAACTTGGCAATGTTTCTGAAAAACCAGTTTTAGGTTTATTATATAACTTGTTTTGTAAATCTGTTAATAAAGAATTATTAATTTCATGAGAATATATATAAACATCTGAATCATTAGGATTTTTGTCAACACCAGTTATTTTATAAAATAATGATTGATCTTTAGAAACATAACAAACATCTTTGCTTGGGCAACCATCTAATATTAATTCTAAATTGTTATACTTTTCATTATTTATTGTAGGTATATTTGGAGAACTTGGTAGATTTTGATTTATTTGACTTGGTTGCACATCATCTTTTTGATCAAATTTTTCGTTAAATTCATCTAAATTATCAAAAGAATACCATTTATCATTTTGTTCATTCATCCAATAAACCCCGCCTGTTGCAAAATAGTTGTCTGTAAAAAAATTATTTGATTTACAAAAAGATATTGTTTTCTTAGAAGTATCAATACCACATAAATTTGGAACATAATACACATTATAGAAAAAATTTGAATATTTAACCAAAGGGTGTAATAAATATATAACTAAATAACCGTCAATAACATTAGTAATGAGGGATCTATCAATTATTAAATTAGAATCATTAATATTTTTATTAAAACGGTTGGCTATTGCATAATGTGTACTTTCAGAAGATATGGCATTAATTGCTGCTTTTACACCGGGATTACGAAAGAGATCTGTATTAATATATTGATAAGGAATAGCAATTAGATTATCAAATGGTGGTATAAAAAAAGAACTAACGGCATTATTTAAATTATTTAATGTTTCTGAATTAAGATTTGAATTTTCTGGAAAAAAAATAGCAATAGTAATTATGTCTGTAGGGGATGAATTCTGTGGATTAAGTATACTATATTTTTTATCACCAGTATCTAAAGAGGTGTACTTTAATTCTATTATATTCTCAGGGATAGTAGCTGAAGAATAATGAATAATTAGCTTTGTGTAAAAAGTAACCTCATTTATGCGTAAAGGAGTTATCCCATTTGTAGTGGTTTCTGCTGCAAAAATATTTTGTGTAAATAATACTAAAGAAAAACAAAAAATTATTGAAAATAATATAAAAATATTTTTTTTATTAAACATATATTTATTCACATTCTTTCTTTTATTATATATTTATAATTTTTATTTTAATTTTAATAAATATTTAAATATTTTTACAATATTACAATTTATAATTGTTTTCTTTTTTTATTATAAATTATCATTAACATACTCTAAATATCCTAAATACCATCCCAACCTTTGTAAACTGGTACATAAAACATGAGCATCATTAGTGTTTAAACAATTTGCAGAAGAAGAATAATAGTGTCCTCTTTCTAAAGGAATTCCAGTAGTAAAGTTATTTAATGTGCCACTTCCTGTTCTGTATATATAAAAAGTTAAAAAATCTTTATTTATTTGAAGAGGACTATCTGGCATAATAGTAAAAAATTTATTATCAACAGATTTTGCAAAAATATCATTTAATGCAACAGAAAGAACTAATGCTTTTTCTTTCATATCTGGCGTAATTTCCATAAGATCATTTACTAAAAGATATTTTGTTTTTAAATCATCAAGAGAAGACACACAAAAGTTGACCTTATTAGCATTATTACAATAGTTATTAATATATATTTTTAATTGATTATATCCACTAGCATTTGCCCATACAGAAACATTAATCTGTGACAATCCTAATTCATTATGTTGCCCTTTTGCAGGGGGGTACCATCTAGACTCACCCATATTATTTGCAAAAATAATGGCTTTTTCTCTTTTAGAAAGACCAAATATATTAGTAACTTTGTCAAACAAATTGTTTGTATCTGTATTTTTATTATAAAGATATTTTTGCTTACCATTAAAATATTTATTAAAATTAGAAGTAGAATCGCCTAAAAAGTTTATTGCCTCTTGTTTTGCATCTGAAATTTTTTTTAAATATCCATTTTTAGACAAATCATAAAGAGTAAAATTACACAATAATGGGTCTACTTGTTTATATTCTTCAGGACAACCAACAGTTGAATTTGTAGTCAATTGCTTTTCTTGAGGAATGGTATATTTTTTTATATCATTGAATACATTATTCAAATTTCCAATAGATACAAAAGATGAAAGGCAATTGTTTTCTTTACAAAAAAAATTTACTATATTTTTATTAATATTATATAAAGCAATCGGCCCTGCCATTTCATTAGATTGTGGAATCAATATTAAATAATCAAATTCATAATTATCTTTTTTAAATAAATCTTCAGGACCACCTACCACATAATCCTTTCCAAAATAATCGGCTTTATTATTGTTACCAGCACCACCTTTATATTGTGCAATTGCTATTATGTAAGGTTCAATTGAATTATATGAAATAATAAAATTTACAACATCTTTGCCTAAAATATGTTGTATTCCAGAAACAGATAATTTATTTTGGACTGGCAAACTACTAATAGATAAAAAACCAGAAACTGGTTTTTCAAAAAGTGTCTTTTGTAAATCTGCTATTAATGCATCATTAACAGGATGACTATATACATATATATTTGAATCATTTTCACCAAGTGAACTACCCTCAATTCCAAACAATAATTCTTGCGGAATAGATTGCTGAATATAACACATATGATCAGAAGTACAAGATACATTGTTCTGTTGTAAAACTAATTTAAGATCATCAATTGTGTTAGATGAATCAACTGCAAAAACATTTTGCATAAACATGTTTAAACAAAAAGTGATTAAAAAAATAAAAATGTATTTTCCATTACGTCTATTTAATTTCATAGTCCTTCCATTTTATTATTTTTTTATATTATTTTTTTATTAATTTATTTTTTTTATTAACTATGTTAATTCTAATTAATTATTACCAACATACTCCAAATATCCTAAATACCATCCTAATCTTTGTAAACTTGTACACAATACATGATCTATAGATGTTACATCTATTGATCTAAGATAGGATTTTGAACAATCTTTATTTTGACCACCAATAGTTGCATATGCATCTTCATATGTAGATGGAATGCCTTTTGTAAAATAATTTACATTGCCTACTCTATATATATAAAAAGTTAAAAAATCTTTATTTATTTGCAAATCTGAAGAAACTTTTGAAAATTCACTATTAACTCTTTTTGCAAAATTAGAATTTAATGCAACACAAAGAACTAATGCTCTTTCTATAATTTGAGGATCATCACCAACAATATTATCAATATAGTCATTCAAATAGTTGCTATAAGATAAATAATTATTTTTATAATATTTATCAATATATGGTTTCAATGTATTGTACCCATTCTCATTACGCCAAATTGGTATCTCAATTTGACATAACCCAACTGATGTGCTAGCTTTTGCCTTTGGATTCCATTTAGATTCGCCCATATTATTTGCAAAAACAATGGCTTTTTCTCTTTCTTTTAAACCTAAAGTGTCTGTAACCTTATCAAATAAATTATTTGAGTTATTTGAGTTAGGAATATATTTATTTTTGTTATTAAAATACTTATTAAAATTAGAATTTGGATCATTTAAAAATGTTTTAGCCTCTTGTTTATAATTATCAATATATTGAAGAAGCTCTGGTGTTAATTTATATAAAGTAAAATTACATAATAATGGATCTACTTGTTTATATTCATCCGGACATTCTTCAGATAACTTAATTCCTATATTTTCAGAGGAATCTGCATAATCTATATCTTCAGATTCAGGAATTGGTATTTTCTCACTCCCTTTGATGGCCTTACAACAATTATCTAACCTTTGTTCTTCTTTAATAGAAGAAACAGATCCTGGTTGATATTTTTCTATAGTTAACATATATTTTGTGTGGTCTTTAGAATCAGAAGATATTACTTTAATTGTATACAACACATTTTTTTCAAAACTACCAAATTCATCAGTTGTAGGAATCACTAATGAATTTGACAATTGCTTGTCAGAAAAAATTAAATTTAATGCAAGGACACCTGCACTGTTTCCAGCAGCTGTACTTGCTATACCTTTTAACATTCCAAATCCAAATGTACCTAATTTAGAAGTTTTCATTCTACCCCATTTTGTTGGTGCTGGTAAAGAATTTGAAGGAATAGTTGCTGTTTTTACTTTATATTTTTTTAATTCTGCAACATTATCCTTAACAGCAGCATCTATTTCTGATTGTATAGTTTTTGACTGTTGTTTTAATTCATTTAATGTCTTCTGTGCTGCTGTTCTTTCATTAGCTAATGGTGCATGTTCTGCGACACTTTCAGGAGTTAATATTCCTCCTGTAGTTTCTAATGTAGTTTTAGATAGCTTACTATCAATATCAGCTATTTTTTTTTGAGTCTCTTCTATTTGATTAGTTATTTTAGTAAGATCTGATTTTTTTGTATCTGTAATATTTTTAATATTTTGTTGTATCTTTTCTAGTTCCGCTAATTTATCATTTTCTTTTTTAGCGAGATCATCTAATTTGTTAATTTGCGTTTTTGCAGTTGTATTCTTTTTTTGAGTTTTAATATTTTCTAAACTCTGATTAATTTTTGTTTTTTTATCTTCTATCTCTTTATCTAATGCATCCAAATCTATATTGCTTACCCCTTTTTTAACATTAACATTCTCTAATGTATCAAATCCTTTTTCTGAATATACAGTTAAACGATCTTTTCTAGCAAGGCGAGTACCAGAAAATGCACCTATCACCCCTTCCCAAGCACTACTTACTGCACTCCCAAATTTTGAAAATCCCTCTGATATTGTTTCTATAAATCCAGAATCAGCAGTTGCACCAAACAAACTTCCACCATTACCTAAGTAGATTGCAGCTGCAGGAATAGTACATCCAAGACCACAATTTAATATAAAATCAGTCATGTACTTAGCTTGCCCTAATACTGGTATAAAATAAGAAACACCAAATTGAGCTGCACCACATCCAGCAAGGCATGCAGCTTCATAAGTTGCTGCTTTTTCACGAGCAATTTTGTTTCTTTCTTTCTTTTCTATTTGTGCAGTTGGCATTGAACAACCTGAATTTTTGTAATCAAAAAACATTGATGCATTTTGATTATTATTTATAAATTCTTGTAAAACATCACAAAATGGGATCTCGTCTTGAGCATTATATTTATTATCCCAACTAACTAAAGCATATGCTGTAAATCCTGAAAAACTACTATCTTTTGAATTAGTAGAAATACCTTGACTTGTACGTTTATATATTTCTGTAATTAATTCTAATGGAGTAACTCCACAACTTTCAATAATAAGTTTTGCATCTGCCTTTCTTTTACTTATTGACCCTATTTGTTCTGTTATATAAACACTGTTTGCTGTAATGTCTATTTCATGCCCTACAAAAGAATAAACATCTAAATATCCTTTTTGTGGTTTTATACACACATCAAAATTGGAATCTATTCCTGATTTTAAATCTAATGGTAATTTTTCTCTTATTGCTTTGTCATTATAAACAAACCATGCATCTAAATGGTCAGGAACATTTCCAAGTGTTAATAAAACAGATTCATCAATTCCAGAATTAATATTATATGATTTGCAAGAAGGATTATCCAAATTAATAGCAACAGATTGCTCCTTAGGGGTAATCTTTAATTCTCCTGCTTTCAAAACATTTAAAATGAGAAGATATGTTTCATCTTCTGAGATACACACTTTTGTAATATCTTGGCCTAATAAAAATGAAGTTATCAAACTAGTTGCTTGGGAAACAACCTTTTCTGGTAAAACTGCTTCTTCTGTGTCTGTATCTTTTTTGGTTTGATAAACATTATTGATTATAATATTTAATTGCTGAGGTTCAGAAACTGTATTCAATACAGAATCATTAAAAATAATTTTTGCTAAAGCATCGGTTTTTTCACCATTTATAAGTAATTCTTCAGTATCTATATTAATAATATTATTTTTAGAAACTAAAGATTTAGATTCAGAATATCTATCCTCATCTAAAAAAGATTTTGCTACTGCTTTTCCTATATTTTTGTCACCAATAAATACAGTTAACCAAGTATTAGGGTTTTGTAATTTTTTAAACTCTGTATCTTTTGGCATGAAGTTTAGATAATTCGTTATTTGTTTGGTACATTGTTCTGTTCTATTATAATCTTCTACAATAATATAATAATTTGCCTTTTGTGGAAGAAGCTGTGTTGGCGTTGAACCAATAAATCCATCTATTGTAATTTTATATCTACCACATCCAGATAAATTTTCTGAAAGATATAATTGATTACCAATAACTGATAATCCATACACTTCACTTGGCATTTGCTTTAAAGAACTTGGAACTATTAAAAAATCTTTAATCTTATAATTTGTTTTTTCTAAAAGTTTTGAAATCAAATCAGGAGTAATTGCATCATTTTGTAGATATAAAGTAAACTCAATAGGCTCAATTGTTCCAGAACCTAACTGCGAAATAGAACAATATCCTTTTGATGCAAACTCTCTTGAACATCCTGATTTTTCCACATTATAATTAGATTGTGCTGCTGCTTGAAGAACCTTTGTATGAAGTTCTTCCACCTTTTTAATTAACAACTTTCCTGCCTCTTGTGCATCACAATAACCATTTGTACCAGTACACGTTCCTTCATTTACTTTTGGAACATTATAATACCTTACTTCATCTTCATTTCCACAAACAGGAATTGGAATACCTTGATTTGTTTGTCTTAAATCATTTTGTTTCTCTTTATCAGGTTCATAAATATTTAAATTAATTAATATACTTTGAGAACTTGCATATAACCCAGAATTAGCTAATTTCCCAATAAATTTAATTGGCATATCTGCACCTGGCGTTCCACCATAAGTTACACCTTGAATCTTTAAAGAATAACTTGCTGTGCCACCCACAGGAATAACCCCTAAACCTACACTTGAAGATGTAGAAACATTATATGGGGAAACTATTGGAGCCTGGACACCAACATTAGGAACAGTAACTCCTTGCATATTAATTGGTGTAAGGAATACAGGATTATAACCAAATGTTTGGAAATAAGTCATTTCTCTTTTATCAATTCCTTCAATAATTACAGGTTCTGC
>Ga0116145_1004391_pt1 | contig 11285 bp, 7 predicted proteins | sample AD_JPNHG1_MetaG_FD_89747 | JGI IMG/M metagenome (GOLD analysis project Ga0116145, IMG submission 89747) | Active sludge microbial communities of municipal wastewater-treating anaerobic digesters from Japan - AD_JPNHG1_MetaG | ecosystem: Engineered > Bioreactor > Anaerobic > Digestate | place... | reverse complement strand
CGGAGGGGATTTTGCCTTCCCTTGCCATTTTATAAAGAGTAGATTTTCCTATTTTTAAATATTTTGCGGTCTCCTCAAGGGTCATTATTTCTCCAAAACCTTCCATCATAGGTTTAACTCCTTTTGTCCCCGCCAAAGTTTATCATAGTTTAACATCACGCAACAATATATAGCAAAAAAAGCAAAAAGTCAAGTTTCTTTTCAAAAATTTTTCCCTTTCGGGGTGAGCATGGGTGGGCTTGAACATTAATCCAGAACAAGAGAAAGAGAGAGTTTTATTTTTCCTGCCTTTTCTCTTGTGCGGATAAGTCGGAAAGACACTTTGAATGAGTTTGAAACAGCCATCAAAATGGCTCCCCTTATTGACGGCTTTTTCAAAATCTGAACAGGCTCCTGATGGGCAAGTTCTGGAAACTCAAGAAATTCAACATCTACCTTATCATTTAAGATTTTTACTTCCTTTATAAAAAGCCTTGCCAGTGTTTGCTTTTCCTTCGGTTTAAGAGAAGGATAAACCTTATAAAATCCTTCAAATCCTTTCTTTATTATTTCAAAATCAAAGACCGTGCTTTCCTTTTTACTTATTTTAATTACTTATTTTAAGCCTTATTTAATCAATTTTTTCCATCTAATTTTTCGTAAGCGTCAAATTAATCATTGTTTGAGATAATTGTAAAGCTTAACCGTGATTTTGTTTTTGTATAATCTGTTCCATTTCAATGGGAAGATGGAAATGGGTTAAAAATAACTGAGTAAATCCTCAATCGAGTAGATGATGTAATGGTTGAGAGAAAAGAAAAACTGAAAAAATCCAGAGGGGAAATTTTTGGAGAAGCAGAGAATTAAATTGCATTTTGCTGGGAATAGTTGCTTACTTAAAGCTGCCAGAGTTTCTATTGACTTAATCTGGACAAAAATTTTACACACTCTCTCTTTATAAGATCAGACTTAAGCTGATTCACTCAAAGCTTTTATTACTTGACTTCCTTAAACTTTTATAAAATTTGGAAAATTTTTTGCTAAAGGGAAATATATTTCATATTTTAAATGATGATGAAATGTAAAATTGAATTAATTGAAATTTTTTGAGTTTTGTATGTATAAAAATATCAAAATAATAGAGGTATTTATATGTCTGTGGCATCTTCTGAGGAAAAGCAAAATTTTTTAAAAGAGCTTCTAAGGATTTTTCTCCTATACTTTTCTGTTCATCCCATTGTCTTTTTCGCATCACTTATAATAGCCCTCGGATTTGAAGGCCTTGTTGGATTTATATCTATTATTTTGATCTTAGCTCCATTGATTGTTTTTTCTTTTACAGGTGCTTTTTATTATTTTGCTCGCAGACTTAGCGATTTGATCTCTGGAGAGGATTCTGCTTCCCTTTCAAGAGAGCTTTCCCTTTTCCCTCGTGTTTCGATGATTCTCATGGCAACTGGTTGTTTTATTGGTCCATGCCTTACTGTTGTAATTGCTTATAACAAAGGCATTTTGCTTTCACCTGTGCAGCTTGTTTTTTTTGGCCTGGTAGGTATTTTGGAGATGATTATTGCAGTTGCTTTGATGTATTATCACCTGAAGATTAAGCTTTATCATTTTCTATTTGCCCATAGGGATTCCATCAATGTAAAGTATAAACCATTGAATATATTCCAGAAAATAGTAATACCAATTTTATCTGCCATAATGCTCATTTTAATCTTTGCCTCTGTGGGTATTTATAAAATTAGCTATATTCAGACAGTAGCTACAGTGACATCAAATGTTTCTTCCAAGGTTGAAAAAAATGTGGCATTTATATCTTCACTTTATGAGAAAACTCTTGAGCAGTTGAGAGTCTATGCAAACACCAGTGAAGTAAAGAGCATGAATTTAAATGTTATAAAGAATTTTTTAGTGTCCATTCATGGTCAGAAGAGTGGTGATGTAGAAATGCTTTTTGTTGCTGATTTAAATGGCAATAGCCCTAATAGCCTTGGAGATATAAAAAATATTAAAGATAGAGCATATTTCAATTCTGTTATAACTACAGGCAAGGAGATAATATCAGAGCCAGTGATAAACAAAATGACAGGAAAGATGATAGTTGTTGCAGTTGTTCCTGTTCATGACTCTGGAGGTAAAATTACAGGACTTGTTGGCGCTACTATACTTCTTGAGAGAATTGAGACTTTATTGTCAGAAGATAGAATCTTCAAAAGTGGAAGGTTTATGATTTTAAATAAAGAAGGGAAGGCTTTATTTCATACGAATAGAGATACCATAGGGAAAAGTATAGGTAAGGAATTTGTAGATGATGGAAAAAATTTTATAAACATCAATAAACTTGTAACAGAATCTGAAGGCAAGATTTTTAGCTACACTTTTTTTGGTAAAGAGGTATTTTCTTATAAAAAGAAAATACCTGCCACAGGGGATTTTCTTATTTTTTCAATGGATAAAAGAGATTTTATTGATGAGATACAGTTTGTCCTTGTGGAGATTGTTATCGCTCTGATCATTATAGGCTTGTTGACCTTTGTCATCATCAGAGCTATTGCTCGTAGTTTTTCAAATCCAATTCAAAATACAGTAGCTATATTAAAAAGGCTTGCAGAGGGGGATCTTACTGCAGAAAGCAACGATTTTCTTGCTGATGAATTTGGTGATATGATTCGCAACTTCAAGCTCTTCCAGAGGAAACTTCGTGGCACAATTAGCTCATCACTTGATTCTGTTGTTCAACTTTATGCTTCTGCTGAGGAACTGGCTGCAACAAGCGCAAAGATGTCAGATGGGGCACAGAGTCAGGCTGCTTCTGTTGAGGAGGCTTCAGCATCTCTGGAAGAGATTTCTGGTTCTATTGAACTCATAAATGGGAATGCCGGTGAACAGTCCCGCCTTACCAGAGAGGCCTTTGTGTCAATGGAAAAGCTGAAAGATGATAATGAAATGGTTGCAAAGCTTGCTGTAGAGGCACTCCAGAAGGCAAAGGGAACTACTGATCAGGCAAACATAGGTCAAAATCTTATGCAAAACACCATTGAGGGTATGAATAGAATTGATGAGAGCACACAGCGTATAGCTGACACGGTAAGACTCATAAGCGATATATCAGATCAGGTAAATCTTCTTGCTCTTAATGCTTCAATAGAGGCAGCCAGAGCAGGGGAGCATGGTCGTGGTTTTGCAGTGGTTGCAGAGGAAATAAGCAAGCTTGCTGATGAGACAGCAGCCAGTGCAAAGAGGATTACGGAATTTGTTCAACTGGGCTTAAGGGAGGTAGAAGCTGGCAGAAAGAATGTTGATGAAACGGGAAATGCCTTTTATAGAATTATTGAGTATATAGCCCACACAGAAGAGCTTGTCACAAAGATAACTGAGGCTGCAGAACGGCAGAGACTTTCAACTGTGGAGGTGCTGGAGCGAACCAAAAGGGTTAATGAAATGTCAGAGATTATATCCATGTCTACAAATGAGCAGATGCTCTCCAATCAGGAAATGGCAAAGACTATGGATCAGATTAACAGTATAACTCAGGCAGTTGCAGCCTCTGCAGAAGAGATAGCCTCCAGTGCTGAGGAGATATCCGCTCAGGCAGAGACCTTAAAGGCTCAGATGGAATTTTTTAAGGTGTAAGATTAATTATCCTCCTGGTCTTTTTCTGCCAGAACTGGGACTTTGGAAGATACTCCCCGTATAATTCTTATGCGGTCATTTTCCTTAAAATCGCTGCAAAATCTGGAGTCAATGAGGATTTTGGCTCTATCCATAATGAGTAATTTAAATGTTTTATTGCCTTTTTGCTCTTCTTTGATTTTAAGAACCTCACCAGTTACAATTTGAACTCTATTGGATTCAATGTCTGACATAAGTTGTGAGCTTTTATTTAAAAATGAAAATATAAAGGGAAATGTAAATACCGAAAGTAGTGCAATTGTGATTGTCAGATCCATTGAGCTTGATTTACCAGAAGCATATGCTATGGCAATTATTACTGTTAATAGGATATCAATAGCAACAACCAATAGACCCTTTCTTTTAAAGCTTTTGGCAATTTTTTCAAATCTTTCTGTATATAATGATTTTTCATCCTCTTCTGGAGTGTGTATCCTTTCATTCATGACCTATCTCCATAACCTGTTTTATTAAAAATATAACAGAAAAATTTGTAATGTCAAGCTCCCTTTTTAATAAAATTTTGAAATAACTTCTGGTATATACTATTTTTCAAATAGCGTAAATAGATCCATTGGCCTTTTCACTGTAGCTTTTTCTCCATGCAATAGTAATTCCTCCTCAAGGCGAAATCCCCACAGTGCTCCAACGCCATACATATTTGCATTATTGGCAGCAGTCATATCTGTTCCTGAATCTCCCAATAGCACAATCTCTTCAGGGCGAAGTTCCATTATCTTTGCAATTTCCAGAAGAGAGTATGGATCAGGCTTACGGGGGATGCCTTTTCTTTCGCCAAAGACTGCTACAAATTTCCATTTATAGAGATATTTTTTGAAAATGAGCTGAGTTATACTGTCTATCTTATTTGATAAAACAGCAAGCTTTATGTTTTTTGATGATAAATTATTCAGTAAATCTTCTATGCCAGGGTAGAGTTTTGTTTTTTTATCCCATCTGTGGTTATATTCTTCAAACATCATTTTGAATGCTTTTTCTATAGATGCTTCATCTCGTGCTATATCAGGCAGGGCATTGGTTACCAGGTTTTTCATACCCATGCCAACAAGTATTTTGTATTTTTCCAGAGAATGAGTTGGATAGTTAAAAGTCTTAAGGACTGTATTCATGGAGTCTGCGATATCCTCAAGCGTATCAAGCAATGTGCCATCAAGATCAAATATTACACCTTTAAATCTCATAATTACCTCTTGGTTTATTTTTTTATATTGCCAAAAAGAGGAAAGTATTTTTTTGTCTTCATAGCATAATTTTATTTATGGTAACTCCTATATTATGAAAAGTAGATTTTTTATTGTATGGATCTTTGTTTTTTTTCCGTTGTTGACATCATGCAGCAGCTTTTATACAAGAGAAGAAATTCCCACTGACCTGACTATTGATGAAAGTCGCTGCACTGTTGATGTGAAGAATTTTCGCAAGAATAAAAATATAATCAGACATCCAGAAAAGGAACTTAACTTTTTTCTTACCTTTGACAGTGGGGGAAATGATGAGAATCTGAGCTATATATTAAAAATTTTGCGTAAATATAAAATAAAAGCCACATTTTTTGTCACAGGGAATTTTATCAAAAAATATCCAGCCAGAGTCAAAGAAATAGCAAATGAAGGTCATGTCATAGGGAATCATACCTTTACTCACAATATGAATTTTCGTAATGAGGATGAGTTGCTCAATGAACTTTATGAAACTGAGTTGTTATATACAAAGGTTACAGGTCGTGAGATTACAAGAATATGGCGCTCCCCTGGATTGCAACATATAGACAAGCCATGGATGCTTGAGGCTGCTTTGAAGCTTGAATATGTTCATATTGATGTAAATCTTGGAAGCTATGACTGGGTTTGTGAAGATCAGCCAGAGTATTTAAGCAATGAGGAATTCATGGAGCTTTTTAAAAAAAGGCTCAATATGAAAAACAATCTTCATGCTATAGTGAACAAGTTCAATTATGAAATTTTTTGCGCTGATACACCTTTTTACCATGGGACGATAATGCTTATGCATGTGGGAACTATTAGACCTAAAAAGAAAGATTTTGTTTATACCCTTGAGGATGTTATAAAGTATTTAATAGCAAATGGCTATAAATTTGATAACTGCCGCAGATTTGAAGAACTTGCATGGAAGAGTCTCAAGAGTAGTAGTAGGGCATCAGCCTCACAATCTCCTCGATAGTATGGTTATTTTGTTTAACATCGTCACTTAGATTTTTTGCCTCGGCAAATCTCTTAAAGCCCGGATATTGTGATCTTAAAATTTTTATAGTGTTGCTTATCTCTTCATCCCTTTGATTATTCTGTTCTATGGTTCTCATCATCATTTTTGCAATTGCAGCTGTCATCTGATAAAATATTGAATTATCTATAGGTTTGTCTATGAGTTGCAGGAGTTGCATGGCTTTCTCTGTGCATCCATAACGAAATTGTAGCAGCGCATTCCACTTTATAAACAGGTTGTATGGGTAGTAAATTGCTTTATTGCTATATTTTTCTGTAAGCCCCAGTAGCGTCTTTTTGCTTTTTGCAGATAGATTATCGAAGTCTAGTCTCTCAGCAAGCTCTGCATATCTCATAAAATCAAGGAGCCTGAAGATTTTTTCGTTTTCTGAGAGTCGGGCTTTTTCGATTTTATGCAGGAGTTCATCTATATTATCAAAATCCTCAACCATGTCGCGGAATATTTTTTTATAGTTTTCTATGTCTTCAAGCATCCAGTAGCAGGATAGCAAAAAGCTCAAGCATTGGTGTTTAAATTGAGAATCTTCTTCAAGATACTGAAGGTCAATGCTAAAATAGTCTATAGCATCATATATTAGTTTTTTGTTGTTATTGATAGATCCGCAAAAGGCAAGAGCCTGAGCATAGGTGCCGCAAAGGCGGGCATATAGACTATCTGTTTTTTCTCTCTGGTGTAGGATCTTGAATGTCTGTTCATATAGATTTATCTCTGGCTCAAAATCTTTTATTATATCCTCAAATAAAAAGTTGTTAAAGTAAAGGCTCTGCAGTGCTATGAGTTTTGTTTCAAGCCTTTTGCTTACTCTCTCTGGAAGAGATGGATAAATAAGATGACCATTGTCTTTAAAAAAATTCTCATATTGCTGTGAGTAAGAGTTTTGAGGATCCGCAGAGACTCCGCTATGGGCCTCATAATGGACAAGGTAATATAGGCACCTTTCTTTTATTGAAGGTGGAAGAGATAAGTTCTTTTCTTTTTCAATTTCAAGCAGAATAGAGGAGGTTCTTTTGAGATCTTCAAGTGAGGTGGGACTTGCGTGCCTTTGTGCGTTTATCTCAGAGAGAAAAAGATCTAACAAAGAGGCAAATTCCAGGGAAAAGTCCTTCCTTTGAAGAAATTCTGGGAGAATGTTATACAAAAAGCTTTTAGCTGATTCTTGATATTTTTCTTCTTTGTTGTTATAAAAATCAAGAGCAAGGAGTGCAGCTTCTTTAATATTGCTGTTCTTCTGGAGATCGCTTAAAATCCTTTCAGGCTTATTGCCTAGTGATATATGATAGAATTGATTTATGTCAAAAATTTTTTTGGGCAAAGGGGAGATCTCTTCAGCATAGATGCTATCATACATTGCTCCGAGTAAAAAGTCAGCAAGTATTAGATGGTAATTGTCTTTAGCTTGTAAGAATTCAAGTTTTATTTCAAGCTCAGCGGGTAGGAGAGCTCTGCGTAATGTTTCCTCTATTTCTTTTTTGAGTATACTCTGATATTTTTCTTTATCTTCTTGTGCATGACCAGAGAGGACAATTTTATTTCTTGTGGCGATTTTTATAATTAGCTCATTGCTGCCTTTCAGAATTTCCTTTTGATTGGTGATTACTCCTGCAATTAGAGATATTAAAGCTATGACGTAGTTATGCTGTGGGTGAAGATACAGTGGGCTTTTGCCCGAGGTATGACATATCATGAGCAGATTGTTTTTCACTTTAGAGAGAATTTCTTTTATAAACTGCTGTCCTTTATCTTTTGGGTAAGTAAAGCCTTCTTGGAATGGATCTTTACCGCAGTGTAGTATTCTGAAATGAAGTTCGGACTTCGTAAGTTTTGGGATATGAGGTTTATACTGAGTAACTTGTTTATTGAATTCTTTTAGAAAATTTTCGAATGTGTGTTCAATTTTATAGTAAGAGCTCTCATTACAGAAAAAACCGCCAACAGTGGATTTTTCGTTTTTAAAGAGATCATGCTCAAATTGACCTTTTTCATCAACACATAGATAGTATTTCATTGTATTACCTATGATTTTCGATTTGAATGTTAAAATTTTTCTAATATTTTAAATCAAATTTTATTTCAAGAATTTTATTGTTAAAAGCTAAAGCTATCATGAAAATTTTTATCCTCTGCTATGATATGAAATTTTTTTTCTAAAAAACAGTTGACTTTTGGTTTTTCCATCTGATGGTCTGACCATAAGATGGCTTTACTTAGAATATCATTTATATTTATAAAAGGGGGTAGCTATGAAAAAAGTCGCAATTTTAAACTATATGAAGTTTAATTATGATGGAAAGCTGGACTTTTCTGCTTTGCGCTCTATCGCACAAATCTCAGAGTATGAATTTACTCCAATTGAAGATATTGCAAAAAGAGCACAGGATCAGGATATAATTATAACAAAGGAGCTGTCCGTTTCTGCTGAAGTTGTTGCAGCTTTACCGGGCACTGTCAAGCTTATATGCGAGGCTGGAACAGGATATAACAATATTGATATAAAAGCTGCAAGGGAAAGAGGAATTACTGTTTGCAATGTTCCTGGATATAGCACCTACTCTGTGGCACAGCTTGCCATAGCCCTGATGTTAAATTTGAGTTCCTCTATTCAAAAGCAGATTTCAATGCTGAGGCAAGGAAATTATGAAAATTTTACTAAATTTCTCCAGGTTCCTCATCATGATGTTGAAGGAAAGATCTTGGGGGTAATTGGTGCAGGGGCAATAGGCAGACAGGTGATAAAGGTGGCTCTGGCTCTTGGAATGAAGGTTCTGTATTATGATGTACAGACATATAATCTGGGAGAAGATGCAAGATCTGCTGACCTTGAGGAGTTGCTTAAAGAGAGTGATTTCATTTCAATACATTCCCCTCTTACAGATAAGACAAAGCACTTGATTGATATGAATAAGCTCAAGATGATGAAGAAAAGCGCTTTTATTATAAATACATCAAGGGGGGCAATAATCAAAGAAAGCGATTTAATTATTGCCCTGAAAGAAGGTTTAATTGCAGGTGCAGCCTTAGACGTTCAGGAAGTTGAACCTCCTGCGATTGATAATCCGCTTTTTGCAATGGAAAATGTTATTATGACCCCTCATATAGGCTGGCAGACTGTTGAAGCACGGCAAAGATTGGTGGAAAAAATGACAGAAAATATTAAATCCTTTCTTGAAGGTAGGCCTATAAATGTTGTTAATTAAGAATTTTTTAAGTTTTTTTGATTTTTTCCTGAGTTTGGTTATTTTAGGGGAAATGACCGCTGTTTATTATTTTTTAAGTGCCTTTTATTTTTAAAAAGCTCTTTTTATCTCAAAAAATAAATTTTTTACGACCATGTGGACGGTTTTATTTAAAAAAGGCTTGACTTGGTGTTTTGGTAGTCTAATGGTCAGACCATCTGATGAACTTTTAACTTGTCTGCTGTCTTTCATGCAGAAGGTAGTTCGGGTGGTAAATCTAAATTCTTTGGAGGTATAAAATGGGGGCAAATTTAGGATTAGCGCTTTTAGCTTTTATCCCTATTCTCTTTACTATCGTTGTAATGGCTGTTTTTAACTGGCCTGCCAAGAAGGCTTTGCCTGTGGCATGGATTCTGACAGTTGCCATTGCATTTTTTACATGGAGCATTGATTTGCATCACATCATGGGATATTCCCTCTTCGGTGCTTTTAAGGCTCTGGACGTTCTTATTATAATTTTTGGTGCTATTCTTATTTTAAACACCTTAAAGCTTTCAGGTGGAATGGCTTCTATCAATAGTGGATTTATGAATATTTCACCTGACAAGAGAATTCAGGCTGTAATTATTGGCTGGATGTTTGGTGCTATGATTGAGGGTGCTGCTGGTTTTGGAACTCCTGCAGCTCTGGCTGGGCCTCTTCTTGTTGGATTGGGTTTTCCTCCTCTGGCTGCTGCTATGGTTGCTTTGATTTATAATAGCACCCCTGTGAGCTTTGGTGCTGTGGGAACTCCAATTTTTGGTGCTATGTCAACTCTTGCAGGAAATCTTCCAAAAGATCCAGCCATTGTGGAAGGTTTTAAACTGACTCTTGCTCAGTGGGTTGCTATAGGACATGCCTGTGTCGGCATTTTCATTCCTCTCCTTGGATTATGTATGCTTACTAAGTTTTTTGGCAGGGAAAGATCTATCAAACCAGCTCTTGAGGTTGCACCTTTTGCAATTTTCGCAGGTGCTGCCTTTGTAATACCTTATATTCTCATTGCCAATTTTATTGGACCTGAACTTCCATCTCTTGTTGGAGCTTTGATTGGTCTGCCAATAGTTGTTATTGCTGCACAGAAGGGTTTTTTGGTGCCAAAGAAAGTTTGGGATTTTGAAGATAAATCCAAATGGGAAGAGGATTGGAAAGCTTCAATCGATACTGGAGCAATGGTTGAGTCAAAGATGTCCCTTGTTAAGGCATGGACTCCATATATTCTTATTGCCATAATACTCATACTTACTCGTGTTCCTCAAATTGGTCTAAAGGCTATATTTGCTGCTCAAACACTCAATATTAAGAACATACTTGGAATCGAAGGGCTTAATTATGGATTGCCATATCTATATCTGCCTGGGACTATTCCATTTATTCTTGTTGCTCTCATAACTCACCTGATTCATGGCATGAATGGAGAGCAAATTAAAACTGCATGGAAGACTTCCTTTAAGCAGATTATTGGACCTGCGCTTGCACTATTCTTTGGTGTTGCTATGGTTCAGCTTATGCTTAAGTCTGGAACAAATGGAGCTGGCCTTGATAGTATGATGACCACAATGGCTAAAGGTGTTGCAGCTATTACTGGCATGGCTTATCCTTTCTTTGCTCCTTTTGTTGGTATACTTGGTGCTTTTATTTCTGGTTCAAATACTGTTTCAAATATTCTTTTTGCTTCTCTACAGTTCGAAACAGCAAAGATTCTTTCTATGTCACCACTGCTTATAGTTACTTTGCAGGTTATAGGTGGTGCTGTTGGAAATATGGTATGTGTAAATAACGTTGTTGCAGCCTGCGCTACAGTAGGTACAACAGGGGTTGAGGGTAAAATCATAAGAAGAAATGCAATTCCGATGTTTATAATGGGCATAACTGTTGCATTTATTTTGGCTATACTCATTTACAATGGTTATGATACATTTCCTGGGGTTTAAAAAGTTAGCTAAACTTTAAAGGGGCAGATTTCTGCCCCTTTAATTTTAATAGAATTTAGTTTTATATTAAGGAGTGATTCAATGTCTGTTAAAAAATTGCAATCTATGGACGGCAATACAGCGGCTGCGCATGTGGCCTATGCCTTTACAGAGGTAGCAGCGATTTATCCCATAACTCCATCATCGACGATGGCGGAGTTAGTAGATGAGTGGGCTG
>Ga0116145_1004368_pt1 | contig 11335 bp, 9 predicted proteins | sample AD_JPNHG1_MetaG_FD_89747 | JGI IMG/M metagenome (GOLD analysis project Ga0116145, IMG submission 89747) | Active sludge microbial communities of municipal wastewater-treating anaerobic digesters from Japan - AD_JPNHG1_MetaG | ecosystem: Engineered > Bioreactor > Anaerobic > Digestate | place... | reverse complement strand
CGTTATCGGCTGGGACGCGCTTAATATTTCTTTTGCTCCTTATCTTGCGGGAATGAACGATCGGGAGATAAAACAGCTGGCGCAGATGTTTATTTACGAGTTTTCCCAGCTTGCCGCCACGCGTGGCGGACAGGCGCTTTACACTGATATTCACCTTTATTATGACATTCCGGCTCATTGGGCGAATGTCTCCGCCATCGGTCCCGGCGGAAAGCCTGACGGAAAGAATTACGCAGCCTACGCGCCGGAAGCGCGGCGTCTGGCCTGGGCGTTGATGGAAGTTTTTAATGAAGGCGATGCCCGGGGCAAGCCTTTTATCCTGCCGCGACCGCTTCTGCATATCAGCGAAAATTTCTGGAAGATCAAGGGAGCGCCGGAGTTTCTGGAACTGGCCTGTGATGTGGCCGCTACTAAAGGAAACAGCTGTTTTGTTTTTGATCGCGAGCAGAATCGTTTTTCCTTTGCCTGCTGCCGCAATGGTTACGCAAGCGATGATGGTTATCTTGCGGAAATGAAGAATCCCTGGCTGATGCGCAGCGCCGCGGTGCAAAGCGTGACGCTGAATTTGCCCAGGTTTGCCCTGCTGGCCAAAGGCGATGAAAAAAAACTTTTCGACATGCTTGGCGAATTTGCGGGCAGGGCTATCGAGGCGCATATTCAAAAGAAGGATTTTCTGGAGAGGCTGCTTTCCTACGCCGAAGATGGTCCATTGGCGCTTTTGGCCATGAACCACGACGGACATCCGTTTCTGCGGATGAATCGTTCTTACTATATTGTGGGTCTGGTAGGCCTCAATGAACTGGTTCAGGTTCACGTTGGCGCGCAGTTGCATGAATCCGCCCGGGCGTTGGATTTTGGCCTGCGGGTCGTTAAGTATCTGTATCAGGAGATAAAGTCGCAAGAAAGCAAAAGAGGCGTTAAACTGGTGCTGGAACAATCACCTGCCGAGACCACCGCTTACCGGTTCGCCCGGCTGGACTTGAAATACTTTTCGCCAGAAGCGGGGCGTTTTGTAAAAGGCGATATCGCCGAAGGAGCGGTTTATTACACCAATTCCACGCATCTTAACGTCGCCGCGAATGTTTCTTCCCTGCAAAGAGTCATTTCCGAAGGCGTCTTCCATGAATATCTGGAAGGAGAAGCAATCACGCACCTGCAGTTGGGCGGAGCGCCCGCCGATAAAAAAAATCTCGCCGCATTCGTTAAAAAAGTTTTTGAAAAAAGCCAGAACCGCCAGATGGATTTTTCTCCTGAATTTACTTATTGTTCCGCTTGCGGCCGCACGGCAGCCGGGCTGCATAAGTTGTGTGTGCACTGCGCGTCTTCTGAAGTTGAGGGCATCGCGCGGCTGACGAAATATTACAGCAAAATATCCGGTTGGAATAAGGGCAAGCTCGCGGAGCTCAGAAACCGGCGCGTCAGCGATAATTTTGCCGGCGGCGATTAACGCCGGCTGTTTTTCGCGCGGCGCGCATTTTTCCGTTGACTACATGCGCTCTTTTTTCTAGACTGCTTCACATCGTTACTCGGAGATATACTTTATGTCCGAAGGCAAATCCCGCGAAGAATATCTGAAAAGCTTGGAAGCCATGCTCAATGAAATTGAGGATGGCGTCGGTGAAGTTGATATTAAGGGCAATCTTTTGTACATCAATGACGCCGGTTGCCGCTTCTGGGGCTACTCTCGCGAAGAAATTATCGGCACAAGCTACAAATCATACACGGATCAGGAAGGAATAAAAGTTATCCGCGAGGCCTACAATAAGGTTTATAAAACGGGCGAGCCCCTGATGTTTATTCACAATATTGTTCGCAGCGACGGCCTTAAGAGAATTATGGAAGATTTTGTCTCGCCTGTCAAAAACGACAATGGCGAAGTTATCGGTTTTCGCTCGGTGCAACGCGATGTTACCGACCGCATTGAGGCGGAAAAGCGGTTTGCCAGTCACCGTCGGCACCTGGAAGCGATATTCGGCAGCGTCAAGGACGCCATCATCACGGTTGACCGTGAACAACGCGTGATTGAAATCAACAAATCGGCTGAGGATATTTGCGGCATCGATATTCAGGATGTCGGCGGTAAAGTATTTTCCGAATGTATTGAACAATGCGAAGGCGCCTGCACGGCGGTGTTAAAACAGACCCTGGAAAAACAGCAGCCTTTTTCAGAATTTCGTATTGAGTGCGGCCATCAGAGCCGTTATCAGCAGTTGGTCAGCATCAACAGCACGCCGCTTCTGGATTACCAGGGCAATTTCACCGGCGCGGTCATGGTTATCCGTGATATCACGCTGCTGCGTGATCTGCAAAGAGAGTTGCGCGAGCGGCACAAGTTCCAGAATATTATCGGGCGCAGCGAAAGCATGCAGGATATTTACCACCTGCTGGAGGATCTGGCCAGCCTGGAAACAACCGTGCTCATTACCGGCGAATCCGGCACGGGCAAGGAACTGGTGGCGCGCGCCCTGCACTACAGCGGCCAGCGCTCTTTTAAGCCGTTTATTACTGTAAATTGTTCGGCGCTGGCGGAAAGCCTGCTGGAGAGCGAATTATTCGGCCATGTGCGCGGCGCTTTTACCGGCGCGGTCAAGGACAAGCAGGGACGTTTTGAGGCGGCGGACGGCGGCACGATTCTCCTGGACGAAATCGGCGATATATCGCCGCTCATTCAGCTCAAGCTTTTGCGCGTGCTACAGGAAAAGGTTTTCGAACGCGTGGGGGAATCCACGCCGCGCAAGGTTGATGTCCGCGTGATTGCCTCCACCAACCGCAACCTCAAAGAAAAAGTGAAAAAGGGCGAATTCCGGGAAGATCTTTTTTACCGGTTAATGGTTGTCGAAGTCGCCCTGCCGCCCTTGCGCGAGAGGTTGGAAGACCTGCCGCTTTTGGTTGACCACTTCATTCATAGATTCAACGAGGAATTTAAAAAAGAGATTGAAGGTATTTCGCGCGATGTGCTCAATAAATTTATGGAATATTCCTGGCCGGGTAACGTGCGCGAGCTGGAGCACGCCCTGGAGCACGCCTTCATTCTCTGCCGGGGCAAAGTGATAGCGCTTGAGCACCTGCCGGTGGCTATCCGCGATTTTGGTCTTTCGGGGAAAATAAAAGAAATCGGGAAAACAGCGGTCAAAAAGCCCACGTCTGAACAAAAAATCATGGAAGCCATCGACAAGGCGGGGGGAAACAAGGCCAAGGCGGCGCGTCTTTTAGGCATTAACCGCAGAACACTTTACCGCAAAATCAGCAAAAAATCAGAAGAGCAATAGCTAAAATTATGTGGCCGCGCACACAAATGTGCCGCCACACACCTGTGGCATGCCACATTATGACTGGTTAGTCATTTATCTGGCAAATTCGATAGTGCCGATATCATTATCATTATTTTTCTTAATATTTTTAGCCATCTGGCACGTATCCTGTAATTAAAAACTCTTTCAAATGAAGAAGTTTGCGCGGTTTTTTCGCAGACGCAATTATTGATTAAATCAAATATTTTAGAAGGGGGGAATTTTAATGATGTTAAAGAAGTTTAAATTTGCTTATTTTTTGGCGGCCTTCTTTATCGCACTGTCGCTGCTGGCCGGCTGCGGCGGCGGAGGTGGAGGAGGTGCTAGTGACCCGGTTATTGATACACAACTGGGTGATATGACCTGCGCCGATGAAGGAACGATGATTGCCTGCCGCGGCATTCCCTATGCCGCGCCTCCGGTGGGAGATTTACGCTTTGCCCCGCCTGTGGCACACGCCGGTTGGACGGGCACGCTTGATGCGCGGAACTTTCGCAACTTCTGTGTCCAAGATGACGGTACAGGCTCTGAGGATTGCCTGTTTCTTAATGTCTTCTTCCCGAAAGGGACTGAACCTGGCGATGATCTCCCGGTCATGGTCTGGATTCACGGCGGCGCTCTGATTCAGGGCGCAAGCTCTGTACCCGGTTATGACGTGCCCGCGCTGGTCAATGAAGGTGTTGTTGTAGTCACGATCAATTATCGTCTCAACGCTTTCGGATTTTTGCCCCACCCGGCTCTGGAAGATCCGACCGGCAACTTCGGTTTGAAAGACCAGGTGTTTGCCCTGCAATGGGTTCAGGATAACATAGGCGATTTCGGCGGTGATGCGGGAAACGTGACGATATTCGGCGAATCCGCCGGCGGCCACAGTGTTTTGTCACTGCTCGTGTCTTCGGTTAGAAATTCAGGTTTATTTCACAAAGCTATTGTGCAGAGCGGTTCTTATAGTCCCACCCAAACAGCTCTAGGCACAGTGGGATATTACGGCCTGGGGCTGCCTTTTGCGGATCTTCTTGGTTACCCCAGTGGCACAGGAGCTGGACCTTGTTCAGTTGCAAATTGCCCTGATGATCATACTTGCACTACAAATGAAGGTATCCGCGCCTGTCTGCGCAGTTTGAGCGTTGATCAAATCATGACCACGCAGCGTGCGTCCCTAGCATGGTCATGGATTTCGCCGGTGTATCAAACGGGAACCTTTCTACCGAAAAACATTGCGACGGCATTAAACGATGGTGATGTTGCCAATGTTCCGGTGATGATCGGTAGCAACCTTAACGAAGGCTCTCTCTTCACGGCTCTATTTATGGGCAGTTATGGCGGTTTTTCTACACTTGACAATTTAGTGGCCGGCGTAACAGCTTTACTGCTGCAAGATCCTCGCGCCTATGACAGAAGTAAAACGGCCGCATACTATGCTACTGAAGCAACAACGAAATATGGAGATAACGATAACAAATATCGTAATGCCCACAGCATGGTCTTTACAGACGCTACTTTCAGTTGTAATGCTTATGGGCATGCGTTAACGCTAGCCTCGCTTCATCCCACTTCCACTTACTTTTACTGGTTCACCGACGCAGACGCGCCAATCCATGATACCTATGCGGTGCTGGGAGCGTTATCTGCGTTATTTAATTTGGGCAACTGGGGCTTCGGCGCCAGCCATTCCTTTGAAATTCAGTATATTTTTGGCACGGTGCAGGATCATGCCAATGTTACTCCCGCGCAGATCAATTTATCCAACCGGATGATAGCTTATTGGACGAATTTTGCCAAAGACGGCGCTCCGGGCGGCGGATGGGGACAAGTCGGTGTAACAAATATCAGGGAATTAAAACCTACTGGCGACAGTAATGTCAATCTTACTACCTTCGCGATAGCGCACTATTGCGGGTGTTGGGCGAATCCGTCAGCATCAGCATGTTGGCCGATAGATCCCTGAACCTAGGGAATTAAATTTTGTTTTTAACAGAGCCCGCGCCATCTGGCGCGGGCCTTTTTTATGATTGATTTATCAAGCATCCATGAGGTTTACCCGGCATCTGCCGGACGATCTCAGAGATTGCTTCGCTTACGCTCGCAAAGACAAAGGGGACGTTATCGCGAGGCGGCGCAAGCCGCTGTGGCGATCCCACAGAGCAAAGTGAGATTGTCCCGCATGCGCGGGATTGCCACTTCGTTTCACTCGCCATGACTCCTTTTTGTCATCGCGAGGGCGAAGCCCGAAGCGATCTGTATTGCATCTTATTTATTCTTGACAGGCCAATTCATTTGGGCTAAATATCCTCACCTATTTAAATATCTGAAAATTTAGGAGGAATAATTTGGCCACACATAAATCAGCGGAAAAAAGAGACCGTCAGAACAAAAGACGCCGCGCGCGCAATATTTCCGCCAAATCCGCGCTCAGAACCAAAGTAAAAGCGGTTGATACCGCCGTGGAAGGAAAGAAAAAAACAGAAGCAGTCGCAGCTCTCAAGGCAACAGCGCCCGCGCTGGCGAAGGCCGCGTCCAAAGGCGTGATTCATAAAAAGAACGCTTCCCGCAAAATTTCCCGCCTGACCAAAAAAGTCAACGCGCTTAAATAATTTTAGCTAAAAAAACCGGCATGTGAGCGTACCCGGATTTTTTATTTTTGTCTGATGCGGATACCTGCTGGTGTAATGACGGAAAAGTGACCGGTTAATTCCTGTAAATGTTCCACAATCAAAGAAACGGCAAAGTCAGCCTTTATTGCTGGAGACATTCCCGCGAGTCTGATTAAAGTTATTCCTGAAGAAAGGCGGCGCAAGCGGAAGACCAATTCGCCAAAGTCTTTGTCTGCCGTCAGCAAAACAGCTTTTTCTTTATTGGCTAGACTTAAAACTTCGTCGTCCGAAATGCCCGGATCCATTTCGGCAACATAGGCCACATCATATCCTTTCTCCCTCAGCGCTTCGACTATTTGTTTGTCGATACTCTCATCGGCAAGAAAGTTCATGCAACTGCCTTTTTGGCGGGATAAACCACATCACATTTTAGTACATCAGCGGCGTAAGAAAGCGCGGCATGGACGCCTTCAACAGTCAGCCTGGGGTGAGCTTCAATAATTTGTTCTATGGTTTCACCGGCAGCGAGTTTTTCCAGAATAAGTTCAACTGTAATTCTTGTCCCAGCAACAACAGGCTTGCCCATCATAATTGAAGGGTCAGACACAATTAATTTATTTTCCATTGAGCCCTCCTTTGATGAAATTTATTATTCTTATTGCGTTAATTCGAAATCGAAAAATAATGTTTTAAATATACATCCAATTTTTAATTAAAACAAGATTAAGAAAAAATGCTAAAAAGTAATATTTTGCTCAATTATGTCCGTTCTGGCTGATAAGACTGTCTTACGCCGGAAGTCATGCTAAACGCGTTGAGCCCTCGTTCCCTGCGGGGCAGGCAGGAAATTACCAAGTTGTTTTTATTTATTAAAATATTGAGTAAAAATCTGCGCGTATAAATCCGGATTTTCCAGCACCATGGAATGGCCGATGCCTTTGTAGGTCTGCAAAGAACTATTCGGTATCAGTTTAAGCGTCGTTTCGATATCCTGCCGGGGAATCACAATATCTTCTTCTCCCCATAAAACCAGCATGGGCTGCTTAATGCGATGAGTTTCCTTGTGCAGCGCACCTTCCTCGCGCTCTTTTTTCAGATGATATAACGTGCCTGTTCCCGCTCCATCGCTCAATTCCCTGGCCTTATCCACCAGCAGATTAAATAGTTCTCTTTGCTCCCGCGTTGTTTCCGGCTTAAATTCTGATTTTACGCCCGGCAGAAGCGATTCTTTGGTAAATAAAGAAGACGCGGCAAAGGACAAAAACTTGAAAGCGTAATTTCTGTTTGCGACAAAAGGCGTAAAAGTATGCAGGGATTCATTGGGCAGGGAAAGCCCCGTGGGGCTTACCGGATCAAGCGCCAGAACCTTATTAAATATTTCCGGTTCAGCCAGAAGCATATAAATGCTGATTAAGCCGCCGGTAGAATGAGTGGCGAGCGAACATTTTTTAATACCCAGCGATCTGATTGCCGCCAGCATATCCTGCGCGTGCTGTTTCATGGAATAATTGGCATAGTTTTCCGTGGCGGCAGGTTTATCGGAATCGCCGCAGCCGCGCCAGTCGATGGCGAAAACATGCAGATCCCGCGGCAGCTTCGGCCATACCAAATCCATCCACTGCGCGCAGCTTAGGAATCCGTGAATGAAGACGATGATATTATCGCCGCTGCCGTGTTCGATGTAGTTGAGTCTAATTTCTCCCGCTTGAATCAGAGGCATGTTTTGTTTCTCCTTTGCTGTTCGCGCAGCATTACGTATGAATTATTTTCACAATTGTCAACATTTGAAGTTAAATATTTCAGTTTGCTTTACGGCGCGGAATAATTTAAAAAGATGAAACAGGTATTGCGATTATAGTATGTTATTATGGGCAAGTGAAGTCAGGCGAAAAAATCTTTCAGATTGCTTCGCTGACGCTCGCAATGACAGGAATGAATGACGTGTCTTTGCGAGGAACGAAGTGACGAAGCAATCTCTTTTGTTTATGTGATTGCTTCGCTGACGCTCGCAATGACCCTTTTCTGTCATCGCAAGGCGGCGGGTGCCGCCGCGGCGATCTCCCGGGATGGCTTTGTCGCTGTGGCTCCCCGCCATGACAAAGCGGCAGGCGGTAAGCGTGGCGATCTTGGAAGGAAGCGCAAAAAATGATGAAAAAAAATAAAAGGAACGGCAAAACGCAAGCGGCCTTCGGCGATCTGGTGGCGGGCATCGGCCTGTCTTTTCTCAGCGCTCCTTACAAAGAAGCGACGCTGGAAGGGCAGGGCAAAGAAAAACTTATTGTCAATTTCCGCCAGTTTGATTGTTTTACTTATGTGGAAAGCATGCTGGCGCTGGCCCGCTGGTTTGCCTCGGGGAAAAAATTGCCCCGCGAATACCTGCGCCAGTTGAAATTAATCCGCTACCGCAGGGGTGTGATTGACGGTTATTCCTCGCGCCTGCATTATTTTATCGATTGGCTCCATGATAATCAAAAAAAGAAAATTCTTGTGGATATTACCAAAAAGCTGGGAGGCAGGCCGCAGCGCAGGAAAATTGATTTCATGACCAGAAGCAGCGATCTCTATCTCGCTTTGCAAAACAAAAAGCAAAAGCAGAAAATGTTAGCGGTGGAAAAGAATCTCTCCCGCCGTGTCTTCGTCATAATTGATAAAAGAAAATTCAGCGCCTGCCGGAAGAAAATCAAAAACGGCGATATCGTCGCTTTTGCGTCCGCGAAGAGTGGCCTCGACGTGGCGCATGTCGGTTTCGCTCTCTGGCAGGGTAAAAATCTGTATTTGCTGCACGCCTCCAGCAAAGAAGGCGCGGTAGTTATCTCTAAAAAGACTCTTGCGGCATACCTGAAAAACAACAAAAACTATACCGGCGTAATTGTCGCCAGGCCTTTATAGTTTTTCTTCTAAAGACTTCAGTCTTTCATCTTTGGCCTTGAGCCTGTTAAATCTTTTCAAAATGGTGATAATCTTTTGGTTGTTCGAAATTGCCGCCCCAGCGCCAGCCGCGTTTTAAGAATTCTTTTACGATAGGATGTTCAGCGGTTAAAGTTCCCGCTTTTTCCGGGTCATAAACAGCCCCTGCCGGAGCAATAAGGCCGCTGGGATAAATGACCGGGTTTTGCACAGGGTTGATATCCACCGCGCGCCCCAGAGAGTGCAGGGATAATTTGCTTGTGCCTTCAATCAGGCGGAAATTAAAAGCGGAGGAATTATTATCCGCCATCGAATCTCCATCGTGCCAGGCGTAGGCGCAAACCGGAATAACTTTCCCAATAGGAAATTTCAGCTTTTCGATCAGCGCGAAAATATCCGCGATATCGTCTTCAAGGGCCTGATCGATAATTATCTGGCCCTGATGTTTGATGCCGTCAAAAGAATAATAGCCCACATCAAGCAAGGAAAGCCGGTCGATGATTTCCAGAGGGGCATTGGTGCCGTCTATGGCCTGCGCAAAACTGTAATTGCTGTCGATGATCATTGTATGTTCGCCGAAGATTTAAAATTGCTTATGTTCCACGTCCCCATGACGGGGTAAAATAAGCGTAAAGGAGATGGCTTCATCGCTTCACTCCTCGCCAGGATGCTTTTTTGTTAACGCGAGGCGGCGGATGCCGCCTTGACGATCTAACACGCTAACAGGAGGTTGCTTCACCGCGATAAATCGTGGTTCGCAATGACAAACTAGGCTGTCATCGCGAGCGAAGCGCGGCGATCTCCTAGATAGTCTCGTCGTGAAATTTCTTGTCATGACCGGGTTAAAATTTACAACTTGTCAATAATGTTATTAATCGTTTCATGCGGCAACGACACTTCGCGATAAATATCCGTGATTGTCTCGCTCTTTAGCCGCTCAAAATCAATTTCCAGGGGCGTGATAATTACGCCGGCCATGTCTATCGCGCCGGGGGATACGAATATTCTTTTTTCGCCTTCCCGAAAGAAAGCGTCCGGACGATGTTTTTGGCGCAAAAATATGATGAGCCGCCAGGTATTATTTTCGCAAGCGCATATGACATTAATCATTGGTTCGTTTTTTGACGCCAGAACAATTTGCGTGATATGTATCAGTCGCTTGAACTTTTCTATGATCGTGCCCGACTTTTTACCGGATAAAATTAAAACAGGGCGACACCACCGGCGGCCCGAATAATATTTGAATCCTCCTTTTTCCGCTGAAGGCGATGAGGAGCCAAGCTCTGTTATAAAGTGCAGGGAATTTTTCGGCACGGCCTGAAAGTGCAAATGGTCAGGGGCGGACGCGCCGCAGGCCGGCCCATTGTAAAATACGAAATACTCATCGGATAAATCTTTGGCAAACAGCAACAGGTCCTTTATAGAATCCCGGAGTTCCTGTGGCTGGTGATGGATATGGGATAACGTGAAATGGTTTTTAAAAATGGGCGCGGGATTGCAAAGAATCAGATAATTATCACGATAAAAAATCGCTTTTTGTCCGGCAGGCAGATTGGGCGCGCACAAAAAGCAGGGCCTGTTTTTTATGGATTCCGCGTCAACGGCGGCGCCGGAGCTGACGGCGCGCGCGGGATTAAACTGCAGCGTGACTTTGATGCCGCCGCAATCAATTAAACGCGTGCGGATATTTTCCAATTCACCGGAGGAATCGGCAAGCATCTTCCAGGTGCTTTTTTGCTGAGCAAGAAGATTCCGGCATAAAGAAGACAGCGGCTGTTTGTCTGGGTAGCGCGCGAATAATTTTTCGGCAAGCATCCGGCGGTTGCTGTTTAAATTCTGGCGGGCGATGATTTCCGCGGTGCGCAGTTTATCTTTGTAATAATCATTGCGGTTTTGTTTTTCCAAAGAAAGAGCGGCGTCGGTATTGCCGCCCCAGCGGCGGCACAGATAAATGCTTTCATAGATTCTGCCGATTTTATATTCGCGTGATATGCGCAGCGCCACCGCGTAGTCCTCGCCATAACTCACGTTGGGGAAACCGATTTTTCGGATAGTCGCGGTGTCAAAAGCGCGGGGCGCTCCCATACCCGCCACGCGCAGGAGATTATTGTGGCCGTTGGTCCTCGTCCATTCTTTATGAGCAATTAGGCCCGGCGGTATTTTTTTCAAGTGTCTGTTGACGATAGTATAAGAGCCCACAACCATCGCATATTTATTCCGCCGCAGCGTATTGACGATTTTTTGCATGGTTTTTGGTGATTGGTAAAGATCGTCGGAATCCAGTTGCAGGGCATAGCGGCCGCAATTTTTTGATTTAGCAGCTTCATTCCAGCAGCCGCCGATGCCGAGATCATGCCGCCGGGGGATAATGTGCTTGATTTTATTGTTTTTTGCGGCCGCTTTTTTCAATAAAGCTGTTGTGCCGTCGGTGGAGTGGTTATCGACAACGATGACATTGAAAGTAAAATCGGTTTTTTGCGCCAGCGCGCTTTTTATCGCGTCCGGAATAGTTTTTCTGCGGTTGAGCACGGGGATAATCACGCT
>Ga0116145_1004362_pt1 | contig 11344 bp, 8 predicted proteins | sample AD_JPNHG1_MetaG_FD_89747 | JGI IMG/M metagenome (GOLD analysis project Ga0116145, IMG submission 89747) | Active sludge microbial communities of municipal wastewater-treating anaerobic digesters from Japan - AD_JPNHG1_MetaG | ecosystem: Engineered > Bioreactor > Anaerobic > Digestate | place... | reverse complement strand
TCCCGGCAACTCCCGATAGCGCCCTCCAGGATTGCCCCCGGACCATGTTGCAGGGTGCCCTCTCGACCTTCTTTTAGCTCCAAATCCTGCACATCACCACGATCATCTCCCTGCCCCTGTCCCCGTCCCTGTCCCTGTCCCCGTCCCTGCACCCGTCCCTGCCCCCTGCAACACTCGCGCCCTCCAAATCGATAATTCATCATGTCTGCTGCGCCGGTTCAGCCAGCTTTTGTGTTCTTGCTTGCGGGCATCTGGTTAGCCGGTGCCTTAGGGTCAGTGCACGCCTTTGCTTTGGCTGCCTTTATCTTTACTTTAGCCTTGCTCATCAAACGCTCATGCATTTTTCACCTTGCGCCTTTTTTTGCGCTTGCAGCTGTTGGAATTCTTAGATTTGGCTTGGCCAGCCAGCCACCAACTTCGCTTCCGGACTGGATTCCTCTTGACGTGCCTGTTGTAGCAAACATCCAAATCCAAGAAATCGTAAAACGAAGTGATAAAGGAACAGTTGCAAGAGGGGCGTTGTTGGCCACTAAAGATGAAAACGGCACCTGGATCAAACTTTCACCGCCGTGCCTTGTCACCGTTCGTCACTCAGAGCTTATGCCGGTAATCAAAGATTCCGAGATTGTCGCTAGGGGAAAATTTCGCAGTTTCACAAAGACTTCTGATTCAGTAACAAGGGGATGGTTCTACCCAGTCCCGCCAACTACGTTTTCCATATCAAAGCTTGCGCACAGCATCACTGTTGGTAAACAACCAAAGACGGTTGGCTCGCAAATCGACCGGGGCCGCCTTGCGCTACAACTACGCCTTACATCTGCTTTAACCGGAGACGTTAAAGACTTGGTCATAGCTGTCTTACTTGGGGAAGGAGGTGGAATTGCACCAGAAGTTCGCCAAAGTTTGTCAGCCATAGGTACCGCCCACGTCCTCGCAGTGTCAGGCTTACACGTTGCAGCTGCAGCCTCTATAGTTGGTTTCCTGGTTTACACACTTTTCGGCCCAGTAATCGTTCGCTTGTTTCCAACGACCAACCTTACAAAAATAACCATGATTATCGCCGCAATAGCAGCCGGAGGGATGGCCACCTTGGCAGGCTGGTCCCCTTCAGCCACCAGAGCTGCAGTGATGTGCATGGCCGCAGCTTATGCCATCAGTCTGGGTCGCGGCCAGGCCCTTGCCTCTGTGATATGTATAGTCGCGATAATGGCTCTAATTCATGAACCGACAATCGCGTTTTCCCTGTCGTTTCTGATGTCATATGGGGCCGTCTTTTCCTTGGCTTTTCTGGTCCCACCCCTTCAAAAAATCTGTGGCAAAAGCAACCCCCTGAAACAGGCGTTAATAGCATCCCTGGCTGCAACAATAGGCACCTTGCCTGCGACAGTCCTTGCCTTTGGGGTAGCCGCCCCATTTGGCCCTTTCATTAATTTGCTGATTGTCCCAACTGCTGGAATTCTTTTGATGCCATGTGCACTATTTTTGGCCTTCACCGCGACAGTAGCCCCCTTCGCGCTTGAGCACGTCGCGCCTCCAGTGCAATGGGTTTTGGAATTCTGGCTTGGCAGTCAGCAGTGGCTTTCAATGGTTTTACCAAAAAATGCCTGGGCTTTTTCCCACCAAATAACCAGTATTTTGCCAATCGCAGCTTTTTTCATTGCCCTACGTCTGGCAATTTCAGATTTAAAAATCCCTATCATTGCCAGCCTTGCGTTTGCATGTATTCTGGTGCCATGGCCAAGGGCCCCTCAGGTTCCACCAAACCAAGTTGCAGTCACCTTCTTGGATGTCGGCAAGGGTGACGCAATGTTGGTCCACTGCGAAAACAACAAGACTTGGCTTTTGGATACAGCTCAGGAACTAGCGGCCTATAAAAAGTTGCTTCCAGAACTTCGTTCACAAGGCGTCACGAAACTTGAAGGCATAATCCTGACCCACGCAGACGAAGATCACGTGGGAGGCACTTTGGCAGTTGTAACCACAATCCCAGTCAATAAAATTGCGGCGCCCTGTGTTGCCATGGATGAAGAGCCATTAAAAGGCTTTTTAGAACGCGCTAGGCCACATGTAAACTCCATAACCTGTTTAAAACAAGGTGATAACGCCATCCCGGAATGTGGAAAAAGCACCAAGGTTTTATGGCCACCCCTCTACCCAAACTACAACCGAAACGCAGCGTCGTTAGTATTCAAATTAATAACCGAAGATCATACCGTTTTATTAACAGGAGACCTTGAAACTCCAATTGAAAAACTACTGATAGCAGACCAAGTCGACCTATCCGCCGAGTTTTTAAAGCTAGGTCACCATGGAAGCCCAGGGGCGTCATCAATTGAGTTTTTAAAAGCAGTCTCACCAAAACTAGCAATATCAACCGGCATTCCAGTGGCAGGCAAACCAGCCCTCTCGACCAAGCTTCAAGACCGCCTCTCCCAACTTGGAATCGAGGTGAAACGAACCTACGACCAAGGCTGGCTAAGGCTAGGCCCCTGGTGACCCTGTCCCTGCCCTGTCCCCGTCCCCGTCCCTGTCCCCGTCCCTGTCCCTGTCCCTGTCCCCGTCCCTGTCCCTGTCCCTGTCCCTGTCACCTTCCTTCACATTTTTTCCTGCCCACTGACAATTCTTGTCACTCACCATCGCGTTTTTTGTAAAAACAGGCCCTAGATTGTGGGCTCAAAACCCATAACACCCTTTATTCACAGTATTTTCACTTTGGCACGATGATTGCTTCTAAGAAGCGCCCGTTGGGCAGCGCCTAGTGGCCTGCCCGGTATGGGCTATCCACTTGGTCGGATGGCCAGGAGGAAAAAAGGTCACTTTTAGGAGGTCAAACATGCTAGCTCGTTTCCGCAAAATTGGTTTCAAGGGCTTCACCCTGGTCGAATTGATGGTCGTCGTTGCCATCCTCGGTATCTTGGCTGTCATTGCAGTACCTGCGTTCATCAAGTACATGCGCCGTGCCAAGACAACTGAGGCTATCGACGAGCTCGACAAAATCGTCAAGGGTGCTTCTTCGTACTACACCGCCCCACGTGTCACCAGTGTGGGCTCCAAGCTGTACTGCCAGTTCCCAGCCAGTCAGGGCTTGACCCCAGGTGACAACTGCTGCGGTGAGTTGCTGGACGTCAATAGGGACGGCCGCTGCGACTCCGACTCCGAAGGATGGAACACCGCTCAGTGGTCTGCTCTGACCTTCCAGATGACTGACGAGCACTATTTCGTCTATCGTTTCGAGAACAACGGTAAGGACTTGAATGAGGCTCAAGCAACAGCATGGGCCCACGCAGACCTTGACTGCGACGGCGAGATGTCAACCTTCAAGCGCTTCCTGTATGGCGATCCCAATGCCCAATACGGTGAGTGCTCCTCCGTTGGCGCTTCCGCCATGTTCTTCGAGAACGAAACCGAATAATTCGTAGAATCGTTCACTAAACGCGGGGGCACCTTCGAGTGCCCTTTGCGTATCTACTTGTTTAAACAGAAGAAACCCGTCTCTAATATCTCAGATTCGTAATTGGTTCGTTGTTTTGGACCTGGAATTATTCGACTGTACTAAAGGCGCGTTCGAGGTCTGCTAGGAGATCGGATACATCTTCGAGGCCAATGGATAGACGGACGGCGCCTGGGTGAATGCCGGCCTTTTCCTGGGCGCATTGGTCCAGAGCCGAGTGGGTCATCAGCCCAGGAGCTTCAACCAGGGTCTTGGTCATCCCTAGGCTGACAGCCAGCGTAATGCTGTAGGCGTTGTCAGCTATGTGATTTATCAGTTGATGACAACGCTTGCTAGCCTGTTCATAATCCCCAGCAAGCTCGAAATAAATCATGCTACCTGGGAAAAAATCACCATTAGGGGTGGTCATCTGACGTTTAGCAATCTCTTTGCCTGGGTATGATTCAAGGCCGGGATAATTCACTTTGCCCACCAAGGGGTTGGATTCCAGGTACTGGGCAATCTTCATGGCCGAGGCAGCCTGCTGAGTCAGCCTGATTGGCATCGTTGGGATGCCGTAAACTTGGAAGTTCCAGGCACTTGAAGGAGGCAGCACGCCACCAAAGTCTTTGCGAATCAAGCGAACGGTAAGGTCCAGATCTTTGGGCCCAACAATCATCCCGCCCATATCGACCCCAAAGCCACCCACACCCTTAGTCAGACTGCATACAACTATGTCTGCACCAAGCTGTAACGGGCGCTGTCCCCAAAACGTATGAAAGGTGTTGTCAACAATCAGGCGCACCTTGCGTTCAGGCCCGACCTTGGCATTGTGCGCGTCGATGACCTTGCGAACTGCTGCAATATCAATACATTCCAACGTTGGATTAGCAGGTGTCTCAAGGTAGACAGCCGACGTGTTTTCATCCAAAGCGGCTCCAACAGCATCCAAGTCCGAGCAATTGACCAGTTTTGATGTAATGCCAAACCTAGGAAGCTGGTTAACCAAAAGGCTGTAAGTACAACCATACATAGTTGGGTGGGCGACTATATTGTCACCAGCCTTGGATACCGCCATCAATGACGCCGAAATGGCCGCCATACCACACGTAAAGGCGCAGGCAAAATCGCCGCCTTCAGCCTGGACATAGACCTCTTCCAACATGCCTGTGGAGGGCTCGGTCAGGCGGTCATAGATGTAAGTCGGTTTGGTGGCCCCCTGACCCCAAGGGGCGCCGAAGTCAATGAAGCCTTCTTTACCTCTGAGCACCGATGCCAATCTAAACGTGGTCGATGCGGTTTTCGGGGGAACAACATGGTAGTTGTAATCCCACTTCTCCGTTGAGTGCTTACCGTGAATCAATTTCGTTGGAGCTCGGTAGGCTTTAGAATCAGACACAAATCACCTCAGTTTCAAGACCGAGATCTAGTTTAGACCCGCAAAGTAGCAAGCGTCAATGACTTTTATCGTGGGTATGGACACCGCTAGATTTGTTAACGAGGATGGGCGTTTGGGACAGATTTGGCGGCTCTAGGCATGCCTTTTGGAAGGCTCATGGTGACTACGCTCTTGCCCCCTTCTCGGATGAAAGCAGGCGCTTCATTCGCACTGGGTCAGGCCTTATTTTGAAAGTCTGGGTCCGCAGCAATCTTATGGAGCCCGGTTGACGACCTTTTTGATCTAGCCTGATATTTCTTTTGTGAGTACATAAGACTGGTGCTTCTCTACTTTCATGCTCTTTTGAAAAAAACACTGCAAGCAAGGCTGCATCCAGGAGTTCCTCAAACGGCAGATCCTTTCTGGCGTTTTGCAAAATCACATGAGCCCCAGCCCCAGACTCCACTTGAAACCACAGATCGTCATCCTTGGCTGTTTCAAACAATAGCACCTGATTGTCCTGCTCGTCGGCAGCTACCAAAATAGGCAACCCAGACCTAGTTTCAAACCTTCGATGCCTCGCTTTTGGGCGTTCTACCTTTTTTACCCGCTCAGCCTCAAGGATTTTTTCACCTTGCTCGACCGCATTTGGCTGCCCCTCAAGCACGGCCCTCAGCGCCAGTTCAACTTTGGCGGCGTGCTCTAGCGCACTTTGCACATCTTGTCCTTGTTCCCTAAGCTGCTGATTTGTTCGCTTTATTCTTTCCAACAACTCGGCCAAGCCATTTCGCACCTCAACCGCCTTCAAAGCACTTGCCTCTTTGGCTTCGAGCTCCTTGTACGCGGCCTCAATTCTGGCGCTTAGATCGCCTTTTCCAGAGCCAGGCGCAAACCTAAAAGCCTCAGTGATCGCCTTTTCCCTGGCTAAAGGTTTTGTATAGCGACGCCCAATCTTCAAAAGCCGCTTTTTAGAATGAGAGGGCACCAACAGGCCAATAACCTCCTCATGTTCATCAGTTAAGAACAGATTCGGATGATGTCCAGAGCATTCAAAAATCAGCTTGCGGTCATAGGAATCGTTTGAAAAACGCATTATGACCACCCTGTCTCCAAAGGCGGTTTTTATCTCTTTAAGGCGCATCTCCTTTAATTCACGAAACATCTTGCCTTCAAAGGCGTACCCTGTTGGCCCTTTTGCCGCGGGCGGCCTCGATTTGGTGAAGTGGATTCGCGACAGGCGCAATGACGCAGAAAAGCGGATATTTTTTATGCCGTTAGCAGTCTGCAACGCCATGATTCCATTGAACTCATCAAGCTGCCTGAAATCCAGGAAGGTGGAGTCAATCAAAACCTTTTGCATGTCCGCCACGACCGCTTCAAGTTCAGTAAGATTTAAAGTCATTCAAGGTCCTAAAAAAAACTGTTTTAAATGTATCATGTACCGGTGCCAAGGTGTTGAGAATTAGATTGGCCATTTGTGTGACTTTGGAGTTATGTGATGAAGAAATCGCTTTTGCTCTTTTTCATTTTGATTATTGCTAGTTGCGGTGGAACAACAACGCCTGCGGACTCGACGACTGGTGACACAGCGACTGAGCAGGATTCTCAAGATGTGAAAGACAGACAGCCGACTGTAGTAGAAGGCAATTTCCGCCTGATTTTAGAGCGTCGCCAGACCTTGGACCAACAAAAGGCGTCGCTTGAGATGATCGATCCAAAGATTCCCGAGTGGCAAGCCCAGAATTTCATTGATAAAACGACGGACTCAGGTGAAGCGCATTTACAAGAGTCTGATTTGACAATCAACGGTAAGCCCAAGGTAATAATCGCAGGTGAAGGTGGGGTAAATGAAAATATTGATTGTCGCCAGGGCTGCTATGTGGACGAGAGTTTAAGCTGGCTGGGTGTAATTGAGGATGAGGAAGGTGGGCGGACTAGGCTTTCGTTTGGAAGGCTTGAAAAGGATTTGACCTTTGTTTCCTTGCTGGTTGAGTCTAATGTGACAAGCCTTGGTTTTTATGGGCAAAAGTTACTGGTCTCGAAGATGGATCCAGAGTGTGAGTATGACCAGGGGTTGGACAGGGCCTGCTGGTACATTATGGAACTGGAACTTGGCGGTAACGAGTTGGAATTTAAACAACTTTTCCGCTTTCCAGCTAGAAATCACGTTGGATTGACTGGCTACACCGGAGGTTTCAGCGCCAGTCCTGACGGTAAGGTAATCGTGCTGTTGGATCCAAAAGGTGAGTTTTTAAACTTGTGGGTCTTCAAAGATGGGAAGCTTTCACCACTTGGCAGCCCAATCTGTGGTTCGCGTTTGGACAGTTATGGGCACTGTAGTTCTGAGCCTGGGCGCTTTACTGGGCGCGAGCCTTTGGTTGTTGCCGATGATAAGGCAGTGATGGCAACTGTTGAAAATGACAAGGCTTTGACCTTTTTTACTTATGATCTTAACAGCAAGGATTTAAGTGCAGAGCCATTTAGGGCAATAATCAGTGAAGTCAGTGGAGATGACACCTTTTTTAGAGAAGCGGCCTGCTATAACGCACACTCAGCGCCATGGACCGAGGTCTTTAAAACGATGTGGATCGCCGGGGACGAAGTGGTGTTTACGGCCAAGCGAAAGTGCGGAAAGCTGCAAAAAACTTCGACTCAGATCCTGGCTGTGGGTCTGGACGCGTTGGTCGCCGGTGGAAATCAGACGGCAGCATTGCGCAATATCACGAACTTTCCAACAGGGGACATCCCAGCAAACGTCGATATAGCTGATGGTGGGCTTGCGATTAAGGACGACTATGTGGTGTTCATAGGGACCCCGGTGTTAAATTCTGATGGCATCCCTTTGCTTGATAACGATCAAGGTCAACAGTTTAATGATATCGAGACCTTCGTTACGCGACTGGATGGTTCGACAGACCCGGTGCAAGTATCGGCCGACATCAAAACCAGGACCTGGGCTCTAACAGTGGTGCAAGGCGCGAACTAGTGCTTTGCAGGATTGTCTTGTGGGGTGGTCAGAGCCATCAAAACATCTTTAAGTTTTTGAACAGAATTGACGGTTGTTTGCTTTTTCCTGCCGTCGAAAGCATCACGATGGTAGCCCTGGGCAAAAGCAGTTCTAATTGTGTGCCAACCTAGACTTTCGGGAACTGGGAAGTCTTTTGCGGGGTTATCCCCAACCATGGCGATCTGACTATGATCGACACCAAGATTTGCGAAGGCGACTTTGAACGGCTCAAAAGCTGGTTTTGGGAAGGGTTGACCATTGATATCGCCTGTAAAAACGGCCACATCAAAAAAGTGGTCAAGCCCCAAAGCTGACCATTTGGCCCTTTGAATTTTTGGGTCTCCGTCGGTAATTAAGGCAAGTTTGACGTCCCTGTTTTTTAAGGATTGAAGCAATTCAGGGATGTCTGGAAACGGCCTAACATTTGGTAAATGATAACGAAACGCCTGTACAAGCGCGGCGATCAGGTCTGGCTCAACCAAGATTCCCATCTCAGCCAGGCCTAGGTCAAAAATGCGCCAAGGCCCATGCTCATCATGTACCTTGCAAAAAGTTTCAAAGCCGTCTTTTCGCCCAAACCTAGCGTCCAAGACCGCCCCAGCCGCAGCAAGCCCCCCCAACACAAACTCAGACTCAGGGTACAAAGTATCATCCATATCAAAACAAACGGCCTTAACCACCAAACCACTCATCTCACTCCCCACCCCTGCCCCTGTCCCTGCCCCTGCCCCTGTCCCTGCCCCTGTCCCTGTCCCTGCCCCTGCCCCCACCATCCTCACCGCCTCCTCCACCGCCCCCCTAAACACTGCCTTGCTCCCTCTGTATACCACCGCCCCATCGACACTCCCCACCAAGGCAACATCCGCCATTTTTGCCTCGCCTGGCCCATTCACCTCGCATCCCATCACTGCTATTACCCGTGGATCATCAGGAAAAGCCTCTTCGATTAGCTTGGCATACTTTGCCACATCAATCCTTGACCGCCCACAGGTAGGACAAGCAATAACCCGCCCACCCTCAGGCCGCAGACCAAGACTTCGCAAGATATTCAGTCCAACTGGTATCTCAGCCAAAGGGTCCCCAGCCAAGGAAACCCTGATGGTATCACCAATCTTCTGCGCCAAAAGAGCGCCCAAAACAGCGGCCGACCTTACCGACCCTGAGCTAACAGTTCCAGCCTCGGTCAAACCGATATGTAATGGATATTCAAAGCGTTTTGAGGCCATGTGGTTTGCCTGAAGCGTCATAACTGGGGACGTCGCCTTGACTGATACCACTATGTCAAAGAAGCCAGCATCCTCGAATCGTTTAACCCAAACTTCAACAGCGTCACACAACTGCTTGGCAATAGGGTCTGGGTCCTTTGGATTGGGCAAAGAGCCAGAATTCGAGCCAATCCTCAAGGCTGTTCCATGGTCCAAAAGTGCCTTTGCGACCTCAGAAACCTCGACTTGGCCACGTAACGTACCGGGATTTAACCTGATTTTGTCTACATAAGGAGCGACCGCCAAAGCCACTTTATGGTCAAAATGAACATCTGCAACCAAGGGCAAGTCACCAAGGCGGCGCCTGACTTCCCTGGTGACAGCCACAGCATCCATGTTTGGCACCGTGATTCGCACTATTTCGCAGCCTGCATGTGCAAGCTTTAAGGCCTGATTGGTAGTGGCATCCGCATCAAGAGGGTCAGTATTGGTCATGCTTTGCAAGACCACCGGCGCCCCACCGCCGATCATAATTTTCCCAACTTTTACCTGACGTAAAGAGGCCATTAATCGCTCCGAATGCCCAGCAGGTCACCAATCATTGACGAAAGAACCGCCACCCCCAAATCCTTAAATCTATGGGATCGTTACCAATATCCGTGATTACCAGCTCTGAAACGGGTGGAAGATCAACCACACGATGCGGGATCGCCCCTGATTTCAGGGTCTGGCCAAATTGTGAGTTCCAGCCGAAAAACCAAACGATATGCCGCACTGATTTACCAATTGGAATCTCGATACTTGTCGGCAGGTCGCCTTCTTGCCACTGCCAAAACCCCTTACCTGACATGCACTGCGTCTTTAAGTGCTGGGAAAAACAGGCCTCAAGGCCATTGCCTGCCTTGCCGGTAGAATCGCTATCCATCAGCCATATGACTGGAAATTCAGGCAGGTGATACATGGCTTGACGATAACTAAACAGACCTTCTCTACAAACAATCAAAACTGAGTCTGGGTCTTTGTCAGCAAGTGCTTTCAGACCCTGTATCGTGCGCTCTTGATCGATTGTCTGACGTTGAAGGGCAGGCAGACTGTGGGGACCAACCGTGCTGGTCCACCATGGATGTGGGGAAATGAACAAAGCTGCCTGTCCAAGAGCTATCGCAAACACCAAGGCCCACCTAAGAAGAGGAGAATCCTTGTTGCCATCAGCTTCGGTGGTGCGATTTTGGGCGATTCTATCAACCACCACGGCTGAAAACAGTGCAAAAGCAGGAACGATCCCCAAAACATGGCCGGGTTTGGCGATAAACATCAAGCCAAACCACATGATTGGAGGGGTAATCCAAAGCCAAAACGTGGGCCAGTGTCCTTTAGTCTTGGCAGGAAATCGCAGTGACACCGGGAAAAGAATGATAGCGAGTGCGCCACTGACGGATAGGCCGGCCAAAAGATAGCGCCACATCCAATCCAGATTAGTTAAGACTCCGATTAAGGGAGCGCCCATCAAAGGTGAGTAAACCTTTCCATAAAGGTCAAAGAACTGGCCGCCGAATGCTGCCAGCAGCTTGTCCAGGCCGCCAACTAACAAGACCAACGGGATGGCCCATACTAAGATTCCGACAATTCCTGCGACACCTGCAACAGCAAACTTGGTAATCCACTTTGAAACTGATTGGCCCCAACAAGCGGCAATCAAGCGCCATAGTGCAAAGGGAAACAAAAACAAAGGTACTGACTGGCGAATTCCACCAGCAAGCCCCAAAAACCCAATAAAGGCCGCAAGTTTCAGCAACGAGCTGTCCCGCCGGATGGTCAAGCCAAACCAGATGACCAAAACCGCCGCCAATGATTCGGCCGAGTATGACTCGCCACTGATAGCGTGGCTCCAGGCCACAGGATTGGTGGCCAGAAAAATAGCGGCCATAATACCGACGCTTCTGCCAAACAAGCGCCATCCAAGCCCCAAAACAGCTGCAACCGCACCTGCGGCGCAAACCAAGCTACCCAGCAGCAATGACACATCAATGGAAAAACCAAGCCGAGAAATCAGCCAAGCAAGCGCCATTGGCCCAATATAACCGGGCGCATGAGGCTGATGCAGGTCAAGGTCAAAGTGATGCAGTCCAAGGGCGAACTGAATAGTATCCCAGCCAGAAATCTGGCCAGGCATAAAGATCCAATAAAGGACCCCCGCCCCAAAGAAAGCAACCAAAACAGCAATGTAAAAAGCCCGCCTATTCACCGCCGCAGAATATCAGAATTCCAGCCATTTTTGGAATTCCCAAAACCACCCCCAAATGATTACCTGCCCCTGCCCCCGC
>Ga0116145_1004360_pt1 | contig 11348 bp, 11 predicted proteins | sample AD_JPNHG1_MetaG_FD_89747 | JGI IMG/M metagenome (GOLD analysis project Ga0116145, IMG submission 89747) | Active sludge microbial communities of municipal wastewater-treating anaerobic digesters from Japan - AD_JPNHG1_MetaG | ecosystem: Engineered > Bioreactor > Anaerobic > Digestate | place... | reverse complement strand
TGTCTGATACTTTTTCATAAAGGCCTCCTTTTCCTCTAAAAGGTGCTATCCCACTTTCAACTGAAATGCCTGCTCCTGTAAATGCGATTATATATTTACTTTTTTTTAATAATTCAACTGCATTTTCAATATTTTTTTTAAAATCTTCCATAAAATCCTCATTATTTGAAATCTAATTTTGATGCTACCTTTAATTGAATATAATATTTTTGATTTTAATTCAATTTATACTAATATATAAAAAATATTTACTTAATTAAAATATTATTTTCTGCTTATAAAATAAAATCTTTTCAAAAAAATTCAAAGAATTATATTTGAAAAAAGAAAATATCTAAATATAAAATTAAATTAAGAAAATAAATGAATTTTACATAAAATATTTTTTATATAAAACATTGAGGAAAATATGTTTAGAGTCGTTGTTAATGATGAATTTTCATCTGCACATTTTTTAAGAAATTATAAAGGAAAATGTGAGAATCTTCATGGTCATAACTATAAAGTTGAAGTTTTTATTATAGCTGAAAAATTAAATAATGATGAGATGGTAATAGATTTTACAGAATTAAAAAAAATAACAAAAGAAATTTTAAACCAACTTGACCACTGCCTTATAAATGATTTAGAGTTTTTTAAGTTTCATAATCCTACAAGTGAAAATATTGCATTATATATTTATAAGCAGATTATTCAAAGATTAAAAGATGACAAAATTATAAAAGAGCAAAGATTGAAAATTGAAAAAGTAAGAGTTTGGGAAACTGAAAAGCAATATGCAGAATATTTTGAATAAGAACAGATTTGAATAAGAAAACTAAGTTTTTAAATAGTTCAAATTTATTGACATCTTAAAAAATATTATTATTAATAATATAGGTTTATAATTTTTTTTAAATCCAATAAGGGGGATATAATGATTGAAAAACCCATCATGAGAGCTGAAGAAGCAGTAAAGCAGATAAAAGATGGTGCTGTAATAATGGTTGGCGGGTTTATGGGGTGTGGCACACCATTATCTTTGGTAAATGCTCTTGATAAACAGGGAACAAAAGATTTAACTTTGATTTGTAATGATACAGCAATCTATAATCCAGATAAAAACCTTGTAACTGGAGTCGCACCACTTGTAGTTAATAAAAGATTTAAGAAAATCATTGCTTCTCATATTGGAACTAATAGAGAGACTGGAAGGCAGATGACTGCTGGAGAGACAGAAGTGCAACTTGTTCCTCAGGGTACTTTAGCAGAAAGAATTAGAGCAGCAGGTTTCGGTCTTGGTGGTTTTTTGACTCCAACAGGAGTTGGTACAGAGGTTGAGAATGGAAAACAGATTATTGAAATTGAAGGTAAGAAATATCTTTTAGAACTTCCTCTATTTGCAGATTTCGCTTTACTAAAGGCTAAAAAAGCAGATAAGGCTGGAAATCTTATATATTCTAAATCCGCAAGAAATTTTAACCCTATAATGGCAACTGCTGCTAAAGTTGTAATAGCTGAAGTTGACGAAATAGTCGAAATTGGGCAGCTTGATCCTGATGATATAGTTACTCCATTTATATTTGTATCTATTTTAGTATTAAATGAGAATAAAAAAAAATAGAGTAATGAAAGGATTCTAAATAATTTAATAATTGAAAATAGTAAAAAAATTAAAAATACTAATAAAGAGGTGAAATTATGGAATATACACCTGATAAGTCAAAAATAGCTAAAAGAATAGCAAGATTTTTTAAATCTGGAGATATAGTTAATCTTGGTATTGGGCTTCCAACAGAGGTTGCAAATTACTTACCCGAAGGTGTAGTAATAACGCTTCAATCAGAAAATGGGTTTGTTGGACTTGGTCCAGTTCCTAAACCTGGTGAAGAAGATTTTGATCTGGTAAATGCCGGTGGTATGCCGGTAACAATATTACCAGGTGGAGCATTTTTTGATTCATGCACAAGTTTTGGTATAATTAGAGGTGGTCATCTTGACTATACAGTACTTGGAGTTTTAGAGGTAGATCAGGAAGGTAATCTCGCTAATTACAAGGTTCCCGGGAAATTAATACCTGGTATGGGTGGAGCAATGGATTTAACTGTTGGAGCAAAAAAGGTTATTGCTGCAACCCTTCATTTTGATAAGGGGAATTGTAAACTCGTAAGAAGATGTTCTTTGCCACTAACAGCAAAAGGTGAAGTAGATTATGTTGTTACCGATTGTGGATTCTTTACAATCGAAAATGGAAAATTTGTATTGCAGGAATATTTTAAAGGATATGATCCAGATTTTATTATAAAAAATACACCTGCTGATATTGTTGTTTCTCCAAATTGCAAAGAAATTGACATTTAGTAAAAATTTTTTGAAAATTTATCTTTTTTAATGATCAATTATTTTTAATTAATATTATCAATCAAATATTATTTAAGATAATTTTAAAGGAATAGTATGACAAAAGAATCAAAAATTACCAATAAATTAGATAGTAAAAAGATTATTAAACATCTTGAAAAAATAATTTCAATTCCTTCTCCTACGGGCAATACAAAGAAAGTTACGGATTTTATTATTGAATTTGCTAAATATAATGGTATTGAATATGAACTTACAAATAAGGGATCTGTTATTTTCAAATTTGGTAATATTCAAAATGATAAAATTAAAAAAGATATAAAAGGTATTTGTTTTGCAGCTCATGTTGATACCCTTGGGCTTATGGTAAAATCAGTTTCAAATGATGTTATAAAGATAACATCAGTTGGAGGTATTCCACCGATTTATGCCATAGGGGACTATGTGACAATTGAAGCAAGTGATGGTGAAATTTACTATGGAACAGTCTTACCAGAAAATCCAGCAGCTCATGTTAATAAAAAAATATATGAACTTGTTCCAAATTATGATGATTCATTTATAAGATTAGATTTTGATTTTTCTAAAGATAATGAATTATCTAATGAAGAAGAGAAAGAAAAAAAGATAAAAAAAGATGATAATATAAAGAATCATATTCAAGTCGGCGATTATGTTTTTTTAGATCCAAAATTTCAGTATATCAATGGATTTGTTAAGACAAGATTTTTGGATGATAAAGCATCCTGTGCTATCTTTTTGCATATTGCAGAAATTCTTATGGATTTTAAAAAAAATGGCAAAATTAATTTTACTAAGCCTATTTATATGTATTTTAATGTAACAGAAGAAACAGGACAGGGGATTGCAAATCTTCCGGAAATTGAAGAATTGTATATTGTAGATATGGGTGTCGTAGGGTCGGGTTTACAAGGAAACGAGTTTGCTGTCTCAATTTGCCCAAAAGATTCTTCAGGACCATATAACTTTGAATTAACTAAAAAACTAGAAAGACTTTCTAAAGAAAACAATATAAAATATGTAAAAGATCTGTTTCCTTATTATGGTTCTGATGGTTCGGCAGCATTAAGAGCTGGAGCTGATATAAAAGTCGCACTTTTTGGAGTAGGGGTTTCAGCATCGCATGGATATGAGAGAACTCATGAGATTGGACTTTTAAATACTGCAAAACTTATGTCTTTGCTAATTGAAGAAGTAATTTACTAAGATTAATTTATTTTATTGTTAAGATTTTTGTTATACTTTTTATTTTTTTTTGACTTTTGATTTTTCAGATTTTTTAGTTTTCTTCTTTTTAGTTTTGTTTTCTATTTTATCATTCAAATTAAAATCATCATTAATAAAATCAGATTTTAATTTTACTTCTTCAATTTCATTATCTAAATCAAAATCATCAAAATCATCAAAAATCGAATCTTTTAAGTTTTTATCAGCATCTATGATGAATTTATCTATTTTTTCAACATCTTCTTTTGATATTTTTTCTTTTTCTGCAATATCATTAATCTTATTAGTTAAGCCTTCTATATCTCTATCTATTTTTTCTATATTTGAAAAAATAGGTTGCAATGTTTCAATAATTTGATCGGTTTCTTTTCCATTTAAAAGTTCATTATAAAAAATTTTACCAATCTGCTTAAAGTACTTATTCTTCTTTCTATTAAAAAGATATATGTCTATTTTAAAAAGAAAAATCCTATAAAGATGCAATGTCTTTTTAGAATAATTTGAAAATAATCTTTTAAACCAACCCCACATCGATTTTTTCATAAAAAACTTCTCCGGTTTAACAATAAAAATTTTTATAGTAAAGTTATAATTTAAAATTAATAAGCTATTAAAAATATAGATTAGAATTAATATTTTACAAAAAAAAAAATTAAGACAAACTTGATATATAATTTTTATTAAGGAATATATTATGAAATATAAGAACTATAATAAGGTTTTATTTATTTTATTATTTTTAATACTTTTATTTATTATCTTTTCTTTTCTTTTTGCATGTGCTAAGAAAAATACTAATGAAGGGGAATATCAACTTGAAGAAGACGATTCTATCGATATTGTCGTCGGTTCAAAAGGTACTGAAATAGATTGGGAAGCTGAAAAGGAAAAACTTAAAGGTATAGGAAGAATAAGTAATGTTAAGGACTTTTGCACAATAATGGTTTTATGGCGAAAAGAACTCGATAATGCAGGTTACAATCTTTTAGGCTCATATACAGAAGAACAGAAAAAAAATATCGAATCACTTAAAAACGATTTTTTTTCATATTTTGGTATTACAGCACAACAATATGAAGATTATGCAAATGAGAATAAAAATGCAATAGACCAGTTCATCCTTTCCAACCCCGCATATCAGGAAGCATTGATATCTATTCAGGGAGTTGAAAGTCAGAATTAAAAAAATAAAATGAAAAAAAATGAAAAAAATGAAAAATAAAAAATTAATTATATTAATTTTAATTTTATTAATAATTCTTTTCAATTTGATTTTTTATAGTTGTACATATTTTTCTTTTTCAAAAAAATTATCTAATGAAAAAGATCTTGCATTATATATAGACAAATACCCGATTCTTGGATTTTTGTATATTGAAAAGATAAATATAAAAAAAGCTTTGCTAACAATAAAAAATAGTACTCAAAGCTACCCACTAATAAATCTTACTGGAAGCATTTGTTTAAATCAAAAGATTTTTCTTGAAGGAACTACACAAGTGGGTTCAACTGCTTTACCTTTATTTAAAGTTGATTATGATTATTCTTCTCATTCAGGTTTTATAGACTACATTATGACGGGTGAAAAATTTGAAATTTCATCAGAATCACTAAAAATATCTAAAAGTTTACTGAATTATTTTGAGAAAAATATCTTTTTATTTTTATTATTATTAAAAAATAATGTAATACCGAATTATAAAAATGGCGAATTTATTATTGAAGATCTTAACTTTTTAATTGAAGATTATAAAATAATAAAAGCAGAAATTGATAGTCAGATTTTAAAATTCAAGGTAGAATATTCAAACTATAAAAAATGGAATGATGTTTATTATCCTTCAATATTACATTTTTATTTTATGGATTATGATATAAAAATTTTAATTTTAGATGTTGAATTTATTTTAAGTTTTCATTAATAAGCCCAACTTTTAATTCTTTAATTATACTTTTACTTAAATAGTTTTTACCTGTAAAAAAATAGATAGATAATAATCCCTGTCCTAAAAATTGATCTATTCCATCTATAATATTTTCATTTATTTTATAGTTTAGATAATTTTTTTTAATAGATAGATAATCTTTATAATTGGAATCAAATACTATCATTTTTTTTTCTAAGACTTTTGAAAAAAATTCTAAAATATCATTAAAATTTTCATCATTTTTATTTTTTTCTTTGAAATTATCTATTTTTATTGACCTGTCTTTTTCAATAAAAGATATCAATGAAAAAGGCAAAGTAGATATAATAATATAGTCCTTTTCTTTTGATATTAATCTCAAACCTTCTTTATAGTTGATTATATTTAGTTTAAATATATTTGACGGATTATCGCTAAAAAGATTTAAAGATTTATTATAATTTAGTCGATTTTTTGAATCATTTAAATTGTTAATCTTTCTGGAGATGAAAATAGGATTGATACCTCTAATTTTTGATGAAAAAGCTATTGAATTGGCTGTAGCTCCTGTTCCAGCTATTAAAAGTTTTCGATTTCCTAAAAGATTTTTATATATATCATAGTTTAAAAACTTTAATCCATAAAAAAAACCTTCACCATCAGTATTTGTGGAGATAATTTTATCATCTTTGAAAATAAATGAATTTGAAGAATGTAAATTATTAGCTGGAAATTTTAAATAGTCTGAATAATGATAAAAAATATTTTTATAAGGAAATGTAACATTGCCAAAAATAATATTATTTTCTTTTAAGTAACTTAGTAAAAATTGCTTATTAAAATTATCAGGTAAAGAAACTTTATAACATTTTATATTTAATAATTTGCCTATTAAATAAGGAGAAAGAGAGTGATCTATGGGATTACCAAATACTGCGTACATAAATGATATTTTCTTTATAAAAAAATTTTTTCAATATAATTTTCAATATAAATTATTTAATACTAAAAAGCTTGTTTTAATTAAATTTTTGTAAAAATAAAATTTAATGAAAAAAGTTATAATAAATAAGGAAAAGTTTAAAGTGAAAAATTCACTCCTAAGGAAATTTCAAAATAGTTTTGAAAAATATCGGGATAATAAAATGGGAAATAGTTCACTTCAAAGTAAAAATAGTAAAATTTAATTTTTGAATATATGTCAAAAACAAGGTTATTTAAAGTAAAATTGTAATATAAATATTCATATATTCGGGCTGATAAATTTTTACCAAAAAAACCTTCATATTCAATCCCTAAACCAATTCTTGAAGGGTGCTTTTGACCGAAAGAATAATTGCTTTGTAAGTATATTTCATTCAGGTAATCTATTAACTTAAAACCATTTTGCGAGTTAGGATCTATATAATCACCAAAAACAACTACTTTAAATTTATGATTACTTGAAATTATAAAAGAAGTTGAAAGATTAACTCCAAAAGAAAAAGTAGTTAGATCTTGATTTAAAGTAGAGTTAAAATAATTAACAGGAGCAAGATATGCCAGAATATCAAATAATCCCATCGATAAAGCAAGCTCAAAATAGCTAGATGTAGGATAGGTTTCATAAGAAATGCTTATTGGTATTAAAATACTATAAGAAAGATATGCAAAATCATAAAAAGAAAAAATAAATTTTAAAAAACCCGCTGATTTATCAAATCCGAAAATAGAAGCAGTAAAATCTACAAGAAACCATTTGATATTAATTGAAGTGGCTCCCAATTCATAGCTTATGTAATATGGCGCAATACCAAAATAATAAGGATGATTGTTATCGTTAAAGTATTTATATATAGAAAGATCTTCAGGATAAATTCCGAATTTTAAGTTTAATTCAAATGGTAAAGATTGAAAAATCTCATTAAAATTGGTATTGAAATAGATATTAGGTTTTTCAATAAGATAATAATCAATACCTACACGAAGATTTAAATTAAAATAGAAATCTAACCAATTAAACATTTCATAGGATATTTGAAATTTGTAAAATATATTAAAAAAATCATTTAATAGATTATTGGTAAAATAATTAAAAAGATAACTTGCTCCAATATCTAAAGAAATATCAGCTTTCAAAATAAATTCATTGCCCTTGATAATTTCATCGATTATATTTGATTCCTGAGCAAAAATGGGAGAGAAAGATACAAAAATTAGTATCAAAACAAAGAAAACTTTTAAAAAAATAAAAAAATAGTTAAAATTATTTTTCATCATTATTTCTCTTTTAATTAATAATATTTTTAATCCGTCTTATATTAATCATATATTATAATTTTTTTATAAGTCAAATTTGTTAATTAAAAAATTATTATTACTATAACTAGTTGTTTTTAATTATTTTTAATTATATTTTATAGTTTTAATTAAGATACTTTTCATATATCATTTATTTACATTTTAGACTCATATAAAATTATATTTAAATATCGAGACTTAATTTAGATAAATTTTAAAGTTATTTGTTTGAAGGTTCATAACTTAAAAATTCCATAGTAAAATAACCTAATCCCGAAGTTAAATTCCTTAATGTTGTAGAATATCCAAAGAAATTTGAAACACCGCCTTTGACTATAATTCTTTTGTATTTAGGATTTTCAGCCAAGATTTTCATCTCTATGATGTCGACCTTTTTAGAATTTAAATCGTTGATAACCTCACTAAAATGATTTTCATCCACTATAATATCTAATTTCATTACAGGTTCAAGTAAAATTGGGTTACTTTGTTGATATAATTCAAAAAACAGATTCCTTAAAGTTTCTCCTAATAATACTAAATCAATCTCATTCGAAAAATTAACAAAATTTTCTAAAGTAATCTTTAAGTTTGCAATTGGATAACCATATGCTGGTCCAGATATAAATACATTTGATAAATAGTTTTCAAAAAAGGAAAAATATTGCTCATCAATTTTGGTTGGTTTAATAATATATTTGTTTTCATCATTATTAGATAAAGACAACTTAATAATAAAATGATTTGTAACACCTTTTATTACTTTTGAAACTTCAATTTCCTTTGAGTTACCTGTTGTTATAGTCTCTTTATATGCAATAGAAGGATTTCCAAGCCTTGTTTCAATTTTAAAATCGTTTTTTATTCTGTGCTGGATTACTTCTAAATGAAGTTCACCCATTCCCGAAATTTCAATTTGTCCACTTTCCTTATTTTGTTTATATGAAAATGAATTATCTTCTTTACTTATTATATCCAAAGCTGATAAAAGTAATTCAACATCTTTTACAAATCTAGTTTCAATGCTCATAGTTATTACAGGTTCTGTAATAAAATGCTTATGCATAAAAAGATAAGATTTATCTGAGAGTATTGTATCGCCAGTTTCACTTTCTTTAAAACCAATTATTCCTACAATATCTCCTTTATGTGCTTGTTCAATTTCGGTTTTTTTGTCAGCATGAAGTAGATAAATATGTGAAATTCTTTCCCATAGATTTTTTCTTGGATTAAAAACCTTATCACCTTTTAAAAAATTACCATTATATATTCTAACAAGAGATAACTTCCCTGTTTGCTTGTCATAGATAGTTTTAAATATGAAACCAACCTTTTTATTGGGATTAATAACTTCTTCTTCCGATGGAGTATAAAGTTTATACTCCACTTCATCTGCTTTTTGAAAATAATTTGTTATACAATCTAAAATATTTTCGATTCCAATACTTTTAGCAGCAGAGCCACATATTACTGGAAAGATTTCTCTTTTATTTGTTTTTTCTTTTATAATATTTTTTATTTTTTCGATGTTAAAACCAAAGATGGTGCCATTATGCAAATAGTATTCGAGTAATTCTTCATCTTTTTCAGCTAATTTTTCTTCAAAAAGATGAATGTAATTTTCGTAAGATTTTATAAGATTAAAGTTTGAAGGAAGTTCTGTATATATTAAGAAATTTTTTATTTCTTCTTTGGACTTTGTATTTTTAAAATCATCATTATGATTTTCATAGATAATAAAATTTTTATTTACAAGATCATATAAACCACAAAATTCTTCTTTAACATTAAAAACTGGAAGTGTTAATGGGATGAATTTGTTTCCAAATGAATCTAGTAAACTAGAAAATGCTTTATCAAATGAAGAAGTATTTCTATCCATTTTATTAATAAAAAAAATTATAGGTATATTATCCTGTAAACAAAGGTTATATAAAGTTTCTGTTTGAGCTTGAACTCCTGCTGTCCCACATAAAACAAGGATAGCACCATCTATAACTGTTAAAGATTTTTTGACCTCAGAAATAAAATCAATGTGACCGGGGGTATCTATTATATTTATCTTTTCAGCTTTCCAATAAACAGTTGTAGCTGCAGAAACTATAGTTATACCTCTTTTTCTTTCTTCTTCTAAATAATCCATTTCTGTAGTACCATCATCCACTGAGCCAAGTTTATGAATTTTACCTGTTTTATATAAAATAGCTTCTGTTGTAGTAGTTTTGCCCGCATCTATATGTGCGATTATACCAATGGTTGTCTGATCTTTTTTATCTGTATGCATTTGAACTCCTAATTATCAAAAAATAGATTACAAAAAGATAATTTTTATGCAATAAATCTTTCATTATCATAAACCAAAGTATTTTAAAATTTATTTTTTTATAAAAAAAATTATTTATTTTTGACTTTAGATTTTTGTATAGGAATAGAATTAATAGCTATATTGAATATTATAATTTTGATGTTGAAAACATTAAGAAATTTAAGAAAAATTATCTTTTAATGAAAGCTATAATATAAATTATAAATATAAAATTGAAAATATATTTTTAAACTTAAAAACAAATTTTTAATACAAATATTTTTTAAGAAGATAAAAAAATATAAAATTTATACTTAAAAATAAATTTTCAAAACTAAAAAAAGTAAAATATCATTTAAGGCATTAAGAAGAATGTTTTTCTTTTTTTTCTTTTCTTTTCTCTTTTAATGTTTTTTGAGGCGGTTTTTTAGATTCTTTTTTTGTCTTGGTACTATGTTCAGCCATAAATCCTCCTTAAGATTTATGCTTAACTTAACAATCTTATTATAATGTAAAATTTAAAAAATTCAAAAATTAGAATAATAATGGATTGTTTTTAATAAATTATTTAAATTATTTTTAATAATGACATTTTAAGTTAATTGCAGTATAAGCAATTTCTTATTACAAACTTTTATATGAAATATGAAATTCATTAATTTAAAAATAAGTAATAGTTAAAAATTGTTTTATATTAAATTAATCCTCTAAAATTAAGTAATAATATTCATCTTTAGGCATTAAATTCAAAAGTGTTTGAGTTATTTCAGTAATATATTGTTTATCAATTTCATCCAGATTTGAATCAATGACACTTTTAGCTCCTTCAGATATAGTATTTATAGGTTCACTAAGTTTTCCATTTGTCAATAAATCGATAATCGAAGCTATTATGGATATAAACGCTTTTTGAGCTTCTTTTTGTTTTGATGAAGGCAGCGCTTCTTTTTCGATTAAATAGTTAGCAATTTCGTAAATAATAAATTGCACATCATTATCATAAAGATTATATTTGAAAATCAAAACTTTACCATGTACAGTTTTATAAGATCCTTCATAGCAGATTTTAGTAGAAAGAACTGCAATTTGATCAAAAGAATCTTTAATAAGAAATAGATATAAAGGAACAGGTGCATTGTAATCTTGACTTTCCTTGAATATTTTCAATTGATCAACAGTTCCTTTTACATAAACTTCTTTCCCATTGTACTCATAAGGATTTTTTTTGATTTCAGCTATCTGGGACATACAGCTAAAAGTTATAAATA
>Ga0116145_1004358_pt1 | contig 11352 bp, 9 predicted proteins | sample AD_JPNHG1_MetaG_FD_89747 | JGI IMG/M metagenome (GOLD analysis project Ga0116145, IMG submission 89747) | Active sludge microbial communities of municipal wastewater-treating anaerobic digesters from Japan - AD_JPNHG1_MetaG | ecosystem: Engineered > Bioreactor > Anaerobic > Digestate | place... | reverse complement strand
CGGTGCACTCCCACCCCGGGTACAGCAATCGCCCCTCCCGACAGGACCTGGATCTCTTCCGCCGCTCCGGCTACGTGCATGTCATAACCTGCCTGCCCTTCGACGAGGGCAGCTGGAGGGCCTACGACGGCGCCGGCCGTCCGCTGCGCCTTCCGGTGGTCGACCTCTAGAACACCTTGCTACAGGGGCCGATGCTCCCGCGCGCCCTGGCCCCCATCCCCACGACCGTCCCTTCCCAGATCACCGTGCCGGGCTCGATCATCGCGTTGATGCCCGTCCGCACGTCATCGCCCATGATCACCCCTAGCTTGCGCCGGCCTGTGCCCATCAACTGCCCCTTGGCTGTCACCTTCACCGGGCGGTCGTCGAACCGAAGGTTGGCCACCTTGGTCCCCGCCCCGAGATTGCACCTTTCCCCGATGATGCTGTCCCCCACATAGTTGTGATGGGGAACGTGCGTCCCCTTCATGATTATGGAGTTCTTGACCTCCACCGCGCTGCCGACGCGCACCCCCTCCCCGAGGCATGTGGACGGGCGGATGTAGCAGTTCGGGCCGATGTCGCAGCCCTTGGCGATGTGGACGGGCCCCTCGATGTAGCTGCCGCTTCGGACCAGGGCGCCCTCCTCCACGACCACTTCCCCCTTGAGCACCGCGCCCTCCTCCACCGTCCCCCTCACATCCCGTTTGAGCCGCCCCATCAGGAACTCGTTGGCCCGGAGCAGCTCCCACGGATAGCCGACGTCCATCCATTCCCCCTCGATGCGCCGGACCAGCACGTCGGTCTTGGCCGCCATCATGTTGAGGGTGTCCGTGAACTCGTACTCCCCTCGGGGCGAGCGGCCGGTCCTGCGGATGTACCCGAATACCTCCTGAGACAGGCCGAACACTCCCCCGTTGATCAGCCTCGACGGCGGATCGGCCGGCTTCTCGATTATCCGGACGAGCTTGCCATTGACATGCTCCACCACCCCGAACCTCTCGGGGTCCGGCACCTCCACCGCCCCCATGAAGGGGGTGCGGTCCCGCTCGAAGGCGGAGATCAACTGGGAGAGCGCCTCGGGGGCCATGACAACGTCCCCGTTGACGCAGATGAAGTCCCCGTCGATGGCCCCCTCGGCCACCCCGATGGCGTTGGCCGTCCCCAGCCGCTCCTTCTGCTCCAGATAGCTGAGCTCCACCCCCATCTGCCTGCCGTCCCCGAAGAACTCCTTCACCCGGTTGCTCTTCCAGCCCACCAATAGGCATTGTTCCTTGACCCCGGCGTCCCTAAGGGCCTCCACCAGATGCGCCAGGTAGGGCCTCCCGGCCACGGTCAGGAGCGGCTTCGGGATGTTGCTGGTCAGCGGTCTGAGGCGGGTGCCTTCCCCGGCGGCGAGGATGAGCGCTTTCATCACGGTCCCTTCGGTCGCAAATGGGCGTCAGCTATTAAATCCCTGCTCAGTCCAAGGCCTTCAGCACCTTCGACCTGGCCAGCTCCACCGTCCTCCCAAGGTCCTCCTTGGTGCGCGCCTCGACGGTCAACCGGACCTTCGGCTCCGTTCCCGAGAGCCTGACAAGCAGCCAGCCATACCCCAGGTCCATCCTGTACCCATCGACGGTGCTCAGGTCCCCTTCGATCGCCGAGATCTCCTCATAGAGCCTGGCGGCCACCTCCTCCCTGCGGGAAGGGTCGAAGGGGAAGGAATCCCTGGCCGAGGGATAGCTCGGAAGGGCGTCCACCATGTCCGCCAGCGACCTCCCCTCCAGCAGCTTGAGGAGATACGCCCCGGCCAGGATGCCATCCGGGCAATAGCTCACCGAGGGGAAGATGAACGTTCCCGAGGGTTCGCCCCCGAAGGGAAGTCCCGTTCTCTTCAACGCCTCCGAGACGAACGCGTCGCCCACCTTGGTGCGGAGGACCGGCCGGCCAATGATGTCGTCAAGCACCATCGAGGCGTCCACCGGGGCGGCCATGCCCTCGACCCCGAGCAAGGTGGCGAAGAGGGCGAGCAGGCGGTCCCCGCTGACGTACCGCCCTCTCTCGTCCACCGCCACCATGCGGTCACCGTCCCCGTCATGGGCGATGCCCACCGTCCCCTTGGCACAGCAGAGGGCCATCAGGTCCCCCAGGTTTCCCTCGGCCGGCTCGGAGGGGCGGCCAGGGAACCTGCCGTCGGGGTTGGCGTTCAGTGTTGCAACGCGGCAGCCCAGGACCCGGAGGAGGCGCGGGCTGACGACCCCGGTGGCCCCGCAACCGCAGTCCAAGGCCACGGAACGCTCCAGCTGCCCGACCTCGTCTGCGATGGTCTCGATGTGCTCATCGATCGCCCCCTCCCAGGGGCGCTCCGGGTGCATGGCGTCCCATTCCGCCCGCCGTCCGCCTGCAGCGATCAGGCGCTCCACCTCCGTGGCCTGTTCCATGCTGAAGGCGCTCCCGTCCGGGTTCCACAACTTGACGCCATTGTATTCCGGCGGGTTGTGCGAGGCGGTGACCATGACCCCGCAGTCGAAATGGGAGGCGGCGCGGGCCAGGGTGGGCGTGGGGACCATGCCGGCCCGATAGGGCTCAGCTCCGGCCTCGATCATCCCGGCGACGAGGGCGCTCACCAACATGTCCCCCGACGTGCGCGGGTCCCATCCCACCACCACGGTGCCGCTCAGGCTCCCGACCGCCCGTCCGATGCGCACGCCCATCTCAGCATCGATGTCCTTCCCTATCAACCCGCGAATCCCGGAGGAACCGAAGAGGCCCATGTTATCCCCAGGGCATCCCTGCCCGGGCATTTAATCCCTCCCCCACCAGCATTGGCCAGTTGTCCAGCCAGCATCTCGGAGCGATCCCCACCGCGAGGCTGATTATCTGGATGCGAAATGATGTTAACGGTCTAAATATATAAGTGAAAATGGCTCTGGTCAATGTCCTTTATGCGATAAATTTTATATATAGAATATTTCCATTACCTACTGGATAACGGGCCAGATTGGTCGATTATCGCGGAGGTCATGCCATGGTGATGGAGAAGATCAGTTTAGACAAGGCCAAGGACATCGCGAAGAAGAAGGGTCTCAAGCCGGGTCGCGTCAGGGGCACGAACGGGATTCAGTTCACGAAGGGCAACAACGCAAGGCTCGAGATAATCTCTTGGGAGGAGTTCGAGAAGACCCTGAACAAGAGGAACCTCGCGGTGTTCGAGAGCGGCGGCTGGATGAAGATAATGAAGAAGACCAAGTAAGGGCGTCTTGCACCGCTCGACCAAACCCCTTAATGTCCCTTTTACCCTCTCCTATTCTTCCACTCTGTCCAGGACGACCACCAGCTCCCGGCCGAACGCCTTTTTGAAGGCCTTGCGGTCCTCCTCCATGCGCCACATCTCCAGCTGGGGGTCCCCGCTGGCGGTCACGATCAGCCTCGCCGAGCGCTTGGTGACCTTGCTGAAGCGGACACCCTGTACAAGGTTGGAATGCGACCTATCCAGGCTCTCCGCCATGCGGAGCAGGGTGGAAAGGCGGACCACCGCCTCCTGGTCCTTCCCGTCCAGCTCCCTCAGTTCCGCCATCCCCACCTTCGGCATGCGCTTCCGATGGTACATGGCCACGTTGGCCATGAGCAGCACCTCCCGGCGGGAGAAGCCGAGGAGCTCGGCGTGGGAGATCATGTAATGGGAATGGAGATGATGGTCGTTGAAGGAGATGAAGTCCCCGACATCATGCAGGAAGGCCGCATGGCGCAGGAGTTCCCGCTCCTTCCTGCCCATGACATGCAATCCCTTCCTCTCTGAGCTGTCGAACAGGTCCAGGGCGATGATGGTCACCCTGCGGGCATGCTCCTCGTCGATCAAGCACGCCCGACCGAGCTGGATGACGCTCCTCTCCCTGACGGAGAGCTCGCGAAGGCCAGGAGGCCCCTCCATCCCGCTCAGGTAATCCTGCAGCATCCCGTCCCGCATGCCCCGCGGGCTCACGGCGATCTCGCTCAGCCTCAGTTCGTCCATCACCGTATCCAGGACCACAGCTCCGGCCACGATGATGTCCGCCCTCTCCGGATTGATGCCCGGCACCTTCCTCCTGGTGGCGAGGTCCATCCCGGCCAGGTAAGGGATGAGCCGCTTCAGCTGGGAGCGCCGGATCACACCGGGACGGTGGCTTCCCCGCCTGAGCAGGACCTCCCCCAGGTTCACGATGGTGCCGGAGCTCCCGAAGGCCAGGGAGACCTTCCTCTGCAGGACCTCCTTCCTTGCCCGCACCAGGGAGCTCTTGACGTATTTGCGCATCTTCCCGAGGACCTCCTCGGGCACCGGGCCCTCCGGCCTCCTGACGAACATGGTCGTCAAGCGGATCGCCCCCACCTTCATGCTCTCCAGGTAGGAATGGTCGTCCTGGTCCCCGAGGGCCAGCTCGGTGCTTCCCCCGCCGATGTCCACGAAGAGGGCGGTCCTATGGCCGATATGGTGCCCGCTCGATACTCCCAAATAGATCAGCCTCGCCTCCTCCAGCCCCGAGATGATCTGGAGTTCCAGGCCCGTGGCCTCCCTGACCCGGTCTATTAGCTCCTGGCGATTGGAAGCCTCCCGGGTGGCCGAGGTGGCCTTGGCCACAAGCTCCGTCGCCCCGTAGGTGCGGGAGAGGTCGCAGAAGTTCTTGAGCACGCTAACCGTCCTCTCCATGGCCTCCTCCCGCAGCAACCCGTCCCGGAAGACGCGCTCTCCAAGCCTCACCATTTCCTTCTGCTCGCTCAGGACGGCGTAGGAGCGGTCGAGGCCGATACGGACGACCAGCAGCCGCACGGAATTGGTCCCCACGTCCATGAAGGCCACCACCTTGCCCCTCTTCATATCAGCCATCTATGCGCACCTTCCGACCAAAGGCCCTCTCGAACTGGACGGCCTTGCGCAGCCCCCATTCCCTCTCCGCGCCCAACTCACCTTTCCCTTTGATCCGGAGCAGGACCTCCTCCTTCCCAACGCTGACCTCGATCCAGTTCACCAGCGCCGCATGCCCCCGGTCCAGGCCATCCGCCAGGGCAAGGAGGGCGGAGAGCTTCCGTACCCGTTCGCGGTCCCTCTCCCTGAGGTCCCTGAACCCCCTGTCCGAGGCGCGGGGCGGACGACGGCCATGATATCTGGCCACGCAGGCGAGCATCAGCCGGTCGTCCGCATTGACGGGAATATCAGCCCTCAGGACAATATCCAACGCCCTCCGCTGGTGCCCCTCCGTCCCATCCCTCAGCCCCACATCATGGACCAGGGCGGCCATCTCCAGCAGCTGCCGGTCTCTGGGGGACAAGCAATGCAGCTCGCAGGTCTGATCGAACAGGAGCAAGGCCAGGGCGCGCACCTGCTCCGCGTGCGCCCTGTCCCCGTGAAGCCCTTCCGCCCAGGAGCCCAATGTGCCCATGGGGTCCATGCCATGGACGATGGCCTCGGGGAGGTCCTTGAAGCCCATGGAACGCAGCTCCCCGGCCACGCCCTCCGCGTCGTAGGCCACCCGGTGCAGCTCCGCCCTCATCGCCGGAAGCTCGAGCAGGGCATAGGAGGCCTCCGCCCCGTCCCTTGGCCGCCCCACGCTCCCAGGGTTGACGAACAGCGCCCCCCCGCAGGCCCGGACCATGGGCACATGCGTATGGCCGGTCACTATGATGTCCGCCCCCGCTCCTTCCACGACCTCCCTGAGCCGCGCTTCGGGGGTGCTAGGGAGCAACCTCTCCTCCTCCTGCCCCGGCGAGGCATGGACGATCAGCAGGGTGCGCCCGCGCACGTCCAGGCGCAGCTCCTCCGGAAGGGACGACAGCCATTCCCATTCCCTCTGCCCCAGGAGGGCCGCCGCCATCTCCAGCTGGCGGTCGCCCGTTCCCCTTCCCCCCTTGGAGCGCAGGACCGCGCGGTCCACGTTGCCCAGCACGCTGAGGCCCTCCGGTGCGTCCAAGGTCCTGACCGCCTCCCCCGGCCTCGGGAGCCCTATCGTGTCCCCCGCGTTCAGGAAGGCGGTCGCTCCCCTCTCCCTCGCGTCCTTCAGCACCGCCCTCAGCGCGGCCGAGTTGCCATGCACATCGGAGAGCAAGGCCAGGACAACAGGGGCGCCCTCCCCCGATCGGTGCCCCTTCAATCCCTCCAGCATTCGGGAGAAGAAACGCTCCTGGACTAGGGCGCCCCACGTTTCCACCAGCTCGCCGTGCAATATCCGCCTCCTCGCCTCAAAGGTCTCCTGCAGGCGATCGAAGGCGAGGGAGGCCTGCGGTACCTCCTCCCGCATCGCCGGCAGCCCTTGCAGCCATACATCGCAGTCGTGCAGCTCGCCGACGACGTCCTGTAGCGCCTTCAACGTCCTAAGCTCGCCCTCCAGCCGATCAGGGTAGGCGTCCCGGAACGCCTCAAGGACGTAGCGCAGGCGCTTCCCCGCGATGCGCAGCTCGTGATGTCCCTGCCAGTCCTCATAGACCGGAACGGAATGGGAATGCGCCATCAGTTCCTCCACAGCGACCGAGGCGTGCGCGAAGGCGTAGGGACGCAGCGCGCTCGCATCCCCGTCCCATTCGGCCCCCTTCAGCTCCGCCCGGAGTTCCTGGACGGCCCCTCCCCCGGAGATCTCGTCCATCAATGCCGCGATCCCAGGCTGGAGCGCGTCCCTGCGCCGGCGGAGGGTCGCGATGACAGGCTCAAGGTCGACCGCCTCCTTCCATTCCCGGGAGAGCGCTTCCAGGAGCTCGAGCTGCACGTCCAGGTCCCTCGCCTCCCCCAGCGTAGCCGTGACCTTCCTGACCGCCTTGCGCCATCGCTTGCCCCTCTTTCCCTTGAAGCACTCCCCGAACAGGCGGAGCACGGACCGCAATCGCCTCGAGGCCACCCGCATGCGGTGCACGCATTCGATATCCTCCCCACTGCGCACCCCGTCCACTTCGGCCAGAAGGGCATCGAGCCTCTGGCTGGTGACCCATCGCCCGTAGGCGCACGGCCCGTCCACGGTCAGTTCCCCTCCTCCCTGTGCCAACGACCTCGGTTCCTGAGCAGCCAGTCCTGGGAGTCCACCCGCTCCTCCCCCTTTGCGGCCTTCCGCCTGACGTAGGTGCCGTCCGGAAGCATCTCCCGCGATTTGACGTTGTCCCTCAGGTGCAAGGGTAGGATCTCGTCCACGAGCGCCCTCCGGTAGCCCGCGTCCAGGACAGGGAACAGGACCTCCACCCTCCGATTCAGGTTCCGGGGCATCATGTCCGCGCTTCCCAGGTACACCTCCTCCTCCCCGCCGTTCCGGAAATAGTAGATGCGGGCGTGCTCCAGGAACCGGCCGACGATGCTGTTCACCCTGATGTTCTCGCTGAGCCCCCTCACCCCCGGGCGGAGGGCGCAGAGCCCGCGGACGTTGAGGTCCACCCTCGCCCCGGCCTGCGACGCCCTGTACAAGGCCTGGATGATGTCCGGGTCAAGCAGCCCGTTGAGCTTGAAGGCCAGATAGCCATCGCCATGCTCGATCTGTCTGGTCGTCTCCCTGTCGATCCTTGCGATCATCTCCCTCTTCAAGTTCATGGGCGCGACCAGCAGCCGCCGGTAGGAGTCCTTGCGGGAGTAGCCAGTAAGATAGTTGAAGAGGTCCGCAACGTCCGCCCCTATGTCCGGGTCGGCCGTGAGGTACCCTATGTCCCCGTAGATGCGGGCCGTCTGGGCGTTGTAGTTGCCAGAGCTCATGTGGCTGTAACGGACGATGCTGTCCCCCTTCTTCCGAACGACGAGCAGCAGCTTGGCGTGCACCTTCAGGTCCAGAAGCCCATAGACCACGTGCACGCCCGCGTTCTCTAGGGCCCTGGCCCATACGATGTTGTTCTCCTCGTCGAAGCGGGCCTTGAGCTCCACGACGGCCGCCACCGCCTTGCCGTTCTCCCGGGCCTCCATGAGGGCATCGATGATCGGCGACCGCTTGTCGATCCGATACAGCGTTATCTTTATCGCCAGCACCTGGGGGTCATGGGCGGCCTGCCTCAGGAAGGTCACCAGGGGCATGAAGCTGTCGTAGGGATGATAGAACAGGCGGTCCCGGCGCTCTACAGCGGCCATCAGGGGCTTCTCCGGCATCAGCTCGCGGGGGACATGGGGGAGGAAGGGCACATCCTTCAGATCGGGACGGTTGAGCGCCATCAGGTCCCAGAGGCTCACCAGGGAGAGCGGGGCATGGGAACGGAAGACCATCAGCGGATGGAGACCGAGCTTGGTGGCGAAGAGGTCCACCAGCTTGTCGGGCATGTCCTTGTCCACCTCCAGACGGATGGGGGAACCAACCTTCCGGGTCTCCATGCTCTCCTCGATTGCGGTCAGCAGGTCCTCGGCCTCATCGGTCATGATCTCGACGTCCGCATCCCTGGTGATACGGAAGGCGTGCGCCTCCTTGACCCTCATCCCAGGGAACAGGAGGTCTAGATTGTCGGCCACGAGGTCCTCCAGTAGAACGAAGCCCTGCGTTCGTGCCGAAGCGCTGCCGGGCAGGGGGACGAACCGGGGGAACAGGTCCAAGGGGACCTTGACCCGGGCGTAGCGATCGCCCCGTTGCGGGTGTCTCACGATGACGGCAAGGTTGATGCTCAGGTTGGAAATGAACGGGAAGGGCTGGTTCAGGTCCAGGGCCAGAGGGGTAAGGGCTGGGAACACCATACGCTCGAAGTGGGCGCGCAGGGCCCGCCTGCTCTCCCCGTCGAGGTCCTCGATGCGATGGATGGCGACCCCTTCCGCCCGCAGCTTCGGCAACAGGTCCTCGTGCCACAACCTGCCGTGCTCCTCCAGGAGGGGGACGAGCTCGCGGTTGATGGCCTCAAGTTGCTCCAGGGGGGTGAGGCCGTCCGGCGGGGCCTCGAGCGCTCCCCCCCTCAGCTGCCTCTTGAGCCCGGAGACCCGGACCATGAAGAACTCGTCCAGGTTGCTGCCGCATATGGCCAGGAACTTGGCCCGTTCCAGGAGGGGATGGCTGGGGTCCTTCGCCTCCTCCAGGATGCGCTTGTGGAACCGGATCCAGCTGATCTCTCGGTTGATGAAACGCTCACTGGTCCCTGCGGCCTTGGGGACCCCTTTGCCTGGCATGCCCCCCCTATCGCCCTTCCGACCGGTCATCACATCCCTATCGCCTCCGTCCTCTATAATATATGAAGATGCGGTCCAGCTCTCCCTTCTCAAGTTCTTCGCCAGTAATTATCATGGCTCGCACCGGGGCCGTCCACCCTTTTATACGCCCTAAGGCGTCCCTTCCCCGATGGGTGACCTGCTCCGTCCGGGGGAAAGGGATGATGACCGCTACGATCGTACCAGGCTCATCCGCTGGGTGGACCTGGAGCGTGTGCAGCGCGCTCGAGCGCTAGTGGTAGGGGCCGGGGCCCTGGGGAACGAGGCGGTGAAGGACCTCGTCCTCTTCGGCTTCCGCCATGTGGACGTGCTGGACATGGACACCGTGGTGCGCTCCAACCTGAGCCGCTGCGTCCTCTTCCGGGAAGGGGACCAACGTTCCGGCAGGGGCAAGGCCGAACTCGTGGCCGAGCGGGCGATGGAGCTGGACCCAGCCGCCGAGGTGAGAGGCCTGCATGGCAGGGTCCAGGCGCTGGGGCCGGACGGGCTGAGGGCCTACGACATAGTCCTGGGATGCCTCGACAACATAGCCGCCCGTCTGCACCTGAACGCCAATTCCTACTACGCCTCCGTCCCGTACGTGGACGGGGGGACCGAAGGCTTCAGGGGACGGGTGCAGGTGGTGGTCCCCCCAACGTCCCCATGCCTGCAATGCGGCATGAACCGAAGCCACCTCAAGGTCATGGAGCGTCGGTTCAGCTGCACCGGCCAGGAGGCGGTCTACTATCGGCCGAACCTCCCCGCGGAGATAACGACCACGAGCGCGATCGCGGCCATCCAGGTCAGGGAGGCGGTGAAGGTCCTGTCCCGCCGCGCCCCCATCGAGCACGTGATGCACTACGACGGGCTCGCCGGCACATGCGAGGTGCTGTCCCTGGAGGTGGACCCAGGATGCCCGAACCATGGGGCGGGGAGATTATCACAAAGCTGATTCTAATCCAAAGGATTATACGGCCTTCCCCCGGATTGCCGAGGACGATACCATGGTGGTAAGGGTAAGGGTCAGGAACGCAGAGACAGGGGCCACGGTCGACATGGAACTGGAGCTGGAGAACACCGTGGAGGAGATCATCGAGGGCGTCTCGGCCTATTGGGAGAAGGACCCCGGGGCCTATGTCATCCGGAGAGGGCGGCGTCTGTTGCGAGGCCAGCAGAAGGTTCAGGAACTGGACGTACAGCCGAACGAGGAGCTGGAACTGATACCCGACCCTGAGGGCGGGAACAGATGACCCTTCCCCTGGAGATCCTTTACATCCGCCTCCGGAACGAGCTGGAGGCCTGTCAGCAGTACCTACCCGACGCCTTCGATCTCAGCGAACGTAGCCTCACTACCTTCCCGCTGAAGGTGGAGGTCTCCCTCGACCGCACCCCCGGGCCGGTGATGGAGAACGGGAAAGTGACGTACAGGTACAACCATCGGTTGGAACTCATCATAGGCCGGGAATACCCGTTCGAGAAACCCCTGGTGATCTGGAAGACCCCCATCTTCCATCCGAACATCATGATGCCCGAGGACGGCGGGCACGTGTGCATCAAGCTCCTGTCCGATTGGTCCTTCAATTCCACCCTCTCCACCTTCATCAAAGGCTTGGAGTCCCTTCTGCTCTCTCCGAACGGAGGGAGCCCCTTCGGCACGGAGTCATGCACCGCCGCCGCGCAGTACTTCAACGCCACGCCGAGGAGGACGCCCCCGATCATCCTCTCCCCCACCCCCAAGGTGGTGCGCCAATGAGGAGGCCGCCGGTCATCCTCGAGGGGAAGGACATGGAGATCGAGGAGATGCAGCCCCCCGCCCCGGAAAGGACGCTTCCACATAAATGGCTGCCCAATGACGCTAAGCCTCTCTATTCCGAGCCAGGGGGCGCCGGGATGTACCTCTTCAAGTCAGCTGAGGAGAAGGTGCGGAACCACGCCCTCTCCCGGGTGGAAGAAGGGCTGGAGGTCATGGGCTTTCTGCTGGGAGAGGTCTTCACCCACGATGGCCACGAATACACGGTGGTGCGGGACGTGGCCACCACAGGCCTGGAGTCCACCTCCGTAAGCGTCCGCTTCGATCCAGATGGCTTCGAGGCCCTGTTCGCCTCATTGGAATGCGCTCGCTTCCGCTACGTCCTGGTCGGATGGTACCACTCCCATCCGGGCCATGGCTGCTTCCTCTCCTCAACGGACATAGCCACCCAGAAGGGCATGTTCGCCCGGCCGTACCACACCGCCCTGGTGGTGGACCCTGTGCGGCGGGAGATGGACGCCTTCTGCCTGGTCGACGGAGAGGTGCG
>Ga0116145_1004326_pt1 | contig 11416 bp, 8 predicted proteins | sample AD_JPNHG1_MetaG_FD_89747 | JGI IMG/M metagenome (GOLD analysis project Ga0116145, IMG submission 89747) | Active sludge microbial communities of municipal wastewater-treating anaerobic digesters from Japan - AD_JPNHG1_MetaG | ecosystem: Engineered > Bioreactor > Anaerobic > Digestate | place... | reverse complement strand
CGGCCTGCTATGATGCCGGACATGTCGAACGACCGACAACCGAACGACGCGGCCGGACGGTGGTGGCTGCTGCCGGCGCTGGCGGCGGTCTTGGCGGCCTACGTGCTCTGGATGGGCGAAACGCTGGCCTGGGGCCACCAGCGCGGCGCCTACTGGTATTTCCTCGCGCCGTGGTGGACGCCGACCAGCCTGAAGTTCCTCGCGATCGCGGCGGGGACGGCCGCGGCCGCTTATTTCGCCGGCGACGCGCGCCGGCGGCGGTGGTGGCCTTGGGTGCTGGGCGCGCTGCTGCTGGGCGGGCAGCTGGCGAGCGCCCGCGCCGCCTGGGGTGTCGTGGGCGGCCACGTGCCGTGGGGCTTCGACCATCCGTCGTTCATGTTCCGGCTCAAGGAATTCGGCGCGCTGTTCCCGTTCGCCCTCGGCGGCTACAATCCGTGGTGGAACGCGGGCACGGAGCATTTCGTGGGCGTGACGAGCGGTTCGCACGGCTACGGCATGCTGCTGCTGCCGTTGCTGAAGATCTGGGAACCCCACGAGTTCTACGGCGCGGCGTTCGTGTTCTGGTTCATCTTCGGATTCCCGTGGCTGGGGGTCGTTTCCGCGCGCGCCGCGGGCCTCGGACGCGCCGGCGCGCTGTGCGCGGGCATCCTCGCGTGCGGCGCGAGCCGCGGCGTATTCCTGTGGGCCTGGCATTTCGGCACCGTCGGCGCGATGACCTCGGCCATGATGGCGCTGCCGACCGCGGCGCTGGGCTACCGGCTGGCGGTGCGGGGCCGCGGCGGGGCCGGCACCGCGCTGGCGCTGGGGCTGTGCGCGTGGCTGACCTGCCTGTGGACGCCGGGCGTCTTCATTTGCGCCGGGCTGGGGCTGGGCTGGCTGTGGAATTTCCGGGCGTGGACGTGGCGCGCGAACCGCTGGCTGTTCGCGGCCGGCGCGCTGGCGCTGGCCCTTCTCGCGCCGTGGTTCTGGACGACGTGGTTCCCGTGCCGCAACGTGGTCGAATACGTCGGCATGGAACTGGAACGGCCCGCCTGGACGGCCATGCTGGCGAGCGGCGCGGGTCGCCTGTGGCGCTCCGTTCAGGAAATCAACCCTGTCGTCGCGATCCTGGGCCTGCTGGGGGCCGTCGCGGCCGCGCCGCGCGAGATCCGCCGCTGGACGCTGCCCGCGCTGCTGCTGCTGGCGGGCATCGCCGGCTGGAGCCGCGAACTCAAGCCGCTGTCGCAGCTCGACCGCATGGCGATTCCGCTGGCGCTGGTGGCGGCGTTCCCGGCGGCCGCGCTTTGCGATCGGCTGTTCGGGGAGGACGCCCCTCCGGGCCGCGCCCGCCGCTGGGCCTGGGCCGCCGCGCAGGGCCTCGTGCTGGCCACCTTGCTGCTGGGGGTCCGTTCCGTGCGGATGCACTACGCGAACCTCAAGCCGGGGCCCATGCGGACGCTGCCCGAATCCATGCGCGTGCTGGCCGACTGGATCCGCGTCCACGTGCCGGAAGACGCCCGCCTGGGCTTCGCCGGCCGCGCGGTCCACTTCTACGGCGGCGGCAACGTCGCCTATCTGCCCGTGCTGACGCACCGCGAGATGATGGCCGACGACTACTACGGTTTCCCGCGCGGCACGATCGAGTACAACTACCCGCCGGGCTTCTACCGCCGGAGCCTCGACGGCTTCCTGTTCTTCTCGCGCGCCTACGGCATCACGCACTGGATCGCGACCGCGCCGGACGCCTTCGAATTCCTGGAAGGCCATCCGGACCACTTCGAGCCGGCGTTCGCCCAGCCGGTGCTGGGTCGCGACGTGCGGATATACCGCCTGAAGGATCCGGGTCCGGGCACGCGCTTTTTCGAAGGCGCCGGCCGCGTCGCGGCGCGGGAAAACCGGATCGAAGTCTTTCCGGCCGATCCGGCCGCGGCGCGCCTCGTGCTGCGCTACAACTGGCGCGTCGGCCTGGTCTGCCGCACGCCGGGCGCGGCGATCGAGCCGTACGCCGTGGACGGCAACTTGCGCTTCATCGCGGTGAAACCGGGCGGCAACGCGCGCGTGGAAATCGGCTATCGCCCGCACGCCGCGCCCGTGCAGCCCAACTTCGACGGACATTTCCACCACTAGCCGGACCGCATGGACGCCCAGCCGAACAATCCGCGCCGCGTTGAAGCCGCCGACGGGCTGGCGTGGACGGTGTTGGCCTTGGGGCTCGCCGCGCGCGTGGCGGGGGCCTGGGCGGCGCGGGCCATCGCGGAGCCGGATCCCGCCGTGGTTGCGCTGATGGCGCGGCACATGGCCGCGCTCAAGGAATTCCCGGTTTTCTTCTATGGCCAGGCCTACATGGGCAGCCTCGAACCGGCCGCCAGCGCGCTGGCGGTGGCGCTGCTGGGTTCGACGGGGTTCGCCGTCAACCTCGGGCCGGTGCTGTTCGCGGCGCTGGCGACGTTTTTCCTGTGGCGCTGGGCGCGCGACGCGGCGGGACCGTGGGGCGGATTGGCGGCCGTGGCAGCCGCTTGGTTCGGTCCACTGGCCTATTTCCAGTTCCAGTTCGCCGCGCGGGGCGGCTACATGGTGGCGCTGTTCGTGGATGCGCTGGCCATTTTCGCGGCGGCGCGGCTGGCCGCGCGGCTGCGCGCCGGGGAGCGCGTCGGGTGGCTCCGCTGGTTCGCGCTGGGCCTGCTGGCGGGCGTGGGCGCGTGGTCGAACCTGATCGTCGCGGCGGCGCTGGGCGCGGCGGTCCTGCTGCTGCTGCACGGCCTGCGCGGCAAGTTCTGGCGGCAGCCGGCGGGAATCGGGGCGGGGCTGGCGGGCTTCGCCGCCGGTTTTTCGCCGTGGCTGGCGTGGAACGCGCGCCACGGTTGGGCGTCGCTGGAAATGTCCCAGATCGGCGGGCACGCGCCGTTGCGCGAAGCGCTCGCCAATTCCTGGGACCGCTTCCTGATCCTGCAGGAATCGCGCTACGTCGACGGCGACGCCCGCGGGCCGCTGCTGCTGGCGTTGGCCGCGCTGGGACTGGCCGCGCTGGGCGCGGCGACGGCCTTCGTCCGCCGGCGCACCGCGACCCCGCGCGAGAACTACGCCCGCGCCGGGGCCGCGTTGTTCTGCGCGCTGTTTGCGGCGATCTTCGCGACGTCCGGCTTCACCCGCACGCACACCGCGCGCTATTGGGTGCCGCTGGTGCCCGGGCTGGCCGTGCTGGCCGGCGTCGCCTGCGCCGCGCCGCGGCGGCGGGCCATCCGCATCGCGGCGAGCCTCTTGCTGGCCGCGCTGGTGGCGCGCCAAGGCGGCTTGGCGGCCAAATCGCTGGCGGGGGCGAACCGCAAGAGCGTCGCCCAGCTGGAGGCCTACCGCGAACTCGGCGCGGCGCTCGACCGCACGGGCGCGACCGCCCTGCTGGCGCCGCTCCAGCTGTACCCGCTGAATTTCGCCCTGGACGAGCGCTATGCGGTGTCCAATGGGCGGCAGACCTTCTACGCGCCCATCCTGCGCAAAGCGGAACTGGCGGAGGTCGCCGCGTACGCGTCGGATTTCAACGGCATCGGCCCGTTCCTGGCGCAGGCGGGGGCGACCTACGAAACCATTCCCGCCGGCGGACGCAGCATCGTCTGGAACGTCCGCCGGCCGCCGCTCGACCTGCGCGAAATTCCCGCGGGAGCGATCGCCGCGCTCCGCGACGGCGCGGGCGCCGACCTCGTCGGCGCGCTGGCCGATGGCAATCTCGACACCGTTTGGGCGCCCGGCGCCCAGACCGACGCGACGCTGGAATGGACCTTCGCGCAGCCGCGCGACGTCCATGCCGTCCAATTCCTGTTTGCCCACCCGATGGGCGCCGAGGCGTTCGATTTTCCGCGGCGCGTGCGCATCGAGGCCGAAATCGGCGGCCAGTGGACGCCGTTGCTGACGGATGCGCCGGTCATTCCGCTGGAGTGGTCCGGCCCGCGGCTGTACCATCCGTCCGGGTTCGCGCGCCCGGAATTCCGCGTGGAAGCGCGCGGGGCGCGGGCGTTGCGGGCGACGTTCCCGGGCGATCCGCGCGCGGGCCGCGGCCTGGCCTGGCGGCTGGCGGAAGCCGTCGCGCTGGAAACCGACGGCCGCCTCGAGCGGCGCTACACCGCCAAGGCGGTGACCGCGCTGGCGGACTGGCTGCGTCTCCAGGCGCCGGCGGGGGCCGTCTATGCGCCGCGCTGGATCTCCAACCAGCTGCTGGCGGAAGGCGGCGTGCCGGAAGACCGGCTGGCGGGGTTGGCCGGCGCTGTCTTCGCCGCCGGGGATTTGCCGCGCGACGGCGCCATCGCGGCGGATCGCGCCAACGTGTTCATCGTGGAGCCGCGCCACGCGGCCGCCGCGCGCCGGACGCTGGAAACCCACGGCGCGCAATTCTGGCAGGCCCCGGTGGACAAATGGAGCGTCTTCACCGTTCCCGCCGGCAGATGGAGCCAGGACGGTTTGGATCTGCCGCCGGCGGCGGTGTGGACGGGCGAAACGCTGCTGGCGGGCCGCGCCGTCGCGCGCGCCGCGGCGGCGGTGCGCCGCCTGCGCGCGGGCGGGGAAAGCACGGAAACGCAACGGGCGTTGCTGGCGGAAATCGTCCGTTGGCGCCCGTCGGCGCTTTCCGCGCTGCCCGAAGAACTGGTGCGGCGCCTCGGCGGCGACGATGCCGTCCAGGTCCGGCGCGCCGCCGCGCCGGTGCCCGAGAAGCCCTGCGCGACGGAATTCGCCAACGGCGTCCGGCTCGAAAGCGTGGCCGTCGAACCGGCGGAGGTCCGCGCCGGCGGACAGATCGAGGTGCGGCTGCATTGGTCCGCCGGAGAGACCTTCGCGGCGGGGCAGGAAATCGTGTTCATCCACGTGCGCGACGCGCGCGGGAAGATCGTCGCGCAGGACGACTACCGCGGTTCGGCGCTGCTGTGGGGCGACCCGTCCCTGCGGCCCGTGCCGGGCGAAGCCGTCGCGGAAACCCGGCGGCTGGCGATTCCGGCCGGAACGGCGCCGGGGCCGCTCGCCGTGGCGGTCGGCCTCTACCAGCCCAAGAACGGCCGCCGCGTGAAGGTGCTGTCCAGCGACGCCCCCGCCGTCCGTCGCCGCGCCGCCGTCTGGCCGGCCGCCCTGCGCGTCGCGCCCTGAGCCGCCCGCGAAGTTTTACGCAAGACCGCCGCGGGGCGGGGCTCAGAGCCGGTCGCGCAGGAGGGCGGCGCAGGCGGGCATGTCGGGCACGCGGAACGTGGCGGCGGTGGGGGCGGAGCCGTCGTCCACCAGCACCGTGACGGCCACGCCGGCGTTCTGGCCGGTCTTCACGTCGCTTTCGCGGTCGCCGATCATCCAGGATTTGGAGAGATCCAGATGGTGGCGTTCGGCGGCGGCGCGCAGCATGCCGGGATTGGGCTTGCGGTGGGGATGGGCGTCGTCGGCGCTGGTGCAGACGAGGATGTCGAGCAGCTCGAGGCCTTCCGCGGCGAGTTCGGCGCGGAGCTTGGCATGCATGGCCTCGAGCTGCGCGGGCGGGGTAATGCCGCGCTCGATGCCGCGCTGGTTGGTGACGATGACGGCGGGGATGCCCTTCGCGGCGGCGGCGCGCACGCAGTCGGCGAAACCGGGCAGGATATGGAAATCGTCGAGGTGGTTGACGTACCCGGGCCCGGGGCTGCGGTTGGCGATGCCGTCGCGGTCGAAGAACACGCAGGGGCGGAGGACGGGGGCGCTCATGGGCTCAGTACCCGGTGCCGCGGAACACCGCGCCCAAGGTCTGGAAAAGGATCCGGAAGTCGAGCGCGAGCGACCAGGTGTCGATGTATTTCAGGTCCAGGCGCATCCATTCGTCGAAGCCCAGCTGGTTGCGGCCGCCGATCTGCCAGAGGCAGGTGCAGCCGGAGCGCATGGAGAGGCGGCGGCGCTGCCAGGGTTCGTACTTCTCGACTTCGGCGGGGATGGGCGGGCGGGGGCCGACGAGGGACATGTCGCCCTTGAAGACGTTCCAGAGCTGGGGCAGTTCGTCGAGGGAATAGCGCCGGAGCCAGCGGCCGACGGGGGTGACGCGGGGATCGTCCTTGATCTTGAAGACGGGGCCGGAGACTTCGTTGCGGTCGGCCAGTTCGTGGCGGATCTGTTCGGCGTTGGCGACCATGGTGCGGAACTTGTACATGTCGAACGTGCGCCCCCGCAAGGTGCTGCGGCGCTGGACGAAAAGCGCGGGGCCGGGGGACGTGGCGCGCACGGCGATCCAGATGCCCAGCAGCAGGGGGGAGAGCAGCACGAGCGCCAGGCCGGACAGGACGATGTCCAGCGCGCGCTTGAACATGAGGGCCCAGGAGGATTTGGCGGTGGTGCTGAACAGGAGCATGGGCTCGCCGGCGAGTTCGTCGAGGGAGACTTCGGCGAGCTGGGTGCGGAGGAATTCGGGCAGCAGCCAGGCTTCGATGCCTTCGATTTCGCACTGCCGGATCCACTGGCCGACCTGGGAGGTGGAAATGCCGTCGGGAATCACCAGCACGGCGTCCACGACGGTGGCGTGCAGGATGGCGGAGAAATCGTCGAGGGTGCCGGGCGAGGCGAACCCGGCGGGCGGCGGCACGCCGGCGGGCGGCAGGAAGCCGACGATTTCGAAGAAGCGCGCGCGGTCGGGGTGGCAGAGCCAGTCGCGGAGGGCATCCACGCGGCCGGGATCGCCCACGAGCAACAAGCGCCGGCGCGGTTCCAGCCGCAGCAGCCACGGCTGCAGGTAGATCGCGCGCAGGCCGACGGCGGCGATGGCGTAGAGGCAGTGGATGCCCAGGATGGTGCGGGGCACCATGTGCAGTTTGAGCACGTACAGCAGGCCCAGCAGCACCGCGAAGCTCAGCAGGCCGGCGCGCGCGATGCGGCGGAAGATCCGCCCCGGCGACAGTCCGAGGAACTGGCGGTAGACCCCGGAGAAATCCAGCACGAAGCCCCAGGCCGGCACGACCAGCACGTAGAGCCAGGAATTGGACCAGAACATGTCGAACGTGGCGAAGACGTCCGGGAACAGCCAGGCCAGCAGCTTGTGCGTGACCAGGGCGGCCAGCAGGGCGGCGCACACCAGGATGGCGTCGAGAAAGGCGGCGAGTTCGGACTGGAATCTGTAGCTGCGGCGCAACATGGCTTAGGCGGGGAAACAGGTTAGCAAATCGGCGCCCGGCGGCCAGTCCTAAAAGCGCTTGAGGTCTTCGCGCAGGAAGGCGAGCACGTCCTTGAAGCGCTGGAGGTTCTGCGGGTCCACGCGAGCGAGCGTTTCGTGGGCGTCGTACATCAAGGCGGCCAGTTCGTGTTCGCCGGCCGGCGCGGCTTCCACCGGCCGCAGGTTCTGCACGAGACGCGAAAGGTCGCCGAGGCCGGGCGGCAGTTCGGCGGCGACGTAGGTCTTGAGGACGCGGTCGAGGCCCAGACCCCGGAGCAAGCCGGCGACGTGGCCGGAGGGATTGATGAGCGCCAGCCGGGCGTCGTCTTTGCGCAACGCGAGGGTCATTCCGGCGATGGCGCCCATGAAAGTGCTGTCCAGGGATCGGCACTCCGTCAGGTCGACCACGACCAGCGCGCTGCCGGCCAGCCGGGCGGCCTGCACGGCCTGCTTGAACGCCGGCGCGAGCTTGAAAGTCGCCGCGCCGCTGACCGCCACCAGCGTGCAGTTGTCCGCCGTCGCGGCGAGAATCTGGTTGGGCGCGGCGGCGTTCATGCGGGGGGGCGGATCAGCTGTCCCAGTTGGGCGACGCCGCCGTGGCCAGCGCGGCGCCGCGCCAAACCACGCGCAGGCGCCATTTCACGACGCGCCCCGCGCGGCGGACGTCCTCGGCGGGGATTTCGATGGCCGTGCGGACGTGGCCTTCGGATTTGCCGACGGTACGGTGGACGTGGTTCTTGACGATGGGGCTGCGTTCCTGGACCGTTTCCAGCAACAGGACCGTGCCGGGGGGAATTCCCGGCGGATGGGCGTACCAGCGCACGTCGAAGCGTTCCTGGCCGCCGCTTTCGGCTTCGGGATCCCGGAACGCGCGGACGCCGGCGCCGGGCACGGCGACGGACGATTGCTGGATGAACGCGTGGTCCACGCCCACGATCTGGGCCCGGGCAACGTAGCCGGCCGGTCCGGCGCCGGCCGGTGCCGGCGCAAAAGCGGCTGCCGCCGCCACCGCGCAGCCAAGCCATCCCGCGCGCCGCATTCTGTCCCGAACCCTCGCCATCCCCGAAAACCTATCACGCGCCGCGCGGCAACGTCAACGCGGGCGCGGCTGGAAGCTGGATTCGCGCGCGAGCTGTTCGAAGAGGGCCTTTTCCTTGGCCGTGGGCGGATGGGGCACCACGATCCGGAGGTCGGCGAACACGTCGCCGCGCGCGCCGTGCTTGTCCGGCAGCCCCTTGCCGGCCAGGCGCAGGCGCGTGCCGCCCTGCGTGCCGGGCGGGATGGTCAGGCTGGCGGGGCCGTCGGGGGTGGGGATGCGGACTTTGGCGCCGAGCACGGCTTCCCAAGGCGCCAACGGCACCTCGACGTCGAGATCGTGGCCGTGGAGCCGGTAGACCGGATGAGGCGCCACGCGCAGGTTCAAATAGAGGTTGCCGCCGCCCGCGCCCTGTCCGGAGAGGCGGATGCGCGTGCCGTCGGTGGCTCCCGGCGGAATGCGCACGTGGAAGGTCTTGGGCTGATGGGCGACCGTGCCGTCCGGCCGGACGACGGGCACCTGGAGCGACACCACCTTGGGCTCGCGGCTGTACAATTCTTCGATGCTCAGCGTGAGATTCGCCTCGAAATCCTGTCCCCGCGGCGCGAAGGAATCTTCCGCGTCCGGGAATCCCCCGAAGCCGCCGAACGGGCTGCCGCCGCCGCGCCGGCTCCGGCCGGCGCGGCCGCCGCCCGCCAGATCCCCGAACAGGGCCGAGAAGAAATCGCTGAAATCGCCGCCGCCCGGGCCGCCGCCGAATTCGAAATGGATGCCGCCGGGCCCGCTGCTGGCGCCCTCGAACCCGCCCCAGCCAGGCGGCGGGGTGAAGTCCTGGCCGGTCTTCCAGTTGGCGCCCAGCGCGTCGTAGCGCTTGCGCTTCTCGGGGTCGGAGAGCACCTCGTTGGCTTCGTTGATTTCCTTGAAGCGGGTTTCGGCGCCGGCGGTCTTGTTGACGTCGGGGTGGTATTGCCGGGCCAGCTTGCGGTAGGCCTTCTTGATGGCGTCCGCGGACGCGTCGCGCGGCACGCCGAGCACGGCGTAGTAATCCAGGTATTTCATCGGCGGAAACGGGAATCAGCGGCGTTTGAGATCTTGGACGTCCTTCTCGAGATCTTCGAGGCGGCGCTCGACGGTGTCGAAGGGGGAAATGGGGCGATAGGTCTCGCCCAAGCGCTGTTCGACTTCGTCCAGCCGCTTCTGGAGATCGGCGATCTGGCCTTGGGCCTTCTGGAGGTCTTCGGTCAGATCCGCGATCCGGCTGTCCTGCGGCGCGGGAGCGGCGGCGGGGGACGCTGCCGGGGCCGGGGGGGCGGCCGGAGCGGCCACGGCGCCGGCCAGCGCCAGCGCGAAAAACAAGGTGGATTTTTTCATGGTCGACGGTTCTCCTGTCTGGCGGCCAGTATACGCCCGCGACCCCCGTCCGGCAATCCCGCCGCCGGGGCAAAATGCGCCGCGCAACGCCTCCGAAAAAAAGCGGTCCGCCCCATTGACTCGCCGGGGGGCGACTGGTATGGTTTGCGCGTTTCACTTACCGGCGCACCCGTGGTGAAATTGGCAGACACGTAAGATTCAGGTTCTTATGCCTTAAAAAGCATGTGGGTTCGAGTCCCTCCGGGTGCACCATTTTTCAGGCCCGTGCTTGTGTCGCGCGGGCCTTTTTGCTTCAATGGCCCGACAGGCACGGAAAGCGCGCATGACCGAGAAATTCGTATCCGAAACCCTCAACCGCGCGGACGCGGAATTCGACCGGACCCTCCGTCCGGGGCGGTTCGGCGACTTCGTCGGCCAGGGCAAGGTGCGCGAGCGGCTGGAGCTGAGCGTGGCGGCGGCCAAGGGGCGGGGGGACGTCCTCGACCACGTCCTGCTGTGCGGCCCGCCCGGCCTCGGCAAGACCACCTTGGCCTACATCCTCGGCGCGGCGATGGGCGCGAACGTCAAGGCCACCTCCGGCCCCATCCTGGCCAAGCCGGCCGATCTGGCCGGCCTGCTGACCAACCTCGAGCAAGGCGATTTGCTGTTCATCGACGAAATCCACCGCATCCAGAAGAGCGTCGAGGAGTACCTCTATTCGGCGATGGAGGATTTCGCCATCGACATCGTGCTCGACCAGGGCGCCAACGCCCGCAGCGTGCGGCTGAACCTGCCGCGCTTCACGCTCGTGGGCGCGACGACCCGCAGCGGCCTGCTGAGCGCCCCCATGCGCTCGCGCTTCGGCCTGACCAACCGCCTCGACTACTATTCGCCCGACGAGCTGGGCCAGGTGGTGGAACGCGCGGCGCGGATCCTCGGCGCGGAGATCGACGCCGCCGGCGCGGCGGAAATCGCCGCCCGTTCCCGCGGCACGCCGCGCATCGCCAACAACCTCCTGCGCTGGGTTCGCGATTTCGCCCAGGTGCGCGCCGGCGGGCGCATCACGCGCGCCGTGGCCGACGAGGCCCTGGCCATGCTCGACGTCGACCGCCACGGCCTCGACGAGATGGACAAGCGCATTCTGGCGACGATCGTCGAGAAGTTCGGCGGCGGGCCCGTCGGCCTCGCCACCGTCGCCGTTTCGGTGGGCGAGGAACCCGACACGCTCGAGGAAGTCTACGAACCCTATTTGATGCAGCAGGGCCTGCTGGCGCGGACGCCGCAGGGCCGCGTCGCCACCGCCGCGGCCTATCGCCTGCTCGGCCTCGCCCCCCGCGCGGGCGAACAAGGGGAGTTGATCTGACCATGCACGTGCTCGTCACCGGCGCCGCCGGCTTCATCGGATTCCACGTGGCCCGCGCGCTGCTCGCGCGCGGCGACACCGTCGTCGGCTTCGACAACGTCAACGACTACTACGACCCGGCGCTCAAGGAAGCGCGCCTGGCGCTGTTGCGCCAGGAGCCGGGCTTCGCCTTCGTCAAGGGCGGGCTCGAGGACGAAGCCGCCGTGCGCGCGCTGTTCGCCGGCCAGCCCTTCGACCGCGTGATCCACCTCGCCGCGCAGGCGGGCGTGCGCTATTCGCTCACGAATCCCGGCGCCTACGTCCAGAGCAACCTCGTCGGGTTCCTGAACGTCCTCGAAGCCTGCCGGCACGCGCAGACGCCGCACCTGGCCTACGCCTCCAGCAGCTCGGTCTACGGCCTCAACGCCCATTTTCCCTTCTCCGTCCACGACGTCGTGGACCACCCCGTCTCGCTCTACGCCGCCACCAAGAAGGCCAACGAGCTGATGGCCCACACCTATTCGCACCTCTACGGGCTGCCGACGACCGGCCTGCGGTTCTTCACCGTCTACGG
>Ga0116145_1004319_pt1 | contig 11437 bp, 9 predicted proteins | sample AD_JPNHG1_MetaG_FD_89747 | JGI IMG/M metagenome (GOLD analysis project Ga0116145, IMG submission 89747) | Active sludge microbial communities of municipal wastewater-treating anaerobic digesters from Japan - AD_JPNHG1_MetaG | ecosystem: Engineered > Bioreactor > Anaerobic > Digestate | place... | reverse complement strand
AATCCGGCTCAACAGGGCAAAAGGGGCTGATGCACCGCTACCGCGGCGAGGCTGCTATCAGCGCCCACCTGGACGACTACGCATTTTTCATCTGGGGGCTGATCGACCTATACGAAACCGTATTCGATGCTCGGTATCTGAAGGAGGCCCTGATGATGTGCGCAGTCATGATGGACTGTTTCCTGGACAGCTCATCCGGATTGCTGTTCATCTCAGCAGATGATGCAAATGACCTTCCAGTGAGGAGCATAGACATCTATGACGGAGCCATCCCCTCAGGAAACTCGATTGCTCTGCTCACACTGCTCCGCCTCTTTCACCTCTCAGGAGATGCGCAGTGGGAGGAGAAGGCCTGGGATCTGGCACGCGCCCTTCTGCGGGCTGCGCAGGGGCAGGCGGCGGGCCACAGCATGATGCTCTGCTCCCTGGACCTGGCAGCAGGGCCTGCGATCGAGGTCGCCCTGCTGGAAGGGCGGAAGGAGGATGAAAGCCGAGAGGGTGGTGGAGCAGATATGATTCAGATGCTCCAGGCCATAAGAAGCCGCTTTCTGCCCAGCTGCTCTGTGCTCCTGGTGAAGGGAGAGATGATAAAAGAGATCGCTCCGTTCACGAGAGAGATGAAGCCTCTAGAGGGAAGGGCCACCGCCTACATCTGCTCTGGCGGCAGCTGCAGCCTTCCTGCTGCGAGCACTGACGATCTTCTGGACTTGCTGGACAGGCTATGATGTTATTCGCGTAGACAGGAGAGGCAAATGACAAAACCCCATGATTTATGATGGGTGGCGAAGGGTACAGATGTTGAAATCGTTCTCCATCTCTGCCAGGCATGTCGACAATAATAAATACTACCAGCCTGGAAGTAGCCTTGAGGGGATTCAAATTTCTGAAGATGAAATTGCATCCGATCCGGAGAGGCACCGTAGTCTCAGAAAACACCGTAGAGGGACATCTATAACTTGTATCCTCTCCAGAATGAGAGGGGAGAGCCCGTTTTGCAATAGCTCAATTCCAATCGTGTCTATTTTCTCACGCGCTGGCAACGCGGTGATGATCTGAATGAACAAACGACGAGATCATATTCCCAAAAAGGATATCATGTACACTTTAAAGGAAGATGACTCTCAATATATAGTTAACGAGAGTTACTTCTATAAGACAGAGCCGTACTACACCATCGTCAAGAACGAGAACGACGGCATCAAGACCACGCCCAGCAGCAGCGATGTGCTGGACGCATACATTGTGCCCATTTGCCTGGAGAGGGCAAAGCTGGCAGGCATCCCTGTCTGCGACTGGACGATATCCTATCAATACGTCTCCCTGCCTGCAATCGTCTACGGATTGAACTACTTCTCCACGCCCTCAGATCACTTCCTGGTTGGAAGCCTGGAGGAGGCCAAAAGGGTGATCAAGCATGTGACCAACCGGGGCAGGTATCCCTTCTGCTACCAGAAGATCAGCGACTCCGCCTCTGTAGCCAAATGCGTCTCCATATTCGGCAAGACCATAAACTGCTGCGATACGGCCCGCACCCTGGCTGAGAAGGTCTATGATACATTCAGGCTGCCCCTCGTCGAGACTGTGCTGGTCAGGGACGATTCAGGCTGCCGGCTGTCATCGCTGGCCCCTGTAAAGTATTCGCAGTTATCAAAGGATGAAACGGAAATTCTGCAAGACCTCCTGGACAAAAGGGTGAAAGGCTTTGAGTAAGTTAGGCATCTTTGTCAATCGACAGACATTAAGCAGCTCTGAGCAGCTCATGGCAGTTGTCAAGTGCCGGGACGTGGCTGAGAGAATGGGGCACACCGTCGAGTTCATCTTCCCCGTGGACATAAAGAAGATACCCAAACTGGATGCACTCTTCATTCGCGCCAACACCGATCCCATGAACGCCACATATGTGGCTGCCAGGATGGCAGAGATGTACAATGTGCCTGTCATAGACGATCCGGCGTCCATCCGCATCTGCGCAGACAAGATCAACATGTACATGCACCTCATGAAGAATGGAGTCTCCATGCCCAAGACCAGGTTCCTGAAGAACAAGGAGCTGGATGATGAGGAGGCCAGGCAGCTCTTCGCCGAGCTCGGAGAGCCTTTGATCCTCAAGGAGCCTTCCACATCCTTCTCAGCGAGGGTGGAGAAGGTCTCAAGCCCGGAGGAGCTTTTCAAGGTGGCCAGGAGGTTCTTCAAGCTCTCCGACTGGATTGTGGTGCAGGAGTACATCGAGAGCAGGTTTGACTGGAGGATAGGTATCATAAACGGCCAGCTGCTTTACGCCTGCCGCTACATCATCCCCTCCGAGACCTTCAAGATCCAGGCATCTGTGAACGGCCATATCGTCTACTGTGATGTTGAGAGCGTGCCCGCCTACCAGGTGCCTGCTGGGGTTATAGAGCTCGGAAAGCAGGCGGGCAATGCCATGGGCAGGGGCCTGTATGGAGTGGACATCAAAGAGAGCAATGAAAAGCTCTACGTCATAGAGGTCAACGACAATCCATCCCTCGAGGGAGGAGAGGATGCCCATTATCCCGACATGTTCGCTAAGATCATCTCCTATCTGATGACTGGAGACGCAACCGCAGACGAGCTGCCGGAGAAGGCCATGAGGCCTCATGGCTTTGAAGGCGGGTACGGTCTAGGAGAGGCTGCGGCCGTTGCCCATCCTCCGGAGATGGCCGACGGCGAGAGCTACTCATACAAGATAGACTTCTCTGAGCACTGAAGAATGGAAGCGAGATTTCCGATACTATTCTGATGAGATGATATTCAATGGATTCTGATCTATGCGAAGCCATAAGCCGGGCCTGCAGCAGCTGCTCATTTTCAGGAGGCTGCTGCTTTGAGGCGAGGCCTCCCCTGAGCCAGGAGAGGATAGAGATATTGATCGAGAACGGCGTTCCCGCAGAGGCAGTGGAGTTTGCAGGATACAAGAGGCTCCGCCTCAAGCCTGACGGCTTTTGTGTGCTCTTTCAGGACGGCAGATGCAGCATCCACTCAATCAAGCCTGAGACCTGCGTGGCCGGGCCGTTTACGTTCGATATCAATGACGGAAAGCTGCAGATATTCCTGAAGAGAGAGAGCATCTGCCCAATGGTTCGGTTCCTGAAGGCCGACAGAAGAGCCTATGACGGACTGCTCGAAAGTGCTGTGGAGAAGATCACGGCTCTTGTGAATGCCACTCCCGAACAGGAGATGGCTGAGATACTCAAGATCGATGAGCCCGATACGGATCTGGTTGCGGAGATCGCCCTTCCGAATAAATAAAACGATGAGACAATGAATCAAAAAGAAGCAATTGAGCCTGGCTGTGCCATGGTTTTGAAGGGCGAAGGAGGGCTTGCCGTATCCTCGCCGGTGGGAACGGAGCATGAGTACTCCATAAATGATGTGGATCACAGGCCGCTTCCCATATCCGACCTGATCATCCGCAGAATCTCAGGAGAGCTGCAGCATGAGGTGCCATTTTCAGGCATTGTGCTCTCCAAAGAGCTGCAAAAGCATGTCATCGAGCTGATTCCAAGGAGGCCCGGCAGCCTGTCCGATCTGGAAGATGGCCTCTACATGGGGCTTCTTGAGCTGTACAGGGCCACCAATAACGAATACGCCTTCATGGGCCTGGGAATGCATCCCCTGCTCACACTGGACCAGACGACATACTGGGATCACGACGAGCAGGAGTACTATGAGGCCTACGATCGCATATTCAACATCAAGCAGCATGGCTGGCTGAACATTCAGGCTCTGCAGGTCAACATACCCTACAGGGGAGATGGGGAGCTTGTGGCCATGTATAACCGCATCCGGGCCCTGATTCCCTACATGGTGGCGGTCTCCGCCTCATCGCCCATGGTTGAGGGGAGGTTGACCCCGTACATGGACAACCGGCTGGTCTACTACAGGCAAAATCAGGATGCAATCCCCCAGATCTGCCGGGGCATTCTGCCTGAGAGGCTAAAGAGCGCTGAAGACTATGTGAGGATCAACAGGCAGATCTACTCCGAGCTGAAGAAGCGGCAGGCTGAGATCCTCTGCCGGGAGTGGGTCAACTCCCGCGGAGTGATCGTGCGCTTCACCAGAAGCTGCCTTGAGGTCAAGGCCATAGACGAGCAGGAGTGCCTGCACTCGGACATGGCTGTCTCGGCCTTCCTGCTGGCCTCTCTTCGAGCCGAAATCGATCTGGAGGAGGACGAGAGCAGCCTGCTCTCCATGCTGGAGGATGCCATGCGCCGCGGCGCAGCAGGCCTGCGGCCGGAGCTGCAGAGGCTGTTTGCCGCAGCGGAGAGGAGCGCAACTGCAGAGGAGAGGCGGTATCTGCCGCTCATCTCCAGGAGGATCGAGCAGGGCAGCCTGGCCGAGATCATGGTGAGGAGGCTGAATGACGGGGACGGGGAGATCAGGCCGCTGCTCTCAGAGATGCAGTGGTGCCTGAGGGAGAACCGGCCCTTCCTGGCTGAGGCTGGCAGATGCGGGTAAATGCACTGAAGGTGTGAAAAAGTTGCTTGCGCTTAGGCTGCCTTTGCTGTGGCTCGTGAGCTGGCCGCTCAACAGAGCGGCCTGACCGTGAGGTCATAATGAATGGAGGAAGGATATGACAAACCGATATAATATAGTACTTATTATATTGTTCACAATAGCGATCTATCTACCTGCATCAGCGCAGGGTGGTTACTCTATAAGCGAAAATGGGCTCGATTTCATCGCAGAACATGAGGGAATCCGTTATAATTTATACAATGACCCTGCAGGCCATTGTACAATTGGAATCGGACACTTAGTGCATAAAGGCAATTGTGATGGATCTGATGCAAGCGAACAAGAATTTCTAGATGGTATTACTAGAGATCAAGCATTCGAACTTCTCATGTCTGATGTATCAGTTGCAGAACGAGCAGTAAACACATATGTGACTGTACCTTTGACCCAATCTCAATTTGATGCTTTAGTCAGTTTCGCGTATAATGTAGGATCGGGTAATTTCAAGAACTCTGATCTGGTAACGAAGCTAAACAAGGGCGAATATGATGCAGTCCCCGGCGAGTTGAATAAATGGGTCTATAGTAGTGGAAAAGTTCTTCCGGGTCTCGTTAGACGGCGCAGTGACGAAGGAGAATTATTCCAAAGTGAAGGTCTAGCTACCGGCTCATCAAGGCGTGTCATTCTAACCCTTTATGTCAACAATGGGAGCGCAAGTGGTCCAGCTATTTCGGACGCTCTAGTCATAGGTCATGATGGATCGGGCAATAGATTTAGGGATACTACAGATAGCAATGGAGTCGTTACAATCACTGGCGATTCAGGAACCTGGTCGTTCAAAGCGTCGGCTGATGGCTATGAAACAAATAGCTGGGATCAGGAGATAGCTAATACCTGCACCAAGCATGCGTTCCTCCAGAAATCCCTTGGCGGAATTAATTTCACCTCCATCAAACTGAATTACATATCTGTAACTGAGAATAGCACGAGGGGGATAAATTTTGATTACATCTTCAAAGCCCAAAAAGCGGAGGGATCAAGTCATGGAATTGACCTCAACGACTCCATGAATTTAGGCTTTATCGCATTCAAGACAGGTCTAGCTGTTCATAACTACCATTTATGGGTCAATCTTGCCCCATGGGATCCAGATCGAATCATCGATGATCAGATCAACCAATCAGATGTCGGGAGGATTATGCTCGAAGCCGACTTGCAGATGAAGAAGGACCTGAGCAAATATTGGAACCCATGTGCTAACGAAACTGGTAAAGCTTGCCATGATCTTCTTGATAAGAAGCATAAGGCCTTGGCTCAACGGTGCACGGAGAAGTTTCCTGGAGAAATAAAAAATATTGATAACATCAAGTTCTATGCAGTGACCCGACAGGAGATCCTTCCGGACAAAGTTTATGCCTATACAAACGGAACTCAAATATATATTATTAATGCATCGTTGACTATTGACACATCGCCGATTTTGGACCACTCATACTTCAAAGTGGTAAATCAAGATAATTCAACTCTCTCTAAGGGCTGTCTCGAAGAGCTTAATAGATCCTTAAGAGAGTATTGCGAATATAACTTAGAGCTGAATAAGCAGAAGATATTGCCATATGTTATTGCTGAGGTGAACCACGAAGAGAAATATGAGGATCTACGAGAGGTATATGTAGCTCTTGCCTTAGCTCAGTGGTATCTATCGCATGTAAGTCCCTCCATGGATATATTCCAGCGTAATGATAGTTTTAATATATTAAAATCGCAGAAACCATGGAGTCCCATAGACATATGGCGCCAATTTATCGATATATATAACAAAGGTGACTATATATGCTGGAAAAATACGACTAATGGCGACCGAACCATGTCGAGATCTTATTCCGGAGGTGGCTGCAGGTTTCAGAGTATAACGGATCATCTGGTTGAGATTAACGAGATGCCTCCCGAAGTTCAGGATCAAGTTAAGAGAACTCTTTCAGAGGGCGTCATCAAAGACGATGGAGAGACACTATTTGGCAAAAGGCTGTATGGAGATATAAGACGACCCTCTTTAATCTCAAGTTCTAGCTCTGTTTCCCGCTCAAATCCTATAGAGCCCGCGGAAAAGACGCATGAACAAAAGGCACCTGTGAATACTAGCAGTCAAGGCCAGATAAAACATTGGGAGAAGACATTTGGCGGAGGGGGCGACGATCTTTCCAGTTTCGTTAGTCAAACAAGCGATGACGGCTATATCATTGTTGGAAAGACATCGTCGTATGGCAGTGGGTATGATGATATCTGGCTGGTCAAGACGGATTCCCTTGGGAACGAGATATGGGACAAGACCTTTGGCGGGCCAAATAACGATTATCCCGGTTCCGTCCAGCAGACAAAAGATGACGGCTATGTGATCGCAGGAACGACGGTTTCGTATGGCGGTCCATGCTTAATCAAGACAGATTCATCAGGGAATATGGAATGGGATAAGATCTTTAGTGGCGGCGATGAGGCAAAGTCCGTTCGGCAGACGAGCGATGGCGGGTACATAATCGCGGGCAAAAACTCTTTGAATGGAGAATGCGGTTGGCTGGTCAAAACCGATTCATCAGGAAACAGGATATGGGATAAGACAGTTGGAGCAGATTTGAATGGGTGCCGATTGAGCTCCGTCCAGATAACAAAGGATGGCGGCTATATCCTTGCTGGCATTGATTATTATAGCGGCCTCTTACTCTACAAAACCGATAACCAAGGTAATACTCAATGGAACAAAACATTAGGAGGGGCTTCAGATTATTGGGGACTCATGTCCGATCCCGAAGTCCAACTGACAGACGATGGTGGATATATAATTGCATTCATCATGCCTGAAGGCGAAAAGGATAATCGAATGCTCGAATCTGCCTGGCTTATCAAGGTAAATTCAGCAGGTGATAAGGAATGGGATAAAATCTTCAAGGATGAAGGGTCAACATATTCCAGAGCAAATTCAGTCCAGCAGACGAGCGATGGCGGATACATAGTCTCTGGCCGCATCATACAATCTGGCAAGGGTAGTACCAATGCCTGGCTCATCAAGACGGATTCATCAGGAAACAAGGAATGGGAGAGGATCTTTAGTGGCGGCGACATGGCAAAGTCCGTTCGGCAGACGAGCGATGGCGGATACATAATTGCCGGAGATACGTGGTATAATAAGACAAATAAAAATGATTTTTGGCTAGAAAAGATAGGCTCCGATGGAGATGATGGCAGGCAAGAAGATGCTCGATGAAGAAGAGCTCTTTCATGTGCGACCGGAGATGGAGGGACTGGAAGACAGGGTGAAAACAAGCGCCTTCAAAGAGATTAAAAAAAAGCCCGGAGAGGAAAGCTATTCCTATTCCTTCAACCTCGATCACCATGATCTGGTCTGCTGAGGCGATGGATTTCAGGGCAGGCCCTGTCCTCCACCGTCTCTAAAAGCAGCCTGTAGATACTTTTCGCCCGGCCATCGGCATTAAACTCGCCGGGCCCCGCAGGCTCACATGAGTATATTCCTATATTAGGACTTTACATGCTAGTCCTGATAACGGAGATGTGTCTGTTATCTGGTTTTCCCTCAGGTCCAGATATGTCAGGCTAGTGAGGCCGGATAGAGGCGATACGTCTGTTATCCGGTTGTCGTACAGGTGCAGCTCTTGCAGATTAGTGAGACCGGATAGAGGCGATACGTCTGTTATCTGGTTGTAACTCAGCCTTAGTGCTTGCAGGTTAATGAAGCCGGATAGAGACGATACGTCTGTTATCTGGTTTTCCCTCAGGTCCAGATATGTCAGGCTAGTGAGGCCGGATAGAGGCGATACGTCTGTTATCTGGTTTCTGTACAGTTCCAGTGATTGCAGGCTAGTGAGGCCGGATAGAGGCGATATATCTGTTATCTGATTGACGCACAGGTCCAGCCATGTCAGGTTAGTAAGGCAGGATAGAGGTGATACGTCTGTTATCCAATTTAGCCTCAGTGACAGCCGTGTCAGGCTAGTGAGGCTGGATAGAGGTGATACATCTGTTATCTGGTTTGCCCCCAGTTCCAGCTCTTGCAGATTAGTGAGACCGGATAGAGGTGATACGTCTGTTATCTGGTTTCCCATCAGGCCCAGCTCTTGCAGATTAGTGAGACCGGATAGAGGCGATACGTCTGTTATCTGGTTGTCGTCCAGGTGCAGATCTTGCAGATTAGTGAGACCGGATAGAGGCGATACGTCTGTTATCTGGTTGTAAAACAGGCCCAGATGTGTCAGGCTAGTGAGGCCGGATAGAGGCGATACGTCTGTTATCTGGTTTTCACTCAGGTCCAGCTCTTGCAGATTAGTGAGACCGGATAGAGGCGATACGTCTGTTATCTGGTTGTAACTCAGGTCCAGCCATGTCAGGTTAGTGAGGCCGGATAGAGGCGATACGTCTGTTATCCGCTTGTCGTACACGCCCATAGGCTGCCAGAGACCACTCAGGTCCAGATATGTCAGGCTAGTGAGGTCGGATAGAGGCGATACGTCTGTTATCCGGTTGTCGTACAGGTGCAGCTCTTGCAGTTTATTGCAGTGCTCTAGTCCGGTAAGATCTTTGATGGATGAGCTATTAGAATGAAGTACATTGAGATCAACCAGATCTGCGGCATATATAGAACCTTCTGGTTTATTGATTGCAGTCCGTATCGCGGCATCCAGGTTCGGGTCAGGAAATACGACTACTTCATCGCTCTCGCTCATACCGGTAGTCTGCGGTTCATTAGTTCCGGATATCTCAAAGCTGGACACTTTGCGATCATCCATCCCGCCCTCTCCCGCGTGCCTTCCGTCCCTAACCTGAACCTCGACTCTGTACGTCCCTGCTTCAGATGCAGTCCAAGTCCACTGGTTCTGGGTATTCCATTCTGTAGCAGGTTCGTCATTCACGAAGAAGCGGTAGAGTATCTGGTCGCCGTCAGTGTCGGTTGCCTCCGCAGTCCACGTGACGGCAGCACCTGCCTCCTGAGGGCTACTGGGCTTGGCTAACAGGCTAACTATCTCTGGAGGCTGGTTGGAGGTTGCCTCTGCCACAGTTGCACCACCACATGAACCGCAGTCTACCTGTGCAGTCTGCACAGCGCTACGCTCGCCCACACGTCCGTATACAGCAAGCTCTGCAGGGCCGCACAGGCCCGGCACACTGATAATGTACGTGCCAGTGACGGTATCGTAGCTCAGGTTGTATTGTGAGCTTCTGCCAGATTGATTAAGATACGCCCAGGCCGCAGTCTCGCCGGCAACGTATGGTATCGTCTCGTTTCCCTGTAGCCGGGCAGTTACCTTTAGCCTCCCAGAAGTGCATGTCGCCTCAACATCGGGCCGGAATGTACAGCCCATATCATCTGTGATCTCTTTCAGGAGGGGTTTCAGGCTCAGTCCTGACCTGATAGTAAAGAACCTGCCACCTGTGTCTCCGGCGATCTTCTTCATCGCGGCGTCATCCGGGCCTATCACATGGACACGCACGCCCTCCGCTGTAAGCCCGAAGATCGTCCCGTCGAGGGTATCACCCTCATCGTTGCAGCAGTCTCCGTCGGGATGAGGACCTGCATCGGTTAGCAGGATCATCATCTTCTCGGAATCGCTTCGCCACATGGAGTCGGTGAGAGCATGCCTCAGAGCCGCCAGAATTGCTTCAGGTTTGTCTGCCCCGCCATCTGCTTTAAGCCCGGCTAGCCAGGAGCTGAATGTGTTTATATCGCTAGTAAGATCCCCATTGCCCTTGACTCTATAAGCGAAATCATCAGATTTGCCGCAGCCCGAATCCTTGGACATACCGCAGCTCTTGGGAAAGTCCCGGAACTCAACAAGGCCGAGGTTATAATCCACACGGGACGAATGAAGATCATCTGCAAAGTCACTGACGATGGAGCGCAATTCGTTGATCTCGCCGCCCATGCTGCCGCTCGTATCAAAGACGAAAACGATGTCCATTTTCTTTTCGCTCGAGCAGTTAAGACATCTCGTAAGATCCGTCGTATCTGCCGAGGATGCCAACGGAATAAGAACGATCACAAGAAGTGATAAAGCTAACAGAAGTCTCCTGGCGCAATCCATGGTAACATACACTCCAAATCGACTCCATCAAACTTCATCTATTTATATCAATCCTTGGACTGAGGGAAGGAGTCAGGGAGATCTCTTCAAGGGCGGAGATCTGGGCCGTATCGACCAGGCAATTTCATAGGCTCTGCACTATAATCACTATCTACCCGGAAGTGGTTTGTATCCCCTGGTCGCATGGAGGAGCTATGCGCACATTCATCATTGTGGGCCACAGGGCCACCACATCACCCAGCTTCTCTTTGGAGGACATCCCGGGCACCTCCGGGCGGCTGGACATACTCTGCCGGGCAGTCACCGCTGCCTTCGTCCTATCCCACGGCATCAGAAAGGATGTCTGCGTCTACTTAATTCTCCTGGGCGGGCAGGAGCCGAAGACCATCCGGCTCTGCGGAGAGGCTCTGCGCCACCTAAATCCCGATGAGCGGACCACGGCAGCACTTCTCAAGAAGGCCCTGGCAGTGCCTGCCACTGAGGAATGGGCCATGTCCACCTCAGGAATATTCGTGCGAGCAGGAGGGCTCGAGCGGCTGCTGGCAGATCTGAAGGATGTGAGTCTGATATACCTGCGCGAGGATGGCGAGGACGTGAGAGGCCTCGAAGAGGGCCTTCCTGCGGATGGGGCCTATATACTGGGAGATCACCTTGGCATGACGGCAGAGGAGGAGAGGCTCATAGGGCAGGCAGGGGCGAAGACGGTCTCACTGGGGGCGACCAGCCTGCACGCCGACCACTGCATAGTCCTGCTGAACTGGATTTTGGATGTCAATTCAGTCTTTCTATGATACCGAACCAACTTCTAAGAACCTCGATATAATCGCAAATGAACCAGAATACAATGTCCATAGGGGCATCACTTATTACTT
>Ga0116145_1004298_pt1 | contig 11486 bp, 10 predicted proteins | sample AD_JPNHG1_MetaG_FD_89747 | JGI IMG/M metagenome (GOLD analysis project Ga0116145, IMG submission 89747) | Active sludge microbial communities of municipal wastewater-treating anaerobic digesters from Japan - AD_JPNHG1_MetaG | ecosystem: Engineered > Bioreactor > Anaerobic > Digestate | place... | reverse complement strand
TCATACCCAATACTAAGACCAAAGAGAATCCATGCGGCGCTAAGGTCAACATTCACCATTTTATTGAAGCCCCAGTCTTTATAGCTACAAACCGTTAACATCCAACGTTTGGCATGCTTTAGATACTTTTCTTCATTTGTCAATAAATACATTAATGCCAAATTGAATATGGTTATTCCCATAAAGGTTGAACTCATTTTCGGATGCTCTGGGCTTAACACTTGTCTGATTCTTCTTTCACATTCTTGATAAAGTCTGACAAATTGTTTATATTTGGAGGTGCAAATTTCCTCTTTCAATGTTTCAAGTGGTTGATCGAAAAACATTAGTTTATTCATTTGGTTTTACCTCCTTCTTCGAAAGAGCTTTTGCTACGGTATTAGCAATACCGACAAAGATACTATAATAGAACGTGTAAAATGTTGCATATAGGATGGGTTCACCTGGAACAACCACACGATCAGGATTTAATTCAAGGAGAAGAATGAGTGCTTGATTTAATAGTTGATAGGTTATGAAAATTAAAATATTAATTACAAATGCCTTTAAAAAATCTAATAATTTAAATAGTGCTCCTTGTAAGACGGAACGTTGAAAATATTTCTTGTTGGCAATTTTTCCTCTTCTTTGGATCGTAAACATATGATAAATGATGGGATTAATTAAAAAAGCAGTTACTAACCCCATCCCTAGACCTAAGAAAAAGATTAATGCAAAAGGGTCTTCCAATTGTCCTAAATTCGTCCCCCACCCAACAAAGAAATATACCGCTCCAGCAAACCACCAGATGACGAAATATGATTTGGTATTATCACTAAGTCTTAAAAACCAAGTTTTTATTTTATTTAGCATGGCCACTCACTTTAAAATATCGAACAAGAATTACGATAAAAATGAAGAAATAAACTGCGCCAAAACCAATTAAAGTGAATACGGAATCGATTTGCCATACACTTGTGAGTTTAACTTGATTACCAACGCAAGCAATCATTTGATAACTTAATATAAAAGCAAATGTAGCGGTTAGTAGTAACATAAACATATTGACTAGTAATCCTTTTTTGCCACTCTTCGTTAATTTAAAAGCATTAAAAGCAGAAACTAACCCAGAAAGAATATAGGAAAAAAAGACGATACCAGTTAATTTATTTTCAACAATGAGAATATCATTAATATAGTATTTTGAGATAGCTAAATTAAAAAGGGCAACAGAAACGATAAAGTATTTGATTATATCTTCATGCTTTGCATAATTTACTATCCCGATAAATAGATGTTTTATTGCCAGTAGAAACTTTTTCATTTACGATATCCTTTCTTCAGAATCAACGTCAAAGAAATGAACCTTATCCATTTTAAAAGCTACCGAAATAGAGGTATTCTTTTGGAGATCATATTCTGATGAAGTTTGCATCACTATATTTACATTAGGGGTTTCAGGATTATACATTCGAACATGAAGATCACAGCCTAACATATCGATAAAGTCAATGTGGTATTCATTGGTTGACGCTTGATATTGTTTTAAATCCTCTGGATGGATCGAAATGTTTTCAGGACGAACACCCATCATCACTTCTTTACCAACATAAGGTTTCAAAATTTGAATATCTTTGCTTGCCAGTTGCCAACGTCTATCGCCTTGGGAAACATAGTCCCCCTCAACGCAAACACGGAGCATATTCATTGGTAACGAACCAATGAACCCCGCCACAAACATATTGTTTGGTTTATGATATACTTCATAAGGGGTTCCCACCTGTTGAACATACCCATTATTCATAACCACGATTCGATCCGCCATTGTCATAGCTTCAATTTGATCATGGGTAACATAAACAACGGTTACGCCCAGTTTCTTTTGAAGGAGGACAATCTCCGTTCGAGTTTTAACCCTTAACTTCGCATCAAGGTTGGAGAGTGGTTCATCCATTAAGAAGATTTTAGGATTACGAACGATGGTTCTACCGAGTGCAACCCGTTGACGTTGTCCACCCGAAAGCTGGCGGGGAAGACGATTCAAGTATTCCATCAAACCTATGTTGTTCGAGGTTGCCATGACTTTATCATGAATAAAGAATTTATCTTCATGTTTTAATTTTAAACTAATACCAATGTTGTTATAAACGGTCATATGAGGATATAACGCATAGTTTTGGAACACCATTGCAATATCACGTTCACCAGGAGATAGATTGTTAATGACGGTTTCTTCGAGTACCTTTTTACCATCTTTCTCTACATAATCTCTTATCACCATTTCTCCAGAGGTTATTTTTTCTAGACCGACAATCATTCTCAACATTGTCGATTTTCCACAACCCGATGGGCCAACTAAGACAATAAACTCACCATCATTAATATGGAGGTTAAAGTCAAATACCGCTTGTACATTATTGGGATAGACTTTATTGACGTTCTTAATTATTAATTCTGCCATGACTTTCACCTCATTTACGAGACATTACTTTTTTATATAATCTTTGGTTATAGATTCGAATAAGCGTAAGAATGTTTGTTACAACTAAAACGGCAATCATGAGATAATTGATAACGAATAATTGGGAAAATACTTCATCACTCGTTTTATAGAGCATATCGTAAACGAAGTGAGTGCGAAAGATTAGAAAACCAACAAAACCAAAGAGTATCCATGCCCAGCTTAATTGGTATACTTTCACTTTGATTCCGCACAAAAATAAGAAAAGGGTAACAAAAATATTAAAGAGAATCGTTACAGCTATTAAATAGGTTGTTGAAAGAGAATTTAATAGAACAATCGTCGCATACAAGTTTAAAGCAATTGATAAGAGCACAACAAGATAAGGGACATTATTCGTTTGATAAAAGGTGCGTTCAATGCGAGTCATCTTATTTCGAATTTTAACATCAATTTTCATGTTTAAACACTCCTCTTAATCGCTTTTTTAGTTCTATAAAGTATACTTTCACACCTTGGTTTTTCTTTAAATATAGGAAAAAATTGATAAACAATAAGATGATAAAAGCAATTGAAATCACGATCACAACAAGATATAATATGAAACCAATATCGAATGTTCTTGTTAACATAACAAAGTCACTTGGCAAATCTTCTAAATATCCATTACTTAAGTCTACTTTTGTTGCGTTTGCTTTTAAAGTATTTAACCGGAAAATAAACAGTACACAATTAATGATTGTGTAAATGGATAAAGCTGATCCAAAACATAATCCCGTAAAATTAGTTACTTTTTTTAGAACCTCAAAAACTAACATGAAAACTAAACCAACAACTAAAGCCAAAGAAAAGTTTAGAATGGTACGATTAAACGGTTGTAATTGATTCGAATAATATTCAATAATTCCTTGATTTTTTGGCAATTGGAAACCGTATAGTTCTTGAAAATCGGTCATAAACGAAAGGGCAAAAACAAAAGTAAGAATGGAAATAATGAAGTAAAGAATGTAAAATGTTTTTTGAAGTCTAAGCGTGCTATTCATAATATACCTCTAACAATTAAGTAATTTTCTCTTGATGAAGTAAATAAACGAGCGTTTATTTACTTTATCAAGAGGGCAGGATTAAGAAATCCTGCTCTCTTTTATTTTAAAATTAAGCAGTCATTGCGTCGTAAGCGTCGTTGTATGTCTTAATATAGACAGCTACACCATTATCATCAAATAATTGCTTATATTCTGCAAATGTCTTTGGTAAAGTGATGTCTGGCTTATTAGGATCAAGTTTTAGATAACGAATGACATTGAACATCATTTCAAAGAATGCTTCATCAAGAGTTACTTGTTCTTTAAGAGCACCTTTTTGACGTTCAGTGAAAGAGAAGAATGTTGGAACTAATTTATAATAGTTTGGATTAGTACCTGGAATACCTTCACCACCGTAGGTTGCAAAGTAGCAAGTTGAATTATTCAATAATTCCCAACCTTCAAATCCTCTTTGACTTGTATATTGATATTCAAATCCAATTTCCTTTTGATATCCAATTGGCATTTGGCAACCTAACCAGTCACGTAAGAAGGTCGATAAGTCACCTTTAGCAAGTTCAGAAGCTTTTTCTAATACCCATGATTTATATTTTGGATATACCTTTCCATCTGGACCAGTAATTGTTTCTTCAGAGATAATATCAGGTAGACCATAATTTTGTAATAAATGGCCTTCTTCACTGAAGAAATAATCAAATAATGTTACCGCTCTTAATTGTTCTTTACGAGTTGCTTTTGAAGAAATTGCCCATCCATCAGGTTTTAAAACACGGGAGTTTTCAATATAATATTGCCATACGCCATTAATTTTTGCCACTGGAGGAAGCGTAGTTACAACATCATCGTTTAGGGAATCAGCTGTAGTTGATGCGATCCAGTCAAAAGTCATGAAACCGAATGCTGGGTTAGTAGCTGCCTTATCGGAACCATAGAATACATTACGATAATTAGTTTTATCTGTTTTGTTATGGAAATCTTGATGGATTAAACCTTCTGCATATAATTCACTAAATACTTCTAATGCATTGAACATTTCTTCTTGATAGTACGTGTAAATTAAATTACCATCTTTATCAAATGCCCATCTTGCACCGTAAGAGTCAGAACCAAATACTGGGCAACCACTTAAATAAGTTGCAAAACGAAGTAAATCTTCACGATAACTTGTTTGACGAACAAAGAATGGAGTTACAGTTGAAGCTTTTCCGTTTGTTAAAAGAACAGGATTAGCTTTTACGCAGCGTAATAAAGCGATTAATTCATCCATATCATAAGCTGCTTTTTCACCTAAATATAATTCAGATGGATTTGCATAATCATAGTTATCTTCGATATATTTACGTAATACTGTTACAGCTTCATTTCCATCTAATCCATCTGTACCAGCTGCTTGATTTTGTAATTCAATTACGTTTTGATTTGTTTTCTTAGTAATAGAAATACCATTCTTAGGAGTTACAGTACCACCATTAGCACCAGTTCTAGCATTGGCACCAACAAAGTTACCGGTATAGACAACTGGTAGAACGGTTGTTGTGTCAAATGAAGTAGCTGTATCTAGTAAAGTTGTAACCCAAGTTTCACGCATGTGAACAGCACGTGCATAAGTTCCAATTTCTGCAATATATGGAACTGCATAAATTCCACCGTCATAAGAAGTGATCGCTGTTTTAATGGATGGGTTTTTGTCAAGATAAGCCTTGAAATTAGGCATGTTGCCTGCATCAAGTTCATCATTTAAATCAATAAAGTAACCTTTTGTACCATAGCTATTTAATTCTTCAAGAATACTGTTTCCACCAAATACTACAGCATCTTTAAATTGATTGGCTGCTGCAGTTTCAATCATTTGAGATGCTTTTTGGTTTTGATTGGTAACATCATTAAAAGTAATGTTCAATTCTTTTTCAACATATTGCCACATTGGTTTTAAAGCACCAGAACTAATAACAGTTTCGCCATCGATTAATACTAATGCATTTGACTTGTTGTATGTCATTGTTCTGTCAGCGCTTTCAGCGGCATAATTCATTTTTAAAACAACGTTTTCTGTTAAATCATCAACTGTTGGATCATCCTTGCCTGAATTAGGATCTTTACATCCTACTAATATTGAAAACATCATTACAAAACATAAAAGTAAAGCAAATTTTTTCATTTTTTCCTCCTTATTTATTCTAATAAATTATTTAAACAACTACTTATAACTAACAATTATTTCCCTCTTCCTACTCCTTAACACCTCCTAAATTAACTCCCTTGGTGAAGTATTTTTGAATATATGGGTAAATGATTAGAATTGGAATGATAGAGCAGATAATGATTGCATAAACCAACGAATCTGCAGCATACGTTAGTTCTTCAACCACGCCATCTTCATAAATTTTCTTATACAATTCTACGAGCTGTCTTAAGTACACTTGTAACGGTTGATCAAAAGCTCCTCTTAAGAGCAGTCTTGACCAATAATAACCATTCCACCGACTTGTCGCATAGAATAGTGTTACGGTAGCGAGCGCAGCTTTCGACATAGGCAAGTAGATTCTTCCGAAAATTTGAAATTCATTTGCGCCATCAATAATCGCGGCTTCCTCTATTTCTTTTGGCACAGAACCAAAGTAGTTTCTGAGCAAAATAATATTATAAGCCTGGACACCAAAAGCAACAATCATTCCCCAGCGGTTGTCAACGCCCATATTTTTATAGTTAAGAAAATGAGGTATCATACCAGCGGAAAACCACATGGTAAATACAAGTAGAAAATTAAATTGTCTTTTGAATAGTAATTTACTTTTTGATAAAGCGTAAGCACCAGTAGTCGATATAATCATGCTCCATAGGGTACCAAAGACCGTATAGAAAAGGGTGTTCGTGTAACTGATCCAAAACTGACGGTCATAAATAATTTCATTATAAACGATGAAATTTATCTCTTTTGGCCAAAGGATAATTTCCCCTAATTCGTACGGTAACTTTCCACTTATGGAAGCACTGAAAACATAAATGACTGGATATAAGGATAGTAAAGCAAAGATTGCAATAAAAGTATAAGCGATTACCTTAAAGATAACTTCACTACGATTTAGTCGTTCCATACCATCACCTACCAAAGTGAAGTTTGCGATACGCGGCGACTAATAAAGTTAGCCCCGACAACAAGCGCAAATCCAATAATTGCATTAAACATACCAGCTGATGAAGCAATCGAGAGAACGCCCCCCGATTCAAATCCAATCCGCTGTTCAAAAGTTGATAATACATCAGCTGTAATATAAATATTTGGATTATAGAGAAGAATTATCCGTTCATAACCCACCGATAACATGCGACCAATCCGTAAGATAATCATGATAATCAAGGTTGGAGCCATTCCTGGGATCGTAACATAACGAATTTCTTGGAGTTTATTGCCACCATCAACTCGAATTGCCTCATACATAGTAGGGCTAATCGCCATGATAGCCGCAAAATAAACGATTGAATTATAACCTGATTCCTTCCAAATACCTGTAATAATATAAATTGGTTTAAAGTAATTAGGGGTATCCATTATGGTTGTTCCATTCGGAACTATATTTAAATTATACAAAAGCTGGGTGAGAATTCCGGTTGTTCTTTCTCCTTTATACAATAAGATAAGGACAATACTTGTAATGGTTACTTCCGATAAAAAGTGAGGAAGATAAGTTATTGTTTGAGCAATTCGCCGGAAAGGACTAAAATTGATTTCACTAAAGAATAAAGCTATAATAATAGGGACAGGGAAACCAAAGCATAATCCATATAGGCTTATCAAAAATGTATTGCGAAAGGCGGACCAAAATTCTTCTTTATATCCACCTGTAGTTAAGACGATAAAATTTCCCAATCCTCTAAACTCACTCTTACCTATGCCAAGTTCAGGTTTAAAGCGTTGGAAGGCCATGAGTAAGCCCCCCATTGGTTTATATGCCCAAAGGATATACCAGATAACCATCGGTGCCAATAAAACATATAAACGCCAGTCTTTGAGAATCGCTTTGGCGATGACTTTAATTTTACTTTGGTGCATGGTAACTTCTTTCATATAGTTCCTCTTCTTGTGATTTTTTTATATTCTCTTTCATATTGGTAATAAGACCATCAATTCGTTTTAATACATTCAAGAGTATTAAATTTACAACGATTGTGAATAGGAAGGATCCAAGGAAAGCTAATATCCCTTGTTCTTCTCCTAAAACAATCAAGGCAATTCCTTTTCCTAAGACAATGGATAGACACAGAAAAATGATAAAACCATTAAACAAGAGATTATGATCGCGGATTTTATCGTAGTTTAACTTTCTAAATAGAATTGGAATTAAGCCAATAAATCCATTAGCAACCACGTAGAACAATATACTATGAATTATCTGTTCTTGTTTGATTAATAGCATCGGTAAACCGGCAACCACATATATAATAGTACCATAATGTCCCCACCGAAAAATCCCAATAATGGCAATTAGGGAGGCAAAACTTAGGGAGAAAGATACCGACCATCTTTCCGATAGATAATTCCCTAAAAATTCGAATATTCCAGCAAGCAGGGCTAACATGGTAATATCAACGCTTCGGTATTTAGCTAAAGTCACATCAATTGTCCTCCAGTAAATTCACATATACGAATTGAGTTCATAATTTGCTACCTATATTATATAATAAAGTGAAAACGTTTGTCAACTTATTATAAAATCTTTTTTAAACGCTTTCAACCATTTTTTGTATTCCTTACGAATTAAATTACGCTTAAATGAACGGTTTTCAAAATTATTTTTATCTTTTTTCTTGAAAACGCTATCAAAATAGTTTATTATTATAGTATATCGTATTGAAGAACTTGGTTCATATATACGAATTTTTAGGAGGGAGATTATGAATCTATTTAGAAAGTACTTTTGCCTATTCATAACATTAACCTTAATGTTTACGATGATTGCTTGTGGAACAGACAATCCAAATCCAAATAATGACTCTGGAAATGGCTTTGATGATTTATTCGTAGGAGATTACGGTAAGCCAGGGTTATATGAAAAAGATGGAACTCCACACCAACAGCCAACACCAAATCAAGTTACTGGCAAAACCATTAATGTCTTAGATCATGGTGCAGTTCCAAATGATGAAAATGTCGACAATACCGCCGCTTTCAAGAGAGCAGAGAATTCAGCCGAACCAGGTGATGAAATCTATGTTCCAAACGGAACTTACTATTTCAAATCTTATGCAGCAACAGCAGGAAGCTATTATTCTCACATTTACTTACATGAAGGAGTTAATTTGCGAGGAGAATCAGAAGAGAATACGATTCTTGTCTCAAATTTCAACCCTACACTAAATGAAAAAAATAGCACCTCTGTGATTACTACGCTAAGCAGTAATGTTGTTATTTCCAATCTAACTGTAACATCACTGACGAGTGACAATGATTTACCAGACCCAAATTCATCAAATACGAATAGCAACGTCTTTACCGCACCAAAATACGGAATTACAGTTGATAATGATGAACCAATTGAAATTGTCTCTAATGTTTTAATTAAAAATGTAACCATTGAAAAGTTCATACGCATGGGGGTTCGAATTGCTAGTTCCCGTGATGTCGTAGTTGATTCTTGTACATTCCAAAAAGCTGTCGACCTAGGCGGAGGGGGAGCTGGATATGGCGTAACGATTCAAGGCAGAGGAAACGGCATAAATGATACAGACTCAACCCTTGATCCTGTGTTTAATGTTGTCAAGAACTCACGCTTTATTGGTGATTATCTCCGTCACGGGGTTATCATTCAATACTACGGCCATAACAATTTAATTGAAGGAAACTATTTTGAAAATATATTACTCGATTCAATCGATCTTCACGGTGAAGATGAATATTCGAATGAAATATGTAATAACACGATTATCAATACAAGAGCGGGGGCAGGAATTGGTGTAGGAAATAGCGGTGCTACGCATGATGGTTCAGGACCAAACAACTTCTTCCACGACAACATCATTGATGGTGGAGCAAGAGGTATTGATGTTATTCTTGGATCTCACAAGACTATTTTATATAAAAACACAATTAAAAATTTGACGAAAGATAACACGATTGCAATTACTTTATCCGATGCCCATCATACAAGAATTATTGAAAACACAATTGAAAATATCACGGGCAAAAACTCGATTGCCATTAAGATTACTTATTCTTTCTATCCTTTAAATCCTGCCGCAGGTATTCCTGATGGATATAAGATTAAAGGCAATACCTTTAAGAATATTGTTAATGGTGTCTATGTGGAAACCAGAACTGACAATTTCGTATTTAAAGACAATACTTTCACTACATTTAGTGGTTATGATTTAAAGGAAGATAAAGATAAATTTGTTCTACCAAGTATAACGGATGAAGTCATTGAAAAACACGGCACATTCGTCCTTCCAACCGATAATAACTTTATTACCACCGAAGCAAAAAACGTCGTTCAAACCCAAAAGAACATGAAGTTTAAATGTTCAGTCAGTGAACCAGAATACAACCGAATGATTTATGCTAAATTTGATTTAACTACAGAAATCACACCAGTGGTTAAAAAAGTGTACCTAACGTTTGCAGCAAAATCAAAAGATGGAAAAATCAATATGAACTTCTATGGTAGTACCAATTATCTCGATTGGACGGAAGACACCATTACTTGGAATAATTCGAAATTACATAATCCAATTATGGCTCGGATTATGACAGAAGACGGTGACTATACAGCCGAACATATTCGTGATTTCCAAATCCCAATTGTCGGTCAAGAATTCAAAACTTATTATCTTGATATTACCGATTATGTTATGAATCTTGAAACGAAACTATTTACTTTAATTATTTGCAATAATTCGATTGACGAAATGTATGCCGAAATTTACTCCTCGAAACAAACAGCTGCTGGTCAAACATTCGGAATTATCTTAGCTCAAGAGTAAAATTTAGTTTTATAATCACTTGACAATTATAGGAAAATCGTTATATAATTAAGGAAAGAAATTCGCATATAAATAATTAGTTCATATATGCAAATTTTTTAATAAAATTAATGCGGAAACGCTTACATCGAAAGGAGTTAAAATGAAAAAATTATTCTTGTTATTTAGTTTACTACTTGTATTGGTAGGATTGACCTCATGTATTCAGCCTAATGACAATGATGATGACCCTGTAGAAAAGCCGGTGTTCAAAAATGTTGCCATTGAAGCGGGCGATGATGCAGCTGAAATTAAACTGCTATTAGTTGCGCAAGATATTAATGCAGAAGTATATTATATAATCGTAGCACAAGACGCAGCTAAACCAACCAAAGAACAAGTTAAAGCTGGCGTTAATTATGGGGATGTTACGGTACTTCATGCGAACCATCGCAAGGATACAATTCTAGATGAAGTAGTCCTTGAAGAAGGTGTTGTTTATGCGGTATATGCCGTACTAGAACTAAACGGTGTCTTTAATGAAACAATTTATGAAGCTGAAGTTCTCACTAAGACCTCTGAAGAAGTTAAAGATATCGGTAAGGGAACTCCAGAAGATCCATTTAGAATTACTACCGTTGAAGAATTAGAACAATTATTAACGGGGGAAGTTTTTGTCCGTGATGCTTATTATAAATTAATGAATGATTTAGACTTAGCTGCAGCTGGTTATGGTGAAGGCGGAAAGAGCTGGACACCAATTGGAAAACAAGCAGGTGGATTAGTTAAGTTCTCAGGCGAATTCGATGGAAATGGACATACGATTTCAAATCTATATATAAACACTACCCAAGCAGAAGAAAAATGGGGATTATTTGCAGAGCTTGAACCTACTGGCGTAATTAAAGACTTAAATTTAACCAATGTTAATATCACAACTATGGGTACTCGCGTTGGTGCACTTGTTGGTTACAGTAAAGGTGGCGTTGTTAATGTTTTTGTCCAAGGTAAAATTACGGGTAAAACTTCTGGCGATGCAGACG
>Ga0116145_1004294_pt1 | contig 11491 bp, 8 predicted proteins | sample AD_JPNHG1_MetaG_FD_89747 | JGI IMG/M metagenome (GOLD analysis project Ga0116145, IMG submission 89747) | Active sludge microbial communities of municipal wastewater-treating anaerobic digesters from Japan - AD_JPNHG1_MetaG | ecosystem: Engineered > Bioreactor > Anaerobic > Digestate | place... | reverse complement strand
TAGCCTCCTGGCTAATCTCTCACCTGAATTTAGCTTCAACCTCAGCCAGAAAGCAAAAGATTTTCGTGTAGATTTTCTCGTGAAGCAACGAATCAGTTTCAAGTAGATTTTAGATGAGTCAATTCGATCACTTGACTTAAAATTGGATTTTAAGATAAATTATCCCAGAAAAGAAGGGCTACATAAATTATGCTATGGGATAACTGCTCAGCCAAGGGTGCGGCCAAAGAATATCGAGCTGAGTTGTCTCCCTGCCTTTTTTTATCTTTTAGATACTTATCCCTAAACCATGCCATAATTTTTGTGCCTGCCTTATTGCTGCCAACAGTCTGAATAAAATTTAATCCAGAAAGGAGACTAAAATGCAGTCTGGATTTAATGGGAAAAGGATCCTTGTATTGTTATGGTTTGGAATCCTAACTGTTATGCTTATGTTTTTATTTGTCAGTCCGGTTTCGGCGGATGTTATTTATTACGATTTTGTCAAGAAAGCTCCGGAAGCCAAATGGTACCGGGCCATTGCCCCCGGTGGAGAGCTTACCTGGAATGGAGCTGATAACGACAGCCGCGGCTTTGCCCGCCATCTGACTGATGCTGTGCTTGAAGACGGGAACAGATATGCACTTGTTCTGCAAACTCATCCTGAATGGAAGAATAACGGAAACATAATCGGGGTTTTCCCGGGCATTAAGATTCCGGCCAATGCCAGTTTCATGGCTTCTGTCGGCTTTATAAAAGGAGCCACCCAGACTGACGGGGTTAAATATTATGTTTCCATCGTCAACCCGGGCGGCGGGGCTGTTTTATTGAAGGAATTAGCAGCCGCTTACGATGGTAAATTCGACCAGATTTCTGTGGATCTATCACCTTATGCGGGAAGCACGGTGGATTTCAGGCTATCGGTCTCGGCCGCCGGTCGGGCCAATCAGGACTGGGCAGTCTGGGTTTCGGCTGCCATTTATGTGCCTGTATCTATTCAAAAGGTCACTTCTTCAACTGATGTAAGTAAAGCTAAAATCGGCACCACCGCTGCCGAGCAGCCAGCCGGGGGATTAAACCTGCAGCTGGTAAAGCCAGCCGTCATCAAAACCATACCATTGAATCCCGCCGGGAGCCTGCCTCCTCGTCATAAAATTGAGGATATCGGACCCCTGTCCATAGAAGAACCATTAACCCTTCTTAACCGAGTTTTCAAAGACAATGAAAAGCCCAATACCTACTATTATCTTCCAAAAGAAATCAATTTAATCAGAGATAAGGCAGCCGGTGGCTACCGGATTAGTGCGGTCTGGACTAATGACCAGAGAGTGAAAACCACCATGACCCTCAGGGCCAATGTTGACCCGGCAGATGTTAAGTTGATGGAAGAAGCCCTAAAAGCAGCCCGCGGAACGCAGGCCGTGCTACGCTCGCTTCCTTATGATGAGGCTGCCATCATTGATATGCAGGGCTGGGAAGACTGGGAGATTGAAAACATCAGAATACCGACTTTCGGCTCGCTGGAGACTGAGCTACCGATAAACATCGCTATGACCCCGGATACTCTGGCTGAGTTGAAGCCACTTCTGGAAAAAGAAGGCTTGACGGCCGGAATGAAAATCAAATCAGGAACAGTGGAGAGAGAGATTCCTATCAGGGTCGGCTTAAAATATTTCACCGGCCGCTGGTATTCAGGTGTGGAAGAGCTGGGTTTTTCGATTGACGAAAAGAATTCTGTTCTCTATCTTCACGGCGTCAGAAACCTGTCTGATTTTCCCTTAAAGGTTTCCTCGGTCAGCCTGCGTTTCCGTTTGCCCAACGGCGAGGATGTGTATAAAAACCTGAAATGCCTTAACGAGGTTAACATTCAGCCTGGCCAGGCCCTGGACCTGGAAGTCCAGTTTGCTCCGAAGGGCCTTCTCCTGGCTGAATACCGTAAAGCCTTTCCGACAGCTCCGCCAGCCCCCAAGAAAAAAGGTGGACTTCTGGAAAAAGGGCTCGGGGCTTTAAAAAGCGAATTGGAGAAAAAGCTGGATAAGGATAAGGTTAAAGAAGCCGAAGAAATGCTGGTTAAAGATGAGGTCGGCAAGCCGGCCAGTCCCCAGGTGGATGCCTTCTTCAAGCAATATGCCCGGAGTTTCTGGATGGACATCGAGCCTGATTTTAGCTGCCAGCCCTGTCTTGATAAAATCTGGAGCAATATTGAAGTTGTCTCTTACATTGAAAGAATGAGAAAACTTCAGGTTGAAGTTTTGAGCAGCGTCTTTGACCCCTCGGCTTATGAGGTGCCTCTTGAAGTGGAAAAGGTTCGGATTGAGATTCGTTCTCCCTATCTCAGCGCTCAGGGGCGAAGCGGACTGGTAACCGGAATGGATTTCAACAAAAACAAACTAAAAGAGCAGGTCACCGTTTACCTGCCGATGTCCAGCGGCGAGCAGTTTAATTTTGAGTACAAAATAAAAGCAGTCCTGAAATCCGGGGAAATAGCAGAATCAGCCAGCTGGGAAACGGTGACTGATTCTCTGGACCTGACCATAGGGCCTTACCACCTTAAGAATCTTTTTAACCGCTGATAAGAGTCAGCCCAGAGTTACTTTTAACCAAGGGCGGAAAAGGAGGCAGAAATGAGTTTTTGGGCAATCAAAAAATCAGGGCTTGTTTTGTTTATCTTTTCTTTACTTTTTTTAGCGGCGTTGGTCACTGTTCAGGCTGAAGTTCTCCTGGATAAAGAACCAATTCAGGTAACCGGCGCTCTGCTCTTCCGTGACCATGCCGATGAGCATGCTTATCACTATATGCCGCTGGCCCCGAGGATTGCTACCTGGCCTGACGGTAGGCCCAAATTCAGCTTCATCCAGTATGTCCGCACCGGAAAAGAAATAACTGGCGGAATTCTGCACTTTCTCTGCACCTTTGGTTTGACCAAAGAAGAGCTGGAGAAGGCGGGGCAGGAACTCACCCGGATAGATAAGGATGGCAAAATAGTCGGGCCGGTGATGTTCACTTCCGGAGAATTTCATCTTATATCGGCCTCAGCCGGGGAAGGCGGAATTTTCAGCCGCCGGGTTGTAGGAACGGGCAAGGCTCCGCTTCTGGCTGGCTCCGAGGCAGCCGTGTCCATAGCTCTGACGGAGGAAGGTTCAACCCTGTTGATGGAATCTTTCAAGAAACCGACGTCAGATATTTCGGTGCAGTTTGTCATGACTTACCAGGGCTTAACCCCGGCTTATAATGCGCTGCTAACCGTCGACTGGGATAAGGTCTATGACCATAAAGAATTTAAGGCAGATGGGGGTGGCTTTTTCGTCAGCGCCAGAATTCAAAAGATCTATTCTGAGCTAAGGGAGCAGGGGGCGATTAAACTGGAGGTTACAGGCGAAGATACCAAGATGGATGAGCTTCTGGATACCGCCTACAACACCCTTACCAAAATGATGTTTGAGGCCAAACCGGTAAAACCCGAAGATATAGGTAAATCGCAAGCATCTACCGGCTCTAATTGGCTGGGGAAGCTGTTCGGGCAGGCTCATTTCGGCTTTTACAGAAAACAGGTTAAGCTAACCGGAAAATACACAGTGGACCTGACCAGGAGAAAAAGAGACCAGCGAGAAATTCCCCTGACTGGCAACATTGGTGGACTCTACCAGCAACTGGGCAACAGTCCGGAATTTTTTGCTGTGGTAGACCTGGATGACCCGACTTTTGAAGAGCGAACCATTAACGTGATTCTGGATGGAGAAGACCTGCAGACCTTCCAGCAGTTTCTGAATTTTGCCGGCATTACTTTCAAGAAAGAATACGAAAGTGCCGATCTGAAATCCATAACCGAAGACCTGATTTTTGACCGAACCAAATTCGGGCAGAACGGCAACAAGCTTTCTTTGAAATACCGACGCAAAGGCGACCAGACCGATAAATGGCTGGAGTACGAGTATAAACCGATCTGGAGTTATGTCGGCGGTCTGGAGGTGGCGGGCGACTGGATAAAGACCAGTCAGCCGGTCATAACCCTGACTCCACCTCACAAATACCGATACATTGAAGTCCTGGCTGAAGAAGAAAATATGAATAAAAATGGGATTATCCGGATTGCCGTTCAATTCCGGCACAGAAATTTCGGCCGGCAGCTACAGAAGGAAGTTGTCCTGCGCAAGGGCGAACCACTTAATATCAACTACGTTTACTTCCACGAACCCAACAATCTTGAGTATGAATACAATATCACCTGGCTGTTCAAGGACAATACCCGGGTTTCTTCTGGTTGGAAAAGAGCTACCGACCCGTTCATCTATGCTTATTATGAGAAAATTTAAGATAAGGAAAGACCTTGCCTCTTAATAAAAAGGCTGTGCTTCTAATCCTGCTGTCGTTGACGGCTGTGGGTAGGCTTAAAGCTGATCCTGTTCTGACACGGCCGGAGACAGTAGCTAATAAGATTATCATTTACCCGGACCACAAGACTCCAGGACTCTTTTATTATGTTCCAACCCGACTCTTGCTGAGTCAGACCTTCGGCCAGCCCAATTTCTTCTTTTACAAGTATGTTTATGTCAAAGACCAGGGACTGTCTGATCCCAGGACCACTACCGGCGGTGTTCTGACCATCTCGGTAGAATTCGGGGATGATACTGAAATCCTGAAAAGGGAAAAAGGCGGGCAGTTTGAATACCGGCCTGTTCCAGTGGAGACAATTGATGTAAGTCTCAGCTACACCGGTCTGGAAGATAATGAAAATAAGGATAAATCCGGCGAACAGAAAACCACTCTTGGGTCAAACAGGGTCTTGTGGACCGGGAAAAGCTTTGCCTTTCCCCTGAGTGGAGTCTCCGCTTCCTATCTCTGGAAAATCTATGAAGAGAAAAAGGGCGCCGGGTTAAGCGTGGAATGCTCTTTTAATTACGGTGGATATGAAATAGACCAGGAAGGTAAACTGCAGCCGGCTGAAAGAAGTGGCCGCTTGAGTCTGGAGGTGCCGGTTTCCATGGAACAGTATCCCGAGCTTTTTAAGGTTATTAATTTAGCCCAGAAATTTTCCTTCAACCTGAGGAAGCTGAGCGTCATCTGTTTTGATTTTGTGAATGGTCTGAACGGCGACACAGTTAAGATGACGGTGGAGGTGGAGAGTATTACTGCCCGGGGCCAGAAGGACGTTAAGAGTGTGGTCTTTTCGGCTGAAACCGAGCCCCAGTTCAACCTGGAATTCAATGTTCCAGAGGCCAGAGGTGGCAAATACCGCTTCCGGATTACCAGGGTATATGCTGATGGCCGTGTTGAAAGGAGCAACTGGCAGGAAGGCGACAGTGCCTTTCTGGATCTGTCAACCTATGAGCTGGTGATAAAAGATAATTCTTTTAGGTAAAGGCAAGAGTGAGAAGATAAAAGAATGATGGTCATATACCTTAACTCAGACTCTTCAGCTTTCAAGACCGACAGTAAGATTATTTTTTGTTTCAGGCGCCTTATCAATTGCCTGCCAGTTGAGACTGCGGTCTTGAGCAGACTGAAAAAAGGAGAAATAGAATGAAAAAGAAAACGACATTTTTACTGGTTTTTTTAGTGATTTCCTTTTTAATTACCATTCGTTTGGCAGCCGAGGTGGCGGTGGAGGAGGTGGTGCAGGCCGGCAGGTTTGTATTTTACCGCGACCATGCTGACCCCCACAAATATTATTACGTTCCGGACCAGCCTCGCCTGGCCACCAAGAGAGATGGCACCCCGGAATTTACCTTCATCAAGTACACCAAGACTGACGGGGCGACCAAGGGCGGAGTGCTGCACTTTCTGGTTACCTGGGGATTCACATCTGGCGAGCTGAGTTCGGCCGAGTCTGCCCTGAAGTCTATAGATGCCCAGGCTAAATTAGCTGGGCCTGTACCCTTCAAAGAAGGGACCTTCCAGATAATATCAGCTACAGCCGGTAAGGACGGGATTTTTAACCGGAGGATAGTGGGCGAGGGCAAGGCACCGGTGTTGCCCGGGCAGAAAGCAGCCGTATCCATAGCCCTGACTGAAGAGGGGGCTTCACTTCTTTGGGAATCTTTTAAGAACCCGACCTCTGATGTTTCAGTGCAGTACCTGATGAAATTTTCCGGGATAACGCCAGCTTTTCAGGCCAAGCTCAAGGTGGACTGGGACAAGGTTTACACCCAGCATGATATTAAAGCTGCGGTAGATGGAATGGTTAAGGGGGCCAAGCTCCGGGCTGACCTGGAGGCTACGCTGGAGGAGTTAAGGCAGAAGGGAGCAATCCAGCTGGAGGTAGTGGGTGAGAACGAGAACATGCAGAAATTGCTGGAAACAGCCTATACTCACATCTTAAATCTAATGTGTGATAGAGTTCCGGCTGGAGCTGGTACGACCAGTCTTCCCTCCAGCTCATTTTTGTGGATAAAAAAAGGAAACGTGGAATCAAACCTCTGGGCTGTTGATTATATGGCAGGCTTGAAAACAGTTGAGTCCAGTTTTGGCCATTCTATTACCAATAGGGAAAGAACAGCTGGCCCCAGTGCCTGGGAACAACAAGAGCAGCAATCGGCTTCGGCTGAAACCTTTGGCTGCAGTGCTGCTGACCGGCGTCGGGCGGATCAACTTTATCAGAAAGGACTGGCTTTGGGAGCGGAAAAAAAATACGCAGATGCTATTGACCAGTTTAAGAAAGCTTATGCAGCCTGTCCTGACCCCATCTATTATTACCAGGCCGGAATTTTTTCTGAAAGATACCTTTACCTTTATACGGCGGCTATAGACTATTATAAGAAGTTCCTTGAGCTGGCCGAGGGAAAAAATGCCTATCCGCAAGAGCGCCAGGCTATCGCTATCAAAATTTCAGAGATAGAAAAAGCTCATGAAAAGTTTAACCGGGCCAATTCGCTGGGAGAGGCCGGCCAATATATCGAGGCCGGCGAAGAATTCATACTGGTTTTTGGATTAGTAAAAAATCCCAGGGCCTTGCTGGCAGCCGCTGACTGCTTTGAAGAGGTGGGTAATATAACGGAGAAAAATCGGCGAGAGAACTATGAAAGGGCATTAGAATTATATGAAGAATTTTTAAGGGATTTTGGTGAGGCCCCAACTGAGGCCAAGCTTGATAGTTATAAAAAGATTGCAGCCGAAAAAGCCGCCAATCTGAGAGTAAAAATCGCCGGTTTGCCGGCTACCCAGCCCCAGGAAAAGCCTGAACCACAGGCCCAGGTTACGGCCGCCGCAGCGGCTGCAACTACAGGAGCCCAGCAGGCGGCAACTGACACTAAAAAGGCTACCACTGGGCAGGCTGTTGGACAGACAACTTCGGGGCAGGCCACTGCCGTTACTCAGACGACGCCCCCGCCGACCACCACTTCCGGAGCCCAGACCTCGACCCAAACTGGCAGGCCGCAGGCCACTCAACCGACCACGTCTGCTCCTGAAGTTAAACCAATCAGCGTCCAGCTTGGCTACAGTTTCAAGCGGACCAAGCTTTCTGGCCGGTATGAGGTGGACATGAGGCGGCGGTTGAGGGAAGACCGGGAAGTAGTGATGAGCGGCAATATTAGCGGCGTGTACCAGAATTATGGCGAGGATAAGAGATTTTTCACGGTGGTTAGCCTGGATGACCCGGCTTTTCAGGAAAGGAGCATTGAAGTCATTCTGGACGGTCAGGATGCTGAAGATTTTAAGAACTATGTCAACAGCGTGTCGGTGATATTCCGCAAGCCCCGTCTGGCTGGTCCGGTGATGACCGGGGAAGTGAAGTTTTTTGAGCAACAGTTCGCCGAACGTGGTAATCGTCTGAGCTTCAAATACGGCCGGGTAAATGAGGCGGCCACCGAGTGGTTGAATTACGAATACAAGACCATGTGGAACTTCTACGGTGGGGTGGAATGGGAGAGCGACTGGGTAAAGACCTCAGACTCGGTGTTAACCCTGACCCCGCCGATACGCCGCCGAACGATAGAGATCTCGGTAGATGAGGACAATATACTGCAGAATAAGATTAAGGCGGTAGCCATTCAAGTCAAGCACAACGTTTATGGTAAGGACATATTGAAAGAAGTGGTGATAAATTATGATAAGGGCGACCCACTCCAGGTTAACTACACCTACCTGCATGAGGAAGGGAAGCCTGGCTACAGTTACCGGGTGATCTGGCTAACTTTGGACGGCAAGGAAGTTGAGACCAACTGGGTCAACCGGGAAGGTCCCTTCATCTATGCCGTGTTTGAAAAACAGAAAATTTAAACTTCTTATTAAATGGCTATGACAGGACGAAACAAAATTAAAAAAGAGTGATAAATGGAGGCTGTAATGAGCGGCAAAAGGATATCATCAATTTTACTGGCTGTTTTTTGTCTGTTTGGATTGGCTTCTTATGCAGTGGCCGAGGTGGAGCTTGATTTTGCACCCCTTCAGGTGGCTAACGCCATTCTTTATCGGGACCATGCTGACCCCAATGTTTTTTATTACATGCCCAATCAACCCAGACTGGCTTACTGGCCTGATGGCACCCCCAAACTGACCTTTCTTAAGTACACCAAGGCCGGCAAAGAAGAGGTCAAGGGTGGGATATTGCATTTTTTTGTTAAATACGGGCTGGATGACCAGGAATTAGATAAAGTTCGACAGGAACTGACCAAGATCAACCCCAAGGCTACCATCAAAGGCCCGCTGGTTTTTAAGAAAGGCACTTTTATGGTTGTTTCGGCAGCTGCAGGTGAAGGTGGAGTGTTTACCAGAAAAATCATCGGCGAGGGAAAAGCCCCGTTGATTTCAGGCTCGGAAGTCTCGGTCTCTATAGCGGTCACGCCCGAAGGAGCCACCTTTCTGGAAGAAGCCCTTAAACAGCCGACCTACCCGGTCAGCGTAAGATTTGAAATGACCTTTGAAGGGCTGACCCCGAAATATCAAGCCACAGCCACCATTCACTGGTCCAAAGTCCGGGAATATTTTGACCAGTACAGCAAATGGAGAATTTATAAGAAAAAGAAGCTGGGAATCTGGACCTGGTATGTGCGAACCGGAACCGGTGAATTTCGAGAAATAAAAGACGAACTGACTTCAAAAGGGGCGGTAAAGATTGATATAACCGGTGAAGACCAGAACCTTGATGGTTTGATGCAAACTCTGGTTGATACCATCATGCGGGAAATGTTTGACACCAAGCTGGACTTACCAGAAGAAGAACCAAAAGAAGAAGGTAAGGAGGAACAAAAACAGGATAGACCCTACGGGGTCAGCACCACCAGAAAAAAGGTATCCCGGACCGATGATTGGACCATCAACATGACCAAACGCCTGCGCCAGGAGCGGGATACGGGTCCGATGGACGCCAGCCTGGGAGATGTCCTGCGTAAGTTCAAAAACAACAAGAAGGTTTATGACATCATCAATCTGGACGACCCTGACCTTCAGGACCGCGTGGTCTATGCTATTCTGGATGGTGAAGATTTTGAGACCTTCAAGAAATACATCAATTTTGTCACGGTCAGCTTCAAAAAGGTTCATAAAACAGGTGAGCCGACCACCAGAGACCTGATTTTCAACGCCCAGACTTTTGCGGAACGGGGCAACATGCTATCCTTTGTCTATCCCCGGCTGGGAGAGGGTGCCACCTGGCTGAGTTATGAATACAAAACCACCTGGAGTTTTATGGGTGGCATTAAGGTAGAAGGACAATGGACCCGGAGTGAAGAAGCAGCCATCAACCTGTTCCCGCCGCACCGTTATCGGCAAATTGACATAATCGCCGATGAAGAAAACGTCAGAGCCTACAACATCAAGCTGATCAGCGTAACTTTCAAGAATAGATTTGCTGACCGGGAAAAGACAGGCGAGGTAAAATTGCTGCCGGCCGAAACACTTCTGGGCAAATACGAGTATGTCCATGCCGAGAATGACCTCAATTACCAGTACCAGGTGACCTGGCTGCTGGGGGATGGACGCCGGGTCTCTTCCGGCTGGCAGACGACCACCGAACCATTCGTTTATGCTCTGTATCAGGAGAAATAACGGCCGGGATACTCTGTTATTAGAAAAAAAGATTGGGAACTCTCCGGGAAGGGGAGGATTAAGTTGAGGTTTTCCGTGGGCCGAGTCTTGACTAATGCCCTAGGCCTTAGCTGTATGATGAGTTGCCAGCAAACTGGAGATACTAACCCTGAAAAAAGGTTAAGGCAATTCTATCCAGTAAAATCGCAGCTTCCGAGCCGGGTGCGGCCGTGCTGGTCATAAAAAATGGGCGGGCCATGCTTAAAACAGGGGCTTCAAAAATAAGTGCCAGAAAATTTTTAGATAATTTCCAGCCCGTCCAGCCGTCTTCCAACTTTAAGGCAATTTCTGGTTCAACAACCTGAGGCTCTCTCCCCGGCCCTGATTTTTCTGGCAGGTAGCTGTGTATAAAATTTATTAGGGCCCGGCTGGCCATCCGGTCATCCGAGTATTTAATGATTATCATTTTAGTTGATCTTTTGCTTTCAGTCCGGGCTTTTGTCCATTCGGTGTAAAGCGCCTCGCATTCGGGTCCAAGATAAAGAAGGTTTTCGTGGCTCAGATAATAAAGAGAATTTGAAATCAGATGAGAATGAAAATAACTGGTTCTGTCCTTTTTGATCTGCCAGCGAGAATTGGGCTGCGGCCCGATGACCTTAAGAATATCCGGGAAAGCAAGGCGAGTACTCTGAGCGGCAATAATTTTTCCCTGTTTTAAGATTATTTTTTTGATCTCTTCTGTCTCTCTTGGAGCCAGGATGCGGAGAACGAGGTTATCCACTCGGGCCCGCAGCAAGCCTTCTCCGTACAAAGCGGTATCGGCTGGAGCCCCAGCGCGGAGAGCGGCTGGATTTCTGCATTCAGCCAGACTGGTTCTCCGGTCCAGTCCAGCGATATCAGTCCGAAAGCATCATCCGGGCTCTGCATCTCATAGACTTCTACCAGAATTTCGTCTTAACTTTCTTTTGCAGCCTGGTAAGACCAGACCGGAAGCTGGTTGAATTTGTAAGCCAGGTAGAGTTCACCGCCACCGTCCATGTAATCAAAAATATTTTCCCGGGTAATTTTTTTGGCGACCCGTCCAGCTTCCAGCCATCTATAGTGTCCGGCAGGTTCAGACTGTCGGCTTTAAGCATGAGCTGTTCTCCTTTGGAACCAGCAGCAAAAATTACCAGAATTAACCGGTAAGCTCTATAAATTCCTCCAGCACCTGGCCTACACCTTCTTAGAGCTCCTCTGATACTTCCGGGCCAACTCCTTTAAGACCGCCCTTTCAACCTTCATCTCTAAACCCATAGCTTAGCCTCCTGGCTAATCTCTCACCTGAATTTAGCTTCAACCCCAGCCAGAAAGCAAAAGATTTTCGTGTAGATTTTCTCGTGAAGCAACGAATCAGTTTCAAGTAGATTTTAGATGAGTCAATTCGCCTGATTGACAGAAAGGGCCAATCGGGTTTATTCTTTAAATAAGAGGGAAGTAATGACCAAAAAAATTATGACTGTTTTTCTTTTTTTGAGTTTCTGTGCTCCACTCTGGCTTCTGGCCCAGG
>Ga0116145_1004289_pt1 | contig 11501 bp, 8 predicted proteins | sample AD_JPNHG1_MetaG_FD_89747 | JGI IMG/M metagenome (GOLD analysis project Ga0116145, IMG submission 89747) | Active sludge microbial communities of municipal wastewater-treating anaerobic digesters from Japan - AD_JPNHG1_MetaG | ecosystem: Engineered > Bioreactor > Anaerobic > Digestate | place... | reverse complement strand
CGAGTTCGACGTCGAGCGGGAAGCGGCGGCGCAGGTCGCGCGGATTGGGCAGGTCGAAGCGGTAGCGCCGCTTGACGGCCTGCGAGGACGCCAGAAACAGCTCCGTGCCCTTGGGAATGCGCGGAGCCTCGGGCGGCAGCGGCACCTGCAGGAGCGTCTGCGCGGGCGCCTCGAAGACGCGGCGGCCGTTGGGCAGGAGGATTTCCTCGACGGCGAACCCGAAAGGCCGCGTTTCGCCGGGCAGCTCGACCTGGAGACCGTCGTGGACTTCGAGGGGCAGGCGCGGGCGGAACTGGAGAAAATCGCGCCCGGAATTTTCCACGCGGCCGACGGGCGTGCCGCGGTGGCCGGTGGCGTCGGGATCGATGACGTCGCGGTTGGCCTTGGATTTCAGGTAGAGGCCGGTCCAGGGCCGCGAGAAGATGGTGCGCAGGTCGTGGGCGCATTGCTCCTGCTCGCCGGCCTTGAACGCGCGGTCGAGGAGCTTGCGGTGGTAGTTCACGGCGGCGGCGACGTAGAGCGGCGATTTCTTGCGGCCTTCGATCTTGAGCGAGGCCACGCCGGCCTGGGCGAGATCGTGGATGGATGCGCCGGCGGCGAGATCCTTCATGGAAAAAACGAGGCCGGGGCGGACGGAGGCCGCGCCGGGCGCGCCGGCGGTGCAGAAGGCGTCGCGGCAGGGATAGGCGCACGCGCCGCGGTTGCCGGAACGGTCGCGGAGCAGGGCGGAGTAGAGGCAGAGGCCCGAATACGAATAGCACAGCGCGCCGTGCAGGAAGGTTTCGATTTCCGCCGGCGCCTGCTTGGCGATGGAGCGGATTTCGTCGAGGGTGAGTTCGCGGGCGAGCGTGACGCGCCGGAAGCCGAGGCGCGCGGCGGCGCGGACGCCTTCGAGGTTGTGCAGCGCCATCTGCGTGGAAGCGTGCAGGCGCAGGCCGGGGAAATGCTTGCGCGCGAGGCGGGCCACGCCGAAATCCTGCACGATGACCGCGTCCGCGCCGGCTTCGGCGCAGAGCGCGAGGGAGCGGACCAGATCCGGCAGTTCGGCTTCGCGGATCAGCGTGTTGAGCGTGACGTAGACGCGGCGCGGGCGCGGCAGGGCGTGGGCATAGGCGACGATTTCCTCGAGTTCGCGCGGGGCGAGATTGACGGCTTCCGCGCGGGCGGAGAAACGCGGCAGGCCGGTGTAGACGGCGTCGGCGCCGAACGCGAACGCGGCGTAGGCCGCGGCTTTTTCGCCGGCGGGCGCGAGCAGTTCGGTCTGGAGGGCCGGCTTGCTCACGGATTTTCTTCGGCGTCGGCGGCGAGGGCGGCCTGGACGTCGGCGGCGATCCGGGCGGACGCCGCCGCGGCGTCGGGAAAATGCACGTGGCCGCGCAATCGCCGGGTGAAGGCGATTTCGACGCGCTGGCCGTAGAGGTCGCGGGCGAAGCCGGGCACGTGGATTTCGACGACGGGACCGAAATGCGCCTGCGCGGGATCGGCCGGATCGGGCACGAACGCCGCGCCGGGCCGCGCGCCGTCGGGAAGCACCAGCCGCGCGGCGTAGACGCCGGGGGCCGGCCGGATGGGCAGGTCGGGGCGGACGTTGGCGGTGGGGAAGCCGAGGGAGCGGCCGACGGCGCGGCCGCGGACGACCTCCCCGGCGAGCGCGAACGCGCGGCCGAGCAGGAGCTTGGCCAGCGGCAGGTCGCCGGCAACCACGGCCGCGCGGATGCGCGTGCTGGAAATCGGCGCGCCGGCGTGCTCGACGTGCGCGACGAGATGCGCGCGCAGGCCCAAGGCCGCCGCGAGGCTCGGCAGCGTGCCGCGGTGGCCCGCGCGGTCCTTGCCGAACGTGAAGTTCTCGCCCACGACGATTTCGGCGAGGGACGGGAATTCCATTTTCAGCAGCGAAAGGAATTCGGCCGGTCCCATGGCGGCGAATTGGCGGGTGAAGGGGATGACGTGGATCTGCTGGATGCCGCAGGCGGCGATGAGCGCTTCGTTTTGCTCCGGCGCGGCCAGCAGCAGGGGCGCGCCGGCGGGATTCAGCAGTTGCGCCACGTGGGGCCGGAAGGTGAGGCAGGCCGGGATGCCGCCCAGGCGCGCGGCGGAGGCGACGGCGGTGCGGAAAACGGCCTGGTGGCCGCGGTGCACGCCGTCGAACTGGCCGATGGCCAGGACGAGCGGCGCTTCGTTGGCGGCGGAGAGGGGCATGAAAACCTCAATATCCAATATTCAATGTCCAATATCCAATGTTCAAGTCCGATCCACGGCCGCCAACCAACGGCCCACAACCCTCAGGCCAGCAGGGGCAAGGCGGCGGCGAGGGGGATGACCTTGCCGTCGAGGGCCGGGGCTTCGAGGAGTTCGGCGAGGGGGTGGGCGTGGGCGACGTCGATCCGGCCGATCTGCGTGCGGCGGAGCGCGACGAGGTGGGCGCCGACGCCCAGCGCCTGGCCGACGTCGTGCGCCAAGGTGCGCACGTAGGTGCCCTTGGTGCATTCGACGCGGAAGCGGACGTCGGGCGGGGTGAAATCGAGCAGTTCAAACCGGTAGACGTGGATCAGCCGGGGCTGGCGCTCGACGGTTTCGCCCTTGCGCGCGAGCTTGTAGAGCGGCACGCCCTGGATCTTGATGGCGGAGACCATCGGCGGCAGCTGCATCTGGTCGCCGAGGCGGAGCTTGAACTGCTCTTCGATCTGCGCGGCCGTGACCGCCGCGGCGTCCTTTTCAGCGACGACCTGGCCGTCGGCGTCCTGGGAATCGGTTTCGATGCCGAGGCGGAACGCGCCTTCGTAGGTCTTGTCGTGGCCCATGACGCGGTCGGAAATCTTGGTGCCCTTGCCGAGCAGGATGACGAGCAGCCCGGTGGCCATGGGGTCGAGGGTGCCGCCGTGGCCGACCTTGGGGATGCGGAAGCGGCGGCGGATCTGGGCGACGACGTCGTGCGACGTGGGGCCGGAGGGCTTGTCGACGAGCAGGAGGCCGTCGAGCGGACCGAGCGAGGCGAGGGCGGGAACGGCCATGGGCGGGCTCAGGCGGGCGGAACGTCGGAATCGGCCGCATCTTCGGGACCCAGCGCGTCGGCGCCGGAATCGGGAAGGTCTTCGGGCTCGTCCGGGACGATGTCGCCGGCCGCTTCCATCCGGCCGAGGATTTCGAGGACGTGGTCGCCTTGTTCGACGGAATGGTCGAGGACGAAATGGAGCTGCGGGGTGTAGCGCAGGACGACGTTGCGGCCGATGGCCTCCTGGAACTCGACGCGGTGCCGCTTGAGGACGGCGAGCATCCGCTCCTGCTCGGCGGGCTCGCCGCGGATGGAGACGAGCACGCGGCAGCTGCGCAGGTCCACGGACGTGAGCGCGTGGGTGAAGGTGACCGCCGCGGCGTCGAAATCCGCCCGGTTCACGATGCGGTAGAGCTGGGCGCCCAGTTCGCGGCGGATGAGTTCGTTGACGCGGGTGATGCGGTCGGCTTTCATGGCGTTCGAGGCTCGAGGCGGCAGGCGGAGGGAGCGAAGACCGCGGGGCGGCGGAACCGCCCGGCGGCCTACAGCTCCTGCGCGACCTTTTCGATTTCGTAGGATTCGATGATGTCGCCTTCGGCGAAGTTGGAGAAGCGGTCGAGGACGATGCCGCATTCCTGGCCTTCGCTGACCGACGAGGCTTCGTTCTGGAAGCGCCGCAGGCTCTGGATCTTGCCTTCGTAGAGGATTTCGTCCTTGCGCTTGACGCGGGCGCGGCCCTTGAGGGTGACCTTGCCCTTCAGGCACATGCAGCCGGCGACCTTGCCGCGCTTGCCCATGTCGAAGATCTGGCGGATCGCGGCCTGGCCGTTGACGTGCTCCTTGACGATCGGTTCGAGCAGGCCGGTCAGCAGGTTCTTCACGTCGTCGAGCATCTCGTAGATGATCGAGTACAGGCGGATTTCGACTCCCTTGCGCTTGGCCTCGGCACCGGCGCCGTTGTCCTTGGCGACGTGGAAGCCCAGGATGACCGCCTTGGAGGCGGACGCCAGCAGGACGTCGTTGACCGACACGTTGCCCACGCCGGTGCCGATGATTTCCAGGTCGACCTTGTCGCTCTTGATGCCTTCGAGGGAGCCGCGGATGGCTTCCAGCGAGCCGAGCACGTCGGTCTTGAGGATGACGTTGAGCGTGCGCTTGTCCCCGCCGGCCTTTTCCTGGAGGAGTTCGTCGAGGGTCAGCGGCGTCTTGGGGGCTTCGCCGCCGAGCGCCTGGAGGCGTTCGGCCGCGGCGCGCTCTTCGGCCACCTGGCGGGCTTCGCGGTCGTTCTTGTAGACGTGGAACTCGCTGCCGGGCGTCGGCACGCTGGTCAGGCCGAGGATCTTGACGGCGGCGGAGGGGCCGGCGGTGCGGACCTTGTTGCCCTGGTCGTTGATCATGGCCTTCACGCGGCCCCAGCAGGAACCCGAGACGACGGCGTCGTTGAGCTGGAGGGTGCCGTTGGTGACCAGCACGTTGGCGGTGGGGCCCATGCCGGCTTCGAGGCGCGATTCGATGACGTAGCCCTGCGCCTTGCGGCGGGGGTTGGCCTTGAGCTCGAGCACGTCGGCCTGCAGGAGGATCATTTCGAGCAGGTGGTCCATGCCGTCGCCCTTCGTGGCGCTGACGGGGCAGCAGATCAGGTCGCCGCCCCAGTCTTCGGGCGCGAGGCCCATCTGCTGCAGCTGGCGCTTCACGCGGTCGGGATTGGCCGTGCGCAGATCGCACTTGTTGATCGCGACGATCATGGCGACCTTCGCGGCCTGGGCGTGCTGGATGGCTTCCTTGGTCTGCGGCATGATGCCGTCGTCGGCGGCGATGACGATCACGGCGATGTCCGTGAGGTTGGCGCCGCGCGCGCGCATGGCGGTGAAGGCCTCGTGGCCGGGGGTGTCGAGGAAGGTGATCAGGCGGCCCTGGTGCTCGACCTGGTAGGCGCCGATGTGCTGCGTGATGCCGCCGTCTTCGCCCGCGGCGACGTGCGCCTTGCGGATGTAGTCGAGCAGCGACGTTTTGCCGTGGTCGACGTGGCCCATGAAGGTGACGACCGGCGGCCGCGGCTGGAGATCGTCCTTCGCGTCTTCGGCCGGGGCTTCCGGCTTGGGCTCCGCCTTGACGGGCGGGGGCGGCGGCGGGGCTTTCTTTTCGTGCTCGAGCACGAACCCGAGTTCCTTGGCGATGGGTTCGGCCGCCTTGAAATCGATCTTCATGCCGATGGAGGCGAAGATGCCCTGCTTCATGAGCTTGGCGATCAGCACGTTGGGCTTGATGCCCAGCAGATCGGCGAATTCCTTGACGACGACGTGGCCCTTGATGGCGATGGTCTTGGCTTCGGCGGGGGCGGCTTCCGCCGCGGGGGCGGGGGCGGCTTCGGCCGCGGGCGCGGCCGGTTCCGGCGCGGGAGCCGCGGGGGCGGGGGCGGGTTCCGCCTCGGGGGCGGCGGCGGCGACCGCCGGAGCGGCTTCCGCCGCGGCCGGGGCCGGCGCGGCGGCCGCGGTGGCGCCGCCGTAGTAGATGCGGCGGATTTCGTCGCGCAGGTACTGTTCCAGATCCGGCGTCAGATTGGCCTGCGTGCTGCGCGCGGTGCAGCCGCGCGCCTGCAGGAGGGCAAGGAGCTCCTTGCCCGTGGTCATCAGTTCCTTGGCGAGGTCGCAGATTCTCATGGTTACTCCGTCGCCTTTCCGTTTTCGCGCTCGAACGCGGCTTCGGCCGCGGCGCGCACCTGCTGGGCGACGTCGGCGTCGAAGCCTTCCACGTCGACCAGATCCGTGATTTCCGCCGCGAGGATGCCCTCGAGCGTGAGGAAGCCGGCCGCGACGAGCTTTTCGGCGTGCTCGCGGCCGATGCCTTCCACGGCAGCCAGTTGATCCGTGGCGCGCGCGATCTTTTCCTCGAAGGTGATGTCGCCTTCGTCCTTCTGGATGTCCACCTTCCAGCCCGTCAGCTTGGCGGTCAGCCGGGCGTTCTGGCCCTTCTTGCCGATCGCCAGCGAAAGCTGGTCGGCCTCGACGATGACCTTGACGGTGTTGTCGAGCTCCTCGACCTCGAGGCGCAGCAGCTTGGCCGGCGCCAGCGAGTTGGTCACGAACGTCTTGATGTCCGTGCTCCACTTGACGATGTCCACCTTTTCGCCCGACAGCTCGCGCACGATGTTCTTCACGCGCTGGCCGCGCAGGCCGACGCACGCGCCGACCGGATCGACCTTCTCGTCGTTGGAATGGACGGCGATCTTGGTGCGGAAGCCGGCCTCGCGGGCGATGCCCTTGATCTCGACCGTGCCGTCCGCGATCTCGGAGACTTCCAGCTCGAAGAGCTTCTTGATGAAGTCGGGATTGGCGCGCGAGAGGGTCAGCTGCGTGCCCTGGGCCTGGGCGTCGAGGTTCAGCAGCAGGAAGCGGATGCGGTCGCCGATCTGGTATTCCTCGCTCGGCACGCGTTCCTTGCCGGGCATGACGCCCTCGGCGTCGCCGAGATCGACGAACACGTCGCTGCGGTCGAACCGCCGGACGGTGCCGGTCACGATGTCGCCCACGTGGTCCTTGTAGATGCCGTAGACCTTGTCCTTTTCGGCCATGCGCAGTTTCTGGATGATGGCCTGCTTGGCCGTCTGGGCCGCGATGCGCCCGAAGTTGCGCGGGGTGACTTCGATTTCGATCAGGTCGCCGAGCTTCAGATTCTTGCCCGGAAACTTGGCCTGGGCGTCGTCGAGGGACATTTCCTCGTCGCGGTTGCGGACGAAATCCACGATCTGGATGCTCGCGAACGCCTTGATTTCCAACGTCTTGCGATCGATCGCGACGCGCAGGTCCCGCACCCGGCCGATGCTTTTGCGTCCGGCCACCTGCAAGGCGGACTCGACCAGTTGGGCGAGCGTTTCGCGGTCCAGCTTGCGTTCCCGCTCCATGTATTCAAATACGGCCAGCAATTCGTTGTTCATATTTCAAACCTCCTCCCCATGCGGGGGAAAAGCGCGACCATCCGCCAACTCCCGATATGCAAAAGAGTGGGGGAAACCCACTCTCACAGAACAGCCAGAGTTGTATCGACGCGGGGAAAACTAGACGATCCGCCCCTATCCGTCAATCTGCAAATATGGGCAAATTGATTTTCAGCCCGGTTTGCGGTCCGCCCGCCCGGCCCTTCGCGGACCGGAGCCCGCTCCGCGCAATTCATATGATCATTAATTAAACATCATATGTAATCAGATTTAACAATAGTTGTTACTGATTGTAATACATATAGATATAATATATTTCGGAACATACTATCATTAATTAATGATCATACAAATCGGTCCATTGAGGATGGCGCCAATCGGCCGGGACGGATGCCTTTTCAAAACGGATCGAACAGGCTGTTGTCGTCCGGTCCGAACCAGCCCAGCTTCTGGGCGCTTCCCCGCGCGCCCGTCCGGTCCAGGGTTTCGGCGGTCACGTGGCCGTCCGCCCAGGCCACGTTGGCCTTGCCCCGGTGGCGGAAATGGATGGTCGGCCACGGCGCGCCCCCGCCGGCGAACCGCGGCGGCTCGGCGAACGAATACTCGATGAGCTTGGCCTTCGCGCCGTTGCCCTGCACGTAGGCCGCATCGGCGAACATCACCGTCTGCGCCGGCCGGGCCAGCGCGCCGGGCCGCATGCCGACCGCCTGCCCGCCGCCCGGCAGGCACAGCTCCGAGCCGACCCCCAGCGCGTTGTAGCCGTAGCCGCCGCACGACGCCTCGAACCCGGCCGCGTCGGGGCGGAATCCCGGGCAGCGGCGCACCCAGGCGCTGGCGCCGCCGCCGCCGAGGTACGGCGCCAGCGGCCCTTTGGCGCCGTCGAACGCCCCGCCGGAACGAACCCCGTGCCAGCGGATCGAGTTGGCGCCCTCGATGTCTTCCGCCGCCGCCACGTAGCGCCCGTGGTCCGCCGCGTAGGCCAGGTTCGCCGCCGCCAGCTGCCGCAGGTTCGAGCGGCAAGCCGCCGCATCCGCCGCCGCCTTCGCCGCCGGCAGCGCCGGGATCAACATCGCCGCCAGCAGTGCCACCGCCGCCACCGCCACCAGCAGTTCGATCAGCGTAAACGCGGCGCACCGGGATTTTTTACGTAGTACGTAAAAATTCCCCAAAGTTTTTACGTTCCACGTAAAACCGGCCCCAAAGTTTTTACGTTCCACGTAAAAACCGCCGAAACTTTTTACGTAGTACGTAAAAAACGGGATGGCCGTTCGGCCCGTCATTTTTTCACCAGCTTCCAGCGGAAGAAGCCGGGCGCGCCCTGCGCGGGCACGTCGTTCGTGCGCCAGGCGGGCGGGGCCAGCGTGGGGGTGTATTCGAGGACGGTGGCGTAGTCCGGCAGTTCGGGGGCCGCGCCGGACGGATCGACGGAGATGTCGAGGTTGGCGTTCAGCACGCCGACGGCGTCGAGGTCGAAATCGCCGGGGCCCCACCAGGGCACCGGGTCGTAGACGGGGTTGCCGTAGGAATCGGGCGTGGCGCCGTCGCCGCGGATGTCGACCAGGCGCACGTGGGTGACGCGGCGGACGTCGAGCCCGGGCGTGCCCGCCAGCAACTTCAGGTCGAAAGGCGTGCCGACGCCCTGGACGTGCCGGCCGGCGAAGCCGCCGTAGGCCGTCGGATCGGTGAAATCCTCGATGGGTTCCGTCGCGAGGCAGTGGCCGGGGAAGCGGAAAAAGTTGGTGCCGTCGGAGGACACTTCGCACCAGGCGAGTTCGAGGAAGGCGTCGGCGAAGGCGTTCTCGAACACGGCGAAATCGGGGCCGGGCCCGTCGGCGATGGGGCGGGGAAATCCCAGCGTGATCGAACCTTGGTCGCCGAGCGACGCGACGGCCAGCGAGCCCAGGCCGCTGCCGCTCGGGACGGCGGGGCCGAGGGCGTTGGTGGCGTTCAGGAACTGGTTGCTCAGGACGGGCCCGGGGGAATAATCGAAGACCCGGTCGGCCCAGCAGAGGATCGCGGGATTCGTGGCGGCGACGCCGTCGGCGCCGGCGGAATAGGCGTAGGTGAAGTCGGCCAGCGCGAAATACGTCGGGGTGTTGGCCCACGCCCCGCTCATGTCGGTGGTTTCGAGGGTCCCGACCAGCGCGACGACGGTCGGCGGCATCCACGAGAGATCGAGCCGGGACCAGTTGGTCTGGATGAAGGTGTTGGTGCCGCGGAAATCGGCGAGATAGTGGTTGGTGGCGGCGACGGCTTTGCCGTCGAGGTCGTAGGCGGTCAGGGTCAGGACGAAATAGTCGTTGCTGCCGAAGGGCCGGGCATAGCCGAAGGCGTCGCCGTCGCGGATCGTGAGGGCGGCGTAGGTCGTGTTGTTGAGGAGAACCGATTGCGGCGCGACGGGCAGATCGAACGCGATTTCGGGCGCAACGCCGTGGTAGTCGTCCTGGTAGCCGACGGCGTAGGCGCGCGGGAAGCCCTGCGCCGCGGCGTATTGGTTCGTGTACCAGTTGAGCACGACGTTGCTGACGGCCGAAAACGCGAAGCCCGCCCACGAATATCCGTAATCGACGTTCCGGAACGTGGCGGCGTTGGTGGAAAACGAGGCGTTGTTCGCGTGTTGGCCCGGCAGCAGGCCCAGCCCTTCGAAAGAAACGGTCGTTTGCGCCGCGGAGGCGGCGAGGACCAGGAACGGAACGAGCAGGAACCAGTAGCTGCGCCGCATGGCGGCATCCTTTCTGCCCCAAGCTGCGAGGGCATCCAGTTGATCTTGCACCGGCTTCCCGTCTTCTGGCTCGCGGCCTTCTACTCTTCCGCCTTCTCCCGCCCGCAAGGGGGCGGAATGGCTGCTTGGAATTTCGGGACCGTTTACAGCGGCGCGACCGCGCGGGAATTGCACCCGCTTCCGTAGTCGCCGGAGGCGCCGCCACCGTCGGCGACGCGGAAATCACCTTAACACCCCCCCGCGGCGGAGGGCAAGCGAAGGAAAAGCGAAAGTGGTAGCCTGGCCCGGGGCTGTTTTCCGGCGGCGGGATTGACATCCGCCCCCCCAAGGGGTCAAATCGGCGCCATCGCAAAACGATCGGAAACGGCATGGCGCGGGTCAAATTGGATTTCAACGGCGTGGACTTCGTCTTCCGCACGGAACTGGACGTGCGGATCACGGACATCAACTACGGGCAGCACGTCGGCAACGACGCGCTGCTGGGCCTGCTGCACGAGGCGCGCCTGCGCTTCTTGGGGCATTTCGGGTTCTCCGAGCAGGATATCGGGGGTGTCGGCCTGCTGATGGGCGACGCCGTCGTCCAGTACAAGGCCGTCGCCTTCCGCGGCGACCGCCTCGTCGTTGAAATGGGTTTCCAGGACGTCGAGCGTCGCACCTTCGATCTGGTCTACCGCGCGACGCGCGCCGGCGACGGCGCGACCATCGCGCTGGCCAAGACCGGCATGGTGGCCTTCGACTACGCCAACAACCGCCTGGCCGAACTGCCGGCGGTTTTCCGGGAAAAGACGGGAGCGCCGCCGGCATGAAATTCGCCTTGGTCCAGATGAATGCGACGGTGGGGGCGCTGCGGGACAACGCCGCCAAAATCGTGCGCTTCGCGCAGGAAGCCGCCGCCGCGGGCGCGGACGTTGCCGTGTTCCCCGAACTGGCCCTGTGCGGCTATCCGCCGGATGACCTCGTCCTGCGGCCGCGCTTCATGGACGCGGTCGCGGCGGAGGCCGATAAACTCGCCGCCGCGCTGCCGCCGACCCTCCTGGCGCTCGTCGGCGCGCCGGTGCGGGAGAACGGCCAGCTCTGCAACGCCGCGCTGCTGTTCCACGGCGGAAAACGCGTCGCCACCGCCCGGAAAATGCTTTTGCCCAACTACGGCGTGTTCGACGAACGGCGCATTTTCGCGCCGGGCGCCGCGCCGCTGGTCTTCGAATTCAAGGGCGCGCGCCTCGCCGTGCACGTCTGCGAGGATTCCTGGTGGCCGGAGCGCGAGTCGTTCCGCGGGCTGAAGGGGAATTGCGACGTGCTGGTGAATCTGTCCGCCTCGCCCTATTGCCGCGGGCGCGAAAACGACCGCGAGGAAATGGCGCGGCAGGCCACCGCCGCGCTCGGCGTGCCGATGCTCTACACCAATATTTTCGGCGGCCAGGACGAACTGGTGTTCGACGGCGGCGGCTTGGCCGTCGCCGCCGGCGGCACCGTCGCCGCGCGCTCGGAACTCTTCCGCGAGGGGATCCTGCTGATCGATCTCGAACCAGCGGGTGGCCGCTGGGCGCCGGTCCCGGGCCGGCTGGCGGAAATGCCCGATGCCGTCGAGGAAGTGTACGAAGCGCTCCAAATCGGCCTGCGCGACTACGTCGACAAGAACGGTTTCCCGGGTGTCCTCGTGGCGCTTTCCGGCGGCATCGATTCCGCGCTCGTCGCGACGATCGCCGTGGACGCGCTGGGGAAAGACCGCGTCTTCGGCGTCACGCTGCCGTCCGTCGTCACCTCGAACGAGACCTATTCCGACGCGCTGGACCTGGCGCGGCGGCTGGGGATTCCGTGCCTGAAGATCCCGATTGCGCCGGCGGTGGACGCGT
>Ga0116145_1004271_pt1 | contig 11549 bp, 8 predicted proteins | sample AD_JPNHG1_MetaG_FD_89747 | JGI IMG/M metagenome (GOLD analysis project Ga0116145, IMG submission 89747) | Active sludge microbial communities of municipal wastewater-treating anaerobic digesters from Japan - AD_JPNHG1_MetaG | ecosystem: Engineered > Bioreactor > Anaerobic > Digestate | place... | reverse complement strand
TTCTTTCTCAGAGCTCCTAGACCAGCTATATAGAGAACGCTGTACTATTTACTCTTCTCCGCTGCTCCTCATCACAGATGAAAAGTGTGAATATGCTCGTGCGCTACGTGTACACCCAAGTCGCTTCTCTATACATCATCTCACCGTAAATTCCAAAGTCCCACGCACCTTCCACAATCCTCTCTTTGCCTCAAACTATCTCGACAGAGAGCTTAGAAAGGATCTTGCGGACCATCGTCGCGAGACAGTGTGCTTTCCCAGGAATGTCGCGAATATGTTGAATCGCCTTGTCGTATACTTAGGCTGGCACAATTATGAAAAACATTACAGGATTGCTAAGCATATCATTCTGACGCATGCTGAAGTAGCTGGTATTGAAAGAAATGCGATTTGCAAGGCTAGAGAATCACAGTTCAAAGAGCGTGCATTCCTAAGCAGAATAGGATTGTCGCTTCTTGAAAGAAGGCTATGGCTTAGGAGTTTCTCAACTCCACTTAAGAGAAAAGCTGAGTATGTGCCTTTCTATGCTTATGCATGAAGAACACTCCTAGCAGATTGCTAAAGCAATATACACAAGGTTCGTAGCAGTATTCTTGCCTTCCTAATAGGCTATCTTTTCAAGGCCTGCCTTTTTCTTTTTTGCCTATATCATGCCGCTGGCCCAAAGTGCTTAAGCATAACAAGCGCATTTGTATTGCTTGTGTTCGTGATGAGCACACCTTCCTTAGCGGCTTTGTCTGTGACAAATAGTTCGTCCTGCGTTATTTGTCCAAAGCGAATCATCGCCGGAGATTCGATAGACAAGTTCCCAAAGGTGCCATGGCCTTCGATGACAATCGCACCATAGGGCCCCTTATCTTTGATTAGCACAGAACGGCCTGGTAATATGGTCAGCTCTTTTGCGGAGAAGTATTCGCTCTTATAGACGATATCGTATTCCTCGTAGCCCTGTCCGCGCATTTCTTCAAGGGGCTTTACAGGCTTTGGTTCCATGAATCTATGCTCAAAGAAGAGTGGGTCAGTGTTGAGATCCCAATCGAGAAGCTCGATATAATAGTCGAGCTCATCTCTTTTATCTTTAGGAATATTATTTTGCAGCAATTCCTTCGCGGTATATGTGTTCCACACGATATTTTGAAACATTGCTGAGACATCCGACGCTCTCTGAGGTTCATAGGTCAAAAGTGAACCAGGAGCATGCAAAATCCCAGGAGGCACATCCCACCCTGTTCCTAGCTGAAGCAAATAGGCTCGCGAAAGTGCAAGGATATTGTTATCACGCTTTTCCCAATCTGCAATGCAGGCTTTTATTTGATCCTTGGTTGTACCCGGGTTGAGGCCAAAGAAAGTATAGGGGAAGGCACCTCCGTGATTATTGAGCTGTGCAGGAAAATAATAGGACTCAGGTTTACCTAATTGTCCTATGTGAGCAGCCATCTTGTCTGTATGGTGCAGATGAAAGGGCAAAGGGCCCAGATTATCGAAGAATTTTGAATAAGCTCGCCATCCGCCATATTTTTTCATGATCTTGTCGCCAAGGATTTCATTGCCCCAAATTTCAATAGCATCCTTAAGGAGTATATGGTGGGTTTCATCGACCCAGATAAATGAGAGACCTTCGTAGGTTGTTGTAAGAGGCCCATTGTCCGCTTTTGTTGTTGACGCAAACCATCGCTCGTCGATGCCACCTCGGTGCGGGCCATAGGCGTAATAGTCATTTGGATGCAGCTTGAGCCTTCTGCCTGGAATGCAGAAAGAGCGCGGCACCCAGTTTGGCTCAAGTCTAAAGATGCCCTTGCCTGCATTGAGGGCTTGATCTATCAACATTTTTTCGTGCAAAATTATAGCCTCCTATCAAAATAGCGAACTCAATCGTGCTCTATCTTTTCACATAGTGAGGAAAGCCGATGATACACAATGCTTTCCACATGGTCCTTAAGAGAAAGCCCGCATACTTCTTTGAGGATACTTTCTATATCATGTGATGATATGTATGCAATAAAATCGGCATCTCGCGGAAACAGTGCACCTTCTTCGTCCGTAGCTCTGAAGCGAAGTGCTGCGTTGAACACTTGTGCAATTGCATCAAATGATAGGTCGTGCTTTGCTGCAAGGATCATAGCCCCAATAATCCTTTCGTCGTGCGCTAGCTTTCTATACAGGTCGCGTCCCACCCGATAGATGGTATCGCCCAAAGCCCTGTTAGAGAATCGAACAAACAAATCCTCAATATATGCATTAAGGGAGGAAATCTCAAAATCGTTAGGATATTCTTTGGTTAGGGCTATCGCTGCTTGTGTCATTGCTGCGCGAGCTTTGCTCGCGATATCGGGCTTTTCAAGCGCATGCCAGATATACTTTAGGCGGAGATCATTCGCAAATGCTGCGTAGGCAAGATAGGCAATTGCGGAATGTCCAAGATTATGAATAAGAAGTTTTCGATCTACAAACGCTTTGATGGTATTAACAGGCGTAATGGTACAAAGCGTGGGTATTTCGGTTTTAAACCCATGTCTGTCGACAATAAGCTCATTATATTCTTCCGCAAAGAGCACCAGAGGATCTTGTGCAAGATCTTCCCTGCGCATTATTGGCACCATCTTGCCAATCGAGGTTTCAACAAGCCCTACATAGGCGTCGAGAGGAAAACCTTCAGGCAGGCTCGTACTCAACAGGTTTTTAAGATATTCAGCTCCGTTGCGAATATTTTCAGCAATGATGATATCGATTGGTTGCTGTGGTCGCTGCCCAAAACGGAATTCAATGCCATCCGCAAGAATAGGGGCAACCGCTGCAAGCGCGGAAGCCCCGACACTTGTTGCGACATAGTCCGCGTTGAGAAGCGCATTGCGCACTGCTTGCTTTTCATCGATATGGAGCGCTTGAACATTGCGGATCAGTATTTCTTTATCGGGCATATCACTTTTCTTTATGACAATGCGATATTCTTTTTGCTCATTGATGCGCTGTACTAATGAAGCAGCACTGTCGATAAAAACCACTTCATAACCAGCCCTGCTGAAAAGCTGGCCAATAAAGGAGCGGCCAATATTTCCTGCGCCAAATTGAACAAGACTCTTCATTAGTCTAACCTTGATGCTGCGTATGATATAGATCGAGTAGATGCATGACTTTCTCTCGCTTTTCGCCAGGATAGCGCTCGAGATAGGTCCCTCCCAAATAAAAACAAGCAAAACCACCTGAAACAATGGCCATTTCACATGTCTGTATGATATCAAAACTGCCTCTTTTACAACCTGCCTTGCTCTGCAAGGCTAAAGAAGCGAGCACACCGCCCACAAAATTATCCCCACAGCCTGTGGTATCTCCTTGTGGCTTATCAGGGCTCTGCAGTACTTTTGTAACCTCGGCAGATACTGCAAGCGACGCTTCACGCGGCGCAAAAAGCCGGCCATCAGAATAGAAATGGATATCTCGTGCGCCATCAGTAATAATCGAAGCACTTGTTCCCTGCGCTTTAAAATATGCAAGCGCTCCTTCAATGTTCTTTGCGCCACTGAGTTTTAGCGCTTCCTCGCGATCCACAATAAGCACATCGATCCATGGGTATGCATCTTCATCGCCTCCGAGGCGCCAGCAACGGCTTGGATTGTCTCGCTCATAGCGAAAATCATACACAGTATTGACTACCACAATGGCGCTCTCGTGCTGGGCACGGCGGCATAAAGATGCAAGCGTGTCATGCAGTGGAGGAACTAACGCAGTCCCCCCAAACGCCACAATATCTGCATCAAAAAAGCTCTGAGGCAGATAATCTGCACTATAGAGATCGGCAACCCCCCTGCAATTCACAAAAGTCCTCTCGCCATGATCGTAGGTGGGGTCGGAAAAGACCTGGGTAAAGGGTGTTTTTCCCTTTAGCACTCGATACTCAGTTGTTTCCAAGGGCACCTGAGCAACAATATGCATCAAGGCTTGCCCGCTTTCGTCATTGCCACGTGCGCCATAGAATTGCACTTGGGCTCCGTTAGCTTCAAAGGGATCTTCGAGGTTATCCTCAAGCATTTGCGCCGCATGGATTAGCGCGACCACTGAAGGGCCCCCTAGGTTGGCGCGATCGGGCTTTCTTCCCCCGCTGAGCTCGCTCAAAATCTCAGAAAAAGGTCTACCAGCAAATCGTTCCAAATCCTCAACAAAGACCAATTTTCCTGGCTCAAGTCCACCATCCCCTGGTTTTCTCGATCGATAACGCTGAAAAACCTCCGAATCCAGGCGAATATCCGCATAGAGATAATCCATAAGGGCACAACCAGTTCCATGTATTTTCAGCATCTTTCTCTTCTTTGTTCATGTTGATAATATTGAGTATTTTTTTATTTTATCCGAAAGGGTTTTTCTTGTAATTCCGAGCATACGCGCAGCTTTGCTTTTGTTTCCTTTGGCAAGAGAAAGAGCACGCTCTATCTGTTGACGCTCAAATTTCTCCAGCATATAGTGAGAGCTCTCCTTTAAGGAGCGAGGCAAGCTATTCGATGTTTCAGTATCGATTTCAATTTGAGAATGCCCTCCACTGTTGTCTATCAAATCACCAAGCAAACAATCGACTTTTATCCTATTGCCTGTGCATAGTAATACCGATTGATGCACAACATTTTGCAGCTCGCGAATATTGCCTGGCCAGTCGTAAGACAACCATCGCTGTAGTATTTCTGGGCTTAGACCTTCTATTCGTTTGTGATATCGTTCCGCATATTGCTGAATAAAATGCTCTGCAAGGTAAGGAATATCTTCTTTGCGAGTTCGTAAGGGCGGCAAAAATATCTCAATAGCTGCGATTCGATAGTATAGATCGCTTCTAAATCGACCATCTCGAATGAGCTCACGCAGATTATGGTTCGTTGCGGCGATAATCCGAATATCAACACTGATTCGCTTTGTCCCGCCCACTCGTTCAAAGCTATTCTCTTCGAGTACACGCAAAAGTTTTGCCTGTGTTGCTGGCGACATGTCACCAATCTCATCGAGAAAGAGGGTACCGCCATTTGCTAATTCAAATTTTCCGATTTTTCGTTCGATTGCGCCAGTAAAGGCGCCTTTCTCATGGCCAAAAAGCTCGCTGAGCAAGAGATCTTCCGAAAGCGCTGCACAGTTGATGCTTACAAATGGTCCGGCATTGCGAATACTTGTAAAATGTACATAGCGAGCAAAGACTTCTTTGCCTACTCCGCTTTCCCCTGTGATAAGAATAGAAGCTGTACTGTCTTTGACACTATTGAGCTTTGCAAGAATCTCTACAATTGCAGGACTTCTAGTGATTATCTGTTGCTGATATTCTTTTTGAAACAATTCATCTTTCAAATACTTGTTATCTCGCTTGAGCTGTGCAACCTCGAGATTTCTTCGTACCAGAGTCAAAAGCGATTCATTGTCTATTGGCTTAAGTATATAATCGGACGCTCCTCGTTTCATTGCTTCAATTGCGGATTCTATGCTCCCATATGCAGTGATGATAATAACAGGTATTTCTGAATCTTCTTGTTTGATCTTGGCGAGCAAATCAAGCCCGCTTATTGACCCCTTGAGACGAAGATCGAGTATTGCACTGTCAATTTTCTTATTCCTCAATATCGATTCAGCATGTACACCATCCTCTGCAAGCTCGACATTATATCCTTCTCGTTCTAGAAAGCGAGAAAGACCATGCCGAATACCCTCTTCGTCATCGACCACAAGTACCGTTGTCATTCATACCCTACTTTTAGGCTAGACCTAGCGAGCGGAATCTGCAACAGGCAAACGTATTCGCACACATGTTCCATATCTCTCTTTGCTCTCGATCTCAATATCGCCATTGAATTTTTGGACAAGTCCATAAACAATCGAAAGACCTAATCCGCTATTGCCATTATCTCCTTTTGTAGAGAAAAAAGGATCAAAAATCCTTGGCAACATGGACTCCGATATTCCCTGACCGCTATCATTGACGCTACATTCTACCATAGATTTTTCCTGTAAATATATTGTTTTAATAGTTATGTGTCCTTCTGACCTCATGGCTTCTATAGCGTTCTTAATAAGATTGATAAGAATTTCATTAAACTCATCTTCTCGTATTGCTGCAAAGGGCAATTCGGGGCTCAAGTCGGTAGATATTGCGATAGAACTGTCTTTTTTTATTGAGTAGGCTAATAATCGCACTACTTTTTCAACTGAGTCATTGACATCAGTAGCGCGCTCAATCCTTGTAGAAGTCGATGCAAATTCCAGAAGATTGCGCACAATCCGAGCAATCCTTTTGGTTTCCTGTTCCACAAGCTTGAGATCCTCAAGGCGCTCTGGCACGGATTCAGTGCCGATAAGATTTTGAATGTTGATCAAGATTGAGCTAAGAGGATTATTGATCTCATGGGCAACCCCCGCAGAAAGCATGCTCAGACTTGCAAGTTTTTCAGCCTGACGGAGTTTTTCTTCATATGCAAGCCGTGCGGTTACATCTTCGATGATCATAATACAATGGATTGAAGCACCATCCTGCTCTTTATCGAAAAGAGGGTAAAATTTGATCTCAAAGGAATGACCATCAGCACTGCGTCGTATCTGGGTATCTATAGGTTTTGCTCCTGTTATGATAGCACGGATGCTTGCATGAATCGGCTCATTAAAAAGTGCAAGAGAAAGCTCATCAATATTGCATCCAACAACCATAGTTTCCGCTTTTCCGCAGTAATTGAGGAACGATTGGTTTGCCTTTTCTATCGTGAATACGCTATTGATAACAAGGATTTTTTCTTGAATAGAATCGAATATTGTATCTGTATAGTCTTTAATATGGGTTATTTCATTGAGTTGAAGCGAAAGTTTTTGTTTATCTTGCGCAATGTTCGATGACATCTCATCAAAACCATGAAAAAGATCAGCAATCTCCTCTGTGTGTGGTGCGGGAAGTCGATGTATCCTTTCTCCTCGTTTCAAACGAACCATGGCATTTCTGAGCTGACGTATAGGGTCTGTAACTGCTTTACTCAATCCAATACTCATTGCAATAGTAAAAATGGCAACAAGCATGCTGATAAGTAAGACCGAACGATTGATGAATGTTATACGCGCTTTATACTCTTTTCGGGGAAAAAAGGTACAGACAAAGAGCGTTGTCCTCAATTCGTGGTTGTTTCTGTAGAGTTTTACCGTGCCTGATTGTTGAAGAATGAGCCCATAGGCTTCTCCTCCGGTAGTGAATTGATTGATACGCACATAGGCATTCTCAAATGTCATGTTTTCCATCATGCCCAGGAAATCTGATCTAAGCGCTGGATCTCCTACGAGATAATTGTCAAAGGAAGCAACCGCTTTTGTTTTATTGTTGAAACTCAATTGCGTCATCAGTTCAGGGTTGACTATTTTAGCGAGAAATATATCGATGCTTTGATTATGAGGCGTTGCGATGCGTAAATTCCCAGTAAAATACAGAGCGCCATTGGAAAAGAGCATTTCTATGTAAGGATGAGGTCTATCAACACGCAAATCATTGACATTGGGTGCAGGCAAAACAGAATCCACCAGCTTTACCGCAACTGTTTTAGAAGAATAATTATTTCTTACAATGAGGAATTCGCAATTCGCAAGAGTTGCGGCTTTTTGTATCATCGTAATCAGATTAGGGGGAAGAGACCCAACGGGCTGTGAATCTGCCATCTTCCTCAGCTCTTGAGATTGATTGAGATCGACAATAGCGCCCCATAAGACTCTTTTCCATGCATTGAAATTATCATAGACATTGAGTGCTTCTGCTCTTAATTCTTGCTGAAAGTCTGCCTCTTGGCTTTTTGATACGCGCCCTGACACAAAGACAATAACGAGCACTGCCTGCAAGAGAATAATGATGAGAAACGAATTGAATGTACGTGTAAAAAATTTCATTGTTATTTTTTTTCGACTGTTTCAGCTCCAACAATCAAGCTTACAATTTCTTCGCTTGTCGTTTGATTTGCGAAGCGTTCGCCCGCTTTAATTCCTCGCCTCATAACGATTATTCTGTCTGCAACGGAAAAAACATCGTACATTTGATGGCTTATGATGATAATTGCAATGCCATGCTTTCGTAGCGAGCTCACCAATTCAAGCACTTTTTTCTGCTCAGATATGCCAAGTGCTGCTGTCGGCTCATCCATAATAAGCACTTGAGCATTCCAATAGATCGATCGAGAAATTGCGACAGCTTGCCGCTGACCTCCCGAGAGGTTTCGTATATTCGATTTGAGCGAAGGAATTTGGATGTCCAGCCGATCTAGCACTTTGCGAGACTCTTCAAGCATATATTCTTGATGGATAACAGGAATAAAGCCCGCTTTTTTCTTGGTTATTTCTCTACCAAGGAAGATATTCGACGGAACATCGAGATTTTCCGCAAGAGCAAGGTCCTGATAGATTGTTTCAATACCGCGACTGATTGCATCGATGGGCGACTCGATATGGATTTTTGAGCCATTGAGAAAAATCTCCCCGGCATCTGGTTTATAGACGCCTGAAATAACCTTGATGAGCGTGGACTTGCCTGCGCCATTATCTCCTACAAGCGCCACTACTTCTCCGGGATCGACATAAAAGCTTACATCATCCACTGCGGTCAAACCGCCAAAGCGTTTCGTGATATTCTTTACTTCAAGAAGATGAGGCATAGCTCCTCCTTGCCTTCTACGATTCGTTACTCATCGATTAAAATTAGGGAAGACCTGATCCAATATTACGGTGATAATCAAAATGGAACCTACAAGGATATAGGTCATGAACGTCTGCATGCCCACAATCCGCAAACCAGTCTGCACCACTGCAATGACAAGAGCACCAAGTATTGTTCTTCCCATCGTCCCTGAACCGCCAGCCATGCTGGCTCCTCCAATAACTACTGCCGCAATACTGTCCAACAGAAGGTCCGCCCCTGCATCAGGTTTTCCTGTAATATATTTCATCACATAGCTAATTCCCGCAAGAGACGCAAAAAAAGAAGAGATCATATAAGCCTTGAGAAGATCTTTCTTTACATCAATTCCAGAACGAATTGCTGCATCGATATTTCCTCCGATTGCATAGAGATGTCGACCAAACTTCGTTTTGCTCAGCAAGAATGAGAACATCAGAATAAAGATAAAGGCAAAAACCGCCATATTCGGCAAAATTGAAACGACAATCTGTCCTCTGGGTACCTGTGGGCGAGCAAAAAAGTGAATCTCGCTATCAGGGCTGATATAGAGAAATGATCCATTTCCGATTACGCCTGCTAACGAGGGGAGATTCTTTGTTGGTACACCTTGCGTCATGAGTTCGGAAATACCATGAGTAATTCCCAGCATCGAAAATGTTGCAATAAATGCGGGAACACGAAGATATGCAACAAGCCAACCATTAACAAGGCCAGGCAATAGACCGATTGCGAGCATGAAAAGAGAGCCCGCAAGGATACTTGCGAATGCCGAAAGGCCAAAGCCTTGAAACATAACGATGAGTTTTGAACACATAATAGTGGAAAAGCCCATGATAAACCCTACTGAAAGATCAATTCCACCAGTAATAATCACAAAAAGCTCTGCTGCACCAAGCAAAAAAACCTCTGTGCCATTAAAGAAAATGAGCTGAAGCGTATCAATACTAAAAAAGGCAGGAGCCAGCAGAGAAAACACGATCACCAGGACGACTAAGAATAGAGCAATCCAGTTCTTTCCAAGCATCTCGGGAATTGATAATTTATTATTTTTTGTAGTCTGTACCATCTGTTGCTCCTCAGAAAAGATCTGGGAATGCGCGGTCGATAATCACCGCAATGGTCAAGAGTACTCCAACGCCAATATATCGATAGAACGCAGAAATACCTGCAATCTGCAAGCCATTTTCTAGTATAGCCAGAACAAGCACACCGATAACCGTTCCAAATAATCGTCCTTTTCCGCCCGTAAGGCTCGCGCCACCTATCACTACAGCAGCAACAGCCATAAGCTCATAACTTGCTCCTGAAGGCGTATAGTTTCCTATGCCAGTCTGAAATAAATTGAATAAACCTGCGAGGCCAGAGATAACAGAAGACAGCATATATATCATTGTTAGGTGTCGATTTACATTGATGCCCGATCGCAATGCGGCATCCTTGTTGCCTCCAATAGCATACGTATGACGCCCAAACCTCGTGCGGCCCAAAATAAAATTGAGCACAATGAACACAAGAAGGCTTAGAAAAAAGGAATTTGGCACAAGACGAATGAGCATCCTAATTTCTGATATACGAATCGAAGGAGGCTTGGAAAAAAAACGCAGGTTATGAGAAGGGTCGATATAAAGAAAATAACTATTGCCAATATCATTGATAATTGAAGGTGCGCCCATAACAGGCATAAACCCGTCGGAAAAGAATAAAGTCACGCCATTGCATATTCCCCACATGCCCATTGTTGCAATAAAAGGTGGAACATTAAAACGGGTGACCAAAATACCATTGCCTAATCCTGGTAAAATCGCAACACAAAGAGCCACAGCGCTTCCAATCACAACGACCCATGCAAGAGAAAGATTGCTGTTTGACAGCACTTGCATAACCTTGGCACCAAGCACCGATGAAAGGCCATAGACATAGCCGATTGAAAGATCGATGCCTCCAGTAGTAACCACCAAGGTCTCCGCAGCCGCAAGCAAAAAGGTTCCTGTTGAAAGATGAATAATATTTTGGAAATTTGCGATATCAAAAAATCCTGAGCCCGTAAAGCTAAAGATGACGATCATAATGATAAGAAAAAGCATGGCCCAATTTCGTGCAGTAAATTGACCAATTGGAGTTTGAAAAAAACTCAAGCTCGTGCTTCTTGGCTTAGCAGATTCACTTTGCATCATGCTATCCCCTGGATTTCGTGCTTGCAGATTCTATTCATCTTCATAAGCTCTATTGCCTTAAAAGCCCTATAAGCTTTATAGGCATTATAGGTCACTTTATCAGAGGATCTCATATCTTCCCTTCTTTGGAAAGGGAAGATATGAATATCATCTTTTTGAATTATTGATAGATATACTGTTGCATCGCAGGATCATTCACATTGTCCTTAGTAAAAAATTCAAACCCTGGAATGATCTTTTTCGGAACCTGTGCCTTTTGAGTGAGAAATTTGTACATCCACTCAACACCAAGAGAGCCCATTTCAGCAGGCTTCTGAGCCAGCACGAGGTCTAGCACGCCTTTCTTCAGGTTATCGATATTGGCCGTTGTTGCATCCCACGATGCAATCTTGACTGCACCAACGAGACCTGCATTGACCACAGCCTGGTTAGCTCCTTGCGAACTGAATACATTGGTGCCAAATATTCCAACAATGTCCTTATCTTTTTGCAAAGCCGCAAGGGTTTGCTCCTGGGCTTTCTGTTGCACATCAAGGCACCACTCAACACCAACAAGTTTCATATTTGGAAATTCCGCAATACCTTCACGGAAGCCCTTAACTCTTCCTGCAACGGAAGAAACATCAGGGTTGGTGGCTTGGCAGAAGACTTTGCCCTTTTCTCCAACAAGCTTTGCAAGATTCTCCGCGATCATCTTTCCGCCCAACTCATTGTCC
>Ga0116145_1004269_pt1 | contig 11559 bp, 7 predicted proteins | sample AD_JPNHG1_MetaG_FD_89747 | JGI IMG/M metagenome (GOLD analysis project Ga0116145, IMG submission 89747) | Active sludge microbial communities of municipal wastewater-treating anaerobic digesters from Japan - AD_JPNHG1_MetaG | ecosystem: Engineered > Bioreactor > Anaerobic > Digestate | place... | reverse complement strand
GGCTGAAGTCTATCATTACAATGATCTTATAGATTATGGTTCGGAGACTGCTGTACGGGCAGCAGGCAAGATGCGACAGGAGGGGCGCGACTACGTGGTTCAAGACGGAGACATAATGTTCTTCAAGTTCAATGTCTAGCAGAGCCTGAATAGCTATACATCTGTCAAGCATACTTGTCTTTATGCCAGGGACCACAGTATGATTTTCAAACAATGGACAAACTGATCATTAAAGGTGCACGGGAACACAATCTGAAGAACATCGACCTCGAACTCCCGAGAAATAGGCTAATTATCATTTCGGGCTTGTCGGGTTCTGGAAAGAGCTCTCTGGCTTTCGATACGATTTTTGCGGAAGGCCAGCGGCGCTATGTGGAATCTCTGTCTGCATACGCAAGGCAATTTCTTGGGCGGATGGACAAACCTGATGTCGATTATATCGAGGGGCTTTCTCCAGCCATTTCGATCGAGCAAAAGACAACATCTCGCAATCCCAGATCGACTGTCGGGACGGTGACTGAGGTATATGATTATCTGAGACTTCTATTTGCAAGAATAGGTGTTCCTCATTGTCCTTCCTGCGGTAGGGAGATTCGCGAGCAAAGTGTCGACCAAATTCTTGATGTTATTCTCTCATGGCCTATGGGCACAAAGATACAAGTTTTAGCTCCGGTAATACGAAGCCAGAAAGGCGAGCATAAAAAAATACTGGAGGATGCTCTTAGACAGGGCTTCTTGAGGGCACGGATCGATGGGCAATTCATAGATATCGAATCTCCTCCTGTCCTCGAAAAGCAGAGAAAGCATACGATCGAGCTTGTGGTGGATCGCATTTTGTTATCAGAAGAGAGCCGCCGCAGAGTTGCTGAGGCGGTCGAGACTTCGCTCGGCATAGCAAATGGCATTGTGATCATCGTGCGCGAGATGGATGGTCAAAGAAAAGAAGATTTTTTTAGCCAAAAAGGCGCTTGTCCGATATGTGGTATTTCTTTGCCAGAGATGGAGCCAAGGCTTTTCTCTTTCAATGCTCCACAAGGTGCTTGTCCGGCTTGCAGTGGATTGGGCATGAACATGGAGTTTGATCCCAGCTTGGTTATTCCAGATAGAAGCTTGTCATTCAACGAAGGAGGTTGTCTAGCCTATAATCCTAATTCGGCATGGAACCGCTCACGATTCGAAGCGCTAGCCGATCATTATCATTTTAGCCTGGATACTCCTTTCGATAAGCTACCTTCTTATGTGATGAATGCTATTCTCTATGGTTCTGATGATAATATACATGTTCGCTACAACAATAGGGATAAGACCGGATATTTCGAGTATGAGTCTAGGTTTCCCGGAATTTTGGCGGACCTCCGTCGTCGCTATATGGAATCGACAAGCAACGACATAAAGGATTGGCTAGAATCATTCATGGTCGAAAAAGAGTGTGAGGTATGTCATGGGAAGAGATTGAAGCCGGAAGCTCTAGCCGTGACCATTGGGAGCAAGAATATCTACGAGATTTCATGCATGCCCGTAGAGGATTCTGTCCAATTCTTCAAGTCTCTCAGACTAACAGATACTGAAGCTCAAATTTCTAAGCTGATTCTCAAGGAGATTATTGCACGCCTTGGTTTTTTGCAAAATGTGGGGCTTGAATACCTCACGCTTGAGCGCCAGGCATCGACTCTCTCAGGTGGTGAAGCCCAGCGAATCAGGCTTGCCACACAGATAGGCAGTTCTCTCGTGGGCGTGCTCTATATTCTGGATGAGCCATCTATTGGTCTTCATCAGAGAGACAATCAGCGCCTCATCGATACACTCACATATCTTAGAGACCTTGGAAATACCCTCATAGTTGTAGAACATGATGAACAAATGCTTCGAACAGCGGACTATATTGTGGATCTTGGACCCGGAGCGGGCGAGCACGGAGGCTATATAGTAGCTCAAGGCAGCGTGCAAGAGGTTGTTGCCAATCCCCAGAGCATTACAGGGCAATATCTCGCGGGTTCTCTCAAGATCGAAGTTCCTATAGAACGGCGAAAAGGGAATGGCGCTTGCATCATTCTCAAGGGCGCAAGCGAGCACAATCTCAAGAATATCGATGTAAAGATTCCTCTTGGAAGGTTTGTGTGTATCACGGGTGTATCAGGCTCGGGAAAGAGCACTATCTTGTCTGATGTATTATATCCGGCTATTTCCAACCGTGTGATGCACTCCGCGATCCGTGAAGGATCCTATAAGAGCCTCGAAGGAATAGAATACATAGATAAAATCATCAATATCGATCAGAGCCCCATAGGAAGGACTCCTAGATCGAATCCCGCCACCTATGTTGGTGTATTTACACCCATCAGGGAACTGTTTGCAAGCTTGCCCGAATCGAAAGCAAGGGGCTGGAAGCCAGGGAGGTTTAGTTTCAATGTCAAAGGTGGGCGCTGTGAGCATTGTCAGGGAGATGGCACAATCAAGATCGAGATGAATTTTCTGCCAGATGTATATATCACCTGTGAAGTCTGCCATGGAAAACGATTTAATTCCGATACCCTGGATGTGCGTTTTAAGGGCAAGAACATAGCCGATGTGCTCAACATGACGGTTGAAGAAGCAAGAACATTCTTTGCTCATATCCCTTCGATTGCGCATAAACTTCAGACGATGGTCGATGTGGGGCTTGGTTATATTCGGTTGGGACAATCTGCCCTGACGCTTTCCGGGGGAGAAGCACAAAGAGTAAAGCTCTCTCTCGAACTGGCACGCCGAGCCACTGGGCGTACGCTCTATTTTCTGGATGAACCTACTACAGGGCTGCATTTTGCTGATGTGCGCCAATTGCTCGAGGTAATTCGTAGACTTGTAGACAGTGGAAATACCGTAGTCATGATTGAACATAACCTCGATGTCATAAAACAGGCCGATTGGATTATCGACCTCGGACCCGAAGGAGGTGAAAGAGGCGGTATGGTAATTGCGGAAGGGACTCCTGAGGAAATTGCCCTTTGCAGGGATTCATATACAGGTCAGTACTTGCGCAGATTGCTGAACATATGAGCTAGTAGAGAAATGGTATTCTTGCCAACCCCGCATTTTTCCATATACCATACGAATCGATGCGGCGCATAATTGGCATTATTTTTATATTTCGGATCTTGCTTGTGCCTTGTGCTGCCCAAGCTCAGATTCAAAATGACAATAGAGCTTATAAACCTGAAGAGGTTGTGCAGAAATCCGATAGCGATATAACTTTAACCATCGAGCAAGCTGCAAGTGCCGAGTATTTTAGCCTCGAAAACGGAACAAAAGAGCTTCGTCTTACAGGGCCTCTAATAATCCGGTTAATTGACTCCGGCGGAGTGACGCATTCGATAAAGGCTCAGTATGTCGTCTATAATCGTGATACAAAAGAAGTAAAAGCTTATGGCGATGTAGAATATACGCGTCGGACCGAATCCAAAACAGATATCTACAAAGGAGAATCCATAGCCGTAGATCTAGATGATAACTCTGGTGTCTTTATCGATGGTTCTTTCGACATGGAGTCTACCACCCCAGGTTCCCGCAAACTCATAGTACATTTTGAGTCTTTGATTTCCAGATCCGAAGAGGTGATTGCATTAGCCAATGGCTCTCTTACTGCCTGCGACGCTATAAAGCCTCATTATATTCTGCGAGCAAAAAAGATCTGGCTGTTCGAATCTGGAGATTGGGCAGCATCGAACGCTATATTATATGTGGGTGCGATACCAGTCATATGGCTTCCTATGTTCTATTATCCCTCTAAGGCATCGGAATTTCATCCAGTGGTCGGTTTTAGATCTCGTGCTGGAGCTTTTTTGCAGACAACCACCTATCTTAAGGGAGCACAGAGTTCTGAAGTACAGAAATCTTCCCTGCTATCCACTACCGAAGGAACATCAGGCTCGTTTGGTTCTTATATTTCCAAAACTAAGCCTGCTGATGAAAGCAAGAACCAGACAAATATAGCGATTTTGGGAGATGTCTATTCAGCCCTGGGGGTTTTTGCTGGGCTAAGAGGAGAATTGGCAAATACCTATCCATACGATATTACCTGGCTTATTGGAGCTGCCTTTTCGCGTTCTGTTTTTCTGGAATCGACGGGTTACTATTCTCCTTATGATAGTGCCGGTGACTATGCTTCGGTCTGGAATAGATGGAAGCTCTCATCGATAGACCTTCCGATGCGCATTCTAATGAACTTCGAAGCCTCTTCTAAGAAGAATAAGGCGGGAATAAAGTGGCAGATCAGTTTGCCTTTTTATTCCGATCCATTCGTTGAACAGGATTTTATGGATCGATATGAATCCTATGATTTTTTTTCTATCCTTGGCAGTTCTTCCCTCAAGACAATAGATGAACGCAGTTCTTTTTCACAAAAAGCAAGCCTTTCGTGGTCGTGGAGTCCTTTTATTGAGAAAAATAGTTTTGCTTTTACGCTCTCCAATCTATCGTCATCTTTCAATTGGAAAAGAAAATATGCTTCAACAGCCGGTATGAATCCTACAGAGAAGCGCCTCAATGCGGTAGATCCGCAAAGATACTTCTTTTATCCCGATAGTGCGCGCATTATTGATACAGCTTTCTCTATGTCTGGTACTATTCTGCAGAGCAAAAACATGTCGCTGAAATGGACTAATACGAATTCCAGTTTTTTGGAAGATCGATTCTATAATGCCAAATGGCAGAAACCTCAAGATATCGACTTTGAAAGCTGGTATTGGTTGTACGGTGGCCGCAGCAACACTAATCTGAGCTCTACCTATTCGATAGATAGCGTTGGATTGACCTTTCAGATTTCGACCGGTATATTAGGGCAGCTGCAATATAGACCCTATCTCTACGATGAACGCGCAAATGCCACAACTGTGCATCCTTTTCTAATTGCGGACTACAGTTACAATACGGCTAACTGGAACACCGGGACCAAGTTGTCATGGGAACCGTTCATCAAATCCGATACCTTTTCTGCCTCAAAAGTCTCTTATTCTATCCAAGGGAAGGTAGCCAAATTGGCCTACGAAGGCCTCGATGGCAGCGGAGTAGATGCCTATCCTATTTATAAATTGTATTGGTTATCATGGGATCCAAATATGATATCTGATCATTCTATACTTGCGGAGCTGGCCGCAAAGCTTGGGTCCACGACCGAACGCTTGAGTTTCAAGGCCACTCTACCGCCTATTCTCGAGAGCTACACTCTTTCGGGTTCATCGGCTCTTGGTTTTGCGACAGTGGGAGCCAGCTATGTCATTTCTCGCAAAAGCTCACTGGAAGACCTAAAATCGACATCATTGATGGGTAACCTTGCTCTTAGGCCAATAAAAAAAATCGAGATATCTGCGAATGCTGCCTGGGATTTCGATACTCAAGCTCCCTTAAGCCTCAGTGCCAATCTGTCGGCTTGGTCATTCAACGCACGCTTTGTGGCACAAAAAGCAAACGGCTATGTTTTCAAGAACAGTTCATGGATTCAGGATGGGACTCAGTACTTCAGGCCTTCAACATTATCTCTATCTTGGAAACCCAAAATTCGATACAGTTCACCACTATTTTCTACTGAGATGATGAGCTGGTATGTCGAGGCAGATGGATTACTTACTCTCAATCAGAATCTAATTCAGTTTACGAATTCTACATTTGGAGCAAACCTTGGTCTTTCCATCAAGAATTCTGCAGGTTTATCTTTAGGTTTTACGCTGTCTTCTGTGAACTCTTCATTCTGGCGATATTATGCGTCTCTGTTTCCAAAATCAGATGATTTTGATCCCGAGGACTATTCTAAAAACCTCTTCGCTGACCTTTGGGATTCGGTGTCTATCTGGGATGCTAACAAGCTTAAAAATACTCTTTTTAAGTTGCAGGGTCTAAAGCTAGAGCTTTCATTGGATGCTCATGATTGGGTATTATCCGCAAATATACTGGCTGAACCAACGCTCGTAACGGCATCTTCGACTCAACCATTGCCACATTACGAGATGGAAGTGGCATTCAACCTTGCGGTTACGTGGAAGGATATCTCTGCAATAAAGAGTTCGATAAATTACTCAGAAGGTGCATTCAAGCAATGAATATAAGCCCTAGTCTTATTGGGAATTCGTCGAGCATAGAGGCTCAAGATCTAAGAGACCAACAGTCAAGAGAAAAGAAACAACAGCCAAAAGTGCGGATGAGATCTGAAGGCTGGAAAGAGCCTCCAGGTATTAGTATATTATTAAAGAATATTATACTTAGACAGGAGTGCGATTGAGTCCTTCACATATTGTGCTCGAAGATACCGAGGTATTTGCCGAGCTTTGTGGCGCTAACGATTACAATCTATCTGTTATTGGGAGCCTATTGGGGACTCATGTGCTAACAAGGGGCAATGAGCTTTTTGTGGATAGCGACGACCCGGGAATACTCAATCTTTTCTCACGCATTATCAGCGCAATTGGAGATTCGATAAAGGAAGGTGTACCGGCTACTCCGGAGCTCATTATTGCTCTGCATGCGGAGCTTACACCGGATGGAAGTCAATCCTTCAAAGCTACGATAGATAATGCTGATGAGGATAATGAGAGCGTAATTTCCAGGTTTCTCGAAAACTGCATACAGATACCGAATGGTTTTGGTAAGGTATTTCCACGGTCTTCGGGACAGAGTCTTTATCTTAAAGGCATTGCGTCACACGACCTCATCTTTTCTATAGGGCCAGCAGGGACCGGCAAAACATTTCTCGCCATGGCCTATGCGCTGCGGGAGCTCTTGACGCGATCGAAGAGAAAACTGATTTTAACGCGACCAGTAGTAGAGGCGGGAGAAAGCCTTGGTTATCTTCCGGGTGACCTCGAGCAGAAGATAAATCCCTATCTCCGCCCCCTCTACGATGCTATGGAAGCCTTGGTCCCATACGAGACCATTAGGCGACTCGAAGAGAGCAGGGCAGTAGAAGTTGCACCACTTGCTTATATGCGCGGCAGAAGCCTCGCTAATTGCATAGTCATTCTGGACGAAGGTCAGAACACAACAAAAGAGCAAATGAAGATGTTCCTTACTCGGCTTGGAGAGCACACAAAAGCGATCGTTACAGGAGATATCACACAGATCGATCTCCCCAAGAAGACAGATTCAGGTCTTATTCATGCCATAACTCTCCTTGGAAATATCGATGAAGTATTCATAAGCAGGCTCGATGCTAGCGACGTGGTTCGAAGCTCTCTAGCCAGGAAAATTATAGAAGCCTATGAAAAAGAATAATCGAGAATCCTGGTTCTTTGAACTGAAAAAATCTCTTCGCTCGGTACAACCGCCCTTATGGTTCTTCTTTGTAGCAATTGCCATAGCGGCAATTGGTCTGATCCTGGTCGGACCATCATCGATTTCAAGTCGTAGCTCGCTTAAAGCAATAAAAGTAGGTGAGATTGCCGAGACCGATATTTATGCTGGCAAAGACACTATTTATATCGACAAAGAGGCGACACAGAGAAAGATACAGGCTGAGGAGAGATTGGTGCTTGCTGTCTTTGTGATGGATGACAAGATCACCGCATCTATTCGCGAAAAGGCTGAAGAATTCTCTTCATATTATTTGCAGCTTCTGGGTAGTGAGTCTGGAAGCATCGATGCATTATCGTTGATGCTTAGCAGCCGCTTTCCTGATCTATTGCAATCCGACAGATATAAGACTCTTGTCAGCGCGGAGCTAAATGCTCAAACCTTTGTATATTTGAGCGATATTGTAGAGAGTCTCTTGAGCAAAGGCATTGTCTCCGTGCCTGAAGGTGTCTTCGATCGATTCAATCCGGATTATTATGAACTGGTAAGAATGTTGAACGGTAGGGAAGAGAGTGAAAAAATCGCCGTGAGAAACATGATTACACTTGCCAATCTTAATAATCGCCTGGAAGATGAAATGGATGCTAGACATATTCCCGAATCTCTAAAGCAATATGTGAGGCTTTTAGGGAAGGCGCTCTTAAGAGAAAACGCTTTTTTTGATCAAAACCTCTCGGACAAGAGGCTTGCTGCGGCGCGCGCTCGTGTGGAGCCAGTGACTCGCTTTGTAAGCAGGAATGAAATCCTGGTGCGAAAAGGAGAGCTCATCACACCAGAGGTCTATCAGCAGATAAAGACCATTCGTTCTTCTATCCTTGTTTCGGACATCGGTGTACTTCTTACAGGACTCGGGCTCCTTTTGATAGCGTCTTTGTTAGGCTTTATTCTGTCGAGAATGCCTGACTTATCCGATTTTCCTGTGGATCGCTCCTCACTTATATTCTTGTTGATTTCTTTTCTCATTCTTTTCTATTGGATTCTGGTAATTCAGAATTTATTGAACGGGAAAAGTCCTTCTCATGGAGCTCTTTTTGTCCCGGCGTCATTGTTTGCCGGTCTTGTTTCGTTGCTCTATGGAGCACGAACAGGCATTTTCTTTAGTCTGGTATCCTTCTTTCTTACAGGTGCCGCCACAAATCTCAATGCTCAATTTATGATCGGCATTCTGTTGGCTGGAATTTCCGCAACACTCATTATGCGCACAGCACACACTCGTATTATGCTTGCCAGGGCCGCTGTCTTGCAGGCGCTTGTTCAGGCGATTCTGGCAATTATACTGCTTTTGAATCAACAACCGAGTGCGGCCGAAGTCTTTCAGTCTATGGGTCTGGGGGCACTCAACGGATTCGCAGGTGGATCCTTTATCCTATTGCTTTTACCTCTCTTTGAGCGCCTTCTTGATCGGTCAACGCAATTTAGACTCATGGAATTGGCGGATATAAACGCTCCTATTATGAAAGAGATGTTAATGAAGGCTCCCGGCACTTATGCTCACTCGATGAATGTGGCAAATCTCGCGGAAGCCGCTGCTAAGGACATAGGCGCAAATCCGCTTTTAGCGCGCATAGGAGCCTACTATCACGATATCGGAAAAATCGATCACCCAGAATATTTTGCGGAGAATCAACAAGGCATCAATCTGCATGATGATATCAATCCAACTCTCTCTGCAAGCATAATAAGACGCCATGTCAAGGATGGCATAGAGAGAGCTCGAGAAATTGGCCTGCCTAAGGAAGTCATCGAAATAATAGGGCAGCACCACGGCAACTCTGTAATGGAAGCAATTCTAGTCAAGGCAAAGAATAACGCGGCACAATTCGATTTGCAATCTTACAGCTATCAAGGCGAGCGGCCAAAAAGCAAAGAAGCAGGGATAGTCATGCTTGCCGATAGTATCGAGGCAGCCTCTCGCTCTCTCAAGAATCCAAGTGCGGCAAAGCTTGAAGATCTTATACATCAATTGATTATTAAGAAACTCACCAGTGGTCAGCTCTCTGATAGCGAGCTCACATTTAATGATATTGAGGTCGCAGAAAAGACCTTTTTGCGAATTCTCCAATCGCAGATGCATACGCGCCTGGAATATCCGGAGCAGAGAAAACAATGAACACAAACGAAGTATTTTATTCGATGATTGGAATTGATGAGCCCTCTTGGGCACAGAGATCCGCGGACTATGCACTTTCTGTCTTAGATGCGCTTGAAAAGAAAGACTGGCAGATCTCATTGACATTCTGCGATGATGATACAATACAAACTCTTAACAGAGACTATCGACATGCAGATTCGCCTACCGATGTGCTCTCTTTCGTTCTTGGTGAATACGAGCCTATCGAAGGCGGTGAGAGCATCTATCTCGCAGGCGACATCGTGATAAGCATTCCGGCTATTGAACGCAATGCCAAGGAATATGGGATTGGAGAAGATGAAGAGTTGCGCCGTCTCATTATTCATGGCATCCTGCACTTGTCCGGCATGAGTCACGAAGATGATTCGCCAGATCAGCCGATGCTAATTCTTCAAGAACAACTCCTAAAGACATTGGGAGGAAGCGTTATTATATGAATATTCTTTCACAACTCTTTGGTACACACATAAAGAACATTGAATCAAAGAAAGAGGTTGTCGAAGAGCAAAGAGAAATGATCGAAGGCGTTGAGCATCTTCCGGAGACAATTGTCAGAGATGTGATGGTTCCGCGGACCGATACAGTGTGCGTTGAAGATACTAGCCCTATCGATGAAATTCTTGAGACTTTTGTGGATTCCGGGCATTCGCGAATTCCCGTATACTCAGGCACTATTGATAATATAGTCGGTATCCTATATGCGAAAGATGTTCTGGCAGCACTTGTGAAGAAAAGGCCTCTGGAAGTGAAGAGTCTAATGCGCCTTCCCTATTTTGTACCGGAGACTAAGAGAATCGATACCCTTTTGAAGGAATTCAAACGCCGTCATGTGCACATAGCCATTGCAGTGGATGAATATGGAGGGACTGCTGGCATAATCAGTCTTGAAGACATAATAGAAGAGATAGTGGGAGAGATTCAGGATGAATTCGACGAAGAAGCGGAGCAGATTGTGCTTATCGGAAAGAACCGCTGGTCCTGCGATGCTCGCATTCATCTGGAAGATCTCAACGATGTTATCGGTGCCGAGCTACCTTATGAGGAATATGACAGTCTAGCTGGCTATGTTTTTGACCTTTTTGAGCGAATTCCTTCAAAGGGCGAGCAGGTTACGGTTGGCGATCTGCAATTTACCGTTGAAGAGATGGAAGGGCACAGACTGACAAAAATCTGCATTGAAAAGCTTGACATGAGCCAGGAGGACTCTCCTTCTATGCCTATGCATGTTTCATAAAATGAAACATAGCCCTAAATCCCAATTTTGCTTGCGGAAATCGATAACGGGGTATAGAATCATAATAGTGATCTTTTCCTCGCAGATCAATTAACAACAATCCCTAAAAGGAGGGAGAAATGAATTCCTACATAAAAGAAGTGCTGGATGGGCTTCACGCTCGATATCCATGGGAGAGCGAATTCTTGCAAGCTACTGAGGAAGTCCTCGAATCGATTACTCCCCTCATCGAAGCAGAGCCAAAATATCGCCAGCAAAAGATTCTTGAGCGGATCGTCGAACCCGAGCGAGTAGTGATATTCCGTGTGCCATGGGTAGATGACAAGGGCGAATATCATGTCAACCGAGGCTATCGCGTTCAGTTCAACTCCGCCATTGGGCCTTATAAGGGTGGTATTAGATTCCACCCCAAAGTCACTCTCTCCACTCTCAAGTTCCTTGGATTTGAGCAGGTATTCAAGAATTCGCTCACCGGTCTTCCTATGGGAGGAGGCAAGGGCGGTTCGGATTTCGATCCGAATGGCAAGAGCGACAATGAGATCATGCGCTTCTGCCAGAGCTTCATTACCGAACTATTCCGCTATATAGGCGCAGATACGGATGTGCCTGCGGGCGACATCGGAGTAGGTGCCCGTGAGGTTGGCTACATGTTTGGCCAATATAAGAGAATCGCGAATGAGTTCACGGGTGTCTTTACAGGCAAGGGCTTGACTTATGGAGGTTCGCTTGTCAGGCCGGAAGCCACTGGCTTCGGTGCGGTATATTTCGCTGAAGAAATGCTCAAGACCATGGGTGACACATTGGAAGGCAAGACGGTGGCCATATCTGGGTTTGGCAATGTTGCATGGGGCGCATGCATGAAAGCTAGCCAGCGCGG
>Ga0116145_1004265_pt1 | contig 11568 bp, 10 predicted proteins | sample AD_JPNHG1_MetaG_FD_89747 | JGI IMG/M metagenome (GOLD analysis project Ga0116145, IMG submission 89747) | Active sludge microbial communities of municipal wastewater-treating anaerobic digesters from Japan - AD_JPNHG1_MetaG | ecosystem: Engineered > Bioreactor > Anaerobic > Digestate | place... | reverse complement strand
TTGTTTGAGTTCTTTTGCCGTTCAGTCAATTCACGACCCTTTGGCTTCTTCTTCGGCATAATGACATTTTCATATTCAGATTCCAAACCCAAAAATGCAAGGTCAAATAGCTTCTGAATCCCTTGAGGCAACTTGCTCTTCCGTGATTCGTTCTCCAATACTGCTTTATCATGTATTCGCCCGGGATAGTGCCGCGATGCATACAATATTCTACGTTCCCGATCAGCCACACAGAGATGTTTTACCGTGTGGCATTTTTTTTGCCGGAATAGTAATTCTTCTGCTTTTCCCTGTCTTTTGGCCTGTTTTTCCGCTGCTCAGTGCCGTCGACAATTACCAAACCGATACCCCGGATTTGCTTATTCAATTCCTCGATCGATCCCGCAGGCAGCGATCCACTGCTTTTCAAGGCAATTTTTAATGCTTCCATGTAACGATTCACTTTCCTAAAGGCACATGATCGATGAAGTCCAAATTGCACACCTAAAACATCATAGGTTGGGTAGTTTTTCAGATAAAACAAAATGAAAAACAGCTTTGCCCGTGATGTTTTAAGCCGATCCGCTCTGCCTCCCCTGTACGGATTCTTCTTGGTGCATTTTTTCAGCGCTTCTTCGAATTCAGGTACCAATTGTTCAAAAACTGCCTTCGTAAGACCAATTGATGCTTGACTTGTCCTCTCGTTTGATAATGCTTTCTCTATGTCCATGGGGACAATATCAAATTTATCGAAAAAATTAATAGCACTTTTTTAGTTATGCAACAAGTCTAATGATAAATAGATAGTTGTAATCTGCAAATATCCGATTTTATTGTTACCCGATCACTTCTTATTGGCCAAGCCAGTTTTTGTCAATAAAATTATATAGTTTACCTGTAAATGACGATTCTATAATAATCTTTCTATTGAAAATAATTATTGCTATACAAAAGAATTATTTTATTCTTGTAATTTTCAAGCAATTATTATTAAAATTCAATTCGAATACGGTAAATCGACGGGACATGAAAGCTGTGAATATTTCACCGTTTCAATTATTTTATTGCGTGGTCCATTAAAAATGAATAAAGATTCAAAAATATTTATTGCCGGCGGATCAGGACTTGTCGGATCTTCCATCATCAGGTCATTGCTGGATAGGGGATATACAAATATCGTTGCGAACTATCACAAGGGGAAACCATCGGTCAATAATGATTCAGTCCGGTATCTGCAGCTTGATTTAACAAGACAGAATGACACCGAGGATTTTTTCAGGAATGAGAGGCCTGACTATGTTTTTCTCGCCGCGGCCAAAGTCGGGGGCATCCTGGCGAATAATACCTACAAGGCCGAGTTTATATATGATAACCTGATCATAGCCGCGAATGTTATCCAGGCCGCCTGCAAATACGATACAAAAAAACTTCTTAACCTGGGATCTTCATGCATTTATCCCAAGTTCGCTCCCCAGCCGATGAATGAAAATTTTCTCCTGACCGGCGAACTTGAACCCACCAATGAAGCCTATGCAATCGCCAAGATAGCCGCCATAAAAATGTGCCGGTATTATAACGAGCAGTACGGCACAAATTTCATCTCGGTCATGCCTACAAACCTCTATGGGATCAACGATAATTTCGACCTTGTCAGCTCGCATGTTTTGCCCGCGATGATCCGGAAAATCCACCTGGCCAAGCTTCTTTCGGAGCAGCGTCATGATTTGATCATAAAAGATTTTTTAAGGTTCGGCAATAAAACTACGAAGGTGGGGGGCAATGTTATAGAGATGCGCGAGGGCATTCAAAGTCCCGCGATTATCACCCTGCTGAACCATTATGGCATCAAATACAGCTCATCAAGCGTTACTGTCGTGCTCTGGGGCACCGGCAGCCCCTACCGCGAGTTTCTCTATTCCGAAGACCTTGCGGACGCGGTGGTTTTTCTCATGGAGGAATATGATTTCCGCCAGATCGGCGAGTTCATCAATATCGGTTCCGGCATTGACCTTTCTATCAAAGAATTGGCGTATTTGATCAAGGAAACAGTCGGTTTCAACGGCGACATCTTTTTCGATTCCACAAAACCGGACGGTATGGCCAAAAAGCTCCTAGATGTCGAGCGGCTGAATTCACTCGGCTGGAGACCGAAGGTCGATCTCAAAGAGGGCATCAGCAAGGTATATGACTGGTACCTGAGCCAGTGAGGGGTTTCATATATTTTTTCAGCAGTCCATGGGTGTGGTTGGAACAACGCGCCACTGATTTCAGAAAACCGTTGTAAATAATTTAACACCTGTCGCAATTCTGAATGGCCTGGCCGAAAAAAAATTGATGGCTGCCGATATGTCAATTAAGCCATTGTTATTATATATACTCTGATTTAATAATTTGCTCGTACGGATCTATCAGTATCAAAATCATATGAAATTTAAAAATCATTTATCTCCAAAAAATACATACCTTGTTATATCAATCATTATAATTCTATTATACATAGCGCCATATTTTATCTTTGGCCGGAATTCACACATACGAATACATGACAATCTTGACAGCAATGTTGTAATGTATAAAATTCTTGTGGAAAGCGGGAAAATATTCGGCGGCAATGACTCGATCATTCCCAATATTATGAACGGCCTGCCCCGCAGTACTTTTTTTTCTGAATATTCGATCGTCGTCCTTCTATATTATATATTCGGGATATTTTACGGCTACATAGTTAATCAAGTGCTGGTCAGGATTGTCGCTTTCGCGGGAATGTACCTGTTATTAAAGAACCATGTTTTTGGAAAGGACGCGGAAGAGAATGCGTTTATAAGCGTTTTTGTTTCATTGTGTTTCAGCTTAATACCTTTTTTCCCCCATAGCTGCGCCAGCATTGGCGGAATTCCATTGATATTAAATTCTTTTTTCAACATACAGAGGGACTATCACATCAAGAGAAACGATGGTATCGTCATTATCATCTTTCCTTTTATAAGCAGCCTGGTGCTGAGCGGTATTTTCATTATTTTTACAGCTGCGTTAACGGGAATGATAACTATTGTTAAACAGAAAAGATTTAATTACTGCCTGCTGGTATCATTAGTTGTTCTTTCAATGATTTATTTACTGGTTGAATACAGGCTTGTTTTATTTAGTTTGTCGAAACAATTTATATCCCACAGAACCGAGTTTAGTAAAGGATTACTGACGGGAATCACCAGTTTCACGGATTGCATGAGGAAGACTGCCGCTTTAATTGTGGAAAACTCTGATCCTCCCAAAACATTTCCCATATACCATAAATATTTCATTCAATTTACATTCATGGCGGCTTTGCTGGTCAGTATCATAAAAAATGATAAAAAGTCACGTTCGCTTCTTGTTCTTTTATTCATCTCGGTTGTAATCATTGCCATGGGTTTTGGATTTTATTATTATAAACCAATCGCATGGATCATGAAAAATGTTCCTCTCCTGAATATTGTCAGTTTCTGGAGATTCATTGTATTATTGCCATTCCTCTGGTATATCATTTTCGCCGTTTCCCTGCGGGTCCTTCATGATAGGATATCATGGGGCAAATATGTTGTTCCTCTTGTCATCATTTTGCAAATCCTGTACCTGGCTTTTAATAGTGATGAAATGACTGAGAGGATGGCGGGGAACCCATCGTTCCGTGAATTTTATTCGACTGAATTATTTAATGACATTAAACAATTCATCGGAAAAGACCAGAGTTCATACCGTGTTGCCAGTATTGGATTTCACCCTTCAATATCTCTGTACAACGGTTTTTATACCATAGATGGATATTGTGTCAATTATCCGCTGGAATATAAAAAGCGCTTCAGGACGATCATCGCCAAAGAACTAGCGAAGAATAAAGAAGTTAAAAATTATTTTGATAACTGGGGCTCACGATGCTATCTCTTTACCGCTGAACTGCCCTTCGTGTACTGGCGTGTTCATCAGAAAAAGGATCTAAAGATTAATATGCTTGAATTGGACAGTGTTGCTTTAAAGGATATGGGGTGTCATTATATAATTTCCGCTGTTGAAATTGTCAATTACCGGCAGAATCATCTGATGCTTATTAAAGAATTTGAAAAAAATGATTCGCCGTATAAGATAGGACTCTATCAATTAATAGACCGATGATCAGCAGTCATTAGATGAAATTAATTCTGCTTTGTTATTATGAAGCAGTAATTAGGGGGGATAATTAATTAGTATTATTTGTTTTTATGATATTTGTCAGTTATGAGAGAATTTAAACCATTTCATAATTTAGTCATTCAAATCAAATATGGTTTTTTTGTAATCAAAAAATTGATTGTAATTATGTTATTCCAGTTTATAATTTAGGAAAAAGTATAAAATCTTTTCAACTTATCTTTATACCCCACCCCTATGTAGGGGTATGTTCATGTAGTCGGGATAATTGAAAATAAAATAAGACAACAAAAAACTTGTCAGATTGGATTACTAAAATGATTTACTTAAGTTTTTTGCATAGACACGTGTTCTTTTTTGATGAGAGAAATTCTGAGATTTGATAATTTAAAATATCTTATAGAATAAAAAGGTGTTTGACAAACCGACAGAGAGTCTTTTTTATACACTTTCACTTTATAAAAGTATGGGATTTATTTATACTTATCGCAAAATGTAACTTGCACATGCTAACAATTTTAATATATGATCTTATTCCCCAAACTATTGAAATTAAAAATATATCAAATTTTCATCAATTGATTATTAGAAGGAGTATTTGAATGATAAATCTCCTGCATGGCAATTGAACGGGTATAAGAAATTAAGTTTTAAAGGTGTCTGATAAATCGGGGGAAAAATATCGAAACCGGTACTTATCTACAACAAGTCTATCAACACGGAAAAACCCATGAAAAGTGGCGCTAAAATTAACTCTGATAAAATCAGTGTTGTTGTCCCTGTATATAATTCGATGGAGTCGCTTCCTATTCTGACAGAACGTCTCCAACAGGTTCTGACAACAATGAATCGTGAGTATGAGGTGGTTTTTATCGATGATCGGAGTCGTGACAACAGCTGGCAGGTTGTTAAAGGGCTGCGTGATCGTTACGGGTCCTTCATCAAGATTGCCCGACTCCTGGTCAACAGCGGTCAGCATAATGCCATCCTTTGCGGTATGTATCTTGCCACGGGCGATATAGTGATCACTATGGATGATGATCTCCAGAACCCGCCGGAAGAGATCCCGAAACTCATATCAGCCATCGACCAGGGATATGATCTAGCCATTGCCTCCTATGACGAAAAGAAACATGGTGGATTTCGTAATGCCGGAGGATGGTTTATCGATAGTGTGATCAGAAGGATTTTTAATTTGCCTAAAAATTTTAAACTCACCAGCTTTCGTGCGGCCAAAAGAGTTGTAATTGATAATGTTTGTAAGATGGGAGGCGTTTTTCCTTATATAACCGCTATGATGCTGGCAAATGCCGCGAACTATACCAATGTACCCGTTCGGCATGATGCACGGCCATTTGGCACTTCCAATTATTCCCTTCGCCGAAGCCTCAGTTTAGCGGCAAACCTGATCTTTTACTATTCTTCATATCCCCTCTATGTCATTGCCGCTTTGAGTTTTTTCTTTTTTCTGGGGACCTTATTATTTGGCGTTGCCCTGCTTATTCGTACACTTGCTTACGGATCTGCAGTTCCCGGTTGGGCGAGTACGATTCTGGCGATTTCTTTTTCTAATGCTTTTATTCTACTCTGCCTGGTCATATTTGGTGTCTACATTTCACGCATGAGCCAGCAATTGACCCGTACTCGTTTACCATATACAGTTAGTGAACTCCATGAATGATATAACAATCCTCGTCCTTGCCGCTTCCCGTTACCAGGTGCCAATAATCCTGCAGGCCAGGGATCTGGGTTATCGGGTTATAACGACGGATAATGTTCCTGATAATCCTGGCCATACATTGGCAGACCAGTGCTATAGCACTGATACAACTGATCTGGATGGGGGTCCTGGCAATTGCCCGGGAAGAAAGGGTCAGTGGCGTTATTGCCGCCTGTACGGATGTTGCGCTGCCTACCGCTGCCTATGTTGCTCAAAACCTTGGCCTGCCGGGGGTACCATATGAAAGCGCGAATATTTGCTGTGATAAGATCGCTTTCAGGAAATTCTTGCATGATAATAAATTGCCCGTTCCAGATGCACATGCTTTTTCTGCCACCCTGCATCCGTCGAAGGATATTTTTTCTAATAAATGTGTGATAAAACCAGACAGGTCATCCGGCAGTAAGGGGATCTTTATCGTCAGCAGTTATGAAGAGTTTCTTTCCAGAAAAGATGAAACACTTGCGTTTAGCCCTCATGGGAAAGGAGTATGTGAAACGTTTATTGAAGGTGACCAGGGGACATGTGAAGGAATTATTCATGATTCCAGAGTTATATGGAATATTGTGACAGATCGTCAAACGGCTCCATCACCATTTGTTGCAACGTATGGCCATAGTGTCCCATCTAGCATAACTCTGGAAAGGCAAAATGAACTAATATGTATTATTGAAGTAATATGTCGGCGTCTTAATATAAAGGACACTGTTTTTGACTGTGATTTTGTCTCTGGTGCAGCGGGCATTTTTATCCTTGAATTTACGCCCCGCCTTGGAGGCAATTCTTTAACGCGTTTGATAGGGAATGCCGCTGGTTTTAATATCATTGAGTATGCCATCCAACAAGCATGTGGTTTATCTGATATGATAATTCCGCGTAATAAGGATCTTCGGCCCACGGCTTTGGTCTTATTGGGTGTTATGCAGGAAGGTGCCCTGCAGTATGATAAATTTGAGCTTTCACTTTTACGGCAGGAATCATGGGTAAAGGAACTGGAACTGGATTGTCTTCCGGGAGCGCATGTACAGCCTTTCATCAATGGCCGCCATCGGGTGGGAGAGGCGGTTGTTTGCGCCCAAGAACAGAGTGACTTAGGTTTGCGTGTGGATGAATTGAAGAGACGCCTCAATTTGGGTGTTTTATGAATCTTGTGAAAAGGAAACGTCTGTTCAGTGCCATCATAGGGGGTGCTGTATTCTCATATTGCATTTATTATATGTTCCGCTTTTTCCAATGGAAGAGTATCGTGCAAGTCCTGTTGCAGGTCGATCTGCTATGGTTGCTGGGAGCTGGGTCCAGTACCATTCTTATATATTGGCTGCTTCGAACCGTGCGGTTGTTTTTCATGCTGAAAGCAATTGATGTACATATCCATTTCTTCCGTTTATATCTTGTTGGGTCCACATCTATGGCCTTTGCAGTTATTACACCATTCCAGTCAGGGGAGGCAATCAAGATCGAACTGTTGAAAAAAAGCGGTGATTTGGACCGAATACCCGGGTATGCAATTTTTGCTGCAGAAAAGATATTGGATCTGATAGTTGTTTTGTTTCTGGCGGCTCTCAGTATCTTTTTCGGTGTTTCTAAACTCATGGATGAAAATGTGCTACTTATAGTATCTGTAACCTCGTTGATTGGCTTTTCCATTTTGTTTGCAATAACTCAACGGATTGCGGCTGCAGGTTTTCTGAGCAGGTTCTTCCAACCTTTCAATCAGTGTATAAAAAACAGAAGATCCTTATTGATGGCAATCTTTTTGACCATTGGAGGGTGGCTTGTTGTCGCCCTTGGCTGGTATTGCTGTTTACGCAGTATTTCAATTTCGCTGACGATTTTTCAGACGATTGCCTTAACTTCTATTGTTACTGTCGTTAATGTTCTGAGTTTTATACCGGGTGCGGTTGGTGTTTCTGAAGTGAGTATCGCGGCTTTTCTTATTTACCTACAGCAGGGTACATCCATTTCACAAGCCGGTGCGGTTGTTCTTCGGATATTCGGATTGCTATCGCTCGTCCTTGGCTTGCTTCATTTCTTGATGATATTGATAACAAATACAAAAAAAATCAATTTAAAAAATACTAGTAAATTGTTAGGGTAGATGATGTTATAAACATGCCGTTGGGCTGATTTGCAAGCTATCCAAATCAGGGTGTCAGATATATAGCAGAGGGCCTGCTGAAAAATATTCATATGAGAAGACGGTTTATGATTTCCCGAACCAAAGTAAATTATCTGATGAAGCACTTATTAAAAGCAATTGGTATTACCGAAGAAAAAACGGGATATCGGGAACTGTTGGTAAAAAAAATAAGCGATTTTATGCAGACGGAAAATATTCTTTTAATGCCTTCGGGCCGCTGTGGGCTTTACTGCATTCTTAAAGCTATCCCAAGAAAGAAAGTTATCATTCCGGCATATACCTGTAAAGCTGTGGCAGAAGCCGCAATACTTGCGGGAAAAGATATTGTTTATGTGGATGCTGAAGAAAACGGCTTTAATGTAGATGTTGCTGCTTTAAAAGATGTTATGGATGAAAACTCCATTTTTATTGCAACGCACCAGTTTGGAATCCCCTGCCGGATTTCTGATATTATTAAACTTGCCGAAGACAAGAAAACAATTGTGATTGAAGATGCTGCCGCTTCCCTGGGTTCAAGAATCCAGAATAAACTTACGGGTACTTTTGGTAAAGCGGCATTTTTCAGCTTTGATTCAACAAAACTCATTAATATTCCAATGAAAGGCGGATTTGTCATCTCTGAGGATCAACAAATAATGAAAGAGATAAAAAGAATATGTCATGATGAACTGCTGCCCATGCCTGCTGTGCATAAATATAAACTATTAATAATGGCGTTAATGTTAATTGTGATAGAAAATCCTCTGATTTATAGGATATTTTACACTCTCTATTTCGAACTCCGTGGTAAATGTACAGAAGATTCGTCGAATCTTGATCTGCAAAAGGGCCCTTTTTATTCATATGAAATGGCCGAGTGGCAGGCCTTTATTGCATCAGAACAAATGGATAATATCCATGAAATAATTAAAAAGAGACGAATATTGTATGCATCCTATTTAAAAGAACTCTCCGGATTGTCTTCGTTTGAATTGCCGCCTGCAGACATTAATGAGGAGTGGTCTTGTATCCGTTTTCCGATTCGTATCAAAGGAGATAAAATGGCTTTCTATAAAAAAGCAGTTAAACGAGGAGTTGATTTTGCATTCAGCTTTACATACCCTCCTTGTCCTACGAATTATAAAAAGGCACATATACTGGCTGAATCTGTTCTTGATCTTCCTTATTATGCTAAACTCGATGAGCTGGAACGAAAAAAAGTAGTGAATGTACTCAGATCAATTGGCTGAACTTCAGAGGTAACTATGCCAAATTTAATGGAAATGATAAGAAACCGGCGCAATAGAGAATCTTTATACTGTACACCTGAATACTGGGACTCCAAAACGGACATTCATCAGGACCACTCTGTTTCCATGTGGCCCAATAACCATCTAAATCATTTTTATCACACTGAAGTTCTGGATAATATAGAGAGATATCTCCCTGATGTAAAAAATAAGTTCATACTGGATGTTGGTTGTGGGACAGGTCGCCTTAGTCGATATTTTGCAGGGAAAGAGGCGAAAGTCCTTGGTTTCGATTTTTCCACTAAGTCGATTGATATTGCGAAAAAACAATCTCAGAGAGAAAATCCTGCTTATCGAGTTCAATCGGTCTTTGAGCTTACAGATGAGCAGGCTTATGATATAATCGTCGCTTGGGGGACTGTGACTATCGCATGTCAGAACAAACAAGAGCTGTTACAAGTTTTAAAACGTCTCTATGCTGCATTAAAAAAAGGAGGCCAAATCCTTCTCATGGAACCCATCCATAAGGGATTCCTTCATAGGGTACTGAATATGGATATTAAAGAGTTCTGCCAAATAATGGAGGATGCTGGCTTTCATATTCAGGAAGTTCGGCATTTACATTGCTGGCCCTTTCGCCTTGGATTGGCTTTCTGGAACTGGCCCCAATGGCTGACAGCTGTGGGATACTACGCCGGTGAATTGATACTGTTACTGACGCGTCATCGGGCTCTAGGAGATTATAAATCAATTTTTGCAACTAAATGAACCCCCATAATTCTTTAATAAATGGCTGGTTGAACGGTATACTTCTATGACTATTTTTTTTAACAAACCATGCATAATTGGCAATGAGCTGGAATATATTAAACAAGCAGTTCAGTCTGAAAAGATATCCGGTGATGGCATGTTTACAAAAAAATGCCATCAGTTTTTCGAAGCCCGTTACGGATTCAAAAAAACATTGCTCACAACCTCTTGCACCGATGCCCTGGAGATGAGCGCCATATTGTGCGATATTCAGACGGGTGATGAAGTGATTGCACCGAGCTACACCTTTGTGAGCACAGTTAATGCCTTTGTTCTCAGGGGTGCGAAAATCATTTTCGTTGATAGCAAGGTTGATAGTCCTAATATTGACGAAAATGCAATCGAACCTTTAATAACATCCAAAACAAAAGCAATAGTATTAGTGCATTATGCTGGCATTTCATGTGATATGGATAAAATTATTTCTATTGCGAAAAAGCATAATCTATTAATAATAGAAGACGCTGCTCAGGCTATTGAGTCTTTTTATAAAAACAGACCCCTTGGAAGTCTTGGAGATTTTGGAACCTTTAGCTTTCATGAGACAAAGAACATCATCAGCGGTGAGGGCGGCCTGCTCACGATCAATAATGAGAGGTTTATTAAAAGAGCCGAGATAATCAGAGAAAAGGGAACCAACAGGAGTGCTTTTTTTCGCGGGGAGGTGGATAAATATGGCTGGATAGATATAGGTTCCTCTTTTTTACCTTCAGATATTATCGCGGCGTATCTTTTTGCGCAGTTAGAACATTTAGAAACAATTCAGTCTAAACGGATAGCTTTATGGAAAAGGTATTACCAGAATTTACTAGAATTGCAGAAAAAAGAACTATTAATATTACCTGTAATACCTGAATATGCGACGAATAACGGCCATCTTTTCTATGTATTGTGCAAAAGCCTTGAGGAAAGGAGTTCGCTGATAGAGTATCTCAAGCAGAATGAGATCAATGCGGTTTTCCATTATTTATCATTACATAAAAGCGAATTTTATAAAAACAAGCACGATGGCAGAGAACTACCTAATAGTGACAAATTTAGTGATACATTATTGAGACTGCCAATGTATTATGAGCTTTCTATCGAAAAGGTTGATTTCATATGTGAAACAATTATAAAGTGGAGTGAAAAATTAAAGTCATAGGAAATACTTTGATATCATATGCGGGTTTGCAGGGTTTTTTTATGGTATTATGGATGGCTGATATCTTCATCTAGCAAATAGTTATTACAATAACCAGGAAACAAACAGCTAATGCTTTTCCATTCTCTCGCTTATTTATTGTTCTTCACTATAATCTGTCTGTTTTATTTTATTATACCGCATCGGAATCGATGGATATATCTCCTATCAGCAAGCTATTTCTTTTATGGCTGCTGGAGCTTCAAATACCTGTTCATTCTTTGTAAGCGTCAAATTAACCCCGTCCCGTGAATCAGTCAACAAGCTTGATCATATCAGGGGTAATCATATCGGGCAGCAACACCCGCAGTTGTCCTCTTGAGGAAACACCCGGAATCCGTTC
>Ga0116145_1004264_pt1 | contig 11572 bp, 10 predicted proteins | sample AD_JPNHG1_MetaG_FD_89747 | JGI IMG/M metagenome (GOLD analysis project Ga0116145, IMG submission 89747) | Active sludge microbial communities of municipal wastewater-treating anaerobic digesters from Japan - AD_JPNHG1_MetaG | ecosystem: Engineered > Bioreactor > Anaerobic > Digestate | place... | reverse complement strand
GTCTAACTATCTCGTTACCGGCGGCGCCGGCTTCATCGGCTCCAACATCGTAGAAGAACTTGTAAGACTCGGCCATAGCGTCCGCGTGCTGGATAACTTCTCCACCGGCAAGCGCGAAAACATAGCGCCGTTTCTAAAGCAAATAGAACTTATCGAAGGCGACATCCGGGATGAAGTAACATGCCGTCAAGCCGTTAAAGACATTGATTACGTTCTTCATCAAGCGGCCATGCCCAGTGTTCCCCGTTCACTTAAAGAACCTGTAACCACAATTGAAATAAATGTCATGGGCACTGTAAAACTCCTCACAGCGTCAGCTAAAGCAAAAGTGCGACGTTTCGTTTATGCCGCTTCCTCTTCCGCTTACGGCGATCAGCCCGTAGCGGTCAAAAGCGAAGACCTCATGCCCAAACCCCTTTCACCTTACGCCGCCGCCAAACTGGCCGGTGAATATTTTTGTCATGTCTACAGCCAATCCATGGGGTTGGAAACGGTTGGCCTTCGTTATTTCAATGTCTTCGGCCCACGGCAAGACCCAAAAAGCCAATACAGTGCCGTCATTCCACTTTTCATAACAGCGGTTATGGAAGGAAGGCGGCCGACAATTTATGGCGACGGCACGCAGACGCGCGACTTTACCTTCGTAGCCAACAATGTTCAGGCCAATATCCTTGCCGCCACGACAACAAATAATGTGGCTGGTAAAATCATCAACATCGCTTGCGGAACATCATTTTCGGTGCTGGATTTATTGAGAGTTATTAATGAAGCACTTGGCAAAAACATTGAACCAATTTTCGCGCCAGCCCGTAAAGGTGATGTCACACACTCGTTGGCGGATATTTCGCTGGCGCGGGAACTGCTGGGTTATGAAGTGAGTGTTGATTTCAACGAAGGCATAAAGAGGACTGCACAATGGTATTTAAATTCAAAGCTTAATATTTATTCTAAACATCGCTAATGCGCTTAGACTTATATCATCTTTTTCTTGAACACATAAACTTATCGATCAGGCCATGAATACAAAAGAAATATCAGACCACGTACAATTTAAAACCATCCTGTTTCTTGCACTTGCTGTACTGCTTGTTGCTCATGCAACAATGGGGGAATACGGTAGAAATCTATTACTCAGCGCAATGGTTATTATAGTAATTACATTGTTTTTAACATACTTACATATCATCATCTTCAAGCGCAACATCTTCTTTATCCTAATTATCCTTTATATATTGTTACATTTCCCAATATTTCTACATGGCGGCGGTGGCCTATTTAATTTGGTTGCCGCGGCACTGCTGCCATTCATTATTTTGTTCAAAACAAAAGACTGGACATGCCAAGACAAAACAACCTGGTTTTTACTGCTTGCCCTTTTCGTGATTAACGGCCTTGGTTACATTTTGGGAGAATTGGAAACAAGATATATCATTAACGGCTTTGGCGCCTTTATCGGCATCATAACAATTTTTTTTATCGCACAGGGCATTTTACTTACCAATAAGCGCATAAAAATATTTATTTTGTCGTCAGCGGTTCTCGGCATAATCAATCTGTTTGTTACAATGAATACGTATTTTGAATTAATATCAATACAAAGTCCCTTATTTGTATCTTTCTACGAGCGAGCGAGCTATCAAGTATACGCACATACTGGCACAATAAATACCGTAGAGTTACTTGGTGAATGGGGTATGCTCAATGCCTTTCTTTTTTTACCTTTTCTTACGCTGAAACAAGGGAGAGCGTTATTTAATAGAAGAGAAATGATTATCGTTTACGTTGGTTTTTTAACCTTCATAATATGTGCATTTATATCTTTCTCAAGCGCCGTTTTTATGCTGACACTTGGCGGCATGTTTTTGTATGCGGTATATTCAATCATCAGCCTTTACAAACCGAGAGTAATGATAAGATTTTTTTTGATTGCACTGTTGATAGTTATCTTTATGCCAATCATCGCTTCTTTCTTCGAACTGGGCTACATCATTGATAGATACCAAAGAATCCCCGAATTCTTGAGAATCTTACTGACAAATCCTTTAACAGCAGAAGGCACCTCACGCGAGGCAGTGTATCAATTAGGATTAGCGCGAATCAGCGAAAAAGCTTGGATCTTCGGCAACGGATTTTCCATACCTGAAGGAAATACTTTTTCATGGTTCGGTAGTTATCAAATACAGCTATATGTAGACTATCATAATTTGTTTTACTGCTTAATCCCTATATGGGGCTTCACAGGGCTTGCCATGTTTATCTGGTTATTATTACGATCGATATTCAATCTTTTTGTAAATATCAAAAAATTAAAACATCTTGAAAGCCCTTTGGTACCGTTAATGATTGGCTTGCTATTTGTCCTTACATTTTTTTTAATAGATGAATACAAAGTCAACGCAACACGTAACTCTTATTTCACTATTGTAATGATATGGCTCGGTCTTGCCGTTAATGTGAACAGTATCGCCAAGAGGTTAATCAGTGTTCAGAAACTCTGAAACGGGGCAAAGGATTCTTAAAAACGCTGCATATCTCGCCTTTGGCAGCATTCTGGGAAAGGCCGCCATGTTTATCGTTTTTATTCTGGTTGCCCGCTACTTCGGTCCGGAAAACTTCGGCGCTTACAATACCGCTTTCAATCATGTTTTCATTATGGGTATTTTAGCCACTTTGGGCTTCGATATGGCTATTATTCGCGAGGGTGCAAGACAGCTTGAAACAGCGCCTTTGATACAGAACAAGATATTTCCACTGCGCTTTTGGGTATCAATATTCATATGTTTTTTTACTGTTCTTTCGGCATACGTAATTAAATACGATGAAGTAACTTTTAAATTGATTCTCATTATGTCGCCCCTTGTCTTCACCGGCGGCGCAGTTCAATCAGGCATAATTGAACACTTCAATTCTTATTTTAGGATGATTGAAAAAATGCAATATGCCACTTATGTATTATTGTTTCGGACGCTTTTATTTGCCGGTGTAGTATCTGGCATGTTATTTATAGAAGTTCTCAGTTTATACAATCTTAGTGTTTTGGTTGTAGCGTCCAGCATTGCCGCATTGTTTTTTCAGATTCAACAGGCCAAAATATTTTATCAGCAAAAATATTCTTTGCGCATCGATTATAATTATATAAAACCGCTTATCAGACCGATATTGCTCTTCGGTATTGTTTCCTTCGAGATTTCTTTAAGGTTGAATATCTTAATGCTGAACAAACTAAGTAATAATACGGAGGCCGGATACTATTCCGCAGCGTGGAACCTCGTAAGCATCGGCACGCTGTTTATTGCGTCTTTCTCAACTTCAATCTTTCCCAACAGCGCCAGAAGTATCTTTAGGGCTGATTTCAGGAATAAAATGTTAAAAGGGCTTGGCGCTGGAACATTGCTTTTCTCTTTAGGTTGTGTAGCCGTGTTTTTCATTTCCGAATTTATGGTTAAAGTTATTTACGGCGAAGCGTACCTGCAAGCGGCGATAGTACTCGTCGTCGCAGTATGGTTTTTGCCATTGCGTTTGCTCAGCATATGGGGTCATCAAATAATGGAAAGCGCGGATTATTTAATCTTGCGCATTTTTATATTTATCGTGCCAACGATTTTGAACATTTATGTTAACTTTTTACTAATTCCAAAATATGGCGCACTAGGGTCAGCATATGCCAGCCTCTTTTCGAACATTATTCTTCTTTTATTGGCAATGTTAGCGGGTGCGTGCATTATAAAAAATGACAAAAGGTTTGGTTAATTATTTCTAATTTGCATTAGCGAAAATCAGCCTTTACAAAAATGAAAAATATAAAAGACATACTTCGGCAAATACCGATTTTGGTAACGTTATATCGACAAATAAAATATTTGTTTCATCGTTATTTTTTGAAGTTTCAATTCAGAAATCATACAATTAATAAGCTGAGTTTTCTTTCAAGTTTATTTTATTCACCACAAGAGAATAGTTTTTTTGGTTATTACAATATTACACCCGCTAACAATAAAGGAGATGTTGTTTTTTGCTCTGTAAAGACAAATGAAGACAGGGGCAGCCTTTATGAACCTGTTAAGATTTGCATTAAGTCGGATAATAAAGTTAACGTGATTGCCGAAAGTAAGGCATGGAATTGGCAACAAGGCTGTATGCTCCAATGGTTAGGCGGGTCAGATGAAGTTATTATATATAATGATTATTTCCCTGATGGCGACAATTATGTCTCGAAAATCCTGAATATAAAGACAGGCGGTTTAAAAACTATTTGCAAACCCGTCTACGCCGTTTCAAAAGCCGGCGATTTCGCACTGACACTTAATTTCGATCGATTGGCTCTTATGAGACCTGATTACGGATATTTCAACCGAAAAATATGCTTAAATGACTTGCCCAATTATTTACAGGACGGGATTTGGTATGTTGATTTAATGAAAAATGTTTGTAAGCTTATTATCTCTTTGGAACAATTGATAGCATACAAACCAAGCAATACGATGAAAGACGCGGAACATAAAGTTAACCATATTGATATTGCGCCCGACGGTAACAGATTCGTGTTTCTGCATCGCTGGATTGGCCCACAAGGAAGATTCATGAGGCTTCTGACAGCCAACTGTATTGACGGCAGCAATCTATACTATTTGACCGGTGACATAATGGTATCTCACAACTGCTGGTGGACAAAGCAAGATATTATTTCTTTTTGTCGTATGTCAGATGGCCGCAATCGCTACGTGCACTTCAAAGACTTGAACGGCTTCGTTGAAGTTATTGGAGGAACTGATTTCCATAATGATGGGCATCCCTCAGTATCCCTTGACGGCAGATGGATGTTGACAGATGAATATCCAAACAGCACGAGATTTTCCAATCTATTCTTATATGATTTAATAAATGGGAATAAAATATTGCTGGGCAAGTTTTTTCAGCCATTAAAATTCAATGATGAAAAACGTATTGACTTACACCCGAAATGGATTCCGGACGGCAAACAAGTTTTTTTTGAATCCGGCCACACCGGGAAACGCCAACTTTATCAAATGAATGTATCACAAATAGTAAATGAATAAACAAAAAAGAAAGCTATTGTTTGTCAATCCTAATCAGTTCGGATACAGTGCGGGATACCATTACTATTGTAAGTATCTCAAGCATGAATTTGATATTGATTTTTTGTGTATTGATAAAGGTTTGGTAAAGTTTGAGGAGCCGGATGTTCGTGTCATTTATCAAAATGCAGAAAAAAATAAGATAAAACAGTTAGTAAACTTTATACTTCAAGCAATTAGGGTATCCAGACAAAAGGAGTATGATATTATTTTTTCTGTTTATTTTAGATGGGTATATCTATTAGGTCTTTTCTGTAGGGGTAAATTAAAGATATTAGATATTCGTACCGGATCATTAAGTGATAATAAATTGCGTAGATTCCTCTACAATAGGATGAATCTTTTTTCATGTCTCTTCTTTGACAAGATAACAACCTTGTCTCTAAATTTGGCTAACCTACTCAAATTACCAAGCAAGAAAACATTTATTCTTCCATTAGGCGCGTCTGTATTGGATGAAACTCCCAAACAATATAATAAAACACATCTTATTTATATTGGTACTTTGCATAAAAGACATATAGAAAAAACTATTGATGGTTTTGCGCTTTTCTACGCCAAGCACTCCGGCAAGATTACTTTGCGATATGATATTATTGGATTCAGTCACATAGAAGACGATGTAGATAAAATCAAATCCGCCATAAGCAAGAATAATTTAAATGACATTGTAAGATTTCATGGAAGGAAACATCATCAGGAGATTAAACAATATATTCAAAACACAACCATTGGTGTGTGTTTCGTGCCTCAAACGCCATATTACGATGTGCAGCCCGCAACTAAGATATTTGAATATGCTTTCTCCGGATTGATAACAATTGCTACAGATACGTCAGAAAACCGGCGATTTATATCCGGTGTTAATGGTGTAATTTGCCAAGATAATGCAAAAAGTTTCTGCGAAGCATTGGAGACAGTTTATGCAAACAGAGCCAGATACAATGATATTGAAATCAGAGAATCATTGCGTCAGTATAATTGGTCATATATCACAAAACATATTCTACTACCGATATTAAATAATTAGCATTATTCTTGCGTATATTCCGCAATCGGAAATCCAGATTTTTTTGAAGTTTACAAAATAGCTGATTTGACACTGACGAAATAAAAAGTACCACCTTTACCAGTACAGACACTTGATGAGTTTATGAAAAAAATTTACTTTCTAAGACGTGAAGAATGCCCTGCATGCGCTGCTGACAACTTTAAACCAATATATCAGATGCCATATGATCAACCACCAATAAAGGATTATTTGATAGATTTTTATTCACGACAAGGCATTGTGGAATTTGAGTATCTTGTTGGCGCCACTTATGCCCTTTGTAAATGCGCTGTCTGTGGTATGATTTTTCAGCGCTATATTCCAAACGATGATCTAATGAAAAGGTTGTATGATCATTGGATTGATCCATCAAAAGCATTTAGACAGCATCAGCAGCAAGCCGATCTGGGATACTATTCATACTTCATACAAGAGATTATGCAAATTATCGCATATTTTCAAAAAAATCCTTCAGCCTTAAGTTTTCTTGATTTTGGAATGGGATGGGGTAAATGGGCACAAATGGTAAAAGCTTTTGGCTGTGATTCAGTAGGCATTGAATTATCAACAGAAAGAATTGAAAATGCAAAGTTAAATGGAATTAAGGTTATTACGTGGAATGAAATTCCGGATCAGCGCTTCGATTTCATAAATACTGAGCAAGTATTTGAGCATATTCCCGAACCTTTACAAACATTACGTCACTTGAAGACAGCCCTAAAGACAGACGGAATACTAAAAATAAGCGTACCTACTGCAAACGATATTAATCGACGATTGAATACTATGGACTGGAAAGCACAAAAAGGCACAAGAAATTCTCTAAACCATGTGGCGCCTTTAGAGCACATAAATTATTTCACAAGATCATCTCTCGTTATGATGGCAAGTAAAGCAGGCATGGAAGAAGTTTTTATTCCCCTGAAGATACAGTATAGATATTCCACCGATTGGGGTGGCTTTTTTAAAATAGCAAAAAATATTTTTCGGCCAATATATCGGAATATTTTTAAGATGCAGAACTATATATTCTTAAGGATTAGGCAATAAAGTGCAATACCCATTGAGTAACCACAGCTCTGCGAATGACGTAAAGAAACAATTAGAAATTTCATAAAAAATCACAGTATTCATATGAAAAATATTCTTTACATAGCCCCTGACATGTCTGTTAAAGGTGGTATTTCGACAGTTATTAAAGGTTTTCTGGGCACAAATCTTTCACAAAATAATAATATCGTTCTTATTGCCTCGCATGTTGACGGCACAAAGCTTCGAAAATTGTTGCAGGCAATTACCGGGCTTCTTAAAACAGTTTATTATTTGCTGTTCAAACAAATTGATATTGTTCATATTCACGGCGGTGATATCACAAGTGTAAAGAGAAAATATTTCTATTTCCGACTGGTTCAAATATTTAAAAAAAAGGTGGTTTATCACTTTCATGGTGCTTCTTTTGGGGAACAATATTCTGTAGCTTCAGATGGATGGAAAAGAAAAATCAGATATCTCTTAGAAAAATCGGATGCCGTTATTTGTCTTTCTGAAAGCTGGAAGACGGCCCTTATGAAGATTGCACCCGCAGGTAAAATTACAGTAATAAAAAATGCCATATCATTGCCTTTTCTTTCAGATAGACAGAAAAAAGAAAATAAAAGCATCAACATTGTTTTTCTTGGTCTGATTGGCGAAAGAAAAGGCATCTTTGATTTAATAAAAGTGCTATCCCGGCTTATCGCGGAGGAATGTAACATTCACCTGACTGTCGGCGGAAATGGCGACATTAAAAGATTAATAAACGAAATAGAAAAAAACGGGCTGAAAAATAATGTAACGTATGCAGGCTGGATTGTGGGCAACGACAAAGACGAACTTATGAGAAATACAGATATCTTTGTTTTGCCATCTTACGGTGAGGGCATGCCCATGACGATTCTTGAGGCAATGTCATACGCAATTCCTGTAATTGCCACCAATGTGGGCGGGATACCTGAATTGATAAAAGATGGAGAAACCGGGCATCTCATTGAACCCGGCAACTTAGATCAGCTTTTGGAGAAAATGAAGAAACTGATTGAAGATGAAAATATGCGTGTATCTATGGGTAAAAAAGGAAGGGAAACTGTTGAAAAAGATTTCAGCATAAGCGAGATGGCAAACAAAATTGATGATGTTTACGAAAGCTTACTTTTGTGTTAATTTTAGGGAATTGACTTGCTTGTTACGATTAATTCAATTAAGCAGTGTATGCATTAATGTGTATATTTAGTGGAGAGTAATAAATGGAGCATAATTATTATTTAGTTAATGGCGCCGACATCGACAAAAAAAATTCAGCAGCGAACCAACGTGCGCAAGCTATCCTGAAAAGAAAAATTGAAATATTTAAAGAGGAACTTGCAAATAAATATAATTTTATTTTAGAAAGCGATCACTTCATATTGTCTGCTGGTTGTGGGCAATATTGTATGGAAGCTCGAGTACTTAATGAAGTCTTTCCATCAAGTATAGTAGGTGTCGATTTGGACGTACAGGAAGAAATTAGTCACGGTAAATTAAAAGTGCTTAAATGTAGCATAGAGTCAATGCCTTTCCCTGATAATTATTTTAAATTCGTGCATTGTTATCATGTATTAGAGCATGTAAATAGCCCGCAAAAAGTATTAATGGAATTCAAGCGCGTACTAACTGAAGATGGCGTCATTTTTATAGGATTTCCTAATCGTTTAAGAATGACGCCAATGTATATAAAATCACACGAAAATCTAAGCATAGCAAAAAAGATAAAGTACAATTTACGTGATTATAAACAAAAGTTTAGTGGTAAGTTTAAGAATGAATATGGTGCACATGCAGGTTTTGCTGAAAGCGAGTTTATTAATATTGCGTATCCAATATTCAGCAAGGTCAAAAGTATCAGAAAAAGTTACAGTAAATTGATATATCCATCATTTCGTAAATTAATTGATTTTGCCTCCCTTTTAAATGCGGATGATTATTTTTTCCCATCAAATTATTATATTTTAAGGAAATAAAACATGTGTAAAATTCTAGTAACCGGTGGTGCGGGGATGATCGGTTCGAATCTGGTTAAACGGCTGGCCATCCAGGGAGATGATGTATATGTAATCGATAATTTATGGCGTGGCAAACTTGAATATCTCTTTGATGATTTGGGCGAACCCATTATTCCTTTAGAAACGAATTATTTTAATCGGGACTTAACAGACCCGAAAGCATGCGAAGACATTATAGTCAAAGTTGATTATGTATATCACTTAGCTGATATAGTCGCGGGTATTGATTATGTATTTAATAATGAAGGCAGCGTGTTTCGTCAAAACATGCTTATCAACTCCAATGTTATTACAGCAGCGCGGTCAGCAGGGAAAAAACTGAAAGGATTTATTTATGTCGGTACTGCTTGTAGTTTCCCCCTTACACGGCAAAATTCTCTTGATGTAATTCCCCTTCGTGAAGAAGAAATGTTCCCGGCAGAACCGGAATCCGCTTATGGCTGGAGTAAGCTGATGGGGCAGTACGAAACCGAACTAATGGGAAAAGAAACCGGTATACCCTGTTCGGTTTTGACGTTGCATAATGTTTATGGCGCGCCTTGCGACTTTGGCGAAAGAAGCCAGGTGATCCCGGCGTTGATCCGCAAAGCGATCAATTACCCAAAAGAAAATTTTATTGTTTGGGGCAGTGGCTCTCAGGGACGTGCTTTTCTCCATGTGTCCGATGCCGTGGATGCGTTATTCCTGGCAAAAGAAAAGGGGCTGGGCAAAGGAATGATACAAATTGGCCCATCGGTTTGTACGCCGATTAGAGAAATAGCTGAGACGGTGGTCAAAATATCAAAAAAGGAGATAAAAATAAAATATGATGTGACGAAACCGGAAGGCGATAAGGCAAGAAGCGCTGATTATTCCAAGGCGTTGAAAGTACTTGGCTGGGCACCAAAGGTTAACCTTGAAGATGGATTGGCCCAACAATACTATTGGATAAAAAAGCAAATTGAAAATAGCAAATAACTATATTTACAAAAAAATAAATGACATCGAAGCCTGCGCAACAAATCATGGTGTGGGACAGAAAAAAATATTTGTAGGCAGAAGTAATTGCCGATCAAATATAACACAGGCAGCGTTTGGTGAGCTGAAGAGCGGTGAAAAGATCGAGCAGCACGCTCATCCTACGATGGAAGAATTTTATTACTTTGAATCCGGAAAATTAAATTTTCATATTGCTGATGAAATGCTTTGTTGCGAGGCTGGAGATTTCGTTATGGTGCCCGCGGGTGTAAAGCATTTTTTAGAAGCCCAAAACGACTGTACTTTTATATATTGGGGCGTAAGCACTTAATAAAACAACTGATGCTTCCATATAAGCGAATGTAATAATTTATTGTCAAGGCTATGGATAAATTTTTGAATATTAATATCGAATTCAATCACGATAATGTTGACAGGATTATCCAGTCAAATATCCAGATGATGCGGAAAGGCTATGTATGTTCTGTTGATGGCAATATTATTGCCGTGGCTAACAAAGATTTTAAATATAATGAAGTCATTAATTCAGCACTTGTTAATCTTTGTGATAGCTCCTATGCGGCTTTTTTTTATTCATTGTTGAAGCGGAAAAGAACTAAACCATATATAGGTGCAGATTTATTTATAAAATATATAAGAATGAAAAAATACAATCAGGTATTCTTGGGTTCCACGCCTGAAGTGCTTGATTCTCTTAAAAGGCAACTACAAATCATTGATCCCAAAATTGCCACAATGCGTTTTATGCCATTGCCTTTTATGAATGCCGAGGATTTCGATTATGAAAATATAGCAAAAGAGATCAATTTGCTTCACCCTGACATTATATGGGTGTCTCTTGGTGCACCAAAGCAAGAACAATTTATGCATTATCTTTTGCCGAAGTTGAGTAAAGGAATTATGTTTGGATTCGGGGCTATTCTAAATTATTATTCAGGTTTCGAAGAATTTAAAAGAGCACCAAAAATAATGCTAAAATTAAAATTGGAGTGGTTGTATCGATTGTATCAAGAGCCCAAAAAACAATGGAAAAAAATTAAGAGTTATCTCGGTACATTTCCTGGTCTATTATTTCTGGAATTTAAAAAAATAATTATTCCAACCAAAAGATAATGTTACTTTTTGACCCCTGCTTTCCACCTGAAGCAAGTATATAATTCATGTCTGAAGAAAAAATCGAAAATGCGAAGAAGTCATTTGAGTTAAGGGGCTACAAACCCGGCGATGAGACGGCGATTTGTGCCTTGTTTGAACGCGTTTTCGGAAAACCGATGGGCAAAACGGAAAGTCTCCGTCACTGGCAGTGGGAGTTTCTGAAGAATCCGGTTGATGGTCTATTTATTAAGTTGGCGTGGGATGGGGATAAACTT